>ODAI014640689.1_pt1 | contig 19717 bp, 16 predicted proteins | sample 1539321 | NCBI WGS metagenome assembly ODAI01 (sample SAMN02144231, study PRJEB22623) | gut metagenome | biome: sheep rumen | host: Ovis aries | place: New Zealand
CGGACTGCCGATGCCGCCGGGCTTGACGGCGTGATCCTGTCCGCCAGCTGTGCGGATCTTTTCTCTCCAAAGGTTGTCCGTGCAACCATGGGAAGCATATTTCGCATGGGATTTGATGTCTCCGCTTCCCTGCACGATGACATCCGTACGATGCGGGAAAATGGTTTTTCCATCATATCGTCCCAGCTGGACGGTGATCCGTTTTATGCCAGGCCATCAGTCGGTTCATCCTTTGTCCTCGTGATCGGAAATGAGGCGCATGGCGTCTCACCCGAAATCCGGCAGGAAGCTACACACCGGCTGGCTCTGCCCATGCGGGGCGGCGCGGAATCCCTGAATGCGGCCGTTGCTGCAGGAATTATGATGTATGATCTGATGAGGGATTGATCGTCTCACCCGTCCGCTCATGAGACGTTTCATATGTCTGGTCATAACCATTCTTTGGCTGGGATCGTGCAATTCTCTCTTCCAGCATCCGATCAAACCGTTCTTCATTCAATGGAATCGTTATCTCTTCTCCGGTCCATCCGGCCATGTGAATGGCATTGCTCAGCATGATTGCATTGAGTCCGTCCGCGGCCGTGGCGACCGGAGGGCGTCCGTTCAGGATATGGTCCGCAAAAGCGTTGATCACTCCCACATGCTGCAGATTGATTCCATCCGTTTTCATGACTGTCATCGATGCATCCGCATGATACCAGGGATTATCGCTTTCAAAACAGATGCTTCTTTCGCTTTCCGACAGCTTCCAGCATCTTGCAATTCCGTCTTCGCAGACAATTTTTCCTTTTTCGCAGTCGATTTCCAGCCGGTTCGTTCCAGGCAGATCCCCTGTGGATGTGATCATGACCCCTGTGGCACCGCCTTCAAACTCGAAGTATGCACTGACATCATCCTCGACTTCAATCCGGTGCCATTTCCCTTCGTGGCATACTGCACGGACCTTCTTCGGCATTCCGCACAGCCAGATCAGCAAATCCAGCTGATGCGGGCATTGGTTCAGAAGCACTCCGCCTCCCTCTCCGCTCCAGGTGGCCCGCCAGGTGCCGGAATCATAATAGCGCTGCGTCCGGTACCAGTCGGTCACAATCCAGTTGACCCGCTTGAGCTCTCCGAAGGTGCCTGAACCAAGCGCATCGTGAATCGCGCGATAAGTGCAGTTTGTGCGCTGGTTGAACATATAGGTCAGGCACCGGCCGGTTCTCTCTGCCGTCTTCAGCATGCGCCGTGCGGCTGAAGCCGTTACGGCTGCCGGTTTTTCGCACAGCACATCAAGCCCTTTTTCCATTGCAGAGATGGCCAGCGCCTCGTGTCCGAAATGCGGCACCGCGATCAGAACCGCATCGCAATTCCCGGCGGAAATCAGTTCCTCGCCGGAACAATACACCGCAGCCCCGGGCAGCCTTTCAGATGCCCATCTCCGTCGGTCTTCCCGGAGATCAGCCACCGCCGTGATCCTGACGTCAGGGCATTTTCCGCCCTGAATATTCCGGCAATGCTCGCTTCCCATATTACCGATCCCGATGATTCCAAGCCGTACAGTTTCAGAATCCATGCTCATCTTGTTTTCCTCACCAGCATCTTTTTTCAGGCAGTCCGTTCTGCATGAACCGTCATAATTCATTTGAATCCTTGACAGCCGACTTTTTTCCGGAGATAATAACCTGGAATGCAGGTTTTACATTCAATGGAGTATCATCTTCGCAGATGCATCGGCCGGCATACGCCGAATCATCCAGACCGCTTTTCCGGTCAAAATGATACGATTTCAATAAACTCTTGCACGTTCACTGGAATCAAGTATATCATTCCGGCAGGCACGGTTCTATACAATTATTGTCTGAATGTATGCAAATAATGCATATTCTTGTCACTGGAGGGATGATAAAGCACATGAAGCAGAACGAAAATACGTTTACACCCATGGATCAAAGCCCGCTGGGATATGAAGCATATCATGTGGTGAGTGAGAGAATGACGGTCACGCAGTATCATTGCCATGATTATTTTGAATTTTATCTTCACCGCCACGGCGGACAGCTGATGGGGGTGGACAACCAGCTTTATACGCTCCGTCCAAACCAGCTTTTTATTCTTCCTCCTTTCTTTATGCACGGTCTTCGGTGTACGCGGGAGATGCATAACTATGAACGGGCTTATCTGAATCTTGCACCGGAAGTCCTGCGTCAGCTCGGCTGCGGACAGATCGATCTCATCTCATTCTTCCGGTCCCATGCATCCCGCGGACATTATACATATCAGCTGACGGAGGACGCTGCGGCCCGGTTTGTCTCCATGATCCGCCAGATTCAGGAAAGAGCCGCCTCCCCTTCCGATCCGGTATCCCGTTTTATGGATTACTCTCAGATGATGGGATGTCTGGAACTGATCTGCCAGGCCTTCGGCGAAGCATCTCCTGTTGAAAGCGAACATCTTTCCAACAGCATCATCCGCGATGTTCTGTCCTATATCAACACTCACTATACGGAGCCGTTGAGCATCAGCGAACTGGCCCGGATGTTCTCAGTCAGTTCTTCCTATCTCGCACACGAATTTACCGCCTTCACGAACCGAAGCATCTATAATTACATCCTTTACAGACGGATCATGCTTTCCAGACAGCAGATGCTGGGAAGTGACAGTCTCAACACCATTGCGTATCAATGCGGTTTCAGCGATTATTCCAATTTTCTCAGGACCTTCACGAAGATCGTCGGAATGCCGCCGAGCGCTTACCGGAAGCAGCTTCAGCAGTATCAGAACGAATAACGGGAAACGTTTCGGGGCAGCTGCAACCGGAAAGGTTCATAATATCCGGAAAGAACAGGGGGAGAAAGCCATCAGCTTTCTCCCCCTTGCTGTGTATTCAGACTGTCAGAGATTACTTGGCAGCAGGTGCTTCACCGTAAACAGCCAGCAGCTTCTCTGCGCGTTCATCGATGATGGCCTGTCCGCCGGAGGCCAGATAATCAGCCATGCCAGCATCATAAACGGCGTCAAACTGATCCACAGGCGCGGTCACAGCCTGCGTCAGCAGAGCGTCGCGCTTGGAGGTCAGGCTCGTTCCGACATCCGTCTCCGCTTCAATGTCTCCGCAGGTGTACTTCTTCGCAATCCGGCCATTCTCCTTGCCAATCCGGTTTGCTTCAATCACGACATCGGCAGGAACACCAGGATAGCTCAGCGCGGTGGTCGCCTGCGTGGCATCTCCCAGATAAAGACCGTTCACAGTAATGGTATAGTCGATATTGTTACCGGAATTCTTGACCCATTCACCGACTGCCGGCAGAATTTCATAAGCGCCGTCAGCGGTCAGATTGTAGTTTTCTCCTTCTTTACCGGTCTGCAGATACTTGATGGTTTCCGCATTGGAAATGAAGTTGACATACAGCATGGAAGCCAGCGGTTCATCATTGGTCGCAGGGAAGAAAACCTTCCGGTCGACTCTGTCCGCCAGGAACTTCCGGGTGATTCCGGCATCGTTCTTGAAGCAGTCCACAGCCACGAAGATCGCATCTTCACCAACGTTGCGCTTCAGGTTCGCTTCAATGGAGTCATCACCGTTGCGGAAAGGATAGTCCCAGTTGTGCTGGAAGGCACCTACGTAACCGGCCTTCATCATATTGTCTTCATCCGTGGAATCCGTATACAGGCCGAAATCCTTCCAGACGAGGCCCTCGTTGTACCACTTGTTCAGCACACGGATTCCCTCTTTATAACCGGGATAGAGCATATGACGATCATCATAGCCGTAAACGTACAGGGTCGGATCATCGATGTCCTCAGCCACCTTGCTGATGCTCAGCAGATCGTTCCGCCAGCCGATATCGGTGGAAGTGCTGTAGGGAACCATCTTGTCGGCATCCGCACCCAGCAGGGTTTCCGCGTTGTCACGGAAGGCAACCAGGCAATTGTAGAACTCTTCTTCAGTGGTCGGAAGGGCGAGACCCAGCTTGTCCAGCCAGTCTTTCCGGATAAAGGTATTGATTCTGGAAGATTCAGCCAGAACAGCTTCGATGGCCCAGACACTGCCCGTCGCCGGATCCTGATCATAGTAGATATTGTAGTCGCCCAGAAGATCCCACAGATCGGTCAGCTGATCCTTGTACTCCGTAAGAATGGGAGCCAGGTCAACAACGCCGCCCATGCCGGCGAAGGTCTGAATCGTCGGATAGGAATAGGTCACGCATACATCGGGAGCTTCGCCTGTGGCCAGCAGATTGTTGATGTCGTCCACTTCCGTCCAGCGGCCGACAGAAACGAATTCAACTTCCACATTGTACTTTTCCAGCATGCCCTTTTTGATGTAATCCGTCCAGACATTGTTGGTAGGATCCGTGCCGCCGTCATTGTTCCGATTGTAGATCTCGACAGTGATATGACGGGTGTCAGTGAACTTGCCGTCCACAAATCCGTCATCCGCGGCGAAAGCCGTAGAGATGCCCATGGCAGCCACAAGAGCCAGCACCAGGACCAGAGACAGGAAACGTTTCATAGGTATACTCCTCCTTTTTATATTTTCCGGGGGCATTCGCCCCGAAAATACGTTGTACAGGGGAAAACCGGCGCAGGCAATTGCGCTTATCCTTTGACGGCGCCGATCGTCACGCCAGTGACAAAATAGCGCTGAAGCCAGGGATAGACAAGCAGTATCGGAACCGTCGCAAACATGACCGTCGCCATCTGAATCGTTTTGGAAACGCCATTGTTGAAGAAGCCTTCCTGGGCAACCTGTTCGCTTGTCTGCGTTGAATTCTTGATCACGTTGTACAAAAGCAGCTGAATCGGCCAGTACTTTTCCGCATCGGACTTTTTCAGGTACATCAGCGCGTCTGAAAATCCGTTCCACCTGCCCACCGCGTAAAACAGTGCCAGTGTTGCCAGCACCGGAAGGCTCAGCGGCAGATACACCTGGAACAGCACGCGGATCGGACCTGCGCCGTCGATTTCCGCTGCTTCCCTCAGGCTGTCCGGTACTCCGAAAAAGAAGCTTCGCATGATGATCACATTGAACACGCTGATACAGTTGGGCACGATCAGCGCCCACGGCGTATTCAGCATTTTCAGGTTATTCAGCAGGATATAGCTGGGAATGGTTCCTGCGCTGAAATACATCGTAAACAGAATGATGAAATTGATCACTTTTCCGCCCCGGAGATTGGAGTAAATCAGCGGATATGCACAGCATATCGTCAGGAACAAGGAAAGAAGCGTACATCCTATAGTCAGAATCGCAGTCCATCCCAGACTTCGGACATATTTTTCTGTGGTCAGGACGGTATGATACGCTTCCGTGTTCCAGCCCTTCGGCCAGAGGAAGACATCATTCCGAACGAGTGCATCCGCAGAGGAAAGACTGCATGCAAGAACATGAACCATCGGCAGCAGACAGAGCAGCATTGCAATCAGGCATACAAGCGCAATGACAATATCACCAACCCTTGTCTTCCTGGACTTGATCATCCCGTCATGCAGTTTTTTTCCGCCCAGGGCAGCATTCACATTGCTCATCCGACTACCTCCTTACCAGATTCCCCGCTCGCCGAATCTCTTTGCAAGAGAATTGGACAGGAGCAGGAAAATGACACACACAACGCTCTGGAAAAGGCCAACAGCGGTGCTGAGACTGAACTGGCTGCCCTGGATACCCCGTTCATACACGAAAATGGAAATGGTCTTGCTGGCGCCAACGACCAGCGGATTGCTCAGTGTAAACGGACGGTCGAACTCTGAGCCAAGGATATGGCCGAGATTCATGATCAGCAGCACGATAATCGTGGAACGGATACCGGGCAACGTAATATGCCAGATCTTCCGCCAGCGGCTCGCTCCATCCACCTCAGCTGCCTCGTACAGTTCCGGGCTGATTCCGGTCAGCGCAGCCAGATAGATGATGGTATTCCATCCGCATTCCTTCCAGATTCCCAGCACCAGGTACATGATTCTCCAGTTGTTTTCCGTCCCAAGGAACGGCACGGATGTACCCAGCAGTTTATTGATCATGCCGTCATTCGTTGCAAAAAGACGGAGTGAAATGCTGGAGATAATCACCCAGCTCAGAAAATGGGGAAGATACAGAACGGTCTGTGTAACCCGCTTATACTTCGGAAATGCCAGTTCATTCAGCAGCAATGCCATAATAATGGGCATCGGTGTACCGACAAGAAGATCCAGCAGGTTCAGAAAGATGGTGTTCTTCAGGGAGGAAATGAAATTCTGATCATTAAAAGCCTTGATAAACCATTCAAATCCGCTGTTCTTGGCCCACTGAACCTGCCACGGCGGAACAAGAATATTGTTCTTCTTGAATGCCATCAGGATGTAGCTCATCGGCATGTAGCGAAAGACTACAAAAAAGGCCAGGGGAAGAATCAACAGCAGATAAAGCGTACCGTACCTGCGCAGGTAAGTATTCCACTTCATTCTTCTGGGCCTGAATTCCCTGCTGAGTGCCGGCTGTTGTACCTGACTCAAAATCTCCTCTTCCTTTCCCAATGGCGGAATCTGCAAAGAAAATGTCATTTTTTTTGCTTTACCAAGCCATTTCTTACATCATATATTGTATTCTGCCCACAGCAAATCTGCTATGTGAATTTTGCTCCGAATTATGCAAAAGCTGCTTTCATATTTCCCTGTTTTCTCTTTTTTGAAAAAGAAGCTTGACAATTGTTTCCTCTATCTGTATAATCACTTCTGTTGTTGCCGTAGGGGCATGGTGTAATGGTAACACGTGGGTCTCCAAAACCTTTGTTGAGGGTTCGAATCCTTCTGCCCCTGCGCCGCATGCTGCCTGCAGATTCATGATCTGCAGGCAGTTTTTTCACACAAACGCCCCGGACCTCCGCTGAGATCCGGGGCATAATGTCATGTGATGATCATTCTTCAGTTTCAAAGCATTCGTCATCAGAATCGAGGTTCATGACGAATGTCTCCGGGATGCCAAGTGCTGTATCATATTCCACAATCTGGACAATATCCTCGCCTTCAGCAGGATTCGTCTCTTCTGCCGGAGCCGGCACGGCTGCCAGCGTACCGGAAGGAACAACGGAAGCCGGAACTGCCAGGCTGATTCCATGGAATGTGTTCAGCAGCATCGTGGAACCTGGAGCGGCACCTGTCAGCTGATCTCCGTTCATTCCGACAAAGCCGTCCTGGGGCCACCAGATCTGTCCCGGGAATGCAATGGATGTTCCCGTATGACTGTACGCAATCACATCAGGCATCGCCACGGAAGCGCCGACTTCCATACTGACTTCCGAAACGGAAGGCCGAATGTTCAGCAGCCCGGAAGCCGCCAGAACTCCCCAGGAGGCTTCTACCGACGGGTTACCGGATTCTTCCGCATTTCCTCCGGCATTCCCGGATGCAAACGCCTGTACCCAGAACAGTTGATTTCCGGAACGGAACGCGCCGAATCCAACCCGGGAAAACTCCTTGCGAAGCATATTCCGCCGATGTCCCTGACCGCTGTAATCCTTATCCGTTTCGCAGAAAGCATCAAAGATTTCAGCGACTCCCCCGCCGCTGCCATAGCCGATATTTTCGCCACGGGAAATTCTGCCTCCCGGATAAATCGTCTTCCAGGATGTACCGTTCGGACGGGTATGGTTAAAATATACGGCGATTTCCGCCGCGCGCTGCATGGCAACCTTTTCCAGGTTGTAGTCATAATTCAGCGGTTTCAGATTCTTGACCATGATCCTGGTCTGATTGTTTTCAGAAATATACCAGGCATCATTCCCGGTTCTGAATCCATTGATCATGGACAGCATGCTCCGTGCTTCAGCATACATGAATTGCCCATCGACCCGTACAGAAACCATTTCTTCCGCTGATGCTCCGGTCAGGAAAAGCGGAATCGCCATCACCAGTGCAAGCACCAGCGGCAACATTCTGATCTTTCCTTTTTTCAATACTGTTCCTCTCCTTCCTGTGGCTGTCCGTTCTACACCTTACATTCTATATTGTAACATAATTCAGTTATTCGTCAATAGTATTTCGAAAAATAGATGTAACTGTTTCGAGTCATCCGAACCGAGTCTTAAGGAAATCGTTCTCACCCATCGGAGATTCCATTCACGGGTTTCGTCGGAACAATCTGTGTCTTTTTGAACTCGGCCTTCATTTCATACATCAGGCTGTCCGCTTCCTGCAGGCAGTCAATAATGGAACGTTTTTCCGCCGCGATCGTCCGGACGGTTCCAAATGAAAGGCTGAGCGTGAAGGGAAACCCTGAGCGCGCATTGAATGCATCGGTTTCCCGGGCGATTCGTTCCACCAGATGTTCCGAACAGCCGTTGTCGATCACAAAGAACTCATCACCGCCATAGCGCATGATGAATGCCTCGGAAGTACAGGATTTCCGGAGAATCTCCGCCGTTCCCTTCAGTGCGGAATCGCCTGCATCGTGGCCATAATAATCGTTGACCATCTTCATATCATTCATGTCGATAAACACCACCTGAACACAGGAATACTTTTCCATCAGTCCGTCAAACACGGACTGCCCGTACCGGCTGAATCCAAACCGATTATAAAGGCCGGTCAGTCCATCATGAACGTACAGATCATCCAGCACGCTGTTCATGTTATGCAGAAGCATCTTTTTCCGGACATTTTCAATTGCGATTTCCAGAAAGCTGAATATGCTCTCATGAAGATTCAGCTTGGCTGCATTGCTGATGCCGTTGAGTGCGATATATCCGATCGAGTACGTATTGTAATGCAGCGGATAGAAAATCAGGAACCGTTCGTGGCGAATCAGATTTTCCGGCAGGAGATCCGAGCGGGGAAAACGGATGACAGGATTTCGCGGATCCTGACGTTCATTTTTATTTTCCGCAAAGAAAACCATCTGATCGCTGAATCTTTCAGAATCATGCTTCCATTTTGTTTTATCGTAATTGTCATAATAGTAATCATTGATGCACAGATAAATCCGGTCGCAGCCGAAGATCCGATGATTGCGTCCGATAATGCGCATCAGGTCCGGAAGGTCTTCCGCCTCAAACAGTTCCTCCGCCATCTGATCCTGCTGCTGGTAAAAGTTCTTCAGAAATCTGGTCTGCCGGAAATACATGTCCCTGACCTTGTTCGGCCGTTCGGTGCTCATGCACCCGCATGATTCCGAATGAATGACCCTGTGCTGAAACTCAACCGTGTCCGGATACTCTTTCCCGTTTATTTTGTCAATCAGAATATTCATCCCGAAGTAATTGATATCCGCCTGATCAATCCGGACTGATGAAAGTCTTGGAGATGAAAGCTGTGCGCTGCTCAGATCATCGAATCCGGTGACCATTACATCCTGGGGAATACGGATTCCTGCCTCCAGGAGCACATCCATCAGCCCCAGGGCCATCTCATCGTTTGCGCAGACAAAGGCATCCGGAAGCTTCCGTTCGTCAGCAATCCATTTTCTCGCGACATTCGCCCCATCTGCTGTCCGCCACGTACACTCGATGATCTCGGTCTGATTATCCTGAATTCCGTTCTCTCTGCATGCATCCATGAATCCCTGCAGTCGTTTTTCCGCTTCAGGCGACCGGTTATTCATAATCCCGGTCAGGTATACCAGTTTCCGGGCGCCGTGAACCCGGATCAGATGATCGGTCAGATCGTGCTGCGCAGCCCGATTGTCATAAGTAATCATCGTACAGCCCGGAAGCGGGCAGCCGAAAGACACAGCCGGAATACCGGAGTTCGCCACTCGCTCCGCGATCCTGTCCCGGGCGGACTGAAGAACAATCTGGTTGCCCTGGATCATCACCCCGTCGAATTGCCGCAGGTCCGGAAGATCAAAAACTGCATATTCGCTCTGATCGCGCTTAAATCCCTGATCCTTTCCAAAACAATCAAAGGTATACGCACGCACATTGACATGCTCGTCCGTATACCTTTTCAGTCCATGAAAGGTATTCTCCACCAGCTCATAGTTCCAGTCAACCGTGAAAAAAGCGATTCGAAGCTCTTTTTTCTCAGTCATCATTTCTGTATCCTTTATTCTCGTCTCAATTCTGTTTAAGTATACACTTCACATGCATCATTGTCAATTCCGCGGTTCCTTTTCGGAACGTTCTTCAGCCGATTTTCCGGTACTCCCGCGGAGAAAGGCCTGTTGCTTTTTTGAATGCATCGCCGAAATAATTGCTGTCGCTGAACCCGCATTGATCTGCAATCTCAGTAATGGACATATCCGTCGTCATCAGCAGAACGCTGGCCTTCTGGATCCTGTACTGGATCAGATATTCCCTGATACCGAATCCGGTTGCTTTCCGAAAGCTGCGGGACAGATGGGATGGGCTCATCGCAAAGCGGTCCGAAAGCTCCCGGAGTGTAATCTGTTCCATCGAATGATTGCAGATATAGGCTGCGATTTCCTGAAAGCGGCCCTCATCTCTGCCGATTACTCCATCGTTCTCTTCCTCTCCCGCCCGATACCGGGCCACAGAGATCAGCAGCTCCGCCAGAAAAGCCCGGCACAGCCCCCGGCTGTGCATGGATTCGTTTTCATATTCATGCAGCATTCTGTTCAAAAGTGTCACCAGCGCGTCCTGCCGCTGAACCGGCGCCCGGACCGTTCCTGCACGCAGAAGTGACGCAGATATTTTTTCGCCGAGAAAATCATCCACGATGCGGATCAGCTGATCCGAGAAGGAAATCACATACTTGGTATTCTGCCCGACCGACAGAAAATCTGTCCGGTGAAGAGAACCGGCAGGAATCACGGCAAACTCCCCGCTGCACAGCCGGTAAACACGCTGTCCGATAAAAACAGAGCATTGCCCTTCCGATACATAGAACATTTCATGATAGGCATGAAAGCGCTCCTTTTCTCCGCTCTTCACACCCGTCTGACATTCTCTGAGGATCTTGAACTGCAGTTTTCGTTCATTCGAGGGCATGCATGCACCGTTTCCTTTCTGTTATGTCTCATTCATTATAGACAATTTCAGCATGATGTGCAACAATAATTCAGTAGTTTTTAACAAGATTGCGCCTTTTTCAGTAGTAAAGTAATGAAAATTGTAATATGATTTACCTCGTTCAGCTGCCATAGGCTGAACAGATAAGGAGGAATGAAAATGAAAACGATGAAGACGAATGGATCAAATATAGAAGCACGCCGCGATTCCGGTTCGACCGCATGGAACAGCCTGTATACAGCGATGCTGGAATGCAGGCCGCGGAAAAGCCGCAGTTCGGGGAGAAGCATTGACTTCTATACGCACAGCGCGCTGCCTTCCCTATTGTACGCACCGCAGTACTTCAAGCAGGAACAGTGCTGAATATTGAGGCCGTCCCAACTCAACCGGGCCGGCTTTTTATATGCCTGCAAACACCGTTTTGGAAGGATGGATCCTGCTCAGGAGACCTTGCACTGGCGGATGATTGTTGGTATACTTTTATCACTTGTTCAAGGAGGAATCAACTCATGGCTTCCGTACTGTTGTTCAATATCAACGCTCCGGAAAAAATCAGGCAGCTGACAATTCTGTCCGTCCGTCTCAATTTTTCCTGCATTGTCGTTCCGTCTGATCAACAGTATTGTCTCATTTCGGACCTGCTCTCCGGGACGGCCGGAGCGCGCAGCGTCCCCGCTTTTTTCGATGAAATGATCGTTTTGGAAGGGTTTGGAAAGGCTGATCTGAATTTCCTGCTCAATGAGATGATCCGTACGGATACGGTCGTACCGCTGAAAGCGGTTGTTACACCCACCAACCTTGAGTGGACAGCCGCACAGCTGCACGCCGAGCTTCGAAGCGAACATCTTCGAATGAGCGCCCGCAGGAATTCAGGCCGCTGAAAACCGCTATGAAAGTACTGGGAATCGTTGCGGAATACGATCCGCTTCACATTGGGCATGAATGGCACATCGCCGAATCGAGAAAAGCCATATCGCCCGATGCTGTCTATATTGCATTGTCCCCGTGTTTCAAGCAGCGGGGGGAGCTTTCCTTGCTGTCCCCCATGGATCGCGCCGCATGCGCCATCGATGCGGGAGCGGATGCGGTATTTGCGCTGCCCGTTCTGTGGACGATCAGGGATGCGGAACATTACGCCCTCGGCGCAGTCGCTCTGCTGACCCGGTTGGGAATCACACACCTCTCGTTCGGTGCTGAAACGCCTGAGCCGGAGAAGCTGAAACGGATCGCCGGGCTGCTTGAAGAATCTCCTGATGCATACACTTCCCGACTCAGAAATCATCTGGCATCCGGCATCGGTTTCCCAGCGGCAGTTTCCGCTGCAGTGGATGAGTGCATTCCGGAAGCGGCGGGCATTCTGCAGCATCCGAACAACATCCTGGCAGTGTGCTATCTTCGGGCGCTGATCCGGCTGCATTCCACCGTCCAGCCGATCGTGATCCGTCGCAAAGGTTCCTACCATTCCAGCGCAATCAATCCGTCCTTTCCGTCCGCCGCAGGGCTTCGCAGCGCCTTAAGGCGCGGGATATGGCATCCTGCACTTGCCGCCATACCTGCATATACCGCCGCCCGGATCCAAAGGGCATTTCTGGACGGACATATACCGGATGACTCCGCTCTGGACATGTCGCTTCTCCATCTGCTCAATACGGTGGATCTTTCCGCCATGCCGGATATGACTGAAGGACTGGATTCCGCCATCCGAAAGGCTGCGCGATTAACGCGGTCACGGGCGGAGCTGGTGGAGGCGCTGACCGGCCGCCGGTATCCGGCGGCCAGAATCCGGCGGATCTGCGCATATGCACTGCTGGGCGTCACGCGGGATCGCTTGCTTTCGCTCTCTTTGCCGGATCGAACACTTCTCCTGGCGCTCCGGAAAAAAAAGGAGGTCACCTCCATGTGGAGAGACCTTCCTGTTCAGATTGATTCTTCGTTTTCCCGGTGGCAGCAATCCGCCGATCCGGAGGACGTCGCCGCGTGGCAGCTGTGGACAGGCGCCTGTCATCTGTCATCGGCACAACCATTCACCCGTATGCTGTACACAGGGGAATAAAAACCGCCTTGACCGGTTTCGGTTCAATATCCCGCTCTTTCAAGGATGGTTCTCGCCACGTGAATTCCGCTTGCGCTGGCGTGGGAAAGGCTGTGTGTAACACCGCTTCCGTCCCCGATCACGTACAGGCCCGGATACTGTGTTTCAAGATTTTCGTCCAGTTCCACTTCCATATTGTAAAACTTGACTTCCACACCGTACAGAAGCGTATCATCGTTCGCCGTTCCTGGCGCAATCTTGTCCAGTGCGTAGATCATTTCAATGATTCCGTCCAGAATTCTCTTGGGAATCACAAGGCTCAGATCGCCGGGCGTTGCGGACAGCGTAGGCGTTACGAAGGATTCGGCGATCCGGCCCGGCGTGCTTCTGCGTCCGCGCACTAGGTCCCCAAACCGCTGAACGATCACGCCTCCGCCGAGCATGTTGCTGAGTCTGGCGATGGACTCACCGTATCCGTTGGAATCCTTGAAAGGTTCTGAAAACTGCTGACTGACGAGCAGCGCAAAATTCGTGTTTTCCGTATGTCTGGCCGGATCCTCATAGCTGTGGCCGTTCACGGTCACAATCCCGTTGGTATTCTCGCTGACAACGGCTCCATATGGATTCATGCAGAAGGTCCGGACCCGGTCCTCAAATTTGGCGGTCCGGTACATGATTTTGCTTTCGTACAGCTCATCCGTCAGGTGGCGGAAGATGGCAGCGGGAATCTCCACGCGAACACCGATATCCACACGGTTGCTCAGCGTGGGAATCTTCATTTTTCGGCAGATCCCCTCCATCCACTTGCTTCCGCTTCTTCCGACGGATATCACGCATTGCCGGGCTGTAACCGTATCTCCGTTGCCCAGGGTCACCGTAAAATGATCGTCCGTCTTCCGGACATCCGAAACCGGCATGTCAAAATGAAACTGTACCTGATCCTTCAGCTCCTCATACAGGTTCTGAAGAACGACGTAGTTGATGTCAGTGCCCAGGTGGCGAACCTGCGCATCCAGCAGGTGAAGGCCGTGCTGAAGGCACATCTGCTTGATGGAGCTGTTGGCCGTTGAATACAGCCGGGTGCCTTCCCCGCCGTGGCGGAGATTGATTTCGTCCACATACCGCATCAGTTCCAGCGCACGTTCCTTGCCGATGTGCTCATGCAGGCTGCCGCCAAAGTCATTCGTAATATTATACTTTCCGTCCGAGAAGGCGCCGGCGCCGCCGAATCCGCTCATGATGGAGCAGGTTTTACACCGGACACAGCTTCTGACCTTGACTCCGTCAATCGGACATTTCCGTTCAGCCAGCGGATTTCCCAGCTCATACACGCCAATCTGAATCTGTTTTTCTGCTTTTTGTGCCAGCTCCCAAGCGGTATAAATGCCTCCCGGTCCGGCTCCGATGATCAGAACATCATAATCCATTTTTCGATCCTCTGTCTCCTTCTTTTCCCGATGCCCGAAGATTATATCATGTTTTATCGGAATAGCAAGCCTTAGGCTGATTTCCACGGTCTTTTTGACTCGATTCCTGTTATATAGTATAATAAAGATTGCTTTATCGCTCATGCTGAAGGAGGAAATCCGTTCATGCGCAGAATGCTGTGCCTGATGCTTTCATTGTTTCTGTTGTTCTCCGTTGTCAGTGGGCTGGCAGACGAGCCCAATCCCATCGAAATCATCCCGTGGGATGAACTGCCTCCCAGCAACCCGGATCAGCATCATTATCTTCTTCTCTGTCTGGATCACTGGGACATCAAGGACCGGCCTGACGGCATCGATCCACCCACGCAGTCCAACGGAAACCGGCGCGATCTGTATGGCAATACGGACGGGATTGTTGTGCTGACGCTGGATACGCGCGCCAAAAGAATCATGCTGACATCCATCGTGCGGGACGCGCTGATTCTCAAGCCCAATTCCACCGAAACCAGTCAGAAAATCGGACGGGTCAACTATGTGTATAACGATTACGGTCCGGAGGCGCTCTGCCGTGTGCTGAGCGAACATCTGGGCTTCAGGATCGAAAAATATATCATGTTTACCTTTGGCCAGATCCGGGATATCATCGATCTTCCTGCGCTTGGCGGCGTCGATGTGGAGCTGACGCGGCCGGAAATTCAGGCACTCAACGGATGGTCTGTTTCCCGGGGAGGCGCCGTTTCTCAGGACGGACGCTATGATATTCACTCCCAACGGAACAGTCCTCCCGGTGTATATCACCTCGATGGCAGAAGCGCGGTCATCTATATGCGCATCCGGAAATTCGGCGGAGGCGGAGATTTCACCCGTACCCAACGGGTTCGGAATGTTCTGAGCGTTCTGGCTGACAAATGCCGTAACTTTACGCTTGAAGAGGCCAATCATCTGGCCAACAGCATCGGCGAGCATAACAACCGTACCAATCTTTCCCTTCAGGAAATGCTCGAGGCAGCGGGCTATGCCTTCCGGCTTAAAAACTGCACCATCGAAGAGCTGGCCATCTCCAGGGAAGTGGCCCACGGAATCGATTACGGCGGAGCGACGCAGGAGGTCGACTGGGCTGCCTTCCGGGATAAGGTTCAGTATTTTCAGCAGAACAGTTTCCTGGTGATCGATGATGAAGATGAATGATGGGAGAATGGGATGAAGTGTCCTGAATGTGGTCAGTGGAACCGTGCCTCCATGCCTCATTGCATTCGGTGCGGTGCTCCGCTGAATATCGACGAAGCTTCCCGGATTGGCTGGAAGGATACGCTGCGTGACAGCGGTGCTTCCACCGCCTATCTGCGTGCCGATGAATTCGGACAGACGGACGACACACCGGATTCGCGGGATGTTCTGGCCAGGGAAATGCAGGATCTGAAAGTCCGGAAGCGGCGCGGCGCGGCGCTCCAGAAGCAGATGATGTCCGAAACAGCCAGCCCCGTTTCCGCAGAAACCATTGTACAGGAAGGCAGTGAAGACGCGCTGCTCACCCGTACGATTGTTGTTCCCACGGTATCCGAAACCGAAAAGACTGCACGGATTGAGTCGGAGGCCCGGCATCGTGTCCGCTTCATGGACGATACCGGTACGTTCATCGAACCCAGGACCTATGACCCGCTGCTGCCGGATTATCCGCGGTCATCCTCCCCGGTTTCCGAATCCTCTGTCCGCCCGTTTTCCGGCCAGTCTGCACAGGACAAAAGGAAGCGTCACCGGCGGAATCTGCAGATCATGGCTGTCGCACTGATGCTGGGAATCATCGGTTTCCTTGGCTATCGCGTGCTTCGCGGACAGTCCTATACCGAAGACAGCACGACGGACGCCATCATTACGGCCACCATGCAGAACGATCTTGCTGCCCATACGATTCTGATTCCCGGTGAAAACGGACAGACCATTTATATCCGGGAACTGCATGCCAGTTACATGGTTGTGGACGGATTTGCATCCATTGAGATACCCGATCATACATGGTATGACAATCTGGAAGGGACGCTGGAGGAAACGATGGATGTCACGCTGTCTCCTTTCCTGAAATCATCCTCCGGGCGTCAGGTTCCCATGGCGCCGATCACCTACACCATCACCATCCCGCTCTCTCCCATCACGCTGGATACGCCTGATTCCAAGCGAATTACGGTATCCACGACGATGTCAACGATTAAAATCATCGTTCGCCCCGGTTCCCGGGTTACAATCAACGGAAATGACTACAGCGATACCGTTTCATCCCAGACCGGTGAACTCAGCTACAATGCGACCGTTCAGCCCATTGGCGACAATGTTTTCGACTTTGTTGTCCGTTCCCAGTACTGCCGGGACAACACCCTGCAGGTCGTTCTGTACCGTGCTCCTCAGGAGATTCCGCTCGATCTGGCTGTCGGAACCTATGGCACCACCGATCAGAAAATCATGAAGGTAACAGCCACAACGCTGCCCGGCGCCTATGTATCAGTTTCCACCCCTCATTCGGATCTGAATATCAGTGAACTCGATTCCACCGGAAAATTCACCTTCAATGCCATCTTCAACAAGATTGGCGACAATACGATCAGCATTACGGCCTCGTATCCCGGAAAGAAGCCTTCCACCGTCGATCACACGGTCTATTACCTGCCTCCCGCATCCGAATACACCGTCAAGGCATGGCCGCTGAGCGCCGCGGGCTACAGCGAACTGCTCAGCAATCTCTCCGTCCGTGCTGCCAACTCACAGGTCTATGTGGTCAAAGGGGTTGTTCAGTATGTCGTCTCCGAAAAGCCACAGATGGTGGTCATCATGACCAGTGATGATGGCAAATCGCAGCCGGTTCTTGTTGAAAACTACACCAAGATCAAATGGCAGGTCGGAGAGTATTATCGGATTTATGCGGATGCCTATTCTTCCTATAACAACATGCCATGGCTGAATGCCCGCTATACGTATCTCAAATAGTGTGCCGACGCACCGGAACGGAGGGAGTTTCCGAACCATGAAAAAGTCATTCATTCTTCTGCTGATTCTTCTGCTGACCTGCGTATACGGTATCGCAATGTCCGATCCCCTTCCCATCGACGGAGATCTGTCGGGTTCCTTCGAACTGCCCTATGAAGACGATCAGCCTTCCGCCGGTTCCTTTGTCTATTCATGGCGTTACCCGCATATTTCCGGAGATGATCCGTCTGCCTCGCAGATCAACAGTTTCTATCAGATGCTTGAAAATGACGCGCGTAATTATGATGTCCCGATGCGGGCGGAAATGTACCGATCGGATGGGATCAGCGCCCGATACGATATTCATTACGAAGTTCATTGCAACAACGATGATTTTTTCTCCGTCCTGATTCTGACGGATATCACGGAGGGAGACGAGCATTTTACCCGTTGGGAAGGAAACACCTTTTCACGTCGGGAAGGAATGACCGGGCTGACCTTTGACCTTCCCCGTCTGCTGGGAAAGCTGAAGGCCATGGAAAATGACGAATTCATCGAAACGCGGCAGACGGAAAAAATCAATGAAGCAGTACGAAGTCTCGTGCTGAAAAAGATCAGGGAGAATCCGGATCAGCTGCCATTCTATCCCGATATTCTTCCGGATGATCTGATGCTTTTTTCTCCGGACGCTGATTTTTATCTGGACGAAAACGGACAGCCCGTCTTCTACGTTTATCCGGGGGATGTGGCCCCGCCGGAAAACGGCTATATGATCTTTCCCTTGACTTTGGAGGAAATCGATGATGAACTGTAACGGAGGCTCTGAATAATTCCGTAAAAAAACAATGCAAACCGGCTGTTTCTGTCGTATAATATGCTCTGTACAATAACCAAGAAAGAAGGAATCGACCATGCTGAACATTCAGATCACCAAATCGACCCACCTTAAGCAGAAGCCCGTTGATGAATCTGCGCTTGGCTTCGGCCGGATTTTTACCGACCATATGTTTCTCATGGATTATGAAGAGGGGAAAGGCTGGAAAGATGCCCGAATCGTCCCCTACGGTGATTTCCCGATGGATCCGGCTGCCATGGTGCTGCATTACGGACAGGCGATTTTCGAAGGCTGCAAATGTTACCGTCGGGAAGACGGCGGTCTTCAGCTCTTCCGTCCCACAGACAATCTTGCGCGCATGTCCCGCAGCGCCAGGCGGATGGGGATGCCTGAGCTGGACGAGGAAACGGCGCTGGAAGGTCTGAAGCAGCTGATCGCCATTGATGCAGACTGGGTTCCCCACCGGGATGGAACATCCCTCTATATTCGTCCTACAATGATTTCCACTGACGTAGGGCTCGGAGTCCATGCATCAAAGACATACCTGTTCTATATCATTCTCAGCCCTGTAGGTGCATATTATAAGGAAGGGCTCAAGCCCGTCAGCATCTATGTGGAGGATGAATATGTCCGGGCTGTCCGCGGTGGCGTGGGTTTCACGAAATGTGCCGGGAATTATGCCGCCTCCATCCTGGCCGGAAGCATTGCGGAACAGAAGGGTTTTTCACAGGTGCTCTGGCTTGACGGAGTGGAGCAGAAATATGTGGAAGAAGTCGGTTCCATGAACATGATGTTTGCCTACGGAAACAAAATCGTTACCCCCGCGCTGAATGGCTCCATTCTCCCCGGTATCACCAGGGATTCTGTCCTGAAGCTTGCACGCCAGCTGGGTTACGAGACGGAGGAAGCCCGCCTGGATGTGAATCAGATCTTTGATGACGCCAAATCCGGCAAGCTGACCGAAGCATTCGGAACCGGAACAGCTGCAGTCATCAGTCCTGTCGGAACGCTTGCCCTGCGGGATGAAAAGATCACGCTGGGCGATGGCGGGATCGGAAAAATTTCCCAGAAGTTGTATGATACACTGACGGGAATCCAGTACGGCCGTCTTCCGGACGAAAACGGATGGATTCTCAAACTTTCCTGATCTGATAAGGATGGTATATGCTAAGACAAGGCAACACCCGCCCTTTGCACTGGGCCGATAAAACCATGAGCGTGCTGAGGGCTGATCAGCTGGAGGCCTGCGAGAAGAATCTTGCAGGCCTGCCTTCCTGTTCTCTTTTCGACCCTTCCTGTAGCGATGTGAATGCGGAAGAACTGTACGATTTCTCGTGGTACACCAGTGAGGACCGGCTCGCTTCCCGGCCGCCCGTCCTTCATACTGTGGAGCAGCTGCGCGCGCGTGTGCTTGCCGCGTTTCCCCTGGAGTCTTTGCTTCTTTCCCCTGACGAGTACAATCTTTTTACTCGGCTGACCGTATTCGGCGGCCGCGTGGTCATTCATGACTGGAACAATCTGATTCCCGCGTTGAGCCTGATCC
>ODAI014073758.1_pt1 | contig 19714 bp, 20 predicted proteins | sample 1539321 | NCBI WGS metagenome assembly ODAI01 (sample SAMN02144231, study PRJEB22623) | gut metagenome | biome: sheep rumen | host: Ovis aries | place: New Zealand
CAATTCAGTCTATGCCCGTAAGGGCATTCTAAACATCTTATTCTACCGGTGTTTCTCTCCTCTTTTTGCTACTTTTTCTCCTCTCTTTACATCCGAAATAAAGAGAGGAGAAAAAGTAGTACGTTAATAATAAAATTAATAAAAAGGTTTATAATCAACCCTCACCAAGAATTTCTAATTTTCAAACCTAAAGGTTTTCAAATTGAAATTCTATCCTCTCCCATTGGAGAGGGGAAATAAAATGGAGAGGGAATATGAGTATAATACAACAAATTATGTTATTTGTTGCATTTATGCATCTAATTATTTAACATACAAAACATTGAGATATTGTAACATTTTATTGCTAAAAAATCATTATTGATTTATGCTATAATTCCTTTATGAAAATACTCGGAATAGACCCAGGAATGGCTATAGTCGGATACGGACTCATTGAGGTTGATAATTCAAAACCTATATTAAAAGCCTCCGGCTCAATTCAAACTAATAAAGATCTTTCTGATTCAAAAAGATTACTGGAAATATACAATGATTTGTCTACTGTTGTAAACAAATATAAACCTGATTGTGCTGCAGTTGAAAACTTGTTTTTCTTTAAAAATCAAAAAACAGTTATTCCGGTTGCTGAAGCAAGAGGTGTTATATTGACAGTTCTAGAACAATTTAACATTCCAACGTTCAGTTATACGCCTATGGAAGTAAAACAGGTCTTAACAGGTTATGGAAGAGCAGAAAAAAAAGAAGTGGAACAAATGGTAAAAATAGCGTTAGATTCCGATAATTTACCTAAGCTTGATGACACTGTTGATGCTATTGCAATAGCAATCTGCCACCATAGAAATATTTTTTAACTATTTTAAACTTCCCCAAAGTTAAAATATTTTATACCAAGTTCTGTAAGTGAAGTTTTATTATACAAATTTCTCCCATCAAATATTACAGGATTTTTTAAAAGAGATTTTACACGATTAAAGTCAGGTCTTCTAAATTCGTTCCATTCAGTAATTAATAACAATGCATCAGCATTTATTAAGGCATCATAAGAATTTCCTGCATAATTTATTTTTTTCCCAAATATTTTTTTTGCATTTTCTATAGCCTTTGGATCATATGCAGAAATACAAGCACCTTTTTCAATCAATTGATTTATAACGGTAACGGAGGGGGCTTCTCGCATATCGTCTGTTTTAGGTTTAAAAGACAATCCCCAAACTGCGAACCGTAATCCGTTTAAATCATTCCCGAAATACGAGATTATCTTGTTTACAAACCTGTCTCTCTGAAGCGAATTGGTCAAATTTACGGCATTAAGAATATTCATAGTGCAAGAATTATCTTCTCCCATTTTAATTAATGCATTTATATCTTTTGGAAAGCAGCTGCCACCATATCCTAATCCGGGAAATAAAAATCTGCTGCCTATTCTTGAGTCAGAAGAGATTCCTATTCTTACATTATTAATATTGGCACCTAACTTTTCACACAAATTTGCCATTTCATTCATAAACGAGATTCTGGATGCTAAATATGAATTAGCTGCATATTTTGTCATTTCAGCGGATTTAACATCCATGACTATCATTCTGTTTGAAGTTCTAAAATACGGTGCATATATTTCCTGCATAATATCCGTAGCTTTCTGTGAGTCAGAACCTATAATTATTCTGTCAGGATACAAAAAATCATCAACAGCATTACCCTGCTTTAAGAATTCAGGATTAGAAACAACATCAAACGGATAATCAGTATATTCTTTTATTAATTTTGTTATTTTTTCTGCTGTTCCCACCGGAACAGTTGATTTATTTACAATCACTTTGTATCCGTTCATAGATTTAGCAATATCTTTTGCAGCTTCCATAAACGCATCTAAATTAACTAAACCGTCGTTATCTTGAGGCGTTCCTACAGCTATAAAACAAACTTCTGACTGCTTAATAGCTTTATCTGTATTTGTAGAAAATGTTAATCTGTTTTCTTTAGCATTTGAGTTTATAAGTTCTTCAAGCCCCGGTTCATATATTGGAACAATACCATTTTGTAACAAATGAATTTTTTCGGAATTATTATCGACACATATTACATTATTCCCCATATCCGCAAGACAAGTACCTGCAACTAAACCAACATATCCCGTACCTATTACTGTAATATTCATTAAGAACTCCCAATAATTTTATATAATATTTAAAAACTTATGCACTTGAGGAATTAATCTTACTTTTTTGTATTTATTAAGACACAAGTCTAAATATTTAAGAATTTCAGTTGATGTAACATTTAAAGCACCGGATTTCATTTGCGGCTGCAAAATTAATTCAATATCATATTTTTTGCACAAATTTGTAACTTTATCAATTTCGATGCTATTAAATTCATTATTAAAAACAACTTTTGCAAACAAAATTTTACCGGAGGCAATATCAAAAAATTTTTCATGATCATCCCACATTGGAAGATTTTTTGTGCATGAAGGTATTTTAATATCTGCAGAAATATACGATACACAATCAATGATATCAGCCAGTTGTTTGTATAATGTTCCGTTAGTTTCCAAATAAATCGGTAATTTACAATACTTAGAAAACTCTTTGATGAAATCAGTATGCAATAGAGGTTCCCCTCCTGTTAACGAAACAGAATGAACATCATTATTTAATTTACAATAATTAATCAATTCATCAATAGTGTAATCATGCGAATTTTGTATTCCAAAATCAGTGTCACAGTACGCACAATTCAAATTGCAACCGCACAAACGAATAAAAATCTGCTTATATCCGACGTATGGTCCTTCTCCTTGTATCGATGTAAATAATTCTGAAACCTTTACCATAGTATTAGTATAATATAAAGTTTATAATTGTATAAGTTAAAATCTAAACAATGTTACAAATCAGGTTATCATTACCATTATAATTATGAACTATAATCAATATTGAAAAAAATACTTTATTTAATATGATAACAAATGTGCATAATATCATAATATTAAATGCAGAAAAATGTAAAATTACGGTAATAAGTTTGGGAATAATATGGAAATAAGATTTAATCATTTATCATCTGAAAAAAAGATGTTTTACACATTTATTTTAGTGCACTTTATTGTCTGGTCATGTATCGGATTAATCAGAACAGTACTGCCGACAGATTCATTGGAAGGAATTTATTGGGGCTCACTTCATGATTTTGGAACACCTAAACACCCTCCATTAGCAGGGTGGCTAACATATTTAGCTTGGATACCGTTTAAACACGATATAAGCATATATATGCTGAGTCAATTGTTTATATGCACTGGTTTAGTCTATATATATAAACTTGCAAAATTTTTTCTTGATGATACTAAATCAATGCTATCAGTCGTTGTGATGGAAGGCTGCTGGGTATACAGTTATATTACCGGTTATTATGGATTTAATCCTGATGTTATCTTACTTTGTATTCTTCCTATGATTGCATACTATTTTTATAAATGCATGACATCAGACAAACCTTCAAATTGGATTATATTAGGAGTGCTTGTCGGAATAAGCTTTTTAAATAAATATCAAACAGGCATGGTAATTCTTCCGATGGCTATATGGGCAGGAATATTTAACAGAAAAACTTTTACCAACAAATATTTTTACTTGTCAATTGCTATTGCATTTCTAATATTTTTGCCTCACCTGCTCTGGCTCATAAAATATGACTTTTTCCCTTTTATGTATTTTAATAACGAATTAAGTTCAAGCTCTTGGTACAACCACTTTACAGCACCTTTATATTTTATACTTATGCAATTTGCACTTATTGCAGGTGTTCTGTTACTATATTTTCTGCCTTGTGCTGTTTATAAATTACCAATCCATTTAAAGCCTTTTGATGATGAAAAAAAAGACTGGTTTTTAATTATTATAGGTTTAATACCAATATTGTTGCACATTATAATGGGTCTTGCAGAAGGCGGAAGCGTCAGACCTAGATGGGGTTTTGAATTTTGGTACCTGATAGGAATAATTTTATACTATTTCTTCCCTGTTAATGTGTCTTATAAAGGATTTAGATTTACAATAAAATCCGCATACACAGTCATGTTAATAATATTTTTATCACTAGGAACTCTTCTTGCTGTAGAAAAAAACTACAGAAGCAGGTATCCGGTTGCTCAGATTTATAATGATATGCAAGTTGCATGGAGTAAAAATATAAAATCACCTTTAAAATATATAGGCGGTTATATAGAATGGACATTACCGCTGACTATTTATGGAGAAAACCATCCGGATTGCATACTTGATACTTTTGGATATCCTAATCCATGGATTGACCAAAACGATTTGAAAAATAGCGGCATATTGATAATTGACAGAACTAAAGAAAAAATTGTGGAATATACTTTATTATCTTGTCCGTATTTGCCAAAAGATTATACAATTGAACCGATTGAATACAAGTTTACAGTTAAAAACGCATTTGGACAACCGAGAGAATATTCAATTTATTATTTTATAATTCCGCCCAAAGCATAAATTGACAAAAGACAATGAAATTATACTAGTTTGTAAGTCAAATATCTTTATAGTATAATTTATATCCGAAGGGAAAAGGTTTTGAAACAATCTAAATTAACATTTGCTATATTTACGGCATTGCTGTTTGGTGTATTGGCGGGATGGCTTTTTCCTGACTTTGCAGTCAGGATGCATGTTTTAGCAGAAATATTTTTGAGAATGGTAAAAATGATTATAGCCCCGCTTTTGTTTGCAACTCTTGTTGTCGGAATTGCCGGTCATGGTGATGTCAAAAGTATTGGAAGACTCGGAATTAAAACAATAGCATATTTTGAAGTTGTCACTACTATAGCATTATTTATAGGGTTAGGCTTTGCTAATTTATTTAAACCCGGTTACGGAATGGGGAATGTCGCATCAGCTCATACAGGTTTAAACAGCATAGTTGAATCTGCTGCTACTACTCATCATAATTCATTTGGAGAATTGCTATTAGGCTTATTCCCGACAAGTATTTTTCAGTCAATGGCAGAAGGTAATCTGCTTCAAATTGTAGTATTTTGTATATTCTTTGCTTTAGCAATTTGCGCGATAGGGGAAAAAGCAAAACCTGTAGTTGACGTACTAAATTCTTTAGCATCAATAATGTTTAAATTCACTGAATACGTAATGTATTTTGCACCAATCGGAATTTTTGGAGCTATTGCATATACAGTCGGTTCAAACGGCATTTCAATATTGTACAATTACGGAAAAATTATAGTATCACTGTATGTCGCATTAGCTGCTTTTGTTATATTAGTCTTGTTTGCAGCATGCAAAATTGTAAATATATCAATAAGAGCTCTTTTTAAAGCAGTTCAGGAACCGGCTCTCTTAGCTTTTACTACAGCAAGTTCTGAAGCAGCATTACCCAAAGCTATGAAAATTATGGAAGACTTTGGGGTGCCTAAATCAATTGTAGGTTTTGTAATGCCTACCGGATACACTTTTAATTTGGACGGTTCTACATTATATCTTGCAATGGCTGTAATCTTTTCAACACAACTTGTTAATCACTCACTTTCTTTTGAACAGCAATTAGTTATAATGTTTGCATTGATGTTAACAAGTAAAGGTATAGCAGGTGTTCCGAGAGTAGCACTTATTGTTCTTGCGGGAACACTTACAAGCTTTGGAATCCCAATTCTTGGAGTAGCGATTTTACTTGGAATAGATCAAATACTGGATATGGGCAGAACTACCGTTAACTTAATAGGAAATTGTGTCGCTACTGTAGTTATTGCAAGATGGGAAAATCAGTTTGACTATTATAAAATGAGTAATTTTATAAGAAATAAAAATATGAAATTAGCAACAGTTGCTAACATAAATGAATATAAAGAAGGGGAAAATGCTGATGGAGCAAACAAAAATGGAATATAAAGAAACTTTAAACTTACCACAAACAACTCTTGAAATGAGAGCAAATGCTATTAACAAAGAACCTCAAACTCAAAAGTTTTGGGAAGAAAATCATATCTATGAAAAAATAAATGAAAATAAAGATAAATCAAATTCATTTGTATTACATGACGGTCCTCCTTATTTGAGTTCCGATAAGATTCACGTTGGAACAGCATTAAATAAAATATTAAAAGATATTATTATTAAATATAAATCTATGAATGGGTTTTATGCACCTTATGTTCCCGGGTATGATGCTCATGGTTTGCCAATAGAAAATGCCGTTGTAAAAAACATTAAAGGCGGACGTCATGCGATTACGGAAGGTGAACTCAGAGCTAAATGCAGAGAATATGCAGCAAAAAGTTTACAAGGTCAAGAAGCCGCTTTCAGACGTTTAGGAGTATTGGGTAATTGGGAAGATCCATACTTAACTATTAAACCTGAATATGAAGCAGAACAAGTTAGAGTATTCGGAGAAATGTATAAAAAAGGTTATATTGAAAAAGGACTAAAACCTGTATATTGGTGTGCTTCTTGCGAAACCGCATTAGCTGAAGCAGAAGTCGAGTACGCTGATATTTCGTCTAAATCTATATATGTAAGATTTAGATTTGATGAAGACTCGACCGAAAGAATAAACTTAAGAATAATTCCCGACAATAAAAAACCGATATATGCAATAATTTGGACGACAACTCCTTGGACAATCCCTTCGAATGTCGCTATATCAATGAATCCGAGATTCGATTATCAGTTATTTGAGTATAAGGATGATGTATACATAGTAGCAAAAGACCTTTTAGGCAGATTTATTGAAGATGCAGGATGGGACGAAAATGAAATTAAACTGCTCGACACTGCAATAGGTCAAGAATTTGAATTAATGGAAGTATTCCATCCGCTTGTAAACAGAAAATCTAAAATTATTTTAGGTGATCACGTAACACTGGATGCAGGAACAGGTTTAGTTCATACTGCTCCGGGACATGGTCTTGAAGACTATGAAGTAGGATGTAAATATAATATTGAAGTTTTATCACCTTTAGACAGCAAGGGCTGTTGGACTGAGGAAGGACAGATTCCCGAGTTAGTCGGAGTACCGTACTATAAAGGTAATGACATGGTTATTGATATGCTTCAAAAATGCAATGCTTTAGTACATCAAAATGAAATCAGCCACTCATATCCTCACTGTTGGAGATGCAAACACCCTGTAATATATAGAGCAACACCTCAGTGGTTTGTTAAAGTCGACAAATTCAGAGACTTAGCAATGGAAGAAATTCACAAAGTTAAATGGATTCCGTCAAGCGGTGAAAGCAGGATTGGAAATATGGTTGAAGGTCGTACGGATTGGTGTATTTCTCGCCAACGTGCATGGGGTGTTCCTATCCCTATATTCTATTGTGAAGATTGCGGAGAAGTAATTTGTACCGATGAAACAATAGAAAATATAGCATCTGTTTTTGAAAAAGAAGGCTCTGATGCTTGGGTTAACAGAAGCACTGAAAATCTTCTTCCTGATAACTTTGTATGCCCTAAATGCGGGAAAAGACATTTCAGACAAGAAAAAGATATTATGGATGTCTGGTTTGATTCCGGCATTTCGTGGAGAGCAGTAGTTGAAAAACGTTCCGAAGAACTCGGACATACACCTGTTGATTTGTATCTTGAAGGTTCAGACCAACATAGAGGGTGGTTCCAATCTTCACTATTAACGTCAATTGCAACTCAAGGAAAAGCACCTTATAAACAAGTTCTGACACATGGTTTTGTATTTGGTGAAGACGGAAGAAAAATGTCCAAATCTCTTGGTAATTACATAAGACCTGATGATATAATTAAAAACTACGGTGCAGATATTTTAAGACTGTGGGCAGCTTCTGTCGATTATAGAAACGATACAAAAATTGGTGATAATATTGTTAAACAGTTAGCTGAGATATTCAAGAAAACACGAAACACTGCAAGATTTTTATTAGGAAATATCTACGATTTTGACCCTAAAACAGATTATGTTCAATATGAAGAACTTAAAAGCATAGACAAGTTTGCGCTTCATAAATTAAATAAAGTTATTGCAGAAGTTACAGAAGCATTTGAAAATTATGAATTTTACAAGTATTTTCAATGTTTGCAGAATTTCGCCGCAGTTGATTTAAGCTCGTTCTATCTGGATATTGTAAAAGACAGATTATATACCGCAGGCAAGAAATCACTTTCAAGAAGAGCCTGCCAAACTGTATTATATGAGATATATCAAGCACTTGTAAGAATGGTTGCTCCTGTAATGCCGTTCCAAGCAGAAGATATGTGGCAAAATACGCCTGAGATTCAACGTAACGGCTTAGAAAGTATATTACTTGCCTCTTGGGTTAAAGTTAATGAGAAGTGGAACAATTCTCAGTTAGAAGAAGATTTTACAAAAATCCTTAAAACAAGAGAAGTTGTAACTAGAGCCATAGAACCGCTAAGAGCAGCAAAAACTGTTGGAAGTTCTCTGGAAGTTGCTGTATATGTAAAATCTCCTGAGAATGAATTATTGAAGAAAAATATAAATGATTTAGCGGATATATTTATTGTTTCACAAGCACATATCTCTGACTCTAAACCTGAAAATACATTAAACGAATATACTGAAAATGATATAACAGTATGGGTTACAAAAGCAGAGGGCGAAAAATGTGAACGCTGCTGGAAATATCGAAAGCTGGGCGAACATTCAGGACATGCTACTATCTGTTCTGACTGTTATGAAGCAATAAAAGGATAAAATTAAATAACAACATTAAACAAACATATTGGATATTAAGAGAGCTTTAATATACGGCATAGTTTTACACTCTGCCGTTTTTTTTTCATAGTAACGACAAATTAATGATTACGAGCTTCAAAAAGCATACGTATACCTTCTAATGTTAAATTTTCATTAATTGCATCAAATAATGTATGCCCATTAAGAAGTTTGGCAATAGATGCTGCACCCCCACCGGTTCCCACGACAATTGCTTTTTCTCCGAGTTTATTTTCACAGTCCTTAATCAAACCATCAATGGCATATGCATGTCCTAACACAACTCCTGTTAGAATAGCATTTTTTGTGTCAATATTTACATCAAATTTTGTATCTGTTGTGTCGTTTACGCTTATATCAGGTAATTTCGAAGTATTTATATACAACGACTTTAGCTGCATTTTTGGTCCTGGAAGAATAAACCCACCAATAAATTTCGAATTTTCATTAATAACTTCAAATGTAGTAGCAGTACCAATATCAACAACTATAACAGGAGATGAATAAATTCGTGCGGCGGCATATGCATTTGCTATCCTGTCTATACCGACATGTTCAATATTTTTGGATGAAATGTCTTTGCATAAATCACTTGTAATCATAGTTGGTTTAATTTTATATGCATTTTGTATTGCACAATAAATACGTTCTGTTAATTCATCTACAACAGAAGCAATAGCACAATCTTTAATATCACAAGTACCAATATATTTTTTTATTAATTTTTCGTAAGATAATTTATCAAGTTTTTTATCAGACTCTAAACAAAATCTTGTTTGTAAAATCCCATCTTGAAATATTCCGCAGGTAATATTTGAATTTCCTATATCAATTACAAGTAACATTATTTTATCCCATAATTCATCAATATTTGATTAATAATTTGCTTAAATTCTTCCCGATAAACTTTAGGCTGCATAATTTCACATAAATCCTGATATCTTAGTAGTCTTGAAAACAGTATTTGCTTATTCTCGTTTTTATTAGTTATTGTCACAGAACCATCTGAATTCTGTTCACAAGTTTCATTCTCACGAATTTCATATCTTTTTGCTAAATCACCCTTCAATTTATAAATTGTTACCATATCACCACAATACGGATCAATAAACTTATCATCTAATAAATAAATTCCTGACAGCCTTGCTGAATCAATAATTCTTTTTCTTTTATTATAAACAACAAAGAATACTTTACCTTTATCATTAGTTATTTTTAACGGAATACACTCTAAATTACTTTGATTTTTAAATAGTAAATTTAATTTTCTTTTTTTTGCCAAAGCACGTTCAAATAATTCAACGGATAATGAGATATTATCACACTTAACGTGTACAATATCCTTATTAGAATATTTGTTTATTTTAGATATAAAGCTATCAAATATGACCTGATTTTTTGTTTGTTTATCATTTGTAACAGCTATTTGTAAAGATTTAATTATATCAAGATCAAAATCTGAAATATTTAACCCGAATGGCATACGTGCTACATAATATTTATTCTGCATTTTTTGTATATCTATACCAACAAATCTGCATGTATTAATATATTTACTAACAACACTGTTATTAAATACCAAATCCTCTTCATTACTATTTAATTTATCTATTAATTCATGCATAGAAAAGTTACCTTGCAATAACACTTTTAGAGTTTTTAATACATGTAAAGATGATAAATTAGTCTTCTGTGCTACCTTTTGCATTATATATCTCCCTCATATTACTCAAGGTTTTTATTATTCTGCATTTAAAATCCGCAGGTTCTATAACAGTACAATCAAATCCTAAAGATAATATTCGCTGAACTGCCAAAAACTCATTATAATAATTCCCTTCTATTATATAACCGTTCTCTATATCACCGCTCAATATTACTTCATTATCATCAAGTCCTACAGAATTGAAGTTTTTTAGTTTAAATTTTACGGACACAGAAGACATATCATCGTTACCGTCAGAGTTCTTCCTGTCAAGGATACTGATTATTCTTTTGATTAGTAACGTCACATGCTCTTTTAATGTAATATCAAAACCATATAAATAAATTTTATCATTTTTTACGACAACACTATTGGCAATAATATCTTTTTCAGATACTTGTTTTGACGTAGGACTTTTATACACCAAATGTAAAACTCGGTTAAACAAGCAATCTTGCTGTATTTGCGTAATCTCTTCTATATCTAATCCTTTTAATGAAGATATACCAAGAAGAAAATTTTTATGTTCATTATTATTTATGAAATTAGCAAGTTTTTTGAAAAAAGAATCGTACTCAATAAGTTGTTTAACATTTAATGAATCTTTAACGGATCTGTAAACACGTTTTAAAAGTTTTAGTTCATCATCGGTAAACTCAAGAGCAAAAGGATGCGAGATTAATTTATATTTATAATTTGTACTTTGACGAGCACTTGTTATTTCACATCCCATTAACTTTAAAGTATTTAAATCAATTCTGATTATATCATACGAACTTGATTCATTCATAATATTATAATTAACCAACGCAGATTTTATCTCATCTAATGAGCGTGGAGCATCCATAAGCATTGTTAATATAACCAAAGCTCTTACACCGGTTAAAGATATTTGACACAAATCCTCTTTATTTGCTATTTTTATCACTACTTACCCTTAAATATTTTATGAAAAGACTATACTATTATTTACACAAATTAAATAAATATTCAATAATATTATCACAATATTGTCTGTCAATAGCGCTGAATACTATCACATCACCATCAAAATGCTTTTTTACATTTGATATTACCTTGTTATGCTTACTTCTTGGGACATAATCGATTTTGGTTAATATCGTAAATATAGGCAGATTGTATGTATTGACCCATTCCCGCATTAGAAAGTCATTTTTTTGAATATCATGTCTTGCATCTATAAACTGAATTAAAGACTTAATTTGTTTCCTATTTAATAAATACTCTTCTAAGTTACGTTGCCATCTGTCCTGAGCTTCTTTTGACACTTTTGCATATCCGTATCCCGGTAAATCTGCAATAGTAAAAGTATTCTCAAAATTAAAAAAATTAATTAAACGCGTCTTCCCCGGGGTATTGGATGTTTTGGCAAGCTTCTTATTATTGGTAAGTGCATTTATAAATGAAGATTTACCGACATTTGATCTGCCTAACAACGGAAACTCCGGCAACATAAAGTCCGGACATTGAGATAATTTTTCAGCACTTATTAAGAAATTTGCTTTAAGCTGATTCATTTTCAACTGCTTTCTCTTTTGCTTTCATACTTGCCCTGCGTGTTACTAAAGACAATAAATTATACAACTTTTCGTTGTTTATAACAGTCAGCTGAGCTTTATCTTTTAGGAAACTAACATCTAATGAAGATTTTTGTTCGAAAATATTTCCGGTTTGTATACTGACAATTTGTATAAAGTTCTCACGCAATATACTCAGGGGTTCTTTTAAGTATGTTTCAAAAGTTTTAAATATATTCATAATTCAGCTTCTTTTTTCTATAATTGTATTGTATAATACTTGTACCGGAAAGTAAATATGGAAGAAAAAGATAAACAATTTGTAGAGGAGTTTAAAACTTTTTTGAGTGTGGAAAAGAATTTTTCTGAACATACACTTGCAGCATACTCTTCTGATATTATAAGTTACATACTATGGTTAAACGGCATAAGCTGTTTAGATGTAAACTTCGATAAATTAAGAGAATATTTACACTTTATACAAAGGTTTGAATACAAAAAGACAACTATAGCAAGAAAAACCGCTTCAATTAGAACTTTTTATAAGTTTCTTTACAGGGAAAAATATATTGATTCCAATCCTGCAATATCGTTATCTGCTCCAAAGCGTCCGAAACCGCTTCCAAAGTTTTTAACACCTGATGAAGTAGAACAAATTTTAAATAATGTTAAAATTGATACTCCTGCAGGATTTAGAAACAAAGTTATTTTAGAATTACTATGGGCAACAGGAATGCGTGTTTCCGAGTTAAGCAATTTGAATTTTGGAGACCTTAACTTAGATGAGAATGAAATTAGAGTATATGGTAAAGGAGCAAAAGAACGCATTGTATTAATTTCTAACAGAGCTAAAAACTATCTGAACCAATACATAATGTCAGCAAGAAAATTAATTGTAGATTCAGGGTACACAACACCTGATGAAAATGAAGACTCACCAATTTTCATAAATAAAACAGGATACAGACTCCAGAATAAAACAATAAGAAAAGTTATAAATGAAATAGTAGAAAAGATAGAACTTCCCAAAAAAGTTACTCCACACGTATTCAGACACAGTTTTGCTACAAAATTAATTGAAAACGGAGCCGATTTAAGAGTAGTCCAAGAACTTTTGGGACACGCCGGAATCTCTAACACGCAAATATATACTCATATATCTATGAAACACATGAAAGAAGTTTATGAAAATGCCCATCCGCATGGAATGTAATTTTGTTTTTAGCGAATATGCTTTACAAACCTTCTTTTTATGTTAGCATAGAACTATAAGGAGATATATTATGAAAAATTACGAATTATTAACAATTTTTAAACCAAGTCTGGATTCTGAAGAATTAGACAAAGCTATTGATAAAATTTCATCTGATATTAAAAATCTTAAAGGTGAAGTTTCATCAGTTGATAAAATGGGCAGAAAAAAACTTGCTTATGATTTACAAGGGTATAGAGACGGCTTCTTTACCAATATGATTGTTTCACTTCCTGCTGAAACAATTGTTGATTTTAAAAGAAATCTTAAACTTAACGATAATGTTCTGAGATTCATGTTCATGGAATCTGCTAAAAAAGCACAAACAGTATAAGAGGTGAGTTATATGGCACTTGCAAAAGCAGTTGTAACAGGCTCTGTATATCGGGCACCGGAAAAAAGATTTACACAAAATAATGTTCCGGTTTCTTCTTTTGTAATCAATATAGGAGACAGAGAAGAAATGTTACTTAGAGTAATCGCTAAACGTACTTCTTTAGATGAAGTTGTGTCATCTTTAGGAAAAGATGACAGAGTTCTAGTTGAAGGCAGACTCCAAATTACTACCGTTAAAAATGAAAGCGGTAATGAAAGAAGAATCTTTGAGATTGACGCAAACACAGTTGAGCCAATTTCAGCAACAACAGGAACCGGAGCAGCATCAGTAAATACCTCGAATGAGGAAATTGTTAAATTTCCGAAAGAAGAAGAATTTGCAGATGAACTAATCGGCGAAGACGAAATCCCGTTTTAGTGAGAACAGGTTATGAAAATACAACCGATAACAACTACGCAGAATACATTTAAAAGTAAAATGGGAGTTCCGACAGCTTCAAAATTTGTTAATATACAAAAAAACGAATATATAAATGAACTTAAAGCAATGCATATAGCTGATATTTTCGAGAAATTTGAAGAAAATTTCAGGACTACAATGGAAACATTTATTTATATGATAAAACACTAAAGGCTAGAAAGGCAAAACAAAACAATGGCAAAACAAGACACAGCAGATAGAAAGAAAAAGAAAACATGCAGTTTTTGTGCTGAGCATGTGGATTCTATCGATTACAAAGATGCAGCAAAACTTAAAAGATACTTAACAGAAGCCGGAAAAATTATTCCGAGACGTGTTACAGGTAACTGTGCAAGACACCAAAGAATGATTACGACTGCTATTAAAAGAGCAAGAGAAGCTGCAATTATTAGTTATGTATTTGACTAATATCAAATACAAATCTGTAGGTCAGGTTTTACCTGATAGACTTAAGTTTTACAAAAGTAAAATTGAAGTTGACGTCAAGTAAAACCTGACCTACAGGTATATAAAATACTAAAACATAGGAGTAAATTATGACAACACAAATTACAATCCGTTCGGACAGGAAAACTGATTACACTTTTCAATACAAAGGAGAAGATGTAACTCTAAAAGCAGGCGGGATATTAAGCATAGCTGACGGTTTAGACGAGGTTGTTCTTCCGACTTGCGCAATGAAGATTGTAAAAAACTTAATTGTTATAAAAGAAGATGTAAAATAAATTAATGTTATTTTATAAAAATTACCCGAAAGTTATATTTAACTTTCGGGTAATTTTTATTATTTTATTTATTAACAATAAGAGTTATGTCATTAAACACTACAAATATCATTAATATTATTAGGAGAGAGAAAAATATCGTTGAAATAGTTTCAATAATTTTTTCATTAACAGGTCTACCGATAATTTTTTCAATAATTAAAAACATTAAGTGACCACCATCAAGTGCAGGAATCGGCAGTATATTAAGGATAGCTAAGTTCATGGAGATAAGAGCTGCAAGCAGAATTCCTGAGCTTGCGCCTGCTTTATCAATTATATCACCGCCAATCTTTGTTATAGCAACAACTCCATGCATATCCTTTAGCGGAATATTTCCTGTAAATAACTGCCCTAATGAATACATCATAATATATGTATTTTCCCATAGATAACTGAGACTTTCTTTAACGATCGGCATAGGACGCTTTGTTTCAATCATAGTTTGTTTTGTAGCAAGAGCTATTCCTATTACACCTTTTTCATCAGGATAAATAGGATTCAAATTCAAAACTTGTTTATTACGCTCAACAACCAGATTTACAGGGTGAACGCCATTAGACAAAGCTTTTGCTATATCAAATAATGAATATTTACCATCTGAAATATAAACGGTTTTACCTTCTATTGTCTTTAACAATTCAGTTAAGTTATCATCAAATTTTTCACCGTTATTTTTAAAATATTTTGCCCCTTTTGCAGCATACTTATCCATAATAATAGTTTCTTTTGCTATATTTTGCGGAAGTCTTATAGCTAAACCTTCCGGTATCAACTCATCTTTCACGAGACCGGGGTTAAGCTCCTTGATTTTATTATAATTTTCTTCAAGTATTGTTTTATTAATAAATCCATTATTTTTTGCACTATTTTTAACTATTGTTACAAGAGAATACACATTGTTAATATCACAATCATTAGCTTTTAGGATTTTATCACCCTTTTGCAAGCCGGATGTCCATATAGAAGCATCTTTCGGTGCGCTTATGTCTCCCGCATAGACTTCATAATTCCCTGAGGGTAATTTACCGGAATACACAGCCACAAATATGACAAGAGCAATTGCACATAAGACATTTGCTATTACACCGGCTGACACAACAACTATTCTTTGCCAAATAGGTTTATTAATAAATCTTTCGGGAGAATCAAGCGGCAGATCGCAATCCTTTTCATCATCGGGAAAAGAAACATATCCGCCAAGCAGCATTGCGTGTACTAAGATTTCAACGTCACCGACTTTTGTTTTATATAAAGTAGGGCCAACAGGTAATCCGAATCCGAATTTATCGACTCTTATACCGAATGCTCTGGCAGCAAAAAAGTGACCTGCTTCGTGCACTAATATAAGCAAACTTAATAACAATATCATTATAATAATTGACATAAACTCTCCCCTATAAACTAACATTAAAATTTTATCATAAAAAATTATAATTTGTTAATGTGATTATAATACTAACGAACCAGTAATTGAATATGTTTGTTTATTATATGTTGAATTTAAATTATTATGCTCATCTTTAAAATTAAATTTTACAAAATCTCCTTTTTTATTTGCAATACCTATATAAGCACCCAAGTTTGTATTATGTTTAATTAATTCATTTTTAAATCCACCAACATTAATTTTTTGTTTATCAATACCGGCTTGTATTCCACCAAAAATAGTATAATTAGAATTTTTAGGTCTTATATATGTTTTGATTTCTCCTTCTGCACCATAATCAAACATTCCGGTTCCGGATTTTATACCTGTTACAACTCCATAACCTTTAGCGGATGCGCCGAATGTAACATTATCATTTACTTTGTGGATTACTGCGGACTTTGCATTAAATTTTGTTCCATAATTTATTGTCGGAGTTAAACAACCGGTTTTTAATGCAAAGTCACCTATTACACCGGCAGCTAAATCAGTTTTAAATTGAGTATTCTTATTAAAGATATTAAATTGTGTTCCGGCTTCTGCAGTTACTCTTGCATCTCCTCCAAATGCGCTATTTCCAATAACTTTATTAAACCCAATTAAGCCTGATACTTGGAAACCATCTTTTAACTCAAAATTTTTACCTTTTATAACGGTTCTTTCTTTACCGAATACTTGACGAATAAAAGTAGTTAAATGAGTCATACTAAATCCATTATTTTTATATACAGCAGAGGATTCTTCTTCAACAGTTTCACTTTTAAGGAATTTATCAATTTTCTCATTAACATAATCTTGTTTATACTTATCATAGTTATTAACAAAATCCTCAAGCTCTGCTGCACGTTCTTTATAACTATTTACAACTTGATTTACTGAATCCTTTATATCTGCACTAATATCAGTAGAATTCATTATTTCATCATATGTATAAGTACTGCCATCAGCTATTGTTATTATTATTGTTGATTCTAAATTTTTGAGGTCTTCAAGCATAGACTTCTTGCTTAAGTTCTCTTGATCAAACATAGCTGACCAATATTCCCTAAATGAATTTATTTCATCTTGATTTTTACAAGAAATTCCTGTTGATGGCTGTATATTATTATATCCTATGGTGTGTTCATTAGTTTTTAGTGTAGTTAAATCAGCAATAATTTTGGTACTATTAAAGTTTTTTCCTTTATCTAATAAACGTTCTTTTTTATATTCATATTTACCGCCGACACTTGTACTGGAATCAGCTAGAGAAGTAGAACCCAACTTCTTTACACCAATTTCCCAACTTCGTTCTTTATTGATATTACCTAAAACTCCATCTTCATACGCTAAAGTACCATTTACATTCATAGATATTCTCCCTTGAGAAGATAATGAAGTTGTTCCTTTTATTGAAGAGGATTTTGCTACATTATTTTCAAATAATGATTTATTTTCATAATCGCTTTTATCTAGCTCCTTTTCTCCAACTGCACTTACTTCACCCATTATGCATTTTTGTACTGAACCGTTCATATCTACAGAATAAATATACCCCATATTATATAAACCGTATCCATTTTTATATATTTCTTTAACAGCTGATTCCCAATCTGCAGAATTAAGAGAATAAGATTCGCCATAATTATTATGGACATATTTTCCATCTGAATTTTTCCATAATAAAGTTGTATGGTCAGCTTTATCACTGGTACCACCGCATAACAGACTTGCTTCGATACCGCATTCAGTAAGTAAGTGCATTCCGAATTCGTGGATAGTCGAACAAACAAACCCTTCTATCATTTCATTTTCAGGAGTTTTTAGTATTTTACCCAGAATTTCTTCAAAGTTATCACCTTGATGTTCACGCGTAAAACCAGATATACCGAATATATTTCCGGTTCCTTTGTCATAATGTTCTTCCGCGTTATTCAAAAGCTGCATAATCGCAAGTTGAACAAACTGCGGATTTGTTTGATAATTATCAACTATAAAATTTTTCATATCATTAGCCATATCTTTTACAGAACAATTTTGTGACATTTTTGTTCGTAAGTTTGATAAATCGAAAATATTAAGGAATTCATACTCTTTTTTGTAATCAGGGGTTAAAGTGTAATTTGTCTGCACTTCTTGTTTATTTCCATCTGCATCAATTGTGGTATTACTTAAATACATCTCTGACGAGCCTGTACTTGATGTTTCTGACAGTTCTACATCTGTAACATTTATAATCTTATTTTCATCAATAATTTTCACTTCAGCTGATACATCAGTAAGTTCTTGGTACTTTTTGTTTTTTTTATCTTTTGTCATACTACTACTCCGCGTGTTTATTTAATATATATACAAAGTGTTTTCAGTTACTTAAATTTCATATGCATAATTATTTGTTACAATTGTTAATATTTATCTATTTAAATTTTTATAGAAAAAAACAAATACTTGTAAAATTTTTACGTGATATAATTTAGAAGTTATAATGATTAGGAAAAGGAGAGAATTATGGCAGGAAAATTATTAGCTACTATAGATAGATCCGCTACGGAACAAATGCAGATTTCTATATCAGAATACAGAGGAAAAAGCTACTTTAACTTGAGAATTTTTTATACAACAGATGACGGTGCAACGTGGCTTCCTACTAAAAAAGGTGTAACATTCGCACCTGATCAGTTAGATATTCTAACAGATGCAATAGAAGAAGCAAAGAAAGAATTTATGACTGAAGAAGAGGAGGGGTAAACGGTAATAGTGCTTGGGTGGAACAAATAGCTATGCGTTGTGATTTTTCACTTAATCACTCAATCACTTAATCACCTGTATCATGTCTATTCAAGATGAATTTATATCAACAGTATCACATGAGATGAGAACCCCTTTAACAAGTATAAGGGGGTTTTCTCAGACTTTATTGTCTTCATGGGATAGAATTGATGATGAAAATAAAAAGAAATTTATAAAAATAATAGAAGAGCAGTCTAACAGGCTGATTAATCTTGTTGAAAATATTTTATCTGTCTCTAAGGCAAACTCAGGGAATATTGTTATGAAAAAAGTATTTATAAATGCTTCAATCAAAGCAATTATACCAATGTTTCAGGAAAAATACAAAAAACATAAAATTATATTTACACCGCAAAAAGATTTGCCGCCTGCTAGACTTGATGATGATAAATTACAGCAAATAATGACTAACGTGATTGATAATGGGGGTAAATATTCTGAAGACGGGACAACGTTAACTATCTCAACGGAAGTAAAAGAAGATCAAGTAATTATAAAAGTTACTGATCAAGGGGTAGGAATTAAAGAGGAAGACAGAGATAAATTATTCAAAAAATTCAGCAGAATAGAAAACCATCTTACAAGTAAAACTCAAGGAAACGGATTAGGATTATATATTACAAAACAGCTTGTTGAAAGCATGAACGGTAAAATATCATTTGAAAGTGAAGAGAATAAAGGAACAACTTTTATTA
>ODAI010269643.1_pt1 | contig 19711 bp, 33 predicted proteins | sample 1539321 | NCBI WGS metagenome assembly ODAI01 (sample SAMN02144231, study PRJEB22623) | gut metagenome | biome: sheep rumen | host: Ovis aries | place: New Zealand
ACAACATATTATGAACATTATAATTTATCTAAGACTTTCTCTTTAATTAAGGTACAAGCTGGCGCGGATGCACAAACATTTGAAATTTATAATTTACATTTAGATACTTTAAGTATTAATAGAGATATAAATGGAAATTACACGCCCACTACTTACACCGCAACTGCAACAGTTACTACAGTTAGTCCGACTTCGACATCAACAGCAGATTTTAGAGGTAAGTATAGAATAACCGAAAGTTATGCAACTGGTGATGATGTAATAGTATACCCTGCAACTACTGCGGCGGCGCTGAACGTAACAAAGAGCCCTACTACTAATACCGTAACAAAAATTTTAGTAGAGTTATTAAATGCTGGTGGTAGTGAAGTTTTAGATAAGCAAACTATTGTTATAACCTCTGATGGACAAACTGGTGGACAAGGACCGCAAGGTAATGCTGGTAAGGATGCAATTAGCGTTTTACTTGGCAACGAAGCCGAAGTAATACCTTGCAATAGTAAGAATAAGATTGGTTCACAGTTAGTTATAAATATACCTTTTGCAACCTATAAGGGCACTTCAAGAATTGCTTCTACTTCAGTTACTGCTGATAATATTATTACAGGAGCAACAATTGCAACTGGAAACTCATCTACTTCATCAGATGGTTATGTAAGATATACAATTCCAGCAAATACAACAATTCCCGTAAGTGGAACCGCGCAAATTCAGATTACTGTAGAAGGAGTTGTATATAACAAATTATTCAGTTTTACTCGTAGTTCTGATGCTGCAAATGCAGTAGTTATACAATTATATTCACCCGATGGTGCTTTAATTGAAAATGGTACTGGTTCAGTAACTGTACAAGGAACGTTACGAGATGGTACTCAGAATGTGGTTAATCAAGCAACTTGGAGTTGGTCAAAATATGGTGGTGCGCATGCTGATGCAGAAGGGTATGGAGATATAGATGGAAATAATCCTGATGGAGAAGACCCCGAGGCTACAGCTTCTGGTGCCACATTAACAGTTTATCCAAGTGCGGTAGATGGTTATGCTTCTTTTAGAGCTAAAGCTGTTTATGATAGTGAGACTTATGTTGCGTATATTGCTATTCAAGACAAGAACGATCCAATTCAAGTGAGTGTTCATTCTACAATTGGAACTCAAATTGTAAACGGACAGGGCGCGGGCGCGATATATGTAAGAGTTACGCGTAATGGAGAGGAAATAGATACAATTGGTGACGCAAAGGTATCTGCTGGAACAGCTTCTCATACAACTATTAGTAATCCTTCTGCGGGAGAAAGTTATTTTGAATTAAATTCAACCAATAGAACTGCTGCTTGGTGGAGATATACAAATGGAAGTTGGACTCAACCTAGCTTACAAGCAACATATGAATGGTCTTTTAGAGATAAAGATAATGCTCAAATTACTAGCAGTACAACTAGTTTACCTTTAGATGGAAACGGTAAGAAATATGGTAAGGCAATTTATGTAGATGCAGATACAGTTGCTAATAAAATTACAGCAGATGTAAAAGTTACAGTTTAAGGAGGTAATGTTATGGGTCAAGTTTCATATGGAACAATAACAATTACCGATACTAATGATATAGAGCGTATTTACCCCGTCTTTTGTAAAGGCGGGGCGAATAATGCTCCTGCATTAGAACCCTTAAGTAATTGGAAAGAAGATATAAGTGCGATAGTAGGAACAGGAGATTATATTTGGCAGCGCATTGTTACTAAAAAAAGTGGAATTAATGTAACTTCTAGTGATTATAGTGATGCAGTGCGTTTAACTGGTGATACTGGCAGCAGCGCCGCGCCGCTTACAATTACTCAAACAGAATACGCACAAACACAAAATGAGAATGATACTCCTTCATATAGAAATTCAATGCCTAGCCCTAGTAATGAGGGCTATTGGCTATGGGTAAAAATTACTTATAGTGATGGTAGTTCAGTAGTAACCAAAATAAAACAAGGTAAAGAAGGTGAAGATGCTCCATTAGTTAATTTAATTGCAGATACTGCTACAATTGTAACTAATAGTACTGGTACAAAAGTTCCTTCTAGACCTTTTTATATAAATGCTATTTATGGAAACTTACCTGAGGGAGCAGTTAAAAAATGGTATTATGCGTTAGATGGTGGAAATTTTCAAGAAAGTTTAACTGAAAGAACTACTACTTATGCTTTTACGAATACCAATACTAAACCAGATTCAGCGGCGTATGCTCCCACATATACATTACAACCAACAGATAATGGTTGGTTATGGTTGCATGTTATTATTGTATATCAATTAACTAATAGTGTAGATACAATAGAGTATGATAGTTTAATTCAAGTAATCAATGGAGAGCTTACTAACGAGAATGAAATTAATGAATATGCTTATTCTAATAGTAAGAATCAACCTGATAGTTGGATAGACGAAGAAACATATCAGCAAACTGTTTCAGATAATACATACTTATGGGTTAAAACTACTTTTACAAATACAGATAAGGTGTGTTATTCCTATTCTCGTACTGACATTAATTTTGTTAATGGCGCTACTAGAAATGGAGATGTGGTAACTATTAATCCAATAAGTATAACTTTTAAAACATTAAGTTTAAAAGCTTCTGTTTTATTAAATAATGAAGTTATAGCTCAAGATTCAGTTACTATTAGTCAAACAAATGATGCAATTGGTTTAGCAACGCGTGAAATAGAGTATCTACTTACAGATAATGATACTGTTTTTAAAGACTTTAATTTTAAACATCAACTAAAAACAATTAATTTACAAGATTTTGAAAGCTCTATTAATAATGAAAATCATACAATTACAATTAGCTATACAAGTGATGATTTTTGTAGTATACCTTTAGAAAAATTAGATTTTGATTGTACTTGTACATCTAAAATACAAAAAATAGTAGTTGGTATTGATAATAGTAAATATACTTTATCATTAGGCACAACAAATTTAGAAATAACAAGTGCAACTTTTAATTTCATAACTCGAGAAATTATTACAAATGAACTTATAGATGGTAACATAGTTGAACAAAGATATAATTTTGAATGTGAATTACCTACAATAAGGGGAAAATTTTTAGGAGTTTTTGATTCAGCATTAGATACTTCAGAAAAAGCAAAAGGGGATTATTATATATTAAATGATAATATTTATTATTTTAATGGTACTCAGTGGGTAACTTCTGCGCCTCAATATGAATTAACAATTCAAATAGAAGGAACAGATACGATACCAATTTTTAACAATTTAACGTTAAGTTATTGGGATATTGAACCTTCGTATTGGATTGCAGATGATGAATTAAATGCTAATAATTTATTTATAGATAAATATAATTTATATATGTTCCGTCGTACTATAGATACATACACTAATGGTACGGTAGAAATTTACGGTCCTGAGTTATATCAAGTTTATCAAACTGATTCAGTAATAGATAGGATAGAATCTTTAGAGCAACAAAAACAAAATCCTCTCATTGGTTCAGATCAAAATGGTAATACATATATAATAACACCAATGTCACCATTAGAAGATTCAACTCAAGATACAAGTCAACCAAATCCTAGAATTACACCTATTATTGATTTTAATAATATAAAAGATAATTTTGTTTATAAACAATCTAGCTCTGAAATTGGTTTTAATTGGAAAGACTTACCTGCAGCAACTTTTTCTAGTGATAATATTACTTTTTATGCTTTTAAACAAGATGCGCAAAATAATTATTGGAATATGCCAGGATTGCGTATTACTAATCAAAATATCACTTTTTATGATACTAGTAAAAAGGAGAGAATTTTAGGAGAAAGCAAAGGAAGAACAACTACTCTTGTTACTTTAAATGGAACTGAATCACCGACAATTAACGGTGAAGTAGTAGATATTAGTACATTAAAAATTAATGATTCAGTAGTCTGTAACGTAGTAGGTAATTTTTTAGGAACTTCAACCACTACAATAACAAACGGAGGAACAGAAAAACCTACTATAAATGAAGAAGAAAAAGAACTTGAAGGATTACTTTTTCAAGACTATGTAACATATAATAATATAAATTATTATTGGAGAGGAAATCAATGGTCAATTAATCAAGAATTTACCGCTTATTGGAATGGTACTAATTGGATTTTGCAAGAGTATGAAATGCCAGATACGCCTCAATTAATTTTAGGAAATGGAGCAAAAATTCAAAGTGGAAATTATATAGCAGATTCAGATTATAGTGCTGCAGGCACTTTAATTAATTTAGATGATGGCTCTATTACAACTCCCAATTTTTATTTAAAAAGTGGAGGAGAAGTTGGAATAAGAGGGCATATTGAAGCAAAGAGTGGGTCAATTGGCGGTTTCTCTATTGGAGATAATATTTTAACTAGTGATGATATATATATTACTTCTTCTAAGGCAAGTAATTATTTTATAAAAACTGGTGAATTTGGTATGACGCATGAGGGAGAGATATATGCTAAAGACGTCAATATTACTGGAACCCTTACTATCAATTTTGATGAAGCAGATATACCAATTATTACTTTATTTAAAGAACTAGAAAAAAACATTAATGCAAACACAACAGATTTAAGCGAATTAAATACTAATGTAGAAAGCATAGAAACAGACCTTAAAACTGCAAATGATAATATTGGTCAAAAAGCCGATAGTAGTAAAGTTGATGAGCAATTATCATCAATTACAGACACTTTAGATACAATAGAAACAATAAATAAATCTACAGATACACGATTGAATGCACAAGAAGAACAATTAGGTGTAGCAAAAAGTGATATTGATGATTTAAAAACTATTAAATCTATTATTGAAATGGATGAAGAAGAAGGACATCCATATATTCAATTAAGTACAGTAGAATTAGTTCAAAACAATGAAAAAAAAGTGCGTTCAGCTCTTAAATTAAGAGATGATTATATTACTTTTATCGTACAAGACGTTGAATCAAATACTCATATTAGTAGTGATAGACTAATTACAGAAAATATTGATGTAGATTATTTGAATGTAGGTAATTTTATAACTGAAGAGCGAACCATTTCAGGATATAATCATTATTCTGTAATTTATCTTGGTTAGATAGGAGTTAAAAGGAGTATAAAATGGCAACAACAATTTATTCAAGTACGACTCACAATTATTGGCGAGCATATATGACTTATGCTACAAATAAAACTAATACTGAATATACTGTAGAATTATCTAGTTATGGAGTTCATGCTAATGGTGGGTGGTTTAATTATCCAGATTTCACTGGAACTTGTTCAGCTACTGGTTATAATGATACTACAATTGATAAAGGGCGAATAAATATTAGTAGTGGAGAAAAGAAAGCTTTTAACTCCACTACTAAAACCTTTACTTGGTCCCGTGGTACCAGTAGTGTAGATAAAACGGTTAAATGGAAAGTTACTAATGGCTATTTAAATAAAACTTCCACAGTATCTCATACTTTTACGGTGCCTGCATTAGAGGATTTTACTATTACCTTTAGAAAAGATGGTAGCACATATGCTACTAGAACATGTTATTATGGTAGAAGTATAGGTAGTTCTAATTGGCCTGCTAATCCATCTAAAACAGGTTATACTTTTGACGGATGGTATACCGATCCTACTGAAGGTAGTAAAAGAACTTCTAGTTCTGACTTTACTGCAGCAGATACATTATATGCTCACTGGACGCCGAAACAATTTACCTTAACTTTAAATGCAAATGGGGGTTCAATTGATTCACATACTGATTATTGGAAGGGAAGTGGTTCAACTGTAACTAAAACTATAACCTACGATAAAAAGTATGGTGTGCTTCCGCAATCAAAAGTAAGTAGAACAGGCTATGAATTTTTGGGTTGGTATACAAGTGCCAGTGGAGGCTCAAAAATTACTGAAGATAGTACAGTTAGTGTGACTTCTAATCAAACTTTATATGCCCACTGGTCAGCTTGGACTATGACTATTAAATTTAACGCCAATGGTGGTACTATTTCGGACTCTCCACATTTATATAATAATTATTATTATAAATTAAGTAGTGGTATTGTTCAACGAAGCACAAGTAAATCTGGAACTTATAGTACCTTTACTCAAAGTATACAGACTACTGATGATTATAAAGATTTATTTGATAGGGGTACTTTTAACATAACTAAAACTGGATATACTACAACTAGCACAAGAGCTTATAATACGAGTAGTGATGGTACAGGAGTCACAATAAGTCAAATAAATAATGGAGAATCAGATAGTGATCATACTACTAACGCGGCAACTACTAAGAGAATTAATGGTGGAACTCAAATTTCTAGTGATGTTACAAAAACTATTTACTTAAATTGGCAACCAGTAACTTACGATATTAGTTATAATTATAACGGGGGTACTGTTACTTCTAGTAATAGAAGTAGTTATACTATTGAAACTTCCAGCTTTACACTTCATAATCCAACAAAAAGTAATTACACATTTAGTGGGTGGACTGGCACTGGATTAAGTAGCAAATCTACGAGTGTTACAATTAGTAAGGGTAGTTATGGAGATCGAAGCTACACGGCTAATTGGACACCAAAAGTTTATACTATAACTCTTAATAACCAATCAGCTACTAGTGCGGGAACTAGCACAGTATATGCAAAATATAATACTGCTTGGTATAGTAATTCTAGTGCAACATCTAGTATAACTTCAATTACCAAACCTACCAAAACAGGTTATACTTTTGGAGGTTATTATACAGGAACTCAAGGTTCTGGTACTCAAATTATTAGCGCAAACGGGAATTTTTTAGACAATACGCCAACTACTTTTACTGCGGCAGACACTCTATATGCTAAGTGGACAATTAATTCTTATACCTTAACTTTAAATGCAAACGGGGGTTCAATTGAATCATATGATGGTTATTGGAGTGGCTCTGGCGCGACTGTAACTAAAACGAAAAATTATGGCGCAACATATGGCACATTACCTAGTAGTAGTAAAATTACTCGAACTGGGTATACATTAAAAGGATGGTATACTACAAGCTCTGGTAGTTCTACGGTTACTAGTAATTCTACTATGGGAGCTGCTAATACTACAATTTATGCACAATGGACTGAAATAACTGCTACTCTTACTTATAATAATGGTGGTCATGGTACGCTTACGCATAATAGCGTTACAATGTCATATACAGCTGCAACAACTGCGGATGCCGGACCTTCAGATGCAGGAAATTATAAGTTTAGTGGGTGGAAATCAAATTCAAGTACCACCATTTATTCTGCTGGTCAACAGATTAAAGCGAAAAATACTATTCCAACAGCGATGACTTTAACTGCACAATGGGTAGAAAATGCGCATATTTTAACTCTTAGAGCTAATGGCGGTAGTATTAAAAATGGTTCATCATGGACTAGTGCTACTACGAGAACTATTACAACAGGCAGCGCATATGGTACATTACCATCAAGTTCGACAGAAATTGTTTATTCTAATCATATATTAAAAGGTTGGTATACAAGTTCAAGTGGCGGTACTGAAGTATCTTCAAGTACAAAAATGGGTAGTGTAAATGCTACTATTTTTGCTCAATGGATACAAGAGGTGTATGCTCCAATAATTACCACTTTAAAAGCAGAACGAGGCATACACACAGGTGATACTTTTACAAAAAGTCAGAATGGAACTGCAGTAAAAATTACTTTTAAAGTTACTCGAGGACATATAGATTCAATAAACAGTAATAAGCAGATTACTTCAAGTAATCCTACGTCTCAAGAATACGCAATTACTATAGGGAGCGGAAGTCCCACAACGGGCAGCTACACCAATAATACAGAATCTTCTGTAATAATTGACAATGCAGCTGCCAACACCAATCTTAAATATAATATTACTTTTACTGTTACAGATACATATGCAAATAGTAAAACTGGTACAGCTACTAAAACTACTTTTGTTAGTGGGAAAAAATTTATTATAGATGGATATTATTATACTAATAGTAATGAAGTATCTTATCCTCGTATTGGAATTGGCGTAGAAGCAAACGCCTCACATTTTGATGGAACAGCTGTTAGTGGTTGGGAAAATAATGGAGTGATCAAACTTAATGGAATTACTTGTATTAATGGAAACACCCACATTAGTGGTCTTGTTTCTGCAAATAATACAATAAATGGAAAACAACTAACAGGTAATATTAGTTTAACAGCAGCGGATGTTGGTGCAGTTTCTAAAACTGGAGGTACAATTTCAAGTGCTTCTATTTGGGGGTCTGATTCTTCCTATATTAGTGTATATGGCTATAATTCGGCTTTTGATAACCATCAATATGGTCTTGCTGCATATGCCACAAATGTACAATTAAGAGATGCAAATGGTAGCGGTAGTATAATATGGACTGCTTATACTGATAAAAATAAACCCACTCCTAATGATATAGGAGCAATGCCAAACTCTGGAGGTACTTTAAGTAATGTAAAACCATATGGATCTAGTAATACAAAAATTGGCTTGGTTGGTACCAATTCATCAGATAATATAGCTTATTTCTTACGATTTACTGGTACTAGCCCAGTATTATGGGATAATCGCTCTAGCACAGACGGTGGTCAGCGTGCCATTTGGGAAGGTTATACAACGCTTAAGAAGCCAACCGCAAGTGATGTCGGAGCAATTAGTACTTCTGGAGGCACAATAACTGGAGCTTTAACCGTTAATGGCACACTAACTACAAAAAGTTATATATATCTTGATAATTATACTACTTTCAGAGGATACAAAGCAGACAAAACAAATTATGTACGAATGTTCTATATCACTCAAAATGATAATTTAGTAGTTGGAAATGTTGAGGATGCAGCAACATATATATATGGTTCTCATGTATATTTAGGTAATAGTAGTTATCCGACAAGTATTAATGGAAGCAGTATTGCTTTTAATGGCACATCTTTAAATAATATTATAACTGTTACTAATATAACTATTAATCCTAGTTCTACCGGAGAATCAGCAGGAGTAATTAATGGCGGTAATTATATTGAGCGAAGCACTACAATTACAAATAGTGGATTCTATCCAAAAGGAATTATTGGATATAATAGTTCAGGAGATTATCATACTTGGGTTTTTCCATATGAACTTTTCTTAAGCGATCGTACAGACGGTTCAGCAACATTACATTATGGATTAAGAAATACTTCCACTTCTGCAACTAGTGGATATAGTCTTGTCGTATACGTACTATGGGTTAAGAATCCAATATAAAATAAATTTATAAATAAAAAGACCACAGGCCCTTTAATCCTGTGGTCTTTTTATTTATAAACCGCACTTATTCGTGCGGCCGCGCCTAAGACAACTGCGTCTGAGGTATAGTTTGTCGATAGGATAAGTCTGATGGAGCGATATACATTTCATATGAGTCATCTTCAAAGGTAACTCCATATGTCTCAACCATATATCCTGTTTCTTCATCTAAGGTAAATAGCACATCTGTAACAATACCTGGACGCATATTTTTATAGTATACTTCATCTAGTATATCATAAGTTGAATAGAATATCATTTCTTAAACCTTCTTAAAATTCGTTCTAAATAGTATTTATCATCAATTAAGTTATAGGCTATGATGCTTAAACCAAAACCTATACACGCAGCGATGAGAAAATCAATAAAAGTTTCGGTTTGTGCGTTCATTTTTTCTCCTTTTTATACGTTGAATTTTACGCTTAAATTTTTCTTTCTTTTTTGGAATCTCCCATGGGTAATTCCAATAGTAAAGAACTTCTTGTAATCTTGTTGCATATTCTTCTAAAGTTATTCCATCTATCGGTATGTTAACCATTTTATGCTCCATGTTTACGGCGGCCGCGCGTAAATTTATTTGAAAACTGATTCCCATGTACACTCAGCCGCAGACTTGTCATCTCTTACACGGACTAATTTCGGATGACGCAAGCCATGTGTATCCATAATTTCCATTGCGGTCACTTCAACCACTTTACCAACATAATCTTTCCAATTCTGTTTCATTTCATCGGTTATTCCACTTAGGTTTCCAATTTCTGTAATGCCTCTACCCTTATATAAACCTAACTTCCAAGAACCAGCCCAGCTATTAAACCAATTTTTTGTTACTGGCACCACTGGCGCGCCATCAATATAAGATTTATATGTTTCGTTTTTAGTGAAATCAGTTACTTGAATTTTTTCATTTGTAAGTTCATTAAACCAATAAGGCCAAGTCTCAATTTCTTTACCCGTATAAAGTTTAGAAGGTGCGTTTGCTCCACACATTATACAATCAATTGTATCTTGTAATTCTTTTTTAACTTTAAGACAATCTTTGGAAGGTCTTTTACCTGGCTGATATGGTGCGCCTGCTCTAGTAATTACAATTCCTTCACCGCCTTCGCCAAGTATTTCTTGTAACTTATTCCAAAGTTCTTTGCCACTGAAATACTGCGCCCATTCATGATAACCTTCTCCATATATATGACAATAGGAATTTAATAAGTCAAATCGTTCGGCCGCGGGCATCTGAATTATTGACTTGCCCTCATCTGCAAGTATGTCAAATACATAGTAGTGAAGCTTATCTTCTTCTTTCTCTTGACGTTTAATTGCTTTTTCGGGGAGGCAATTCATAAATGAGGTTGTCGTTTTTGCCTGCTCATCACGAGGTAAATAAATTTCCCCTAAAAGACAAGTTCCTTTAGGCAGGCTTTCAAAGAAAGGATGTAAGTGAGGCACAAGTTCATACTTATCAAGGTATTCACCGCTTACACTTTTACTGCGCCCGCGCAGAAATCTATTTCCATCTTCATCACAGATAAAAGCATAGAAAGCTCCATCCCTTTTTCTTGCGCCGAGCCAGTCTCCACTGAAGATACGACTTGTAGTTGTATCCTTAATTTTTTCAAGTGACCAACTTTTAGGCGGAGCATAGTATTTCATTATATCTAAATTATAGAAATCAATTCCATCAATTATTCCTTTCAAGTTTATAAATCCTCCCGTTCTTTTCTATTGCTGTCATCTCATAGATAAAAACTTCTCCGTCTTCATATCCATGGACTTTAATTGTATCAATATTACCAGTTTTTATTTTTTTATATAAATCTTCATCTAATTCTATTTTAGCATAACTCATATATTTAATTTCCTCCCGCTTCTTATTGATTCTTTTCTCATTAAACAATAGATTTTATCTTCTACTCTTTCAATTTTAGCTGTTAAGGATTCTATTCGTATAAGTAAATATATAATAAAAAAATATTGTGCTATAAGAGCAAGCCATACATACTTCATATATTTAATTTCCTCCAAAAATAATTTATTTCATTATCTAATCTATCTACTTTCATTTCTAATTCATTCATACGGGTAGCTAATTTTACAAGAGCGCAATATAAAATTATAATGAAGATTAAGGCAAAAGCAACTATGAGTTTTAATATTTCTAATTCCATTTACTCCTCCATTTCATATCCCCAATCTTCACTTAAAATATATTTCATAAAATTTTCGCTATTGCTTTTCAAATATTCCAACCCATCATTATTATCAACCGCATAATCATATGAATATGCCCACCAATTTGCATCGGCATGGTTTGAGGATGGATTACTTTCTACGAATCTTCGCCTAATTACAAGCGTCCGCGCATTGAAATCTTCTACTAAACGCTTTATATCTTCGGCTTCGCGCGCATGGACGAATACGATTCTCTGTCCATTAACATCGTGAGGTAATACGTGGTTTTGAATCTGATACCTTACGTACTCATATGATGCATCTTTATATGAGTCAATTAAGTCTTTGAGGTCGCTTAAGAATTTACGGTCGCGTGGTTCCTTTTGCGACTCATCCCAATCAATCAATCTTGCCATTGCTTTAGCTGCATCAACCATTGAAAATTCATATACATCTGCGCCCTTATACTCTGAACACATTTTAACAAAAGTAGATTTCCCACTCTCTGCATGGCCATTAATTACAATTACTTTCATTTATTAGCTTCTCCTTTCTTTGGTTCATAATATTTATCAAGTATATCTTGCCAAATTTTATCGGCTTCTGGACGCATCTCATTAAAACCTTCTATATGGTCGATGATAGCACGTATAGGCGTTGCAGTAAGCGGCACTTTATTTTCACTTACCCATCTAATCTGTTTTCTACGTTTCCAATTTTTAATTTTAAAGGGTATATACTTCCAAAGAGACATATCTAAATAAATTGTGCAGATTTTGTTCTGATTAAATAAGTCGGATACAATCGCTGCGCCATGGAAGTATACACGTTGCGCGCAATCATCTGGGTTAAACCATTTGAGATAGATTTGGTTATCTGTATAGGTTGCTTCTGTCATTACATTTGCGCAGACATCACCCATTATTCTATCATATAAATTGAAGTTACCAAGTTTTGATTCCATTTTTATTTCTCCTTTTTTATTTTCTCTTTATATTATACGATAAATTTTAGATTTTGTCAAATTTACAAAGAGAATTTGACTTTTAAAGAAAATTCAGTTATACTTCGCGTATGTGCGCGGGCGCGTATTATCTAAAAGGAAGGAAAAATGTTTATGCTTTCGCGCGCGGTTGTTAATGCTTGCGCATTGACTCTGTTATGCCCTGAACATTAGAGGCACGGCCGCGAAACATCAACGTTAAAAATATAAATTTGCAATTTTTTAAAAATTAAGATATAATATATATAGAATTAGAAAGGAGAAAATTGAAATGGAAAGAGTTGTAAGTTTGATTTTACTCACATTGGAGCGTTTAAGCATTTTAAAAGAATATGAACTAGATTTTCTTACAGAAGATGAGGTGCTTGAACGTTTGCAACACATTAGTAAAGTTATGGATAAAATGGGAGTGGGACTGGATGAGTAAACTTTTAATTATATGTTTTCTTTTATATGTATTTTGCGCAGTGGGAGGAGAATAAAATGGAGCTTATATCAAGAGATGAAGCTCTCAAGCAGATAGATGAAGCATTTGATATGGGGGATTGTAACTGCGATAGGTTCGCCTTAAGGGGTATATTGAAGAATTTACCCACCATAGAAGAACGGAAAGAAGGAAGGTGGGTATCAATGTTTGATGAAGATGAATCAAAATGTTCTGAATGTCAAGCTGAATACTACTATCCAGTAACGAGAGGATATAATTTCTGTCCTAACTGTGGAGCAAGGATGAAAGGAGAAAGATAATGACAAAAATAAATAAAAATAGAAATAGAGACGAGTATATGTTTGCTAATATTAATCTATTAGGGAAATGTAATGCCAATTGTTATTTCTGTTTAGGCAAAGATATTCCAAACTTATTGAATATTCATAACCAGCTCCATGTTCATTTCAGCGAATGGAAAAATTTCGAAAAGTTTTTAAAAGATTGCGAGAACAGAGGAATAAAAAAATTATATCTCACTGGTCAAAATACAGATGCACTATTATATGAATATTTTGATGAGTTAATAGACTATATTCAAGACCGGGGGTTTGAGTTAGGTATTAGGACAAATGGATATTTGATTGAAAAACATTTGCGCGAGATTAGAAAACTAAAGGGTGGAGTCGGTCTGTCAATACACTCACTTGATTCGGAAACCAATAACAAAATTATGGGTAGACCGGATATATTGGACTGGGAGAGATTAATTCCTGCTATCAAATCCGATACCAATCATATAAGAGTGGCGGTTGTTATAAATCGTTACAACAAGGACCAGATTATGGATATTATAAAATATCTTTCGAAGTTCGATGAGATTGATTATATTCAGGCAAGAAGAATTTCAACCGACACTCGTGAGGATACATTGCTTGAAGATGTAGAAATTTATGAGAACTTGTATCGAGAGGTAGAAAAGAAATTTGGTATATATGACACATTTTATAATGCTCAGAGAATTAGAATGTTCGGTAAAGAAGTTTGTTGGTGGAGAACTGTTGAAACGACTGCAAATAGCATAAACTATTTCACAGATGGCACAATCAGCGGTAATTATTTTGTAGTTGAAGGATACTTAAATAATTATAAATGCAGTGAATGAGAAAGGAGATTAAGATGGAAATAATTCAGCTGGCGGCGACATATATAGGCTATTGTATTATATATTTAGTAATATGCGCAATTGGAAGTTTTGCATTAAATCATACTACTGATATATCAGATGATGAATTTTTTATAGGAGTATCAGTAATACAATTCCTGGTTGTTTGCATATATATTGGTTATAAAGTTGTATATTGTGGATAGGGAGAATGATATGAGAATAAAAGAAGCAATAGAAACACTTGATAGATTTTGTGCAAGTCAAGACCATTGGTGTGGTAATTGTCCAATAACAAAAAATGCAGACCAGTCTTGGTTTGATTGGGGATGTCCTATTGCTCAAGTCATAGATGATACAACAATTCGAGAAGCAATTGCAGAAATGGAGGATTAACTGATGATAGTAATACCTAATATAAATAAGCCATATACCTGTTGGAAATGCTTCAATATAGATTGTAACCATTGGGGAGAAAGTGGCTATAATAATTCAGACTATTGCCCACTAATTGAAATTGATGAAAGCGAGATGGAGTTTCTTTATAAGGAATTTGGACTTGAGAAAGATGAGAATCTCACGGAGAGAGCACAGGAATTAAAGAGAGCTATACTGATGGGTTACTTATATGCCAAGAGAGAAATCGTACAATGTAAGGATTGCAAGTGGGGAGACACAGGCATTGACGAGGAAGGCAAGCCGTTTTGGAAATGTATCGGTATTCATTATGGCGGTACAAAGCCCACAGACTTCTGCTCATACGGAGAAAGGAAAATTGATGAGAAGCATAGATAAGAGACTCACAGAAGAAAGCAAATTCTCTCGACATTTTGCTACTTGGGCAAATAATCACAAGGGATGGCGCAAGACAAAGAAAAGAAATAGACGATTAGCAAGAAGAAAAATAAGACGAGGAGATTGGGAAGGAGAAAATAATGGGAATTTATATGACAGATATGGAAAAACCAAAACATTGTTATGAATGTTTTTTCATGCCTAAATGCTCAGTAATTCCAAGATGGATTAGTAAAGTAGACAATGTTCCATTAAGATGTCCGATAGTGGAAGATAACTTTGTTGAATTTTTATTTAATGTAATAGATCCTAATCAAATGTCGGAATATTTTGAAATGTATATGGCATTACCTATACCTACTGAAGATAAGAAAATTAAAGGGAGGACAATTGATGAGCTTGATACTGAAAGGGATTAATTTGCCAGAGAAGAATGAAGGTTTATACGTTTATATTTTTAATGGAAAAGCAGAAGTAGTACATCCGTTAGATGCTTGTGAATTAGTACATATTAATGGAGAAGCTATTCAACTTCCAAGGAAACATGGGAAAATTGGAGACTTAATTGCTTTGGCGGCAGAAATTAGAAAAAAGGATATTTGGGGAGGTCTTAACTATGAACGATATATAGATGATGCTCCTACGATACTTGAAGCGGAGGAAGAGTGATGAGCTTTATAATAAAAGGAATGGATTTGTCGAAAGATGAGGTAATAACATTTCACTATTTAAATGAACAAGGTGAAATGGTATTTAAAATTATTGATAAAAGTGACGCTATCCAAATTCCCAAGGAACATGGCAGGATTGGAGATTTTGACCTTTTAAAAGATATGATAAGAGATTCAGTTCCTGCATACGGAATAGGAGTCAAAATTCCGACATATGGTGATATGGATATAATGGATAAAATTGAGTTCATGCCTACGATATTAGAAGCGGAGGAATAAAATGGCAAAATTAAAAATAGAAACAAATAGAGATACGGAATTAATAAAGTTTGAAGCTTTACAAGTCGGTGAAGTATTTATAGTGAAAAGCGGGAGCACTTGTATGAAGATGATTGATACACTTAAAGATGCAAATGCTGTATGCTTAAATGATGGATGCTGGATGGGTATTGATAAGGATACGCTTGTCACCTATATCAAAAAGGCTGAACTAAAATTAACAATATAAAGGGGATATATGAAATATAATCTGGGAGACAAATTTATAGTAGAAATAGATAATATCTTATTTGATGAAGATGGAAATGAATTATATATGTTAAAAGGTATATATAATACTGTTTTTGATGAAAAAGAATTAGACGATTTAGAGGTGTTAAAATGAAAGAAGATAAAACAAGTACAACTATAAGTGGCGGAATTGGATTCTGCGGATTACTAACAATCGTATTTATTGTATTAAAATTACTTGGAAAAATTACTTGGCCTTGGGTTTGGGTACTTGCGCCTATATGGATTGAATTAATTATAACAGTTATTATTCTTATTATAATGGTAATTGTAGTATTGGTACTAAAAAGGAGAGATAGATGACTGATGCAGAGCGCGCAATTGTAATGGCATATACAGGAGTTTGTATGCTGACGGGTGATAAATTAGGGATTTATTACAAGTATATAGAAGAACTAATGGGACGCCCAATTTGGACGCATGAGTTTGCTATAAAAGAAATACAAGAAGAAATTAAAGAAAGGAGTAAGAGCGATTTTATCGCTTTGTGTAGATAGATGGCGAATTTAGAAATTAATTTTAAAAGAAGCGAGAATGATTTTTCAACATTTCCCGGTGGTACAATTTTTACTATAGGTGAAAAAGCCTATATTACTTTAAGTGACTGTTATCAATTACATGAATCATTTACTGATACTTATTTTCCAGTAAATGCCATTGGACTAGAAAAGGGTAATCCAGTTTATATTACTGATGGTGCACAAGTAGTTAAAGCTAAATCTGCCAAGTTAGAAATTGAAACTTGACAAATTCTCAAATTTATGCTATAATTTATTTAGTAAATAAATTGAAAGGAAAAATTGAAATGGAACTTGAATATCAGTTAAAAATGAATATACCTGAATTAAGTAAAACTGGTCATGCATATCTTGATGAACTTGAGAGAGATCCGTACCCTTTTTCTCATTATAATCCTTACGACCATCGTAAAGAACGCTGGGCAGAACAGAAAAGGATTTATGGCTTCGACGATTCCGAAACTTGGGATTTAAATTCAACTTTCTACGCTTGGCTTTATGAACATCTTCGTATGTATGTAGATATAGGTGGTGAAATTGTGAATTTAGATTTTCACAAGTTTGAATTTAAGGGGCGTACTTATACACAGCTTGAATTAATCAATGAAATACTTGAGAGAATTAGATTTTACTTTTCAGATTCGTATGATGATTTTGATGAAGAGTATACAAAATATGTATATGAAGTGGGAGAAATTTGGGCATTAATTTTGCCCGCAATGTGGTGGTAGAAATGACTTGGGAAGAATTTAAAAGAGAAAAAAATTTTCAATATGGTACAGGATATGAAATAACAAATATTGAATGTCCAAGATGTGGAGAAAAAATTTATAAAGATACACGTTTTATTTTGACAACTTATCCTCCACAAAATAGATATGTGTGTTTGGAATGTTTTTGGGAGGGAACAGCCTAATGGTTACAAGAGAAGATAGAAACTTTATAGATTCAATGCTTCATGGGCTAGCCTTTAAAATATATTCAATTGGCGACATCAATATGCTTGAGGGTAAAGCAAATGAAGCATTAGTTAGAGAATATGAATTATACTTGGGCGAAAAGGCACAGGAAATTTTTAGCTTATACAGAGATGCAAACTATGTAGAAAGAGTTTTCTTGGGACTTCGCGCGAGTGCGGCGATGGAAGAATATTATAAGATTTTAAAGGAAGAAGAAAAGGAAAGAGATGAATAAGCTATTTTATTGTGGAGATTGTCACGGTTTTATTGATACAACTAAATTAACGTCAAAGAGTTTTCCAGAAGGTAAGCACCTCACAAAGAATGATTATGTAATTGTTTGTGGGGATTTTGGCGCGATTTGGGATGGCGGTGCAGAAGACAAATATATACAGAACTGGTATCAAAAGAAACCTTGGACAACATTGTTTGTCGATGGGAATCATGAAAATTATAATCTGCTTCAAACTTATCCAATTACTGAATGGAATGGCGGTAAGGTTCAATTTATAAATGATTCAATAATTCATTTAATGCGTGGCCAGGTCTATACAATTGGAGACAAGACAATCTTTACAATGGGTGGTGCTGCATCACATGATCGCGGCCCAGCAACAGGTACTGAAAAACGGGATATTAATAAGATATGGTGGCCGCAAGAAAACATTACCGATGAAGATATGCTTGAAGCTTGGAGAAACTTAGATAGAGTTGGAAATAAAGTGGATTACATTGTAACTCATGAGGTGCCGCAAGACGTACATATGCGCATGGGTTATTATAATAACGACTCAAATTGTATTAAGTTACAGCAGATAAAAGAAACTGTATCTTATGATACGTGGTTTGCAGGACACTATCATAAATTTGATAGATATGGTAACGTACAGATTTTATATAATCAGGTTGTGCGGTTTAATAAAAAAGGAGAATTAATAAATGTGTGCCAAGGTTTATATCACGAGTAATACATCAACTTTTGATACAGAACGATTTTTAAAAGAATTAAAAAATCAAAGTGGCTCGCTTATGATAAATGAAGAAGAGCCGAAATTTACTTATACGGGTTGGACGTGTCCGAAATGCGGGCGAGTGCTATCCCCTTGGACACTGCAGTGTCCTTGTTCATCCCCTAGCAACCTGCCGCGCACACCTATACGTTCAAATAGATTTGATTTTGGCTTTTCATATAAGTGTTGTCAAAATTGTAATAATAACCCTGCTAATAACCCTAATGCAAGCGGCGTATGCTTTTGTGCTCTGCCCGCTTTAGAAGAGATAACTTTTTAATTTGACTTTTTCTCAAATTTTTTATATAATATAAGAAAGAAAATAAGAAAGGAGCTTTTAAAATGGCAACAATTAAAATATGTGATAGATGTGGCGCAGAAATGAATATGGCGACTTCTCGTTGGTCAAAAATTGCATTAGTAGATGATTTGAAGGAACTAGATAAGTTATCTGATGCTTTTTTCTTATATTGTGGTTCTACCAGAAAAGAAAAGCAAAAACTCGACTTAGATGATAGTGAAGTATATGATTACTATGAAGAAGGTTATGATTATGACCTTTGTGAAGATTGTCTCGATTCATTATATAAATGGTTTATGAGGGAGGATGAAGATGTACATCTTAGACTATAAAAATGAATGTATGAATCTTCCGATAGATTTAGATAAGGTTGATGAAATTACAATAACAATTCTTTCTGGAGATGAGGTCATAGATATTTTATATTTAGATGGCTCTTCAGATCATTATGACTCTAATAATGAACGTATAACTAGTTATTATGATGGTTCCTACATACCTTATTCTATAAGAAAAGGAATTGATTATTATGAAGTATGGTTAGAAAGAAAAGATAGTCATGATGGTATGGAAATTATTGAAACAATTGTTAAAGCATTAAGGGGACTAAAATGAAAGAGAGTATTAAGAAATATGAAGTTGTCGCTCTTATGCGCGATGCTGAAAGACAGGTTAAGACAATGGAACAGACGTACTTTTCAAAAGCAGAAGTATTAGAGATGTTTGAAGATATAATTAATGAAGTCTGTAAGGAGAAAAAAGTATGATTTTTTCAGCAATATGTTATGTGT
>ODAI010842687.1_pt1 | contig 19711 bp, 45 predicted proteins | sample 1539321 | NCBI WGS metagenome assembly ODAI01 (sample SAMN02144231, study PRJEB22623) | gut metagenome | biome: sheep rumen | host: Ovis aries | place: New Zealand
AGACTTGTTGAAGTTAAGGAAAGACGCAGAGAGGTCACCGACAACTTTGGCGTGGAGTATCGCAACGGCAGAATGTATATCGTATCAGGCTCAAATGCTATTGAGGAATTAAGCGATGATATGACTGTTGGTAAAATTAGAGAGCATTTGGAACAAATTAAGAAAGATGCATTGAAATATAAAGGATTATAATTATGGCAAGAGCACAATTTGTAGAAAAAGCAAAGAAACCTATTTACAAGCACGGTAAGCGTGTTGAGTACGTTTCACAGAGAGGTAAGCGAGCAGGTCAAACATTAACTAAGTTAGACCGCAGTCAGCCTGAGGATGAGAATGACGAGATTCTTATCAACGTAGGCGAGAGTTATTACACCTGGTGTTTCTATGGCGGACAACCGCAGTATAGCAAAGAAAGACCGAAACCAAGTCAACTGACTCAGAATTGGTTCAAGCAGGAGTTATACAGCATTCAGGAAAAGATTGAGGAATTTGAGCCTGAAGATGTAGAGGATGTAGCAACGTTCATCGATGAGATTAGAGACGATGCAGAGAGCCTAAGAGACGAGTGTCAGGAGCATCTTGATAATATGCCTGAGCAACTGCAGGATAGTGACAGTGGACAAACTCTTCAGGAGCGCATAGACAATCTTGATAGCGTTATCGGTGACATTGATAATTTTGATTCTGAGTTTGAATCCGAAATCGAGAAAGAAGATGATGAGACAGATGACGAGTTCTTGGAGCGTCAGTCAGAGGAAAAGCAACAATGGCTTGATGATAAGATGTCAGAAATTCAGGAGTTTGATTTTAATTTTGAGTAGTATGAAAAAGTTAGCATTAGCAATCTTACTTGCTGTTATTACAGTAGCGTGTTCTGCGCCCAAGGGTAGAAACTATTATGTTAAATATCGTGTTCACTATCCAGGCGGTGCTGTTGATAAAGAAGCATACACAGCTGACGAGATTTATATTGGTTCAGACCGTGGTACTAATTTCATACGTTATTACGATGAATTTGGAGAGTATAGCGGTTATGCCACGTCAGCACCAATTCAATTGGTAGAATATAGAAAGTTGAAGAAATAATAGTCAATCGGAATCATCTATCATACTTATCAGTCAAATAACCACGTAAGTTCGATTGGCTACAACTGCGTTTGCTTGTGAAAGTAGGTGTAGTTTTCTTTTTAACAAAGTTAATACATAATGAGAGAGCAGCTGCCTTTTCAAGGCTTTGTGCTTTTCTTTATGCCAAGAATTAATACCACCAGCCTGCAAAATCATTGTGATAAGTATAGGCTGGTTTTAATTGAACTTAAAATTTCGTTATATGATAGAATTAGACCCTAAATTTCAAGAGTTAATGAAGTCAAGAAAGCCTAATGCGCTTTTGACCGACTTTGTAAAACGTCAAATGTTTGTAGAGCAAGAATAACTGAAATATCTTGCTGAAAATTTCTTTGAACCTAAGTTTACAAAAGAACAAGCCGCTGACCCGCAATATTGGTTCAGCGAGGGATATGAAATATTGCGTAGATATATGACCACGACCCTGATTGGAGTATCTAAGAAAGGTAGTGGTGAGTTGATTACGATTGACGGCAGACATCTGAAACCTAATAAAGATGGTAAATATCCTCAATTCAAAACCTATAATGAAATTTATATTCCGAGATTTTGGACGGATGGTTACAGTGTATATTCGATGCGAGGAAATACATGCGAGGTACATGCATTAGATTTAGATGATAAGTATTTCGCAAAAGAAGAAAATGAGAATATACTTGAAAGGATTGTAAATCTGCTCAATTTCGGTGCTACTATGGAGGATGGATTTGAAAATCTATCTTGGATGGGTGATAACGCAGGTTGTATAATCCTTATGGGTGATGAGCCGTTCTTGGAAGTACGTGGTTGGGGTTATCTGACGGGTAGATTAGGAATGACGGGAGAGGATGCCGCATTGGTTCAGGATGCCTTCGCACGTTATTGCGTTACGGCTATGGGTAAGAAGAAAGAAAGTTGATTAGCAAGCATTCTAAGCACTATGGGAAAGATAAGATTTGGTGAATCAGAATACTACAGCGGCAGAGCCGATTTTCAGCGAGTATATTATGACAACATAGAAGTTGGTGCGCTGATTACCTATAAATCGACCCTGAGAGAATATTTCACCAGTATTGGTATGATATATGTCGATGCCATCCAAACCAAGAACAAGATTAAGAATAGTGTTGATGTATCGGTAGAGGAAACTGAAGATGAGGGATTATACAGCGTTGACTTTATTCTTGATGATAAAAAGAAACATTGTGACTTAATAATCGTAGCAGGCAAGGTTTATAATACAATAAAGCAGAGAAACCTAATCAATAAAAGAAACAAGTAATATGAAAGCAAGATGTATTAATGCAGGAGCACACCGCCAATGGGAAGTTGGTATGATTTACGAATACACCGCATATACAGGTGGAGAGGTTATCAATATCCATGGAGCGATGGGTGTTTCCAAAAAGAATTTTCCGATTTATTTTGAGAAAGTAGAAGATGAAGAAAATAAACAATAAAACTTATGAAAGAAATATTTGTACTTTGTTTCCATTGGGTTTGTAATCCTATTCACTCAAGCGGTAAGTGGACAGCCATAGCGGTATTCGACCATCAGCCGACCTTTGAGGATATTATGAAACTTAATAACTTTAAGAGTCAAACGGATTGGGACAAGGCGATTGCCGAGAAAATAGCAGAAAAGCAGTATTGTGCGATGTACTTTGGTCAAAGAGGTAAAGAGTTTGAGCGTAATCCAAAGACAAGAGATTTTGCTCATAACGTAGCAGAATATATGGTTATCCATCCCCAGGAGAATGGAGACCTTATGTTGTTTGACTATTTCTTGACGGGATATTGCGATTTTCCAAAACAAGTAGAGACCGCTGGAAGAGGTGTTTGGTACGAAGATTATGAGCAAGAAGAAAAAGGAGAGAATAACGCCAAAGACAATGGTGGAGAGGAACAAGCCTGACTTTTGTCTCTATTGCGAAAGTTTTGATGATGTATTAGGTTCTCAGTCAAGTTGTCCTCCATCGAGATATAAGGATATACAAGCGGATACACACGCATGTCGTTATGGTAGATTAAAAGAACAATATAGAAAGAAGAAAAATGACAAAGCAAAGACTTAAAGACATACGCTACCTGAAAATGGTTCGTATTTGGGCAACCAATTCATATGCCATCCGACTCAAAGTTGGATGCTTAATTGTATCTAAGGATGGTAATATAATATCAGACGGATACAACGGCACGCCAAGAGGTTTTGAGAACGTTTGCGAGTATTCCGATAAGAAAGAATATGAGCCGTTTGACCATCTTGCAGATGAAGAAAAGCGTAAATCATTGGAGAAGCATTTTCATGCTGGTGACTGTAAACTTATAAGTAAGTCGTATGTTCTCCACGCAGAAGCAAACGCAATCACCAAATTAGCATGCTCAACCCAGAGTTCTGAGGGTGCGACCTTATATTGTACGGATATGCCATGTGTAGAATGTTCAAAACTAATCATCCAAGCAGGCATTGTCAGGGTAGTTTATGAAAGACCTTACAGAGTGACCGATGGTGTAGAATTACTCAAGCGTGCCGGCATTCAAGTGGATAATATTCCTTCAGAGGAAATCGAAACGAATATTATGTGGGATGAAGAGTTTATCCGCCAAAATCAGGAAATCTGCGCCAATTGTGCGTATGATAACTGCAACGGCAACGACCCTAATTGCTCAAAACTTAAAAAGAAATAAGTGTCATGGAATTAATAATCAAGGACGTTGAAGGTAAGCGTATTAAATGCAACGCAAGAGTGGTAGAAATCGTTGGTAAAGATAGCGACCACTACAGAATACAGCAGGACTATCAGAGAGGCATCGAGTTGACGGGAGAGGGATTGAGCAGCAAACTCTACATAGAGCCAAGATGCGCAAATCAAATTACTATAATTAACAAAGAGAATGTATGAGCAATGATTATGCTCCAGATGATGCATTTTGTCCAGATGAACCGACCTGCCAACATTGCGGTAAGATTTGTAAACGTACCGAAGTAGTTTGGACTGGTGATAGAAATTCCTATAAGGGTTGGGAGTTATGGTGCTACTGCGAAGAATGTAAAACGGATACATTTCATCTTATGGTAAAATATATCAAAAAGAAATAAGCATGATAAAGAAAATCATTATGGGAATACAAGATTTATTCATATTCGTTGTAGTTATCGTAGTAGGTATTATAGCAATCATGAGTTCCAATAAATAAAAGAGCCTTATGGAAACCTTAATTTTAATCATTCTCACAGTATTCTTGGGAGTTTGCGCAATAGGTTCAGCATTTATGCATGAAGATAAAAATTATTGACATATGAAAAAGTATAAAGTATTGTTTGCCGACTTGGACGGCACTTTAATAAAGACCTTATCAGGTGATACATTCCCCAAGGGAGTTTGGGATATGCAGTTAAAGTTTGAAGTTCTTGATAAGATTAAGGACTTGAAACCAGAGTACGTTTGTATTGTATCGAATCAAGGTGGTATCGAATTAGAAATGGTATTTGAGATGCACTTTATAGATAAAATGCGATACATTGAGTCATCAATAAAAGAATACACGGGCATACCAGCGTATTCCGAGTATTGCGCAACAAACTCAAAAGAAAGTCCTATGCGCAAGCCCAACACGGGTATGCTTGAAAAGATATTCCGAACAATCAACTCAGGATTACATTTCACTAAAAGCGGTTTGAAAAGTATAGAAAAAGAAGAATGCTTGATGATAGGTGACGCTTCAGGTAAGCCAGGACAATTTAGCAATAGCGACCTAAAGACAGCCGAGCATTTTGGTATAGATTATCTTGACGTTGAGGACTTTGTAAAAATGTAGATATGAAATTTACGTTACATATAAGAGTTGACAACCCAACAAAAGGTATCAAGGAGCGTATAATGGAAGAGGTTGCATCTTATTTAGACCGCAAAGGATATTCATTTGATGTAGGATTTGACCCAAGGGAAATAGATATTGATAGTATTGGTAAAGCATAATAATATGAGCAAAGGATTCGGTGGTATATCAGTAACTCCAATGCAAGATAGAAAGCATAATAATATGAGCAAAGGCATAGAAATCCGTGGAGGTGGTAGAAGTATCGGCAAGAGTTATGAAGCAGAATTAGCAAGGGCGCAAAGATATAGGGAGTACATGAGCAATAATGCTTATATTCCTTTGCAGGATATTCCGATTTATCAAAAGTCTTTTGAAAAGATATATGGAGGAAATAAATCATGCCAGGATTAATCGGAAAGAAAATATTGTTATGCGGATTCTATGGTAAGCCAAGCATTGAGATAGACCATAAGGCAATAGAGGAAATGTTAAACACGGACGTCATTAAGCCTATCAATCTAAGTCATATGGGTTTGAAGCCAATAGGATTCCGAGATTTACCAAAATCAGAGATAAAACCTTTGACAATTGAGTTTGAATTATCAGAGCGGCAAAGAATAGATATACAAAAACTTATGAAAGGTTTATCATTCGAGCAAAAGGAGAAACTTGAACAGATACGCCAATACGATGAAGATTTATATAATAAGTTGACAAATAATATGTGGTGTCCGTTAAGAAATCATATCAAGGAAAGAAAACCCGTAAAGCAGTGTAATTATTACAACCGATAGAAAGAAGATTGTAGCATAGGTAGAAAGCATCGCAGGATGAAGCGTTGTAAGGGTTGTAGCCTATGTAATAAGTAACAAAGAATAAAATCGCAATAATTCCCAGTAGGTTCCCAATGACAATTGTTAAAATAAAAATATAGCAATAAACAATAAAAAGTAATAACGATATTTGTCAAGAAAACAATTATTAGTCTTGTTAGAGAAAAATTTTTTATTGTAATTGTAAAATAAATTGTATGGAAGATATAAAAAAGATAGAGATTCCTGAAGGGGTTGTAGATGTAAAAGCGTATAAGCAATATTATGCGTTATCGCAGCATCCTATATTCGGGCAAAGCCGTTATATAGAAACGAGCGATGGAGGCGAAGTAAATCTTGGAGCAATGACAGGTAACTTCAGAAGATATATTGCGCATTTGTCGCCCAAGGAGCAGGAAGAACTTATGGAAATGAAAACTAAGTTCAACCAATTGCTCATGAAGAAAAATCGTCTCAAGGCGAAAGCGTTTGGAAATATCGGTTGGAGCAAGAAGCATAAAAAGGATGAACCAAACTACACTCCATACGAAGCAGACATAGTAGAATTGCTGGGACGAATGTTTACTATTGCCGAGGTTGTCAAGATAATGGGAGAGGACAATGAGGTTGTAATAAACGAAGATGATGTCAAGAGAGTTCTCAAAAAGCATATCAACGAAGTAGAGCGCAAGCGTGAAGAGTTCCGCAATAAGGTTGCTGATGTACGTCTCTATAATAAGCGACCAAGATTGGAAGAGTTAGCATGGATGTATTCTAAGATGAAGATGAGATATGTTTCAGGTAACTCAACGGATTCTTACAACGCAATGCTCAGGACGTTGGAGCAGATTCGCAAAGAGAGCGAGGGTGACGTTGTAAATATTAATGGCGCAATAGATATGAATGTTAATGTAGAAATTAACGCTCATATACAAAAGGAAGTTCTCAAGACAATCAACCTGAGAGAGATTATTTTGGGACGTGTCGCTGCTCGCATGCAATACGACCCAATGAAATTGATTGCAGGTTTACATAATTCCTATTATGCTAAGTTTGTTCAGATAAGCGGTGATTTTGACCCAGATGAAGAAATGCAATTCCCATCGTTGATAAATTACGATTACAATGAGATAGAAAGACGCAATGCTGAGGTAGATGATATTGTAGATATTGAGGCTGAAGAAGTAACAGAGCAAGAGAAACAAAAGGCTCAATCAGTCAAAGATTTATTCCTCAGTAAGATTCGCAAGCAGAGAGAGGAAGCAGAGGCAAAGACATCGGCATATGTAGCAGAGTCAGACAGCCGTCATCCGTCTGCTAAAGATGACTATGAAGAGATAGACCGACCTAAGTTGCGCCATGGTAATATCGCTGCTGCTAACGATAAGAAACGACCATCTAAGGGTAAGGGCACTGGCAAGAAGTTATAAGGCAGAGAGAGCATGCCGGCAACGTTCTTTTATATCGTAATAGTAAAAGAGATTGTGATATGAGAAAGGTTGTTGTTTTGAAAGACCCTGAGACAAAAGAAATTGAGCCTTGGCGTTCACCCTGGACTAATCCGACTACAGAGGAATTGTTCAAGAACGGCAAGATGATTAGTTTTCTATTCAATGGCGGAGTGTTTAGCGGTGCTTATCAATTTTGGGATGGTAAGGTTGATACACCTATGGGAAAGATTCATTTAACCCGCACCGAGGGTTGGGTGTTCGGTGCTAATCGTTGGTTGAGATATGAAGGGAATTAGAGTAAATAAGGAATATGTTATCAAAACTTATTTTGGTAGCATACAATTAATACAACCCGACAATTTGATAATTGGTAGAAAGTATGGCAAAAAGAATTAAGCGTTTGGAGATTACTCCAGTAATATCGTTTGACGATTCGACTATGACCCAGCAGGTCAAGTTTGATTCGGTTGACGTTGGTACGATTCTAACCGACAAGAAAACTAAGGTTCAGAGATTCCGCTCAACCGCCATGACAATAGATTCCGTCAATAGCATAGCAGGATGGTCAGATAATTCCGAGTATAACAAGTTGGTTATCATCCATCCGCTACAGCATCATAAGTACAATCTCAACTACAAAATAAGAGATACGGACATGCAATCAGATGTGTATTATATTGCCGACCTGATAAAGCGTGCGTTGGATTTAGAAAATTTACCATTTTAACATTTTAATCATATGAAAGTTCTTGATATATATTCGTTGAAGAATTGGGGATTGGAGATAGTCATCGAAGTTCCCAAGAATAATTCTTGTCATAGTACGCTGGTAGTAGCCGATAAAGACGACAAGAAAGTAAAGCCATTGGAGATTCCTATTGATAAGATAGAGCATCTTGGACGTGCTACCCAGAGCAACCCTGATATTTATATGAGAGTTGGCGTTGTTGTGAAAAAGAATGAAATCTCATCGCAGATTAAGATTAAGGACAATGTAAATATTAAATAAATTATGGCTAACAAAAATAATTATGAGCGTTGCGGCAATTGCGTGAATTGCCTGCGTGAGAAAACAAACTATGGTAATCAGCATAGTACAAAATGCAAAGAGGGTATCAAATCACGTATCACGGGCAATACAAGAGCGTGTGAAACTCATTTTGAGCATAAGGATAGAGCGAAAGATGGTCAGTATTGCGGATTCTTTAAGCGTGAAATAAGAATAGTGGGAGAGGGAGAGAACAAGCAGATAGCACCTTGTTACGGCTGTAATATCCGCTGTCGCTATGCCTACCCGAAAGATGAAAGAGATTACATTGAGGACGTTGAAGAAGCAACATATGCAGAAGAACAGCCTCAAGAAACATAAGAGCCTATGAAAAAGAAATTGCTAAAAATCTGGTATGCTGTAACGTCATTCTTTATTTGGCGTTGCGAGAATTGTCATGCAACGATTAAGTTTTCTTTCCAGAAAGAAGATGGTGCAAACGTTTACATTTGTAGCCGTTGCGGTAAAAGGTATGAAATATCGGATAAATTCAAAGATGAAGAAAAGGAATGAAAATACATTGTGATTGTTGCGGTAAATTCCTATTTAATTCAAAAACGGATTCTATGGGAGCAGCTGGAGCCGAGGCACAACGTCTTGGCTTCATTTATAAGATGCCTGGAATATTTTATCATACCGATAAGTTGAGCGTGATTTTCTGTGGTAAGGAATGCTGCAAACGATGGTTCAAGGAAAACGTAAGTCAAGAGACCTCAGAGGCAGCGAAATCACAATTGGAAGCAATGAGGAAACGAATGAAGAAAGCGGCAGATGAGTTTCCTAAGCATCTTGATAATTTCCTGGGGGTTATAAAGCACGCAAAGCAAGAAATCCAAAATGGTCGCAAGATGTCGGATGTCCTAAACGACCCAGGTATGGAAACCTTAAAAAAGGTAGTACAAGAAACGCTAAAAGAGAAACAAAAGAAAAATGTTTGATGATGTTAAGAAGTTCTTAAAAAATATTCCAAGTAAGTTATCCCAGCCGCCAGAGCCAGACAAGGTTCATCAGACAATCAGTCAAGGTGAAATGTGTTCCTGCGGCAAGGTTACTTATTCTACACGTCACGATGCCGAAAAGGCGGTTAAACTGCTATCTGCTAAACATAAGAAAAATCGTGGAGTAAATCCATATAAATGCGATATATGCGGATTATGGCATCTAAGTTCTAAGACATACAGAAAACAAGTTAAGAAAAACGGCAAGAGAAACGCCAAAAATTAATAATATGACTATACAACAACAATATGACGAATTACCGCAGGCGGTCAAAGATAGATTTGAAGCATCTTGGGCTGCCCATCCGTCTGTTATTACTTTACAGACAAGGATAGAAGATGCGAAGATGAAAAAGAATTATCCACTTGCCTTACAACTTTCAAAAGATTTAGAAAGAAATAAATGGACGGCAATTGAGATTCTATTGAAGGATGTTGAGGCAGAAGTCCGACATGTATCAATCTTGGAATTAGGTATGCCACGTGAGGACGTTGACAAGGTGAACTATCTTACTATTGCGATGTATATGTGTTGCGATATGATAGAATGGCTTGATTTGGAAGTTAATTCGACTATAAGAAAGACGGCACCTGACAACGAGTTTCATATGTTTGACGATATTATCAAGGCTGGTCAAGCCGCCAAGGAGCGTTTGAAGTATCTTGAAAAGAATACCACGCTGCTAAAGGATGGTAAGTTTTACAATCGTTCAGATAATATGTATGAAATGTTAATCAATAAGGCTAAGAAATTCTACAGAGAGTTCAAGGAACAAAAGGTAAAAGAAGTCAAAGAAACTGGTAAAACGGAAATATAATATGAGCAACATTGAAGTAGGCGCCAAGGTATTGGTTCGTCATCCTTATACAGATGAGTTAGTAGAGGGGCAAGTTATAGCAAAGGGAGTTACACCTATCATTGGGCAAAGTTATTATCAAGTAGAAATCGACAAGGGTTCAGCTGCCCTAAATCTATTTGATAACGAAATTATTGTTTGTGATGAGTAGTACGAAAAAATCCTTTGAAGTTCCGCTTGCGGCTATTTATTATCATAGTGTAAAAGTTTACATTTACAATCAGCAGTCCGCTTTCACTTATAGACGAATACCAGTTAATTGCTGTGTCGTAGCAGAGAGCGAAAAGTGCTATTGGATAAGACTCAAGGAGTTAATTGGTAAGCATGTTGTAGGCGATGTAATTTTGGTAAAGAAGAAAAACGTTACAATTCAATACTGCGACCGCATGACGGGATATTGTCATAAGAAGAAAACGCAATTGCCCACGTATAACATTTGTAGGGGTTGCAAAGAATATTGCTATAATAAGACCCTACAATATAATCCAAGTTTGAGAGTGATATGATGAGTATTTTGTTTGTAGTTTTAGCATTATTATCAATAATAATATCCATTGGTTGGATGATTACCGATGGTTATCATATGACGCACCAAAAGTTTAGGGATAGCGCATTTGGTAAACAAGAATTAACGCAAGAGGAATTGAAGACCAAACTCAAGACATTATTCGTACATCTTCAGACGGTCAGCGACAAGGACAGAGTTCGCAATGGCTATCGAATAAAGATAATGCCTTCAGGAGAAACGCCAAACAAGCGCATATGGCAGATTCCCTACATTGTGATAATTGATAATAATATTCATATAGCATTTGCGTTTGATGAGTTTGGGAAACTAATTACCAAGGTAACATACCCAAAGACGTTATCAACGTTGCAATACATGATAGTACGTTGGGGTGATAATGTAGCGCAATTCGGATTATACCTATCATCAGGTAAACCGACTGAAGAGCAAGTAAAACGTATAGTTGAAAAATATAAAAATTATGTCTTGCGTGACATATTGTAGTTTGTTTTAGTAGTAATATTTATAGTTTTAAGGTTTTTAGTTATTGGTAAATGACCGCTTGCTTGGAGAAAGTAGGCGGTTTTTCCTTACCACAGTTATATATTAACGTAGTTTGATGACGCTTTGGAGAAAGTTTGTGCGGACATGGGTTCGATTCCCATCACTTCCACCCCATCATAACAAGAGATTGAAAATTACAAAGTAGTGCTTCACGTGCCGCCAAGAGGACACCGAAACGGATGCTGCCAAACAAAAGTAAGGTGACCTGAGCCGCACGCCAACGCAGCGAGAGCGTTTCAGCCTACTGAAGAGCAGTGAGCCGATGCGGTAAAACCAAGACAACCGACCCGCCAATTGTCGCTCTTGGTCAACCCCAGCCGAACATCCGCACCGACCACTGCTCATTTTCTTGGGGGTGACTGGATTTGACGGCAAAGGAGTAGATGAAGCCGAGGACTACAAGCCGATAACAGGCAAAGCAAAAATCGTTTCTCTGGGTTTTGGTGCCATGCGTGCCGCAGCCTGAGCGTAGGAACAACGAAAGTTCAACCCTTCACGGAGAAATCCTTGGAGGGTTTTTATTTTGTCAAATTTATTAATTATCGCCAAGAAACGTTAAAAAATCTTGGGCAAAAGTTAAATCTTTGGCGAAAATTAAAAATAATTGACAAAAAGTTTTGTAGTTTGTTGAAAAAGTCGTACCTTTGTACCAGGAAATAATTATATCACTTAAAATTTCAACATTATGGCAACGAAAGTAAAGATGATTTTTGTAGCATCCGTTCACAGAGACAGAACTACAATTTGGGGAGCACCACTGAGCGAAATGAACCATGGTATTTTCGGATACACATTGGAGTGCGGGAACAGCTGGAATCATAAGATTCCGAGAGAGCCCAAGGGATTGAAGAGTTTGGTAAATGCGCTGAACAAGTCCGCAGAGGAATGTCGCAGATACAACGACTACTACTATGAGGCAACGGAGAGTCAGATTGCTTATTTTAAGGAGCATGTCACCGAGGGTTCTCACAGCGTCAGCATGCCAGATTAAAACTACCAACTTTGGCGGAATGACCCCAATTAAAATTCCGCCAGAGTTTTCAATATCAACAAACAGAATATTAACAACTTAAAATTTCAAGATTATGAATACAAATGTAAACAACAACGAGAGTGGTAACATGGAAGTGATGAATCAGGTTATCGTAAGACTGAACGAGTTGAAGTCAGTTAAGATGGCATCTATTTCCAAGAGTAAGAGACCTGCCGCCAAGTTCAACAAAGAGGTTGCGACCTATCTGCTGGACAACTGGGACAACTTGGAGCAGTTGAAGACCTGCCAGAGTCAGATGCGTAAGGATATGCCTCATACGACCTGCACCGAGATTATGGATATGTATGATGCACGTGTAGCAGAACTTCAGGCTGAACTTGATAAGCCTAAAGCAGAGACCAAGACTGCCGGCACAAAGAAGGCAGAGACCAAGACCGCTAAGAGCGACAAGCCAGCCAAGAAGCAGGCTCAGGAGAAATCCGACAAGACGAAGAAACGACCTGGCGCACCTAAGACCCTGAAGGTGGGTGACCGTCACAAGAATGGTAAGTGGTTGTGGACTGAGTATGAGCCCGGCAAGTTTGACTGGCGTACCGACCCTGCTATCAAGGCTAAGAATGCCGCTGAGCGTGCTGCTAAGTCAGCCGCCAGTAAGAGTACCACAGACGCAGGTAAGGCAAAGCCCAAAGCACAGAAAAAGGCTAAGACAGCGTCAAAGACCAAGAAGGCATCAGAGCCTAAGAAGGCACCTGCCATAACTATCGAGGAAATGCTCACCCGTCAGGCTCCATCGGGATTATCTAAGGCACAGAAGAATGTCCTTGGATTGCTCAAGAAAGGTTATCGCATGACCATGATTGGTACTGGTGTGTTCCTGCAGAAAGATGACGACCGCAAGAGCATCGAGTTGACAACGGTCAAGGCTCTCATCGAGCGTTACAAGTTGGATGCTGAGCCTACTGGTTTGTGGATTAAGTAAGAGTGAAACGTATTTTCCATAGAAATGCAAATTTGGGCGGTTGCTTGTGAAAGTAGCCGCTTTTTTATGTCAATTTCCTAAAGAAACGTTAAATCTTTGGTAGAAATTAAAAATTTCTTGCGAAAAATTTTGTCGTTTGCGGGGAAAATCGTAATTTCGTAGCAGATTAATATTCATTCACTAAAATTTCAAGATTATGACACAGATTATTAAGACTACCGAAAATGGTAAAAGTTATTGGGAGAAAAGCGGTGCTTACACCAAGGAAATGGACAAGTTGTATGATGAGTTAGTTCCTGCTGAGGGAGCAGCCGCAACCTTGACTGGCGAGATAGTAAGAGCCGCCAACCGATTGTACTATGAGTTCTGCAACAATGGCAACTGTAACGCATGTGAAATCCATGAAGGTGATGAGATTGAAACTCCATGTCCTTACTGCGGTGGTAGCGGTTACGTTGGAGAGGATGAAGATGAAGAGTGCGAAGAGTGTGGCGGTTCAGGAGTTATCTATGAAGAGGGTGAAAGCGAAATCGAGATTGCAGATTTTTACGCCAACTTCATCGACCTGATTGAGACTACTTTGAGTGAGGCAGGTGATGAGGAAATTGAGACTATTTGCGAGAGCATCCGTACAATCATCAGAGACATGCCACTTTACAGCGGTTCACTAAGATATACCGAGGACAAGAACATGCATCAGTACGACATCCTGATTGACCATGTTGCTGCTTATGCTATCGAGCACCGAGGTGAAAATGATAGCGAGATACCAGAGAGTTACGGAAACAAGAATTAAATCAAATAGGAGGCAATAGCAATGAGAAAAGTTCGTTTGATAAAGACTAACCAAGGAGTTAGATTCAGAGCACAAGATGACCCAACGGCACCAGTGTACGTGCGTGGAGAGTTTAAGTTGAAGGAGCAAGGATTTGAGGTTTGGAAAGAAACCAACCCTGATTCCAAGAAAATCATGAAGAAAGATAAATATGTTTTCATAAAGTAAGATTGGCTGGTATGATACTTGATGAAGCGTTTACGTTGGAGATTGACCTGATGATAGGCTGTACCTCAGGAGTTCAAAAGGAGTTTTTCGCAACAATGAAATCTCACTTAAAACCGATTGAGGTACAGCCTTGCTCTGCGATATTCGATAAGAAAGATTGCGCTTGGATAAAGAGAGTTGTTCAGCCAAAGCAATGTTATCGTAACGCATATAAGGTTGGAGAGCATTTTGAGTTCGGAGACTTGAAACCAGAATACGTTGAGGGAAAAGTTCTTTGTTGTGGTTTATCTATCGACCATGCCTGGGTTAAGATTGGAGATATTTACATCGACCCGACATTTGAGTATGCTCTTGGTAAAGACGTAAGCCAGGAGAAATACGCAGCACTCCAGGAATTTCCGTTGTCGTTAGTAAGGAGTTACCAACTCAAGACACAAGTCTATGGAGACATATATCGTCAGTGGCTTTTAGAGCAAATTCGCAAATAACAAAGTTTAAAATTTCAAGTTCACTTAAAATTTCATATTTATGGCAAAGATTATTAAAACAGATGGAACAATTATCCGAAACGTCAAGCCTGAGAATGGCGTTTCGTTTTCTCTTGAAGAAATGTACAAGCATATCGGTTGCGAAATGATTGAGCCGATTTATCTTGACGGAGATTGTGTTATGGTTTGTGATGAAGAGGGTTGGTTGAAAGAAAATAGACAATTGAATGTTGTAGCATCAGCCTACCTTGTATTGAAAACTAAAGACTATCGGGAAAAGCATAACATTGGAGTTCCTGGCCCATTGGTAGGAAACGTGTTAGTTTGTACAACAAAGGAATTTCAAGGCGAAGAAGAAAATTAATTGGTTATGGATATAGAAGTTAGAATGGCTATCATGTCGCATCTTTCAGATGCTCAGGAAGCAATACAATTTGGCGATAAGAAAAGAGCCGTTAATGAGATTAATTACGCCAAGCGGATGATGAATCATTATCGCAATGATATAACTAAGTACATGAGCGAGGATGAATTGACAAAAGTCTGCCTTGGAGAGAAAGTTTAAATATCTTGAATTTTAAGTGTTGAGGGGTGTACGATTATTTTGGTAAATCGACACCCCAATTTTATTCTCCATCGTTTACAATTTCAGATTGTAATTTAAGAAAACTAAAATGGCAAACAAAGAAATCAAACTTGAAGTTGGTAGTAAGTTCCGTCAGGCTTTCCCAGGCAACTCAGGATTAGAATTTGAAATACTATCTATTGATGAGCCTAAGAATGCTTGTAAGGTACGTTGTAGCAGTGAGCGTGGGTCATCGTGGGAAGAGGACTGGAATGACCTTCACAACGTTTACGCTGCTTTGGAAATAGGCGAATATAAACTCATTTAATAACATTAAAAATGAAACCAAAAGAGATTATCAAAAAGTTAGGTATTCAATCTGGGCTAAAGTCCAAGAAACTACAAGATGAGTTTCTGAATACGATGCGTGATGAATTGGCTGAAGTTTACAACCAGTTCGGAGTTAAGGACAGCGACCGTCATTTTGACCAGGCGGTTAAACAAGTGCGTTCTAAGTGGGATGGAGTCAGTCTCAAGATTACCATGGGTATCAACGATGGCCTTTGGAATTTCTTTTATGCTAAACATGTTATCAGTCTCAAGGGTGAACTTTGCCCAACGTGGAAGGCAAAGCAGGATGAAGAGCAACGGAAATATGAAGAGCGTAAGAGAAAGCGTGAAGAGAAAGAAGCAAAGCGCAGAGAACAATATAATTATTGAGCCGTATGAAACATGAAAATCTTATTATCGGTGAAGAACTTGAGAGAGTACACCGATTTATGACTAATAACAATATCGACTTTGCCATCACTGGTTCTATGTCGTTGCAGATGATAGGAGCATTCCCGACTGAAGAAAATGTCCGAGATATTGACGTAATAACTTATTTTGATACTCAAGAGGAAAAAGACCGCCTGGAGGATTTGTTCAGAAATCTTGACGAATTGCATGGCGGTTGGCATGAGAAGATGGTAAAAGAAAATCATTACCAAAATCCACCCTACTGCTTTAGTATCGGTGACCGTGGTATTACGATTAATGTTTGGGTATTTGGCACTGCTCATGACGAGCCTATTGATACAATTGACGTTGTAATAGACGACAAGAAATACAAGGTACATACATTCCGTAGTGCTATGCACAATAAGATGAAGTTGATGAGAAAGAAAGATTTTATTTTCCAAGCACGTCTTATTCGCTACATCACCCAGATAGGTAACAAGGAAATCTTTAACAAGAAACCAATCCGATTCTAAATATGGCTATCAAGAAAATTGCTAATAAGAAAACCGCTAATGGAAAAGTCAAGGTGGTTCGTAGCGCAAACGAGCGTTGCAGTTTGATTACGAATTTCTGTACAACGATGCAGGTGATGTTCGCTTTGGGTAAGAAACGCAATTACATCGTTGAGGGTAAACTTACTCAGGCTGGCTATAACGACTGCTGGATTGACGAATTATACGACATCGTCAAAGCGTTCCAAACTTACATGGGATTCAAGACACCTGAGAGTTTTGCTGATTTCATTGAGAAAAAGTATGAGCGTTTTGTTCCTAAGAAAGACAAAGAAAGCGATGAATACAAAATGGTTCTTGAAAATGACCCAGAGTACAACAAGACAGTAGCCGATAACGTTCGCAATATCATTCGTAACTATCAAGTAATTGTAGAGGGAAAAGAAGATGGCGAAATTCAAGGTTAAATGTTTTGTAAAGCAGTCTGATAAGCACGACCCAGTAAGGAAGTTGGCAACTATAATGGAAGCAGCAGACCGTCAGGAATTAGTGGAAAAACTCAATTCTCAATATTATTCAGTTCAAGGACTTAAAATCAGCGATGTGAAATGAAAGAGCCTGGCAAGACCATATTGGGAATAATCGGAATGCTCAGCATTGCTATTGTAGTAGTATTTGCTATGCAGTATTGTGATAACCAATCTTTAGAGCACAAGCCAAAGGAGGTTATCATAAAACATCGTATTCAGGAAAATCCCGATTCAGTTTGGTATCAAGTTACGGTTTACAAACGAGATACAACATATCAAGAAGTCGTACCGAAAACGAAGAAATCTTGGGAGAAACGTTAAAAAATCGTGACAAAACGTTAAAAAATTGGGGAAAATTAAAAATTTCTCCAATTTTATTTTGCCGTTTGAGAAAAAAGTTCTAATTTCGTACCATGAAACATTAATATTCACCGACTAAAATTTCAAGATTATGATTAAGGTTTTTGATTTTTGCGCTAAGTATGTAATGGTAGTGATTAACTTTCTGAATGGTAAGTTTGGACGTTACCGACTGAACCAGCCGTATCGTAAGGTTTGGAGAGTGATTACTTGGACCACAGTAGTAGTTCTTGCTTGGATTTATGCTGTCTGTCCGTTTTTCGATTGGTGGCAAGGAATAGTCAACTATATGAATTATGTAGTCTGGGGTTGATACTCCAAGATTCCCGCAGCACTACATCCCCTTACACGCACGTAGGCGATATGAAACCTCAGCGATGTAAGGGGATGGTTTATTAGGGGATATATTAAAAAAAAGACTTTGGGGGTACACGAAAGTGACCCCCATAAAAAGCATCCCCCTGGAAAGGTTTTCACCCAGCGTTATAGAAACCGAAAACGATAACAAATGATTGCAGATGAAAAATGTATTTAAACTTATTGCCAAGGCAGTTCTGAGTAAAGAGTTTGCCGAATTAAACCAACGTCAGAAAGACTTGGAAGATGAAAACTCATCCCTGATAAACGATAAGACCAGACTTGAGGATGAAGTGAGTAGAATAACCAAACGGCTCAACGATATGCATACAACCTTATTGCCGCATAAAGTTATAAGTGCAATAATTAGTATGCTACCAGACCCGAATATGGTTGCTAATGGTAGATTTATTCCTAAGATGGTCAAGCCTAAGATTGTAAATTATACGGCTTGTAATTTTGAAATCGGATTCATAGAGGATGATAAATCAATTGGAGATAATAGCACCAGAATTGGAGTTACACTTGAGATTAAAAACGAGTATGGTAGGATGGTAGTTTTTATTCCAGCGGAAAGAAGCAACTATCATAATAGCGTAACTCAAATTGAAACGTACACTTGGAGTATTTATAAAAGTGGTTTAGTTGGAGTTACAGATGACCTATTTTCAATCATCTTTAGTTCGACTCAGGCTTGGGCTGAGTGTTTAAACGAATTGTTCATGTAATAGTATGGTAAAAGTTAGAAACAGTCAAATTCCTGAAGAGGATGGAAAACCAATCCGTAAAAAGACAAAGATTTTCAAAAAGTCTAAATCCAAAAAACCATCCTTTGACGAGGATGATGAAATGGAAGACGATGAAGAGGATAGCGATGGTAATTTCTTTGGAAAGAAAAAATCAGATGACGATGATGACAAGGAAAAGAACATCGTCAAAACAGTAATCCATTTTGAGGATTTTGGATTGGTGATTTCAATATGGGATTTAGCATCCATAACTAAAGACATGAGATTTGTCGAGAAACCAAAAGCCCATTGGCAATACGGGATTACGATAAACAAGGATATGGAGGTGTCGATGCGTTATCCAATTGTAGATAAGTCGTTATGGTTTGAGGATGAATATACAAGAGATAAGCGTTATGACAATATTATGAAGAAGTTAGATGAACTTGGATTCAAAGTTATTTCCCTATGACAGCAGAAAAGAAGAAAGATGCCGTTGAATACCTGCGTAGAGCAATTCCAGATATTGCGAGAAAGACAAGGCTCAAGTGCGATGAGGTAGAGGCAATAGCAAGTGAGATATTCAGCAATAAAGACTGATATACATTGTTAAACAAAAATCGTAAAAGAAAATGAACAAAATTGATTTGATTCGCAAAGTCAAGGACGCATCTGGAGTTAGCCAGAACGATGTTGACAAGGTGATTTCAGGACTGTGTAAGGTCATCGTTGAGGAAGTACGTGACAACGGAGAGGACATTCAGCTGCCTGGCGTTGGTACTTTCAAGTGTAAAGAGACCCCTGAGCATGAAGGCTTTAATCCGCTCAAGAAAGAAAAGATTACTGTGCCGGCAAGCGTCACAATCCGCTTTCAGGTATCTTCTGGTGTCAAGAAGGTTGTCGAAAAGAAGAAAAAGAAGTAAAACTGTTATCGTTTTCAAAAATAGTTTTACGTTGGGGAATGTCCGCAAGGAGTTCCCCAAACTTTATTTACCAAAGTTAATAAAACCGAAAACGATAACAAATAAATATGAAAGCAATTACAGACCCTACAAAATTACCAAAATTCTTGGTATGTAATGAAATTCCCGAAAGAGACTGGAGTTGGAATAAGCATCTTCCAAAGCCATGGACTAAAGGAGAGATTGTAAAAGTACAACCTGCTGAAACGCAGAAGCACGACCCTACATATGACCATATTCATCCAAGGGTCAAGCCTTATACAGATGAAGAGTTCCGTGAGCGTTTCGTCAGAATTATCCGCAAGGATTCCGAGGGCAAGTGGACTTTGAAGCAGGTTGGAGA
>ODAI013723753.1_pt1 | contig 19708 bp, 20 predicted proteins | sample 1539321 | NCBI WGS metagenome assembly ODAI01 (sample SAMN02144231, study PRJEB22623) | gut metagenome | biome: sheep rumen | host: Ovis aries | place: New Zealand
CTCCCTGTCAACAACTTTTTTCAGATTTTTTCCGCTTCCCCTTCCGGGGCTCCGGAACGGCCTGAAAAGGCAGCCGGCAGAAAGGCACCCACCGTCCGGCCCCGGAGGGCCTTGCCGTTGGCGCGAGGGAGGCTTCTACGCCGATGGATGCCGACTGTCAAGTGCAGAAGCAAAAAAACACTGCTTTCTGCCAAAGCCTCGGCTAGAGGTCGAGGAGGCCCTTGCGCCTGCGGGCCTTGGGCTCAACCTTCAGGTGGTCGTAGCTCTTGGCCGTTGCCACCCTGCCCTTGCTCGTGCGCTTCAGGAAGCCCTGCTGGATGAGGTAGGGCTCGTAGACGTCCTCGATGGCGCGCGCATCCTCGGAGCAGGCCACGGCCAGGGTCTTGAGTCCCACAGGGCCGCCGTCGTAGCTCTCGATGATGACGGAGAGGATGCGCCGGTCGATCTTGTCGAGGCCGGCCTCGTCCACGTTCATGCAACGCAGGGCCTTGTCGGCCTCGGCCGCGCCGATGAGGGACGCGCCCGCATCGATGGCGTAGTCGCGCACGCGCCGCAGATGGCGGTTGGCGATGCGCGGCGTTCCACGGGAGCGGCGACCGATCTCGAGGGCGCCGCTCTCGTCGATGGCGATGCCGAGTATGGCGGCGCTCCGCATGACGATGCGCGCGAGATCCTCGGGGCTGTAGAAGTCGAGGTGGAGGTCGATGCCGAAGCGGCTGCGCAGGGGGGACGACACGAGGCCGAGCCTGGTGGTGGCGCCCACGAGGGTGAAGCGGTCGAGAGGCATCTTGACGGTGCTTGCAGCCGGCCCCTGGCCCACGACGATGTCGAGCTTGAAGTCCTCCATGGCCGGATAGAGCACTTCCTCCACCGCAATGGGCATGCGGTGGATCTCGTCGACGAAGAGGATGTCGTTCCTGCCGAGATTGGTCAGGATGGAGGCAAGGTCGCCCGGACGCTCCAGCATGGGGCCCGTGATGGTCACGATGCCGACGCCGAGCTCGGCAGCCATGATCTGGGCGAGCGTCGTCTTGCCGAGGCCGGGATTGCCGTAGAATATGGTATGGTCCAGCGCCTTGCCGAGGGTTTTGGCGGCCCCGAGGAAAACCTTGAGCTGGGCCCTGACGCTGTTCTGGCCGATGAAGTCGTCGAGCTTCCGGGGACGGACGTTGTCTTCGACCTGCCTTGTCTCCTCGGAGGGCTGGAGGCGGGCGCCGTCCTGGACGCTGTCTTCGGCCTGCCTTGTCTCCCCGGAGGGCTGGAGTCGGGCGCCGTCCCTGCTGATGTCTTCTTCCGGCATGGGCTACCCCTTTCTCGCCAGCGCCTTGAGGGAGGCGCGCAGAAGCGACGGCACGTCCAGATCCGGCTGGCTCTTGAGGAGATCCTGCACCACCTTGCCGCATTCGGCCTCCGTGTAGCCGAGGCCCTTGAGGCCTTCGAGCACGTCGCGGTAGACCGCGCCCGCCTGCTGGCTTCCCGTGGCGTCGGCGACCTGCTCGGCGCCGTCGGCCTTGAGCTTGTAGCTGAGCTCGTGGAAGATGGCCTCGGCGGTGCGCTTGCCGACGCCGCTCACGGCCGTGAGGGGCTGGCTGGAGCCGCCCGCAACGATGGCACGCAGATCCTGCGGTCTGTAGGTGGAGAGGATGGAGAGGGCTATCCTCGGGCCGACCTTGGGAATGGTGATGAGCATGCGGAAAATGTCCCTGTCCTCGGCCGTCGCGAAGCCGCAGAGGCGCAGCTCGTTTTCGCGCACCAAAAGCTCGGTGTACAGGCTGCACTGGGAGCCTGCCTCGGGCAGCGACTGCAGAAGGCTCGTCGGTACCTCCACTTCGTAGCCCACGCCGCCGGGCGTGACGACGACGATGCCGCTCTCCCCGGCCTCCGCAAGGCGCCCTTCCAAGTATGCTATCATCCGGACCTCCGGGAGCCCCCGAGGGGGCGCTGTTGCCAAGACAGGCAAATCGCTATACTAACTTCCCATGAAAAAAGCATTCCTGACGATCGCATTCGCGCTGGCTCCTGCCTGCGCCTTCGCCTGGATGGGCTTCGACTCGGCCACCTCCGAGCTTGTCGAGGTGAAGGCCGAGGGAGGCGTGCCGAACCGCGGGCAGACCATCGTGGTGCACGACATCGCCCAGAATACGAACGTCACCTGCCTTGTCAGGGATGTCTACCGCAACTCGCAGACCGTTGAGCTGACGGTCACCACCTCCAGCGGCGACAACCGCATTCTCGTCATGGAAGGCAGGTAGAAGGCAGGTAGCCGGCTGCCCCCCTTCCCCTGCTAGCGCTCCCCGTTCGTGTGCTCCCAGCCGGGCAGCACCACGGTCGAGGAGGGATCGGCAACGCCCCCGCTTCCCTTGGGGCAGTCGTTCTGCAGCCAGCAGACCTCGCAGCCGCCGCGGAAGGGATAGTGCGTCACCACGGCGAAGCGGCGCTCCAGCACGGGCATGTCCTCGCGGTAGGCAAGGCCGATGCCGGCAAGGGCCCTGCGCAGGGTTTCCGTGGGCCGCGGAGCCGGCGCACAGCCGGAAAGCTCCACCTGGGGGATGAGGTCGCTGACGGCCTGCATGCACATGTACTGCGCGAGGGCATTGGCCAGAAAGCCCAGCGAGGGCCTCTTGTCCCAGGTTTCGTCGATGGTGCGCTCCACCTCTTCGGGCAGCCACACAACAAGATAGGGGATCTTGCCGCAGGTCACCTGGCAGACGCCGAGCAGATCCTTCCAACGGTTCCAGAAGCGCTCGAGCTCTTCGGCCACTGCGCCGTCGATCCTGCTCTCCTGGCTCATTTCCATGAAGCCTATCAGATCAAAGTAGGGTTCGGTCTTGAGGACTTCCGTCTTCACTTCGGGCATCGCGTTGTCTTGGCTCACTTCTTCCTCCTGCCCCAGCAGGGCGCGTGCATGGCGTGCGCCGGATGCGGGGCCCTGTCCAGGAAGGCGCAGAGCCTCCTCCAGACGCTGGCTGCCGCCGGCAAAGCGCTGGCATTGTACCTTCAAGGAAGAGCGCGTCAAGCCGGACGCAGCCGGCAGAGCAAAGCCGGCTTCGCGGTCCTGGCCCGCCAAAGGTCCCGGAACGCGCTGTTGACATTGGCCAGTCTCCATGAAACCTTTGCCTGCCCGCCCGGGGCCGGCATGCGCGTCCGCAAGGCCCCAGCGTCAAGGAGATTTTTCCATGGACGACCACGTCACCAAGTACATTCTCAAGTTCAGACGGGATCCCGACCTTCCCCTCCCCCTTGTCCACGGCGTCTTCGGCGGCGTCAATCCCATGGGCGAGATCGAGCTCAACTTCTTTTCCGAAAGCGAGGACCTGCCGGACCGCGTCGAGCGGCTGGTCAGCAACGCCGACGGCGCCGTGCTGAGCGAGGACGTGATTGCCAGCGATCCCGAGGCCAGGCATGTCACGCGCAACATCGTCTCGCGCATCGTCGTCACCTACGCCACTGCCCAGGCCATCAAGGCCTGGCTCGACGAGCAGATCAAGGTCATGGACGATCTTGCGGGAGCCGACCTGCCAAGCCTCTTCGGCGACGCGTCTCCGGGACCCAAGCAGTAGGCTCCCTGGCCAGAGGCGCAAACGCATGCAGGACATCGTCTTCCATATCCTCACCTTCGGCTGCCAGATGAACGTCAACGACTCGGGCTGGCTTGCCAGAATGCTCATGGCCCGGGGTCTCCGAAACGGCGGGCTGGCGGAGGCTGACGTCGTGATCCTCAACACCTGCTCCGTGCGCGAAAAGCCGGAGCTCAAGGTGCGCAGCGCCCTTGGCCGCATCCGCCAGGAGACGGCAGGCCGGGAGGTCCTTGTCTGCGTCAGCGGCTGCGTTGCCCAGCAGCTGGGAGAAAAGCTCTTCGGCTATTCCTCCCAGGTGCGCCTCGTGGCCGGCACGGACGGCATCGCCAGCATCCCCGGCGCTCTGGAGGATCTGCTGGACCATCCCGGACGCAGGCTCTGCCTCACCGGCTTCACAGACCGCTACGAGGAGCGCCCGGACGCCCTCGAGGCGCGCGTTGCGCCCTCCTGCTTCGTCAACATCATGCAGGGCTGCGACAACTTCTGCACCTACTGCATCGTGCCCTACACCCGCGGACGCCAGAAGTCGCGCGCCCACGGCGCCGTGCTCGGCGAGTGCCGCGAGCTCGTCGCCCGCGGCGCCAGCGAAATCACCCTGCTCGGCCAGAACGTCAACGCCTACGGCAAGGACAGGACGGGCGACGGCACGAGCTTCGCCGCCCTCCTGCGCCAGACGGCGGCCATCTCCGGCCTCAGGCGCCTGCGCTACGTGACGCCCCATCCCAAGGACATGACCGGGGAAGACGTCGCCCTCTTCGGCGAGCTCGCAAGCCTCTGCCCCAGGCTCCACCTGCCCGTGCAGGCAGGATCGGACCGCGTGCTCAAGCGCATGAACCGCCGCTACACGAGCGCGGACTTCCTTGCCCTCGTCTCGCAGCTGCGCCAGGCCTGTCCCGGCATTGCGCTTTCGACAGACCTCATCGTCGGCTTTCCCGGCGAGACGGAGGAGGACTTCCAGGCCACCCTTGCCCTGGTCCGCGAGTGCGGCTTCATGGCCAGCTACTCCTTCTGCTACTCCGACAGGCCCGGTGCCCGAGCCTCCCTCTTTCCGGACAAAGTGCCGGCAGAGGAAGCCCAGGACCGCCTCCTGCGCCTGCAGGCCCTGCAGGAGGAGCTGGGCGAAGCCTGGTACCGCTCCCGCGTGGGGGACTCCTGCGAGCTCCTCATGGAGCGGCCGAGCCCCAGACAGGACGACGGCGGCCCTGTCAGCTGGCAGGGGCGCGACCCCTGGGGCGCCCCGGTCCACGTTGCCCTGCCCGGAGACCGCGACTGGCAGGGCGCCTTCGTCAAAGTGCGGATCACGGGAGCCAAGAAGCACAGCCTCCTTGGCGAGGCAGCCGGAGTCTAGCCTATGGTCGGCATGCGCTATGCGGGCATCACCCGCTTCCTGAAGAAGCGCTACCTCCTGCTCAGGGAGAAGTTTGGCGACACCATCCTCCCGCTGGAGCTCAACGCCTGGGAGACACTCACCGTCACCCTTCTGCTCCACGGCACTGCCGGCGAGGACCTCTTGCTCGACGCCTACGAGGAATCACTGGCCTGCCTCCATGGCCACGTTTCCGCCGTCGTGGCGGCCGACTGGGCGGCAGGTCGCCTGCAGACCCGCCTCCATCTGGAAAGCCCCGAGGGACTCTTCCCCGTGGAGGCGCCTCTGGCCTTCGCCGTGGCGCTGGCCGTCAGGAAGAAGCTCCCTCTGCTTGCCTCGGAAGACATCGTGGCAAGCCTCGTGCTCAAGCAGAAAAGTCTCTTCGAGACCATCCAGCGAGTCTCGGACGGGAACGCAGCCATGGATGCGGACGCCTTCCTCGCCTGCGCGGCGCCGATGGGCCTTGTCGGCATGCCAAGAGCGGCATGGGACGAGGCCGAACGCTTCCTCTCCCAGGGAGCCCTTCCCGACAGCGTGCCGGCAGCAGGCGCCGACGCCGGCCTGGAGGACCTCTCCCTGATCGAGCCGCTGGTGTCCAAGCCCATGTAGCGCCGGGTACGTTCCTCTAATGCTCTGCCAGCTTTCGGCCGATAAAGGCTGGTGAGAACGCTATGGGCGGCGCATCCCGCAACGGGAGGCTGCTCTGGTCTAGAGGAACGTCCCCATGAGAGACTATGCCCGCTTCAAGGAAATCGACGAACTCTTGTCGACCGGCCATCCGGACGAGGCCAAAGCCCGTCTGCGCGGCCTTCAGGCAAGCGTCATCGCCCTGCACGACGAGGTGGACAGGCTACAGGCCCGCATCGGCAGCTTTGAGGAGATGCTCTCCCTGCCGCGCACGCTGGTACGCGAAGAGGGACTTGTCTACGTCGATACCCCCTCCGGCAGGCGCGGGCCCTTCTGCCCGCTCTGCCACGATGCCGAGGGAAGCCTCATCCGCCTGGAAAAGTTTGCCAGCGGCTGGTGGTGCCCCTGCTGCGGGGCGGAACTCCCCCTGCATGCGGAGCCCGTCCGCAAGGAGCCTGCCAGAATTATCCAGTTCCGGAACAAAGCATGACCCTTGAGGTCAACATGCAGCGCCATGCACATGGCGCACGAAAGCCCGCCTTTTGGCGGGCTTTTCATTTGAACTGTTGTTTAAATTGAAACATAAAATTTATAAAAATCTGTTTTGTATACTATTTGCTGTAAATAGAATTTATTTTCCACATAAAAAATCAGAATTAAATAATTCCAATTTAGGATTTTAACGAGAAAAAAAATGCTAAAAGTGAACCGAAAGACTGTATGTGCTTGTCTTTTTTTATATCGATCAACTAAATTATTAAAATATGATTGATATTTTGTTGCTCCTGGATTTGTTTTTGAGTAAAGAATATTTTCATCTTTTAGTATATTACGCCGGAAACAAGTTCATGAGACTGTTTGGTTAATCAATTTTAGGGAGATTTTTGTAAAGGGTTCGCTAACGCACTGAAAATACAAAATTTTTTCTGAACAAGGAAAAAACGCTAGATCTCAGAAATCGCTGTCCGGGGTAATAACATAACTTTAGCTTTTTTCTTGATCGTTACTAGAGCAGACTTCGCATTCATTTTCAGTATATTGTTAAAATATTCAGCTAGCTTCATATCTGAAACATGTGTAGACAGATAAAGCAACGTTATATTATGTAAACTGTCTACAATATTATTTGCAATTTTTGTGTGTTTGATTGCTCAATTAATTCTCATAAATTTTAAATAATATATCTGATGTTTTTTTATTTTGACTTTGTGAATAGATTATTATTTTGCATAATTACTATAACAGTTGATAATAAATAATATTTAATGAATATTGATTGTTTTCTATGTACAGTTAAGTTTCAATATTCTTTAATACATTTATAGATCAACAATATTGAATTTTATCTAACATTCATTTAATATGTTCGTATTCTACATTCACAATAAAGGCAGATTTGTCTCCTGATTCTCATCCGTCCATACCACCGCACCGCACTACTGCACGGCCTTGACGATGGCATCGGCGCTGGGCGAATCCATCACCCTGCCGTCGACGACCACGGCGGGAAGGCTCTTCACGCCGTAGTAGCGCTTGGCCTGGCCGGTCTGGAACATGTTCACGTTGCCGGCCTCGTAGGCATAGTCGGCCACGCTGCACTCCTCGGTCTCAGGGACGCCCAGCCGGCGCATGCCCTGGAAGACCATGGGCAGCTCCGTGCGCGAGGTCACGGAGTCGTACTCGCTGATGAACTTCTTGCCGCGCTTCTTCGCCTTGGCCTTGTCCCAGGCGTCCAAGGCCCAGTCGAGGGTCTCGGGGCCCTTGCCCTTGCGGTTGATGTTGGCCCACAGGACCAGCCCCGCCATGTCGTAGGCGTAGAGCTCATCGGAGTCGCTGAAGAGCACGATCTTGGCCTTGGCGGGATCAAGCTTTGCCATGGCGCCCTTGGCTGCCGCCCAGACGGCGCGGGTCTTGGGCGAGGCGAAGTCGATCATGACCAGAATCTCGTGGGGTGCCTTGGGGTCGCCGAAGAGGACGGGATAGACTTCCTCGCGCCAGTGCCTGCGCCATCCGGCTTCGGCCGCTATGCTCTGGGCGCGGGCGCCGAGCTTCTTGAGCATCTCCGCGGCTTCGCCCTTGGGCTTCCTGGAGGTGGGGAAATCCGAGTGCAGATAGGGATTGAAGGCCTGGGCATCGGCGCAGGGGGCTTCGGCAGGGCTTCCCGCCAGCATGGCGAGACAGGCCAGCGCCATGGCAGGCGCGCGGAAGAAGAAAGGCATGGCTTTGATCCTTATAGCTATGGAGTGAAGGGGAAGGCGAAGGCGGCGGGGAACTCAGGCGGGGCGGATGCCGAGCCTGGCGAGGGCTTCCTCGAGATGTCTGAGCCAGACGGCGGCCAGCGCCCTGTTTTCGATGGCTCCCTGGACGACGGGCAGGCACTCGTGGCCGGCCTCCTCCAGCAGGGTCTTCCAGGAATCGGGGCCTGAGCCGGCCATGTCGTGCTCGGCGTGGCGACCCACGGTGGAGAGGAAGGGGAGGAGCCACACCCTGTGCGAGGCAAGCCTGGGCAGGATCTCCCGGATGGTGGTTCTTCCCGACATGGTTGCCAGATGGATGCGGGGCTCGCGTTCGGCCAGCAGGGCCGACAGCCTGTCGTAGCGCTCCTGGGCATGGTGCCTGGCGCCGTGGCCCATGAGCACCACGTGCTCGGAAGGCAGGCGTTCGGCAGGCAGCCCCGCCAGCAGTGCCTCCAGGCAGGACGCCATGTCCTCCTCCGTCGAGAGCAGCGGCGCGCCGACGCTGATGGCGGTGCCGGTCTCCTCGGCAACGGCCTGGGCCAGCTGCTCCACCTCGGAGTTCTCCGTTGCCGGCACCACCTGCAGGGGCTGGGCCGCAATGGGGCCGAAGCGCTCCAGGATGAGCCGCTTCAGGGCCTTGGTGACGGAGTCGGACTTGGCGCGGACCTGGCTTGCCAGGCGCGTGCGGATGCGCGTCGAGGTATAGGCCCAGCGCACGGGAAGCCCCGGATAGGCGGCCCTGACGTCCTCCTCAAAGCGCCGAAGCGCAGCCAGCCCCTTTGCATTGCAGGAGCCGTAGGCTATGAGAAGAATGGCTGGGGAACCGGGCATCGTGGCATGACCTCGCGCGTGTCGAAAGGCTCAGGGAAGCGCATGGCCGTTTTTCTATGCCGCAGGCGCGCCGCTTGGCAAGGAGCCCCGGCTTCCGCGCATCCGCAGGCTCCCCGGCTCCCGCAGGCCTCCGCCGGCAGTCCCGGAGCCATGCCTGCAGCCCCCTTCTGGCCCTTTCTGGAGAGAACGCGTGAAAGACCTCGCAGCCCTTGCCGTCATTGTCCTTGTGCTCGCGCTGGCCGGCGCCGTTTCCTGGCTGGCGACCAGAAGCGGCGCCCGGCCGCCTGCCTGCGGCTGGGGCTGAGGCGCCCTGCCCCGCCCCCTGGCAGGGGAGCGGCAGAAGCAGTCCGGCACGGCTCAAGGCCGCCCGGCCGCGAAGAAGCCCCGCTGAGTTCCGGAGCCGGACGCACCCTTTACAGCACCCTTTACGGCGGAAAGACTTCGCCGTACAAAAAGCCGGGCCGGGAGACGCCTGTTCCGGCCAGAAACCGAACGACAACGCAGGGAGGCAGGCAATGCGCATCCTCATCACCGGCGGCAGGGGCATGCTGGCAAGGACGCTGGCCAAAGCGCTCGAAGGCCAGCACGAGGTGGCGGCCTTGGGGCACGGCGAAATCGACGTCGTGGACGCCGCGTCCGTTGCCAGGGCCTTTGCCGAGGTCAGGCCCGAAGCCGTGCTCCACTGCGCGGCCATGACCCAGGTGGACAAGTGCGAAAGCGAGGAGGGGCAAGCCTTTGCCGTCAACGAGCAGGGCTCGGCGAACATCGCCCACGCATCGCGCAATGCGGGCGCCCGCCTCGTGGCCTTCTCCACGGACTACGTCTTCGACGGCGCGCTGGACCGCCCCTACAGCGAATTCGACCAGGCCGGCGGTGCCCTCAGCGTCTACGGCAGGAGCAAGTGGGCCGGCGAGTGCGCGGTGCGCCTCGGCTGCCCCAACCATGTCGTCGCCCGGGTTTCCTGGCTCTACGGGCCCGGCGGCCCCAGCTTCGTGCACACCATGATGCGCCTTGCCGACGGCACGCGGCCCCTGCTCAAGGTCGTGGACGACCAGCACGGCAACCCCACGAGCACCCTGGCCGTCGCCAGTGCCGTCAAGGCCCTGCTGGAGCGCCCGGAGCTGCGGGGCACCTTCCACCTCACCTGCGAGGGCGAGGCCACCTGGTTCGAGCTGGCCAAGGCCGTGTTCGCGCTGGCAGGCAAAGACCAGCAGGTCCAGGCCTGCACGAGCGAGGAATATCCCCTGCCCGCCAGGCGCCCCGCCAACTCCAGGCTCGAGAAGCGCATGCTCGCCCTCTACGGGCTTCCCCCCATGCCCCACTGGCGCGACGCCCTCGCCGAATTCATGGCCCTCGAGTTCGGCTGCGGCAGGGCATAGGCAGCCTCCCATGCATCCGCTCGCACTCTGCCTGCTCATCTTCCTCGCCGGCGGCTGCGGCGCCCTTTCGCGCTACGGCATGACCGTCGCCTGCGCCCGCCTCCTCGGCACCGGCTTCCCCTTCGGGACCATGGCCGTCAACATTCTGGGCTGCTGCCTCTTCGGCTTCGTCTACGAGCTGGGCGCCGTGCGCGCCCTCCTTGCCGACGCCGTGCGCGTCGTGATCTGCGTCGGCTTCATGGGCAGCTTCACCACCTTTTCGTCCCTTGTCTTCGACAGCTGGGCCCTGGCCTCGCGACCAGGCCTGCTCGCCCTCAACGTCGCCGTGCAGGCGGCCGCCGGCTTTGGGGCCCTCCTGCTCGGCATGCAGGCCGCAAGGCTGATCTAGCGAGAGCCGACCCCAGGCCCCTTTCCAGCCCCTCTCTCCGCAACCAGGCGCTACGCCAAGGACACGCTACCGACATGCTCCGTACATCTGCCCCATCCCTCCGGCCCCTAACCGCCCTGGCCGCCGCCCTGCTGACCCTCTGGTTCGCCCTGCCGGGCCAGGCCTGGGCCAAGCCCTTCAAGACCGCCATGTTCGCCATCGAGCTGCCGCCAGGGTGGTCCCTCATCAACGGCCCCTTCAAGCGCCACAGCGGCGAGATGGCCGTGCTCGGGCGCCGGGACCACAAAGCCTCGGTGCAGCTCATGTACGGCCCCACGGAGCCCGCGCACTTCAAAAGCATCGTGGAGGGCTACGCCAGAAGCATGCACGGCACGCCCCCGGTCTACGAAGGCAGCAACCAGGCCTCCTTCAGCTGCACTTCCGCCAAGGCAGGCCAGAGTCTGCATCTGGTCTTCAGGCGCGACGACACGGGAACCAGGCTTTTGATCTGCATCTTCAACGGCAGAATGGAGGACATGCTCTTCGTTGCCCGGAACATGACAACGCCCCACCCGGGCCTTGTGCCCGTGCTCGTGCCGGCCCCCCCCGCTCCGGCGGCAAGGCCTGCCCCTGCGGGGCGTCCAGAGGCGCGGCGGCACGGCGGCCAGCCCGTGCGGACGCAGGCCCCCCTGCCCTCGTCCAGATCGTCGTCGAGACCGTCGGGAGCAGCCAGGCCGCAGGACAGCCAGCGCATCTGGTAGCTGGCTCGTCCAGCGCAGGCGAAGGCCCCGGTCCGGCCTGCACGCTGGAACGGGGCCCTGCCCTGGAAGGGGGGAAAAAGCCCCCCGCTGCTAGCGGATGAAGTTCGTGGGCGTCCAGGGCTCGTAGACGGGCTTTTCGATGCCCGCCTTGCGGCCCGCCTCGATGCACTTGAGGAGCCACGCCATGTTCTTGGCCAGCGTGCGCATGGTCTGGAGGCCCTCGGCGTCCTGCAGAACCTGCTCTGGCGTGTTGCCGTGGACCATGTTCCAGTACTGGGATGTGACGATGGGCATGTTGAGCATGCCGAAGAACTGGTTCAGGCGCTCGAAGGCCGCCGTGGCGCCGCCGCGGCGGCAGCTGACCACGCAGGCCGCGGGCTTGCCGGCGTAGGGAGCGGCCTTGCGGAAGCAGAGGCGGTCCAGGAAGGCGCAGAGGCTGCCGGTGGGACCGCCGTAGTAGACGGGCGAGCCCACCACCAGGCCGTCGCACTCCTTGAGCAGGCCTATGGCCTCGTTGACGGCATCGTCCTTGAAGACGCACAGGCCCGTTTCGGCGCACTTGCCGCAGGCGATGCAGTCCTGGACGGGCCTGGTGCCGATCTGGAGCAGGACGCTCTCGACGCCTTCCTTCTGCAGCTGGCCCGCCACTTCCTGCAGGGCGGTGTAGGTGCAGCCCTTGGGATGGGGGCTGCCGTTTATGAGCAGAACTTTCATGCTTTCCTCCTTCTTGCGGGGCCGGCAGTCCTCCAGTCGGTGCGCAGGGACGGCCGGCGTTTTTGGGGGCTCTTCGCCGGCTCCGCCGCCGGAAGAAAAGCCCCGTGCAGAATGATCCTGCCGGAGCGCGCGCCCAGCCGGCAGGAGCCGGCGCTACTGCAGCGAGGCCGGACGGAACACGGGCTTTCTGCCGCGCTCCAGGGGCTCGCCAAGGTGCAGGCGCTGCATGGCGCTCCTGACCTCGGCGCCCTTCTCCTCGGGACCCCGGGCGAGCACGAAGACGACAAAGCGTCGCCCCTGCCGCTGGACCCTCGTGCGGTAGCCCTTCTCCTCTATCTTGAGGCGCAGATCCTCGGCGCTGGCCTGGCTGTCGACGGTGGCGACCTGAAAAACGAAGTCGTAGGCGTCGGCCTTCTGGGCCGGCGGCTCCGGCGGCCCCTCGATGACGGCGGGGCTCATGCCGGGCGCCATCTTCGGCATGGCCGCTTCCTTCTCCTTGTCCACGGCTGGCGCAAAGCGCGCGGGCCTAGGCTCCTGCACCTTCTCGCCGGGGGCGGCCCTGAGCACGCGGGAATAGGAGAGCTCGGCAGGGCCGAGTATGGCCTGGGAGCCGGCGCCTGCCGCCTCCTCCGCACCCGGTTCCCTGGCGCCTGCAGGCTCGTCGCCGGCCTCCCTGGCTTCCCTGGCCTCTTCAGCCCTGGCCTGCTCCTCGTCCTTCATGCGCTCGACGGCGGTCGGCGCCACGGGACAGCTTCTGCCGACCATCACGCCCGCCATGTAGGCAAGGGGCAGGGCCACGGCCAGCAGGAAGAGGGTGCAGACAAGCGAGGAAAGCGTCAGCCTGAAGCCGCGACGGGCGCCGGAAGCGCTGGAGGAGGTGTTGGCATTGTGCACAGGGGTCTCCGAAGTGCTCCCGGCGGGCATTTTTCCTGCAGGACAAGAACAGTGGCGGAATTGCCGAGAGAGTGTCAAAATTGTTCAGCCGCGCGAAAAAGTCAATAGCGGAACCGGCGCCGGCGCTTTGGGCGGCACTGCCCTTCCCGCGCTCCGGCCCGCTGGCACGGCGGTTGACCGTCCATGCCTGCATCTGTATCTTTCTGCCGTTTGGCACGGCGAAGGCAGGGACGCCTCATGATGCTCCCGGCCCTGCGATGCCCGCGCCGCATCCGGTCCGCTTCCACGCCGCAGCCCCCCCTGCAGGCCTATCCTTTGCGAGGTGACGCCATGTTCCACGCCGGTTCACGCCTTCTGGCCCTGGCACTGCTCTGCCTGGCCTGCTTCCAGGGACAGCCGCAGGCCAGTCCCGACAAGCCGAGGAGCTCCATGCTCGTCAGCAACAGGAGCGGCAGCGACCTCGTCGGCGTGCGCTTTGTCCAGCCGCAGGGCGTGAGCCTCTCCAAGCTGGATCTGGCGCCCGGCATGGACGAGGAGCTGGAGAACCCCGGCGGCGAGGCGGAGCTCAGGCTGGATCTGGGGCTGGAACTGTGCACCTTCAAGAAGGTGGCGCTGGACGGCCTGAAGACCCTGACGCTCTGCCCCGAGCACCGGGGCTGCATCGTGCTGGAGAGCGGAGAGGCGGCGCCGCGCCACCTTGCCGGCGAATGCCGCAGCCTTCTCCCCCAGCCCGGCGAAACGCCCGTCTGCGCCCTGGACAAGTTCCGCCCCGGCATGACCATGCGCGATGCCTGCGGGCTCATCAGCGCGGCCTACAGGGCCGACGACTCGGCCTACGTCACGAGCCTCGGCTACGCCGGCCTCGTCTGGAGCGCCAGGCTCTACGCCGGCGGAAGCCAGGCCGGCGACGACGTTGCCAGCGAGCGGCTGGAGGACATCGAGCTCAGGCAGACGCTCACGCCGGAGCATCTGGCCGCCGTGCGCACGGCGCTGGCCAGGCAGGACTTCGTGCCCTGGCAGGCAAGCCTCCCCGGCATGGAGATCGACTTTGCCGACATGGGCTTCGCCAGTCCCGAGGACAGGGAAGCCCTGCTCAAGGCGGGCCTCGACCTCTTCCTCAAGTCCGGCAAGGGCGAAGCCTCGGTCATGTTTGCGCCACGGGCCCTTCTGCCCCAGCTTGCCACGGCCGACGCGCCCCGCGAGGACGTCTACCTCTTCACGCTCATGCTGCGCCGCGACTCGGGCACGCTGCTGCTCGACATGGCGGCCTACACCGGCGAGGAGCCGCAGGGCAGGGACTAGCGCCCCGAGGGCGGTCTGCAGTCCGGCGCCGGTGCCCCGGGGGCGTGCCTACACTTCGGAGATGACCGGCACGACAATGGGGTCTCTGCCCAGGACCCGCCGGAAGTAGTGGCGCAGAGAGCCGCGGATGCTGTCCTGGAGCTCGGCAATGCCGGCATTGCCGGAAGCCGAGGCGAGATCGACGACCATGCGCTTGGCCTCTTCGAAAAAGCCGTCGTACTGATCCTGAAACACGAAGCCCTTGGAGACAAGCTCAGGGCCGTGCAGGATGTAGCCGCTGTCCATGTCCAGCACGAGGACGACGATGACCATGCCCTCGTCGCCGAGAATGCGCCGCTCCTTGAGTATGGCCGTGCCGACGTCGCCGACGCCCTTGCCGTCGACCAGGGTGCACTCGTGGGGAATGGGCGCCTCCTTGCGGACGCTGTCCCAGGTGATGGAGAGCGGATAGCCGTCTTCGAGGATGACGATCTTTTCCTCCGCGACGCCGGCTTCCCTGGCAAGCTGGCCGTGCTTGATAAGATGGCGGTACTCGCCGTGCACGGGAACGAAGTATTCGGGCCTGACCGCCTCCAGCATTTCCTTCAGCTCGTCGCGCTGGGCATGGCCTGAGGCGTGCATGGCCCTGACGCTTTCGTAGAGCACTTCGGCGCCCTGGCGGTACATTTCGTTGATGAGGCTGGAAACGGCCCTGGCGTTGCCGGGGATGACGCGCGAGCTCATGACGACGGTGTCGCCGGGCTCAATCTCCAGCTGCCTGTGTGCGCCGAAGGCCATTCTCGAGAGCGCCGACATGGGCTCGCCCTGGGCGCCTGTCACGACGAGCACTTCCTTGTCGGGCGGCAGGTCCGGCACGCCCTCGAAGGCGTTGTAGAAGCTGTCCGGCACCTGGATGAGGCCGATGTCCCTGGCCATTTCGATGTTGTTGGCAAGGCTCCTGCCGCTGATGACGACCGAGCGCCCATAGTGCTCGGCCAGGCTGAAGACTTCCTGGATGCGCTGGATGTGGCTGGAGAAGAGGGTGATGACGATGCGCCCCTTCGCCTCGGCAAAGACGCGGTCCAGGGAGGACTGCACCTCCCGCTCGGTAAGGCTGCGACCCTCGCGCTCCACGTTGGTCGAATCCGACATGAGGAGCCGAATGCCCTTGCGCCCCGCGAACTTTTTGAAGAGCCGCATGTCGGTGCCGGAGCCCGACAGGGGATTCTTCTCGATCTTGAAGTCGCCGGTGTGCAGGATCTTGCCGACCGGCGTCTCGACGGCCAGCGCGTAGCCCTGGGGAATGGAGTGGCAGACCGGCAGGAAGTGGAAGGTCATGTCGCCGAGCGCCACCGCGGCTTCGGGCTCGACCGGCTGCATCCGCACGGCGTCGATCAGGCCGTGCTCCCTGAGCTTGTGCTCCACAAGCGCCAGCGTGAAGGGCGAGCCGTAGATGGCGGCCCCCTCCAGTTCCGGCAGAATCCAGGGAAGGGCGCCGATGTGGTCTTCGTGCCCGTGGGTCAGGATGATGCCGAGCAGGCTGTCCTTCACCGCCTGGACTGCGCCGAAGTGCGGTATCAGGACGTCCACGCCGAGATGCTCGTCGCTGGGGAACATGAGGCCGCAGTCTATCATGACGACGCCTCTGGACGTCTCCCAGAGCTGGCAGTTGAGGCCGATTTCGCCAAGCCCCCCCAGGGGGGTGATGGTGAGCTTCTTGCTGTTCATCGGCCAATGATAGGCGACGCAACGCTCCGAGACAAGCCTAGAGCAGATCCGGCCTGTACTCGCCCATGGCGAGGTAGAGCTGCGAAAGGGCCTTGAGATAGTCGCCCTTGGCTGTGGTCAGATCCGACTGGGCGGCAAGCAGCTTGCTCGAGGCGTCCAGCACGTCGAAGTTGGTGCCGACCTGCGCCTGGTAGGCGCCAAGCGACGCTTCGTAGGCCTCCTGGGCAGAGGCGACGCTGGCCTTGGCAACGGCGATGCGCTTGTCTGCCTCGCGCAGCGCGAGGAAGCGGCTCTTCACGTCGAAGCCGGCATCGAGAATGATCTGGCGCATCTGGCTGCGCATCTTGGCCACGAGCCAGCCGGCCTGCTGATCGGCAAAGTAGGTGGTGCCCCACTGGAAGAGGTCCCAGGAGAGCCTGGCGCCGGCTTCCCAGGTCGTGCTTCTGGTGGAGCGGCTGCCTCCGCGCTCCAGATCCGGCGTGTTGCCGGTCTTCGTGATGTTGTAGTAGGCCTCGATCTTGGGATAGTAGCCTGAACGGGCGAGAAGGCGGTCCTTGACGGCCATCTCCACGGCCTTGCATCCGACGTAGAGATCCGGACGCAGGCGGTAGGCTGCCTCAAGGCAGCTTTCGAGCGTGCCGGTGAACTTGGCAACGCGCAGGCCGCCCTGGTACTGGACCGGCTTCGTGGCGGGCAGGCCCAGCAGCGTGTTCAGCTTGGCCCTTGCGGTGTCGCGCTTGTTTTCAGAGGCAATGAGCGTCTGGCTGGCCTTGCCCAGATCGACTTCCGCCTGCAGGACGTCCAGCTTGGGCTTGAGGCCGGCATCGTGGAAGGCCTTGGTAATCTTCAGCTGATCCTGCAGCCGGCCCTCCGCTTCCCGCTGGCTGTGGATAAGCTCCAGGAGGCAGAGGTAGTCGATGAACTGCCCCTGCACGGCACCCGTAGTTTCCAGTTCGCTCCGGCGCAGGGCAGCCCTGTCGCTTTCCGCCTGCAGGGCCTGCTTCTGGTAGGTTCCCAGGTTCTTGAAGCCGTCGAAAAGCACCTGGGACACTTCCAGCGACCAGGTAAACGTGCCGTTGGAGGGGGGCTGCTGGGCATTCTGGACCGACGTCGTCCTCGTCTGCTTGAACCAGCTGTAGGTTGTGCCCACCTTGGGTCCCAGATAGCCCCTCTGCGCCTTGCGCCCCTCTTCCGAAGCGCGCATCTGCGCCTCGGCCGCGCCAAGGGACTCGTTGTTCTCCAGCGCATAGCGCACGGCCTGCCCCATGGTGAAGGAACGGGGCGCGGCCTTGTCGGCAGAAGGGCGGATGCGCGCGTCCTGGCTTTGGAAGCGGGGCTTGGCAATGGGGCGCGAGGCCTCCTTGCTGAGGCTCGGGCCAAAGCCGTCGTCAGCCGCGAGGCCTGCACTGGGAAGCAGGGCAAGCAGGCCGAGCAGGCCGGCTGGCAGCCACGCGCGGGACGCAGTCCGAAGGGCGCCTGCCACCGGGGGCAGAAAGAGACGTTTCGACATGTCAGCCCTATACCCAAAAGGCCTGCCGCAGGCAACCGGCATGGCGTCTCGGCACGACGCAGCCGCCGGACAGGCGCCGCCTTCCAGGAACAGGGCTCCGGCGCCATCTTTGTGTCCGGCTGCGGAGCCCTGCTGGAATCAGATGGACAAGACAGGCTACTTGCCGGCCTTCTTGGCCTTCACGGCTTCGCGAAGCCATGCGTACCAGTCTTCGAGGCCATCGCCGCGGGTGGCGGAAACATGGAAGATGGGCAGGTCCTTGTTGAGGGCCCTGGCATGCCGGGAAGCCTTCTCGACGTCGAACTGGACGTAGGGGAGAAGGTCGGTCTTGTTGAGCACCATGGCCTTGGCGAGGTTGAAGAGCAGGGGGTACTTCTCGGGCTTGTCGTCGCCTTCGGTGACGGACAGGATGCCCACCTTGGCGTCTTCGCCAAGGTCGAACTCCGTGGGGCAGACGAGGTTGCCCACGTTCTCGATGAAGAGAATGTCCACGCCTGTCAGGTCAAGGTTGTCCAGGGCGTTGAGGATGAGGTTGCTGTCCAGGTGGCAGCCGCCCTCGGTGTCGATCTGCACGGCCTGGACGCCGGTGGCGGCCACGCGGCGGGCATCGTTGTCGGTCTGCAGGTCGCCTTCGATGACGGCCATCTTGAACTCCTTGCCAAGGTCGGTCAGCGTGCGCTCGAGGAGCGTCGTCTTGCCCGCGCCGGGCGAGGAGATGAGGTTGAGGGTGAGTATCCCCTTCACCCGCTCGCGGACCACGCCGGCCATCTTTTCGTTGGCCTCGAGGACGTTGCGCACAACAGGAATCTGCATGGAAGCTCTCCTTATTATATGGTAGTCAATGATAGCAAGATTTCACAAATCGTAGCAGCAGGAACAGGCTTCTACACCCGAGGGGAAGCGCAGGGCAAGCCTCCCGCCTACTCCCCTTCCAGCCAGACGACGCGCATCTCCCTTCCCTGGAGCACGGCATGGCCGAGCACCTCGCCGCAGCCGGGACAGGGCAGGAGTTCGCCCAGGCCCCCTGCCCCGCTCCCGGCCTGGCCGTCGAAGACGAGGCCGCAGGCGCCGCAGCGAAGCTTGAGGGGAATGGACACGATGTCGAGCGTGCAGCCCTCGTGGGGCGTGCCCTTGACGAGACATTCGAAGCCGAAGGCAAGCGATTCGCAGACGATGCCGGAAAGCTCTCCCACCTCGACCCGCAGCAGGGTAAGCCTGGTGCAGCCGTGGCGGGCCAGCTCTTCTTCGGCAATGGCGAGCATGTTTTCGGCAATGGCGAGTTCGTGCATGACCCGGCACTCTACGCCTCTCCCCGGCATCCGTAAACAGCGGGCGCTGTCTGCATCCGGAAGCGGCGCGGCATGAGCCCAAGCCGCCAGTTCGGGGCCCGGACATTCCGCCCTCACCTGTTTCCCTCGCCCAAAGGCTGCAGAAGCAGGGCAGGCCAAGCTGGCCCGAAAGGCTGCTGGGCGCCGGCTCCGGCAGAGGCTGCGCGCTGGCGGTCATCCAAGTCCGGGCCGGGGATGCCATGCCCCGCATGCGGGCCTTGGGCCTCGCCTTCTGTCAAAGGCGGAACTGGCGCATCCCCGGCGGGGACGCGAAGAAGGCAAGCCATACTTCCTGCCAGCTCGGACCCAGGCCGGCCTGCCCCCGGACCCCAAGCATCCCTTCCAGAGCCGGTCCTGCTGGCGCAACGGCGCGGCGCTTGCCATTACAATCAAATGATGTAGAGTTTTCGCCAGACGCCGGCCCCTTGCCGGCTCTGCCCGCGCGCCCTGCAGGCTTCCGGCCGACGGACGACGACAGGCGCCCTCAACGGTCCTCCGGCCGGTTCCAGGGCCATCGCGGGCACGTGGCGGAACGCCTCTTCAAGCCCCGCGCGGCTCCAGCTTCCGCCTTCATCCGACAGCAAGGATTCGCCTCCCGTGAATAAAGTCATTGCCTGCCTTCTGCTGGCCGTGGCGCTGCTTGGCATGGCCCTCGTGATGCTCAACCAGCAGCTGACGCCACCGGCCCCATCCATCCAGGGTCCCCAGTCTGCGACCTCGAAGCTTCCTGACCTGCCGGACATTGAAGGCGGAAGGCAAAGCCCCCCGCCAGTGCAGGAAGGCCAAACCGCGCGACAGGGACTTCCGCCCCTCCCCGATTCGCTGGGAGTCCCTGGCGCCGAGCACAGGGCACCTGTGACCAGCGCCACTCTCGCCGAAGCGAGAAGCCAGCAGCCCGAGCCGGCCGGCCAGCCGGACCAGCCGGCCGTGCAGGCTGATCCCGGCTCAGCCCCCGTCTCGGTGCAGCCTGACGCGGAAAAGCCCAGTCAGGCAGAGGCAGACGCGGACGAAGCCAGACGCCTCGCGCAGGCCAGGGCCGAAGCCGAAGCCAGAAAGCAGGAGGCGAAGCGGCAGGAGCAGGCCAGGGCCGAAGCCGAAGCCAGAAAA
>ODAI010696278.1_pt1 | contig 19706 bp, 15 predicted proteins | sample 1539321 | NCBI WGS metagenome assembly ODAI01 (sample SAMN02144231, study PRJEB22623) | gut metagenome | biome: sheep rumen | host: Ovis aries | place: New Zealand
ACTCGTAAGGACAGAATCCCCTGTCACGGTCCAGCTGGAGGTCCCGTCAATATAGAGGTTGCAGAAACCGTTCCCGCTGCCGCCGGAATAGCTGTCGTCACGTACGACCGCTCCCGTCAGGCTGCTCCCCTCTGTCAGATAAAACTCAAGTTCGGAGATCTGATCCCAGATCAGATCTCCCTCCATCTCCTGGGAAATGCCGGTAAAGCTGCAGTCGGCCCCGTTAGCTCCGGACTGTCCCCAGCCGCGGCCGTTGGCGTTGCCCGTGCAGCGGAGGAAGAAGTCGTTGCTGTCCGAATATGTAATGTCGACGTCCTTCAATATAAATGTGGACTCAGTATTGGTGGTATAGAACATGCCTCCGCTCTTTGCCGTGAGTGAACCTCCGGTCATCTCAAAGGTACCGTTTCCTTCTTCTGAATCACCGGACATGGACTGGTAGACAATCACGTTCCACAGAACCTCATTCTGTTCATTGTCATCCGGCATATCCCCGGTCAGATCACAGTCAAACAGGCGGATTGTGTTGAGGCCCTCGATGCAGACAGCCTCGGAGTTCTCCGCTGTCAGAACGGCGTCATGGACGCTGATGTCCGCTGTGGAATAGATGGCCGGAGAACCGGTTCCGGACGTCGTATAAGTCCCGCCGTCAATCACCATCGTGCCGCCGCCTCTGTCGGAACGGATCGCTGCGGACGAGCCGCCTTCCGTATTGACCGTCAGGTTCCAGCCGTAAAGCGTTCCGCCTCCCGCAGCGTGCACGCCTCCCGAAGTTCCCTGCTTCGTCGTGATCTCAGAATCAGAGATCCATACCGTGCCGTTTCCGTAAGCGAAAGCCCCGGCTCCGCCGGCTGAATCGCTTTCAATAACAGAATTCGAAATCTTCAGGTCTCCGTCTGCCGCCAGCAGAGCTGCGGCGTTTCCGTAAAAGCTTGAAGTATTGCCGGAGTCAGAATCATCGCTTAAGCGCTTTACAGTAGAATTCGGCACCGGGCCGCCGGCCCCTTCCCCGTCAACCAGAACCGCGTTCTCATCGGTACCTGTCGATACGATCTCTTCGCCGTCCAGAACCGTCTCTCCGGAATCATACTCATTCACTGCTGTATATTCGACGCTCTCAGCGGAATGTCCCATGCCGGGGCCGCCTTCTCCTCCGGGGCCGCCCTGCGGCATCTCTCCGTCCGGTCTCTCCGGCGGGGTCCCCATCTCTCCTCCGGGGCCGCCCTGCGGCATCTCTCCGTCCGGCTTCTCCGGCGGGGTCCCCATCTCTCCTCCGGGGCCGCCCTGCGGCATCTCTCCATCCGCTTTCTCAGGCGTATTTTCCCCAGCATTCTGCTCCTCAGTCAGTTCCGCCCCGGTCTGTGCAGCGCTTTCCCCGGCTGATGCCGGAACGATCAGCTGCGCCGCCAGTGTCACAGATAAAAGTCCGCAAAGGACAAGATTTCTTTTCTTCATATTCAGTACCTCCTTCTTTCAGGGCCATTTCTTCAGTTGATGCTGGCTATCCTAGCACCGCTTTATGTGCAAAGTGTGACCCTGAAATTAGCCGAAGATTAATTTTCAGATGCAATATACCCTTAACATGGGTTATAATGGGCAGGTCACATTCTCACAATCTCACAAGCATGGAGGAAATACTATGACCAGAAAACTGATGCACCTGATTCTTCCTGTTGCTGCAGCCCTGTGCCTGAGTACAGCGGCATCCGCAGCTGTAACGGACGGCACCTACACTGCAAGTGCCGAGGGCAAGGATGGCCCTGTCGTCGTGGAGACCACCTTTGAAAACGGCGCCATCGCGTCCGTTGTCGTTACAGAGCAGAACGAAACCCCGGAGATCGCAGGGCTTCCTCTGGAGCAGATCCCGGCAGCCATCGTCGATGCGAACGCCTACAACGTAGATTCCGTCACCGGAGCCACCGTTACCTCTGATGCCATCAAGGCAGCCGTTGCCGATGCCATCACGCAGGCAGGCGGCGATCTTGCCGACTTTGAAGCCTCCGCTGATGAAAGTGCAAGTGAAACAGAGGCTGAAGTGGTTGAGATGGAAGCGGACGTGGTTGTCGTCGGCGCAGGCGCAGCCGGAGTAACCGCAGCCCTTGCGTCACAGCAGAACGGCGCGAAGACGATCCTTCTTGAGAAGGCAGCCTCTGTCGGCGGCGTATCCATCATCGCCGGCGGCCCGATGGCCATCGACAGCCGGGACCAGGAAGAGGCCGGCGTGGCCGGAACCTTCACGATCCAGGAAGTATGGCGTGACTGGATGGATTACAACTGCTGGCTCTGCGACGGCACCCTCTTCTACAATCTGTTCAAGGATTCCGGAGAGACCGCGAACTGGCTGGAGGACAACGGCATGATGTTTACCTTCATGGGCAATGAGCAGGCCGCGCATGAAGGCGGATATCCGACCTACCTGATCTATGAAGACCAGGAAAACAAGTATGGATACTATGAAGTGCTGATCGACCGCTTCACGGAAGCAGGCGGCGAGGTCTATCTGCAGACTCCGGCTTTCGAACTGGAAGCTTCTGATGATACAATCACCGGAATCAAGGCCCGCCAGGCGGACGGAACGATCCTTCACATCTCCACGAAGGCGGTATGCCTGTGCACCGGCGGTTTCGCCGCCAACGAAGAAGCTGTTGAAGCTGAGGTCGGCTTCCATCTCGAAGAGTTCTCCACCGGAACCCAGACCGGCGACGGCGCTGCCATGAGCCAGGCCATCGGTGCCGGAAAAGGCAAGACCATCCAGCAGCTTCACGGCATCACCAGCTTCTCCGGCATCCGTACCGGAAGCGGCGAGGATAAGATCGCCCAGGCGATGTATCTGCCCAACTGCATCTGGGTCAATACCCGCGGCAGCCGTTTCTGCCCTGAAGACCTGAACTATGATACCGCCCTCGCATCCAACTCCACCTTCGCCCAGGGCGAATATTTCTACGCCATTATCTCCAAAGAGATGGCAGAAAACCTGCAGGCATCCGGCGCTTCTTATTTCGGCGTGGATACAACCGTCAATTACGAGCCCACCATCCCGCTCTTCTCTCTTGACGAAGGCTGGGAAGGCTTCATCGAAGCTCTGGACGACGGCGTGGAAAAAGGAATCGTCTTCGAAGGCGAAAGCGCGGAAGAACTGGCTGAGAATATGGGCGTGAACCCCGAAAACCTTGCGGCGACCATCGCTCAGTACAACGCGGACTGCGAAGCAGGCACAGACCAGATCCTCGGCAAGGACAGCAAGTATCTCACCTCTCTGGGAGAGGGCGGCTACTATGCGGTAAAGGCCCGTCCCATGAGCCTCGGAGCCATCGGCGGCGTGCTGGTCAACAGCAATCTGCAGGTCATCAAGGATGACGGCACGGTCATCAACGGCCTGTATGCCGCAGGCGCTGACGTAGCCGAGTTCTACAACAACAGCTACCCGCTGATCGAGGGCGTCACCCTCGGAGCCGCGTTCAACGGCGGCCGCATGATCGGCAGAGCAAGCGCTGCGTACGCACAGCAGTAAGTAATTCAGACAATTCTCTGGCCCCGGAAAAGGACAGGGAATTAAGAAAAGAAAACGGGAGAGCGGCCTGTCACCGTTCTCCCGTCTTTTTATTCTGTTTCATCCCGGTTCAAACGCGCCCGGATACATGGCAGCTTCTTCAGCTGCCGGACTGCGTCTGCCCGCCCGCGGGTCTGCACTGTGCGTATTCCTCCACGATTCCGAGCAGGATCTTTACGCAGAGATCCATATTTTCAACGGAGATATGCTCCATCGGTCCGTGGAAGCTGTAGCCTCCGGTTCCCAGATTCGGACAGGGCAGCCCCCGGAAGGAGAGCTCCGCGCCGTCCGTTCCGCCCCGGACCGGTTCCGTGTCGGGTGTGACGCCCAGCTTCTCCATGACCCTTTTCGCCGTTTCGACCAGATGCATGCACGGCCGGATCTTCTCTTCCATATTGCGGTACTGGCGGCGGACAGTCAGGCTGACCGTGCCCTGTCCGTATTTCTCATTCAGGGTCTTCCCGATCAGCTGCAGGCACTCGAGCCTTGCCTCAAAATGGGAGGCGGAATGGTCTCTGACGATATATTTCAAAGACGCCTTTTCCACATTTCCTTCAACGGAGCACAGATGGAAAAAGCCCTCGTAATGCTCTGTCTTTGCCGGAATCTCCGCCGATGGCAGCATGGCGTTGATCTCCATGGCCACAAGAGCGGCATTTACCATAACGCCCTTCGCGCTGCCCGGATGCACGCTCACGCCGCGGATCTCAAAATCCGCTGCCGCCGCGTTGAAGGTTTCATAGGTGATCTCACCGGGCTGCCCGCCGTCCACGGTGTAGGCGTACTGTGCCCCGAAAGCGGGGATATCCAGCAGATGCGCGCCCGATCCGATCTCCTCATCCGGCGTAAACGCAAGCGATACCTGTCCGTGCGGCAGATCCGTCTTCAGAAGCGTCTCCGCCATGGTCAGGATCTCCGCGATCCCCGCCTTGTCGTCCGCGCCGAGCAGCGTGGAACCGTCGGTCGTGATCAGGGTATGGCCTTTGAGGCCCTTCAGATGCGGAAAGAGTTCCGGATCCAGCTCCCTGCCGCAGCCGATCGGCAGCAGGCCCCCGTCGTAATTCTCATGCAGCTGCGGCTTCACGCCCTTCCCGCTGAAATCCGGTGCCGTATCGATATGGGCAATGAAGCCGATCCGCGGCCTGTCCTCATAACCCGGTGTGGCCGGTATCGTTCCGTATACATAGCAATGCTCATCCAGGCGGGCATCCGCGATGCCCATCTCCTTCATCTCCGCCTCCAGCATCCGGGCCAGGTCAAACTGGCGCTCCGTGCTCGGCGTCGCGCAGCTGCTCTCGTCGCTGGTCGTCCAGACCTGTGCGAAGCGGATCAGCCTCTCATATGCTTTCATGATCTGTTCTCCCTCATTATTCCGGCCGTATTTTCCGGCCGCAGCTGATTCTCTCTCGTCCCGATGGTCCTGACAGAAGGTCTTTCCCTCCGCGGCCGCCGGTCATTACCGGTTAACTCCCGGTCATGCGGCCGCTGTCTTTACTCCTGCGCCGTCAGGAAAGCCATATAAGCGTTTCTCGCCTCGTAGATATCCGCCTTGCTGGTTACTTCCATCGGCGCATGCATGTTCAGGACCGCAACGCCTGCGTCCACCACATTCATCCCGTATGCGGCGGAGATGTAGGCAATCGTTCCGCCTCCGCCCACGTCGACTCTGCCCAGCTCCGCTGTCTGGAAGGCAACCTTTCCGTCATCCATCGCCCGGCGGATCCAGCCGACATATTCCGCATTCGCGTCATTGCTTCCGGACTTGCCGCGGGCACCCGTATATTTGTTGAAAACGATTCCCCTTCCGAAATAAGCGGAATTGCGTTTCTCATAAGCCTCCGCATAGAGCGGATCATAAGCGGCAGACACATCCGAGGAGAGCATGCGGGAAGCCGCAAGGCACCTTCTCAGCTTCAGTTCGGAGAATGAACCGCAGCAGTTCATAAGCTCGGCCGCCGTATTTTCAAAGAAATGCGAGCATGCGCCGGTCGCGCCGACAGAGCCGATCTCTTCCTTGTCCGTCAGCAGGCAGCAGCTGGTATATTCCGGATCCCTCACCTTCAGGAAAGCGTCCAGGGAGGTATAGGCGCATACCCGGTCATCCTGCCCGTAGGCGGCGACCATGCTGCGGTCGAAACCCAGATCCCTGGCGGCGCCTGCCGGGACGACTTCCAGCTCGGCGGAGAGAAAATCTTCCTCCTCCATGTCATAGTGCTCCTTCAGGATCTGCAGAACCATCTTCTTGACCAGATCAGAAGCAGAAGCGGATGCTTTTTTATCTCCCGCATCAGCAGAATCAGAGACGTTCTCTTTTTCTGCGCATGCCTGTTCGGAATCGTTCTTAATCACAATCGGTCTGGAGCCGATCAGCAAGTCAAGGTTCTCACCTTCGACTCCCTTTGACAGGGGCTTCTCCATCTGCTTCGCGGCCAGGTGAATCAGCAGATCCGTGACGCAGAAAACAGGATCCCCTTCCTTCTCGCCGATCACGATCTCCGCCAGGCTGCCGTCCTTCTTCGCGACGACGCCGTGAATCGCCAGTGGAATCGCCGTCCACTGATATTTTTTAATTCCGCCGTAATAATGTAGATCCAGGTAGGCCATCTCCGTATCTTCATAGAGCGGATTCTGCTTCAGGTCGAGCCTCGGGGAATCGATGTGGGCTCCCAGGATCCGCATGCCCTTCTCCAGCGGCTGTCTGCCGATCGTAAACAGCGCCATCGTCTTCTTCATCCAGACCGCATACACACGGTCCCCGGCCTTCAGGCTTTCCCCTTTGGCGATGACATCCTCAAGATTCCTGCAGCCGGCCTCTTCCGCCAGCCGGACAGCCTCCCGCACACACTCCCGCTCCGTCTTGGCGGCCGTCATAAAGCGCTTGTAGTTCTCCGCCAGATCATTCAGCTCCTTCAGCTGACTGTCCGAATACTTTACCCACTGATTATCCCGGTTCATTCCGATTTCCTCCTCATTCTGTCCTGTACACGCACCCTGCCTGCGCAGGAACAGTTATTATTATAATCCTGTTCACGGCCTTCCATCCCGCGGGTCACCCGTATCTTCCGCCGGCAGCATTTCCGCCTGACGCAGCAGCATACAGAGCAGGTCCTCCCTGCCGCGCAGGGATGCGGAACTTCGATGGTTCCGCCCGCGGCTGTGAACAGCAGCATCATTATATACGTCCTCTCCCGGGAAATGCAATTCATTCTTGCAATGGGAAAGAATTGTGATAAAATAGCACAGGTATTGCGCAGTGAAAAAGGTTGATTTCACGCGGTTTTCCGGCCGCGCAGTTCTCTTCCTTACAAATCCCGGGCCAGGGACGGTCTCCTGTCCGCCCGCCGGAATTCCGTCAGGAAAGAGAACAAGAAAGGGATTCATATGACCAGAGAAGATGTCAGAAATGTCGCCATCATCGCCCACGTCGACCATGGCAAGACGACGCTTGTCGACTGCCTGCTCAGGCAGAGCGGCGTATTCCGCGCGAATCAGGAAGTGACGGAACGCGTCATGGATTCGGGCGATATTGAACGCGAGCGCGGGATTACGATTCTGTCAAAGAATACGGCAGTTACCTATAAGAATACAAAGATCAACATCGTCGACACGCCCGGTCACGCCGACTTCGGCGGAGAAGTGGAGCGTGTGCTGAAGATGGTCAACGGTGTTATCCTTGTTGTCGACGCATTCGAAGGACCCATGCCGCAGACCCGTTTTGTCACCCAGAAAGCCCTCGCCCTCGATCTTCCGGTCATTGTGTGCGTCAATAAAATCGACCGTCCGGAAGCGCGCCCGACTGAAGTCGTCGATGAGACGCTGGAGCTTCTGATGGATCTGGACGCGTCGGACGAGCAGCTGGACTGCCCCTTCGTATTTGCCTCGGCAAAAGCGGGTTACGCCGTCCGTGAGCTCACGGACGAGCCGAAAGACATGTCCCCGCTCTTTGAGACGATTCTGGAGCACATCCCGGCGCCGGAGGGAGATCCGGACGGGCCGCTGCAGATGCTCATCTCAACCATCGATTATAATGAATATGTTGGAAGGATCGGAATCGGCAAGATCGACCGCGGAAGCATCCGGGTCAACCAGGACGCCCTGCTGGTCAACCATCATGATTCCTCCAAAAAGCAGAAGGTCCGCATCACCAAGCTCTATGAGTTTGACGGACTGAAAAAGCAGGACGTCAGCCAGGCCTCCATGGGTTCGATCGTCGCCCTGAGCGGAATCGAAAACCTGAAAATCGGCGACACGGTCTGCGCAGTGGATACGCCGGACGCGATCCCCTTCCAGAAGATTTCCGAGCCGACCATCTCCATGAATTTCTGCGTCAACGACAGTCCGCTGGCCGGCCAGGAGGGCAAATACGTCACCTCCCGCCATATCCGCGACCGTCTCTACCGCGAGCTGAACACGGACGTGTCCCTGCGCGTGGAAGACACCGAGGACACCGATACCTTCAAGGTATCCGGACGCGGCGAGCTTCACCTGTCCGTCCTGATCGAGACGATGCGCCGGGAAGGATATGAATTTGCCGTATCCAAGGCGGAGGTCATCTACAAAAAAGATGAGCGCGGCCGCAAACTGGAACCGATGGAGATCGCCTATGTGGATGTTCCGGATGAATTCTCCGGCACGGTGATCCAGAAACTCTCCCTGAGGAAAGGGGAGCTTCAGGGCATGGGAAAAACCTCCGACGGCAGAACCAGGCTGGAATTCGAGATTCCTTCCAGAGGACTGATCGGTTTCCGGAACGACTTCATGACCGACACCAAGGGAACCGGCATCATCAATACCATCTTTGACGGTTACGGTCCCTACAAAGGAGATCTGCAATACCGCTCACAGGGAAGCCTGATCGCATTTGAAACCGGAACGGCAGTCGCCTACGGCCTCTTCAACGCCCAGGACCGCGGCACCCTCTTCATCGAGCCGGGCGCCAAAGTCTATTCCGGCATGGTTATCGGCCAGTCCGGCAAGTCGGAGGATATCGAGCTGAATGTCTGCAAGACCAAGCATCTGACCAATACCCGTTCCTCCGGCGCCGACGAAGCCCTGAAGCTGGTACCGGCAAAAGTCCTTTCCCTGGAACAGGCCCTTGAATTCATCGATACGGATGAACTGCTCGAGGTAACCCCGCAGTCCTTCCGCATCCGCAAGAAGATCCTGGATCCGCTTCTGCGCAAGCGCTCCATGTTCTCCAAAGCACAGAAGGAGAAGAACGCACAGCAGCAGTAAAGCTGCAGCAGAAAGCATTAAAACAGACCGGAGGTGTACAGACGCGCACCGCCGGTCTTTCTTTTCCTGTATCTCAGCCGCCTGTCATGCCGCCGTCTTCTATCAGCTGACTGCAGTACAGGCTCCGCTGTCTGCGGCAGGACCGATGTCTTTCATTTCATCTGCGACAGGATCGCCACTTTCTGATTCTCGATATGGCGGCAGATCGTCCGGGCCGCCTGCTCCTCGTCCTTTTCCCGGAAAGCCTCGATCAGGGCCTTATGCTCCGAAACCAGATAAGGAAGACTCATCTCGATCTTGAGATTCTCCAGACGGTAGCGGTAGATCTGCTCGCGCAGGGAGGTCAGCAGAAGCTCCAGTCTCCGGTTGTGCGCCGCTTCCGTGATCAGTTCATGAAAATGAACGTCAGCCATGGCGCTCTTCGAAGGATTATTCAGATCCTCACCGGCAAGCAGGGACTGCTCAAATTCCTCCTCCGCCTGTTCAAGACGCGCAAGCATCTCCCTGTCCATATTCCGGCAGGCCTTCCGGACAGCAAGCTCCTCGAGGGCCATCCGCACTTCCAGGACATCCTTCAGATCCGAAGCCTCGATCCCCGCAACCACCGCGCCGCGGTGCTCGTTCATCTTCACCAGCCCGTCCATCTCCAGAAGACGGATCGCTTCCCTGACCGGCGTCCTGCTCACGCCCAGCTGGTTCGCCAGATGCAGTTCCATCAGGCGGGTCCCCGGCTGAAGCCTGTTCTCCAGTATGGCGTCCCGCAGCGTCCGGAAAACAAGTTCCCGCAGCGACACGGTATCGTCATGATACAGTGTCAGATCAACGGGCTTATTATTCTTCTTCTCTCTGAATCCCTCCGGCATCGTCCGCTCAAACTTCCTCCCGCTGAATTCTCCCGTTTCCCGCATAAAAAGGCTCTGTCACGCAGAGCATCCTCGCATATCCATCCTCCCTGAGGACAGACGCGGCCTTCCGCGCATCCTCCCGTTTCTCAAAGATTCCGAAGACGGAAGGTCCGCTTCCGCTCATCATGGCAGCCAGCGCGCCATGCTCTTTCATCCGTTTCTTAATATCGGAAATAACAGGATAGGCCTGTTCCGTCACCGTCTCCAGGACATTGCCGCAGAGGCTGCACAGCCCTCTCAGGTCCCCTGCCTCCAGACAGCGGATCTGTCCGTCGATATCCGGATGGACCGTCTGCTCCGTCAGTTCCAGATGGGTGTATACGAATCTGGTCGACACATGCAGATCCGGCTTCGCAATCAGGATCACACAGGGCGGAATCGATGCAAGAGGGGTAAGAATATCGCCGATCCCCTCCGCCAGCGCGGTGCCTCTCATAATGCAGTAGGGTACGTCGGCCCCCAGCTTCACGCCCCGCTCCCGCAGCTGCTCCTGGGTCAGCTGCAGATGGAAGAGCCGGTTCATGCCGACCAGCACAGCCGCCGCGTCAGAGCTGCCGCCGGCAAGGCCTGCGGCTACCGGGATCTTCTTTTTCAGGTCGATAAAGACGCCCCCCTCAATTCCGAATTCCTCTATCAGAAGCCTGGCGGCTTTCACGGCCAGATTGCCGTCATCCGTCGGCAGAAAGCCGAGATTGGTACGGATCCTGACTCCTTCCGAGCGTGTCGCGGAAAGGCTGATGCTGTCAAACAGGCGGACCGTCTGCATGATCATGCGCAGATCGTGATAGCCGTCCTCCCGTCTGCCTGTCACATCAAGTCCCAGATTAATCTTCGCCATTGCCCTGAGATTAAGCTGTCTCATACCTTCGTTCTCCTCATACAGAAACTGCTGATCATCCTGCTGCGGCGATGCCGTTTCCGGATGCCCCCGGCCGCCTGATCAGAAACAGCGGACCGGAGAAAAACGGATCCGGCCGGCGGATCAGAAAGAATGGATCTGACCGGCGGATCAGAAAGAACGGATCCGGTCGCCGGATTCATCATTTTCCTTATCAATTCCCCGGATCTCAACCTGATAGGAATAGCCGCCATTTACCCTGACCGTGACGATATCCCCGACCTTATGCCGCATCAGTGCCTTCCCCAGCGGGGATTCGATCGATATCTGGTTGTTCAGAAGATCCCCCCGCATGGAGGTCACGATCCGGTAGCTCTCCTCACAGCCCTCCTCCATGTCATAGACATGGACCGTATTGTTCAGGCCCACCTCATCCGCGGCGGACTGGTCCGACACGATGATCGCTGTCTTCAGGACGCCTTCCAGATAACGGATCCGGCTCTCATTTTCACCCCTGTATTTCTTTGCGGCATGGTATTCAAAATTCTCGCTCCGGTCCCCCTGAGCGGCGGCTTCGGCAATCGCGGCGGCGGCTTCCTTCCGGATCACCAGCTTGCGGTGCTCCAGCTCCGCCTCAATCTTCGCCACATCGCCTTTGGTCAGTTTCTCTCTCATATCAGGTCTGTATCCTCACTTACTCTTTTTCATGCGCTCCGCTGCGCGGGGCATCTTACGCTATTTTACACTTTTTCCCCCGCAGAAGAAAGAGGCAACTTTCTTCTTGACAAAACCGCATTCGATGCGACAATGAAAAAGTCCGGTGCCATGCGCCGGAAGCGCATTCAGACATCCAGACAGAGGAGCGGAGAGATTATGAGACTACGCAATATTCCGGGAGCGCGCGAGGAGATCGCCGCCTGCCCCTATGTTGTGCAGGATGAGGAGATGGCCCGGATCCGCGGGCACTGGGCCGAGCGGTTCGGCAATGATCATCCCGTCCGGATCGAGATCGGAATGGGAAAAGGCCGTTTTCTGTCCCAGCTTGCCATGGAGAACCCGGAGATCAATTACGTCGGCATCGAGATGTATTCTTCCGTTCTTCTGCGCGCCCTGCAGAAGCGGCAGGACCTGGAGGAATCAGGCATCCACCTGGACAATCTCCTGTTCCTTCGCATGGATGCGAAGGACATCACGGACATCTTCGCGCCCGGCGAAGTGGACCGGATCTATCTGAATTTTTCGGATCCCTGGCCCAAGGACAGGCACGCCAAGCGGCGCCTTCCGGGACGTGCCTTTCTTGCCTGCTATTCCCGGATCCTTTCCCCGGGCGGAACGGTTGAATTCAAGACAGACAACCGGGACCTTTTCGAATACGCGGTCGAAGAAGCCCGCACGGCAGGCTGGATCATCAAGGGCTGCACCCGGGACCTGCACCGGGACCCGGTCATGCGCCGGGGCAACGTCATGACGGAATACGAAGAAAAATTCTCCGCGATGGGGAACCCTATCTGCAAATATATCATCCGGCCGCTGCACTGAAGTTCCGGTCCCTTCCGGATCTCTCTCCGAAAGGAATCTCGGCGGCAGGAATCTTTTGTGATACCGGTCCGGCGCAAAGCCGTCAGTGCATTCGGAACAGCTGCAGCATGCATCCGCGAAAGGAGGCTTCAGGATGGCTCAAAGACCGAAGCGCCTGATCGAAGGCGACTACCATATCAAGGAAAACCTTCAGCTTGACCTGTCCGATCCAAAGCGCGCGGCCCTGGTATGCAGGGCGCTCTCTTCCGAGACCAGGCTGCAGATCCTGAATGCCCTGATCGAAAGGTCCATGACCATTTCCCAGCTTGCGGAACATTTCTATCTCCCGGTCTCATCCATGTCGGTGCATATTCATATCCTGGAAGAGGCCGGGCTTGTAACCTCCATCTCCAATCCCGGCGTCCGGGGGACCAAAAAGCTCTGCGGGATCTCCGCCTCCAGCGTGGTCTTTGACCTGTTTGCCCATAAAAAAAAGATGCCCCTGCAGAAGGCTCCCGTCTATGTCAGCATGCCAGTAGGCAATTACAGCGACTGCGAGGTGATTCCTCCCTGCGGCATCGTCTCCACGAATCTTTATCTCTACCAGGAAGACTCCCCCTACGGCTTTTATATGCCCGACCATGTTCACGCCTCCCTGGTCTGGCTAACCGGAGGATACCTGGAGTACCGTTTTCCGAATGAAGCCCTGAACCGCGGCCATCCGTCCCGGATCCAGTTCTCCTTTGAGATCTGCGCGGAAGCGCCGGGTTATGATAATAACTGGCCATCCGATATCCGCCTGGAACTGAATCAGCGCCTGATCACCGTCCTGCACATCAAGGGAGATTACGGCGGACGCAGAGGGATCTATAACCCCTCCTGGTGGGATGACAGCAACAGCCAGTTCGGAGACTATATCATCCTGGATGTCACTCATTCCGGATGTTATCTGGGATCCGGCAAGGTCTCCGATGAGACTATTGAAAGCCTTGACCTTGCCGGCGGATATACTTTCTCTTTCCGTCTTTCCATTGCCGACCGGAAGGATCACCTCGGCGGCATGAATCTTTTCGGCCGCCAGTTCGGAGACTATGATCAGGATATCATTATGAAGGTGGAATACGAATGAACCGTATTCCACCTCTTTTAGTGCATTATCTTCCGTTTATTCTGCGGATTCCGACCTCACGGCAGTTAATCTCCCGGATCTTTTCGGGAGCGATCTTGAACTCATGATTCTCATCCAGCAGCCCGTTGATCTCCTGCTGTACATCAGAAACCTGCGTGTAACAGTATCCGGAGACATAGGGCAGGCACTTGATCGCAGTCGTTATCTTATCAAAGCGCTCCAGGAATTCCTTTTCATTCTTCACCGTATTGCCGTAGCCCCACTCGCCCTCCTTGCCGCCGGAGAAGGCGATGCCGCCGTATTCACTGATGATCACGGGCTGGCCCGCGTAGTCATAGCCTTCCGCCATGGCAGAGCGGTCCTTGCTGTGGTAGATCTCACCGGTTCCGATCTCCTCAAGATGATCCGCGTAGCGGTCATAGAACACATCTCCGTATTCTTCATAATCATGAAGGGTCAGAATATCGGAGATGGTATGCTCCCAGCCGTCATTGGTGATTACGGGCCTTGTGTCATCCAGGCTCCTTGTCAGGTAATAGATCGCTTCCGTAAACTCCTGCTGCTTTGTATCCGTCTTGATCTTCGGAACGCCCCAGGACTCATTGAACGGGGTCCAGGTGATGATGCAGGGATGATTCAGGTTCTGCCTGACGATCTCCAGCCATTCCCGGGTGAATTCCGCCACTGCCTCATCGCTGTACTCATAAGCGGCTGCCATCTCGCTCCAGACCAGCATGCCCTTCACGTCGCACCAGTAAAGGAAGCGCTCATCCTCTATCTTCATATGCTTCCTCAGGCCGTTGAAGCCCAGCGCGTGGATCTTGTCGATATCATCAATCAGCGCCTGCTCATCCGGCGGCGTCAGATGGGAATCCTTCCAGTATCCCTGGTCAAGGATCAGCCGCTCATAAAGCGGTGTTCCGTTCAGCAGGATATTGCCTTCCTCAATCCGGATCTCCCGCATGCCGAAATAAGAACGCGCCTCGTCCAGCAGCTCGCCGTCTTTCCTCACCCGGATCAGTACGTCGTAAAGCTCGGGCGATTCCGGCGTCCAGGTATGAATCCCCCAGGGCATCTCCTCCGGAAGATACAGGCTGATGGTATCCTTCACAAGGCTCCGGCTGACGGCTTTGCAGGAGGAGGCAATTCTCGTCCCGTCATATTCGATCAGGGTCTCGACCCAGAGATCCTCCCCTTTCCCGCAGCCCGCGATCTGGTAATCAAAGGACACCGTGCCCTCCTTCAGGCAGGGCGTAATCCTGACGCTGTCAAGGGAGATTCCGGACACCGCTTCCATCCAGACCGTCTTCCAGATTCCGGTTGTCTGGACATACCAGCAGCCGTAATTGTCCTTCGCCCAGCGCTGTTTGCCTCTGGGCTGCGCGATGCTCATGGAGTCCTCCGCCTTCACCGTGATATCATTTTCCCCCTCCTTCAGATACCCTGCGATATCGAAGGAGAAGCGGGCGTATCCGCCCCTGTGGCTGCCGGCGTATATGCCGTTCACCCACACCTTTGTCTCAAAATCACTTCCCTCAAAATGAAGCAGCACCCGGCCCTTCAGAGCCTCCGCCTTTACCGTAACCGTTCTGTGGTACCAGACATTCTCATGGTGCTCTGTCTCCCCGATCCCGCTCATCTTTGTCTCATAACTGAAGGGAACACAGATTGTGCGGTGCTGCGCCGGAAAAGCCCTGAACCATTCCTGCTTCTCCCCCGCGTTCTCATCGTCAAACAGAAAATCCCATGAACCGTTCAGATTCTCCCAGCTGCCGCGGACCATCTGAGGTCTCGGATAGTCCTTTACATATGACTTTGTCATATCGAATCTCCCTTCTGAATATCAATTTTTTCCCGAACTTCTTCTGCTGTCCGTGCGGACCAGATGCAGGATAAACCAGATCGACGCCATCAGTACCAGGTCAAACAGCAGGGCAAAGGCAAATGTCCGCTGCTTGAATTTTCCGGCGGAAAAACTGAAGATCGCCAGATTTGACAGCAGCAGGCAGAACACTGTATTCATCCCGATTCCACGAAGGAAAACGCAGATTCCGCCAAATACAGGCCTTGCCGCCAGGGCATGCGCCAGCAGATAGTAAAGATACAAAAACAGCGCGGCCCCGAACAGGAACCAGGCATCCGGCGGAAAACGGTTTGTCAGATACCCGCCCCGGATATAGGATATAAGCTCCGGCAGCGTAAGTACCGCGCAGACCAGCAGAATTCTGAAATCCCATACGATCTTCCTGCGGCTGAACCATACTCCCGCCGCGAAATAGAACAGATACTGCAGGACCGGAAAGGTAATCCAATGGGCCGAGCCGACAAACAGAGCCGCCCTGGGATCTGAAATCCTGTCATAAGGAATCAGGGTCAGCAGGCCGCCGGCTGCAAGGCACAAAGCAGTCAGATAACCGTTCTGCTTCTGAAACAGGCTGAACAACAGCAGGCCTGCCGCCATCACCCCCGCAAAGGAAGCAAGGAATTCCGACCAGCCGGCATATTTCTCAAGAAGGAGAATCTGCCGGAATACCCTGGGATCATAATAATCCAGCTCCACCAGTCCGATATAACAGATGCTGGAAATCCAGAAGGCCGCCAGACATTTCAGGGCCGTCCGGAGCATTCTCGGCGCCGCATAGCGGAACCCGCGGCTGAAATAAGCGTACCAGCAGGAGAGGCCGAAGGTAAACAGGAAGCCGGAAAATGTTGTCAGATTGATATAATCGCAGATCTGCTGCTGCACCGGCCTTGAATCTCTCCCGAAAAACTGGATGCAATGGCACAGAACCATCTGGAGAACCAGTATCCCTTTCATGATATCCACGGAATCATCCCTCTTCCTTCCGGAAGATCCCGCCAGTTTCTCTCCGCCGCCCATCCCGGTCATCCTTTCTGAATTCTGCGTAAACCTTTCTTTCCGCGATGCTCCCGCATCTTTATCCCTTGATTCCTTCCATCGTAATACCCTGAACGATCTGTTTCTCGAAAATGAGATACAGAATGATCATGGGCAGCGAGGCCACCAGATTGGCCGTCATGGGAATAACATAATCCGGCCGCTCGATGGAAAGAAGGGTCGGAATTCCGACCGGCAGCGTATACATCTCTTCGCTGAATACGCAGAGCAGCGGCCAGAGATAATTATTCCAGCTTCCGATGAAGCTCATCAGGGCGACTGTGGCAATAATCGGCTTTGAAAGCGGCAGGGCGATCTTCGTATAGATCGTCAGCTCGCTGCCTCCGTCGATGCGGACCGCCTCCAGCAGTTCATTCGGCAGCGTCTGGAAGAAATTCACCGTAATAATCAGCGTCATAGCGCTCGCGACCGACGGCAGGATCAGACCGATATAGGAATTGATCAGTCCGAGCTTGTTCATCAGGATGAACAGGGGGACAATGGTCGCCTCACCCGGAACCAGAAGGCCGCAAAGGAAATAGCTGTACAGAAGCCGGCTTCCTTTAAAGGGAATCTTTGCCAGCGCGTAGGCGGCAAGGGTCGAGACCACAACCGTAAGAACCGTCGTAATCACGGCAACGATAAAGCTGTTGAAAAACCAGCGGAAAGTGCTGGTGCCGCTCAGGATCCTGGGATAATTTTCAAGCGTATAGGGCGGCTTGAACCAGTCCCAGATCGTCACGATCTGGCGCCCTTCATGCTGCAGGGAGCAGAACAGGGCCCATACAACCGGAAGCAGCATAATCAGCCCCAGGAGGATGGATACGAAGGCAAGAATTACCGCTGCAGGCTTAATCTTCTTCATCAGTCATCCCCTCCTCTCTGGAAGCGCATCTGAACCAGGGTGCAGACCACAAGGATCAGGAAGAGAATATACGACATCGCTGCCGCGTAGCCCAGCTTGTTCTTGTCAAATGCCTGCTCGTAGATATACTGGATCAGCGGTTTCGTGGAACTGGCCGGGCCTCCTCCGGTAATCAGGCGGATCTGTCCGAATACCTTGAAGCTGGCGATAATCTGAAGCAGGGTCACCAGGAAGATGGTCGGCCTGAGCAGCGGAAGCGTGATATGGGTCAGCTTCTGCCAGTCAGAAGCCCCGTCCACAGCAGCGGCCTCCATGATATCATTTGAAATATCCTGTAAAGCGGCCAGATACAGAAGCATCGGAAAACCGAGCGTCCACCAGGCCGTCATCAGGACGATCACCACCCAGGACAGATTCGTGCTCATGAACCAGAGCGGTTCATTCGTGGTATCGTAAAGTCCCATCCATTTCAGGATTCCGTTCACCAGGCCCCGGTAAGGCGCGAAGGTATACTTGGCAACAAACGAGGCGACCGAAACCGAAAGCACCCCCGGCATATAATAGCTGACGCGGAGAAATTTCCTGTATTTCACCTGGCGGTTGGCAAACAGCGCCATAATCAGGGACAGGACCACAACCAGGGGAACGCACAGAAGCACAAATGTCGTAGTGTTCTTGAGCGACGCCCAGAATTTGGAATCCCCGAACAGTTTCCGGAAATTATCCAGACCGATAAAATCCTGGAACCCCATCAGCGACCATTTGCACAGGCTGACCCAGACTCCCTGGACGATCGGATAGATCGTAAATACGGTAAAGAGAACAAAAAAAGGAAAAATGAACAGCAATGCTGTCAGAGTCGCCTTTCTCTGTCTTTTCTTAATACTGTGCATATGCCTCCTCTCTAAGAAAGCCAGAAGCTGCTTTCTTCCGCCCGGCAGACCATCCTGCGGCACATTTCCGGAACGTGCGCTCCTATCCCCCGGAAGGTTTTCTCTCACAGGAAGCCCAAGGGATTTCTCCATGAGATAAGGAAGCCCCGGACCCCCGACGCGCGCCGCAGAAACTGCGGCGGATCTGGAAGGATCCGGGGCTGACTATATCTTCACTGCCGAATCGTTACAGCGGATCAGTCAAGATTGTCCTCAATTGCGGCATACAGTGCATCATAGGAAGCGTCGAAATCTGTCACGCCCTGCAGATAACCATTCAGAGCTTCGATGATATCGGCCTTCATGCCGCCATAGTAGGAAGTTGCTCTCGGAGCGTATTTTGCAAGTCCGAGCTCATCAACGATATTGTAGCCCTTCTTTTCCTTGTACTCTTCGCTGCCGTTCGCCGCAATTGCAGACGGGATCTGGCCGGAGCCGGACCAGGTCAGGCCGCCTTCGTTGGAGGCATAGACCAGGAATCTGACAGCTTCAAGGGACTCTTCCTCTGTACGGTTCGGATTTGCCGGAAGGGTCAGCGTATGGGAGTCAGCCCAGCAGTAAGCGGTATCGCCGTAAAGAAGCGGGAATTCCGTTACATTGAAGTTCAGGCCGTCCGTAGCTTCGAAGATACCGGTAACCCATGTGCCGCCGAATTCGAAAACAGCCTTGCCGGACTGGAAGATTGCGGAATGGTCATCAATGCCCGGAAGGACATATCCGTCATCATACAGGCTCTTCACATATTCCATGGCAGCCTTCGCAATATCCTCATCCAGGGTGACTTCTGTGGCGTCGCCGTTCACAAAGTCAGCTCCGCCCATCTGGAAGTAAACCGCATACCATACACGGAACGGATCATCACCGGAGTTGGTCAGAGCAATCGGGGAAACATCTTCCGGAAGGCTCTCTTTGCATTTTGCAAGAATCGCCGCGAAATCATCCGCGCTCTTGATTGCCAGGACGTCGTCTTCTGTCACGCCCGCCTGCTCCAGGAGGTCAAGATTGTAATACATGACTTCGCAGTGGGTATCCAGCGGGATCGCGTAAACATCACCGTCAAAGGTAACAGAATCGATGGAAGCCTGCTCATAGAGTTCACCAAGGTCTACACCCAGTTCATCCAGATAATCATTCAGAGGTTCAACTACGCCGGTCTCCTCGAGTTCATAAAGCTTTGATACATGAGAGACACCGGTATCCGGGCCGTTCCCCGTAGCAACTGCCGTCTGCAGTTTTGTATAATAGTCGTCCCATACAAGAGTAATGCACTCCACCGGATTGGTCGGAGAGGTAGCATTATAATCATCAACAATCTGTCCGAACCATTCGCCGTCACCGCCTGTGAACAGGGACCAGAAGGACAGATCGCCTTCCGCGACTTCCACAGCTTCCGGGTTATTGACCGTGCCGTCTTCGTTCATATCAACTTCATCAGCGAAGACGCTTCCCGATGCCGCAAGCACCATAACCGCACCTAACAATGAGCATAACAACTTTTTGGACATAATCATTCCTCCTTCTTTCAACACAATTGTTTCCTTCAAAGATATTGAAGCTTTGACAGGAACGGAGCTGTTTGATGAAGACTGAAAAAATGCATATAAAAACAATGCAGATTTCCGGTTTTCGCGCGCCATTGATAGTTACTTTCCTTGAGCTGTCTAAATTGATTGGCCGTTTTTGCTATTTCATTTCATATTATAGGCGAGATTTTGAGTAATTTCAACAAGTTTGCATTATTTCGCGTAACTTGTCTGTTATCTTTCTGATTGTTTCAAGATTTTTGTAATTATAATTAATATTACAGAATAAGCCGGAATACCTGTTCCGCGGTA
>ODAI013739953.1_pt1 | contig 19688 bp, 20 predicted proteins | sample 1539321 | NCBI WGS metagenome assembly ODAI01 (sample SAMN02144231, study PRJEB22623) | gut metagenome | biome: sheep rumen | host: Ovis aries | place: New Zealand
AACTAAAAAAATGTCCGAGTATTATGGATAGAGTTCAGAGGGTTAAGTTATTTCGTTTATCGAGCGATAGAGCTAATACACATAAAGCAGCTGAAACACCTACATTATTTGCAACTGTTCTTGAACTGTCGGGGGACTATGTTGCTATTCCGAAGGTGTCCTCACAAAACAGACGATATATACCAATGGATTATCTTTCGAAGGATATAATCCCCGGTGATAAACTGTTTACAATGCCGAATGCCACTAAATATGAATTTGGTGTTCTTATGTCAAATGTTCATATGGCGTGGACACGTGCGATTTGTGGAAGATTAAAAAGCGATTACAGTTATTCTAACACTTTGGTATATAACAATTTCCCCTGGCCTTCCCCTACGGAGGAGCAAAGGAAAAAGATAGAGGAGTCTGCTCAGGGAATACTTGATGCAAGAGCGTTATATCCGGACAGCAGTCTTGCAGATCTTTATGATCCGCTCACCATGCCAGTAGAATTACAGAAAGCTCATCAGCAGAACGATATTGCTGTTATGAAAGCATACGGCTTTTATGGTAAGAATATGTCCGAAGCTGACTGTGTTGCCGAACTGATGAAGATGTATCAGGCATTAACTCAGAAATAAAGGAGACTAGCTGATGTCTAAAGGTTGGATGGATAAAATCCTTGATAATATATTCACTGACGAGTGGGTTGGTAAGCATGGCGAAAAGCTTACTGAACGTGAGCTGAAGTTTGTTCAGCTGTTCGGTAGAAAAGGAAAGATCCTTAAAAATGTATATTTCTCGGAGATTTGGGACTAGATGCTTGTTTTGGTGAATATTTTGTAATTTGCTAAAAATACCATATAATAATATATATCCCGACAGAAAGGAGAAAAAGTTCATGTTAAGCACAAATGAAATTCGAGACAGCGTTACAAAAGCGGTCGTAGGATATCCTGTGAAAAGCATAAAAATGTTCGGATCATATGCCGAAGGAAATCAGACAGAAAACAGCGATGTTGATCTGCTTGTTGAATTTTTTATGCCTCATGTTTCTCTCTTTACTATATCCGAGCTTCAAATAAAGCTTGAAGAATTGCTGGGAAAAGATGTGGATCTGATCCATGCGCCAATTCCTGAAGGATCATTGTTAGATATCAGAAAGACGGTAGATATATATGAAGCATAGAGACTATACCATTATAAAGAAAATCGTCAGTGAAATAGACATGGCAAATGACCTTTTGGGGGATATGATTCTTGAAGCCTTTGAAGGCGACGAAAAAACCAAAAGAGCTGTTTGCATGACGGTTATTAATATCGGTGAACTTGTAAAGAATATAACCGATGAAACCCGTGATAAATATAAAGAGCTGCCTTGGAAAGTTGCTGCAGGGTTCCGAGATATTGCGGCGCATAAATATCAGACATTGCAAATGGGAGATGTTTTCAACACCCTGAAGGAGGATTTTCCTTCTTTTAGAGATCAGCTACAGCATATAATTGATACTGAAACTGATGAATTTGTTTAATGCTAATCGGTTTGTTTTAGACAGAGAAAATAACACCAAGTCCATTATATAAAGGGGCTTGGTGTTTGCTTTGGTGTTTAATATCTAAATCCAGAGAAAAAAGAACCCTTTCCGGGTTCTTTTTCTGTCCCAATATTGCGTATTGCCTATTTAAATGGTATTATCAGTACATAAAAACGTACTAAAAACCGTACTTAAATGGGAGTGCTAAAATGCTTATAGCAAAGCAGATGGATATAAGATCCAATATAAAAAAATATTTCGATATGGCATTTGAAGGGGAAGCCATCGTGGTTCCCAGGAAAATGGAAAGAAATGTAGTTATCATATCTGAAAACGAATACAACAGACTTATCGCTGAAAGTCATATTGAAACCTATGCCCGGGGTGTTGCAAAAAACAGAGCAAAGAATAAGACGGTAAAATCCGGGGAAGTTCTTAAGCACAATTTGGACAAACTTGAAACCATCGGGTCGATGAAGGCAAACTGGAACGGTAACGGAGCCCCGGCATTTTCCGGCAAGCTTATTGAAAAAGCAAAAAAACTGATAAAAAAACTGTTTATTCAGCCTGAAGTATTTCCTACTGCACTGGGAACCATTCAATTGGAATATGACAACGCCAGAAGAGATCATATGGAGATTGAAATAGGGCTGACTAAAGATGCAGAGGTTTTTACGGTTTTATATAATGGCGAAGAAAGGCTTGAGACAATTGCTTCGGACAATGATTCAATAAACAGATTAGTGGGTGAATTCTATGGATGAACATTTTGATAATACCGAGAAATTATACAGAGCGGTTTATCCTCCGGAAGTTGCGGATATTTTCTGGAAAAAAGACGGGTCTATTTCTTCAGCTGCATTTGCCGATCCTAAGGGACTTTCTGTTGAACGTGGAGATCATCGTGAAGATGTGATCGTACTTGATTCCATGAGGAGAAGATTTTCTGGACACATTATTTCCTTGTATGTAAAAAACTGCGTGGATACGGGGGCGGTTGTAAAATATTTGCCTTTAAGAAAAGATAAGTATCATTCAGAAATCCATGGAAGTGAGTCGGTTCGGCTTTTATCAAAGTCCCAGAGAAGATATCTTGCCGTAAAGGCTGTAATTATGACTCCGAGACCTTTGGTGTAAACACAGATTTTTAAGGAATAACCGGTTATGAAAGACAGTTTTGAACGATATGACATGAAAGCGCCTCCGGTACGCACCAAATGGTACTTAAGGCCTCTCACATACATCTTAAGTGCACCGGATGTAAGAAAACACCGGTGTATCATCACAAAGACGGGGACTGAAGGGCTAAAGCCCCCCTTTGTTCTTTTGTGCAATCATAATGCTTTTATGGATTTTAAGGTTGCCACCAAGGCGATCTTTCCCTGGAGAGCAAATTATGTCGTTGCCATCGACGGGTTCATCGGCAGAGAAAAGCTTCTCAGAAATGTGGGATGTATCTGCAAGAGAAAGTTTACAAACGATACGATTCTTATTAGGCAGCTTGTGCGCACCGTCAAAAACGGAGATGTTGCCGTGATATACCCTGAGGCAAGGTATTCTCTGTGTGGAACTACTGCAGTCCTGCCTAAAAGTCTCGGTAAGCTCTGTAAGCTTCTTGGAGTTCCGGTGGTTACTCTTATCTGCCATGGTCATCACGTCAATTCACCTTTCTGGAACCTCCATGACAGGGGCGTCAAGCCTACGGAGGCAGAGTTTTCTCTTTTATATTCGGCAGAAGGGTTAAAAAACGCATCCCCCGATGAGATCAACACAAGGATCGCCAAGGCCTTTGAATATGATGATTTTGCCTGGCAAAAGGAGCGCGGGATCAAGGTCACATATAAAGGAAGAGCCGAAGGACTTCATAAGGTCTTATATCAGTGTCCTGCGTGTAAGACTGAATTTAAGATGTCTTCAAAAGGAACGATCCTTAAATGCGATGCATGCAAAAAAGAATGGGAAATGACTGAACTTGGTGAACTTCAGGCTCTAAACGGTGAGACCGAATTCTCTCATATACCTGACTGGTATGAATGGGAGAGAAAAAATGTCAGAGCCGAAGTCCTGACAGGAACCTATTCAAGCGGAGAGCTCCCTGTAAGGGTCGATTCGCTTCCTAATGCCAAAAAATTTATTTCTCTTGGAACGGGAATTATGATCCATGATATGGAAGGCTTCAAAGTAAGGGTTACCGACAGTGACGGTGACGTACATGAGATGATAAAGACCGTTCCTTCTATGTACTCATGCCATATCGAATATGAATATCTTGGAAAGTACGGGGACTGTGTAGATCTGAATACACTGACGGATACCTGGTACACATATCCGGACCCTTCCAAATGTGATTTTTCGGTGACTAAGATGGCTCTTGCCACCGAAGAATTATATTTTGCCCGTAAATGATCCCGTAAACATCCTCTTTCTTGATATAATCCCCGAAATATCATAAAATATAGAAGAATATGTGCCGCTATGGGCGGACAAGAAATCGTTATCCGTTTACATGTAAATGAGAGGTGCGATATGGCAAAAAAGGTTAATTATCCCATAGTCGTAAGACTTGAAGATATCTGCCCCACAATGGACATGGAAAAATTCAATCTGTTCAGGAATTTTTTTGATGAAAACGGGATCAAGCCGCTTCTTTGCGTAGTTCCGGACAATAAGGATCCCAAGCTGGTAAAGAGCACTTTTAATCAGGATTTCTGGAAACTCATCAGAGAGCTGAAGGAAGATGGATACGGTATCGCAATGCACGGAACCCATCACCTTGCAACGGGCAAGAGCCTGGGAATGATCTCAGGCGATGTTCCCACCGAATATGCGGGTATGAGTTATGAATCACAGCTGAAAAAATTAAGAGAAGGAAAGCATGCCCTTGCACAGCTCGGGCTTGATACGGAGGTTTTTGCGGCTCCGAATCATTCTTATGACAGGAATACCTTAAAGGCATGCAAAAAACTGGGTCTTAAATACATATCGGACGGAATGAGCAAAAAGCCCTATATGCTTGAGGGGGTAAAATGCATCCCCCTTTCACCGTCATGGAAGCATCATAAAAGCGGTCTCCTGACCATGTGCATATATCCCGGTAATGAGAATCTTGACGGCAGGGAGACGATCTTCGAATTCTTAAGAGAGAATCTCGTAAACGTCATTACATTTGAAGAAGCCTGCCGGTTCAAGGCTACAGGCTACCGTCTCGCCCAGTTTTCCGAAAGGCGCAACATAAGAAGATATAACCGCATCAGGGCAAAAGAAAGAAGAAGCGAAGAGGACTGACTCTTTGGAGGAGCATAAAATGGATTTACCGGCAATACTTGGCGGAACTCCCGTAAGGGATGAAAAAATATATTACGGCAGACAGTGGATTTCCGAAGAGGATATAAAGGCTGTGGCGGATGTCCTTGCAGGCCCCTATATCACCTGCGGCCCCAATGTCACTGAAGCTGAAAGAAAACTGGAACGCTATACGGGAGCACGGCATGCTGTTGTTGTCAACAGCGGAACCAGTGCTCTTCATTGTGCATGTATCGCTGCCGGTATAGGTGAGGGGGATGAGGTCATCACAACTCCCCTGACATTTGCGGCAAGTGCAAACTGTGCGCTTTACTGCGGGGCAAAGCCTGTTTTTGCAGACATTGATCCCGGGACTTATAATATCGATCCTGACAGTATCAGGGAGCATATAACGGACAGGACCAAAGCTGTTGTGGCCGTGGATTTTACCGGACAGGTTGTTAAGGCTCGCGAGATACGCAAAATCTGCGATGAGCACGGGCTTGTATTTATCGAGGATGCGGCTCATTCCATAGGCTCTAAGTATGACGGCAAAAATGTCGGAACCCTTGCGGATATGACCTGTTTTTCCTTCCATCCTGTGAAGACGGTAACTGCAGGAGAAGGCGGAGCGATACTTACAGATGATGAGGGGCTTTATAAAAAGCTTGTTCTTGCACATGCCCACGGAATAACAAGGGATGAATCCGAGATGCTTGAAGCTCCCCATGAGGGAATGTGGTATTACGAGATGATCTCTCTCGGATATAATTACAGGATGACCGATTTTCAGGCTGCGCTTTTAATAAGTCAGCTGGGAAGGATAGATGAGTTTATACGCCGCCGCAAGGAGATCGTCAAAAGATATGATGAGGCCTTTAAGGATCTTCCGGGGATCATTGTTCAAAAGGAGATCCCCGAGTCCGATACATCAAGGCATTTATATATCATCAGACTTGACCTTGAAAAACTAAAATGTACCCGCAGGGAATTCTTTGATGCAATGAGTGCGGAGAATGTCCAGTGCCAGATCCATTATGTTCCGGTGTACTGGTTTCCTTACTACAAGAGTCTTGGGTATGAAAGGGGACTGTGTCCCAATGCCGAGGAAGTATATAAAGGCATTATGAGTATTCCTCTCTATCCCGCAATGACCGATAAGGATGTGGAAGATACCATCACCGCAGTTAAAAAGCTTACTGCATACTATCTTAAATGATCGGAGAATTATCAGATGAAAAAAGCTCTTATTACCGGGATCACCGGACAGGACGGCAGCTATCTTGCTGAATTTCTGCTGGAAAAAGGATATGAGGTTCACGGTGTTGTAAGAAGATCATCCGTTGAAAAAAGAGAAAGGATCGATCACCTTGAAGGAAGAGAGGGTTTCTTTCTTCATTACGGGGATCTCGGAGATTCACTCAGCCTTGTAAATGTTATCGGCTCCGTAAGGCCCGACGAGATATATAATCTTGCGGCCCAGAGCCATGTTCAGGTATCCTTCGATGTTCCGGAATTTACCGCGGATATCGATGCAACAGGTGTTCTCAGGGTCTTAGAAGCTGTAAGGCTTACGGGCCAGGCCAAGACCTGCCGTATTTACCAGGCATCCACTTCAGAGCTTTACGGCAAGGTTGAAGAGGTTCCCCAGAGTGAAAAGACTCCTTTCCATCCTTATTCTCCCTATGCCGTGGCAAAGCAGTACGGTTACTGGATCGTAAAGGAATACAGGGAAGCGTACGGGATGTATGCATGTTCCGGTATTCTTTTTAATCATGAATCGGAAAGACGCGGAGAGACATTTGTGACCCGTAAGATCACTCTTGCGGCAGCAAGGATCGCTGCGGGACTTCAGGAAAAGCTTTATCTCGGAAATCTCTCATCCCTTCGTGACTGGGGATATGCAATGGATTACGTCAAGTGCATGTATCTGATGCTCCAGCAGGAAGAGCCTGACGATTACGTTATCGCTACAGGCGTCCAGCATTCTGTCAGGGAATTCTGCACTCTTGCATTTCATTATGCGGGCATTGAACTTGAATTTAAAGGTGAAGGCGTGGACGAGAAGGGTTATGACAAGGCAACCGGAAAGGTTTTGGTTGAAGTCAGCAAAGAATTTTTCAGACCTACCGATGTTGTCAATCTTCTGGGAGATCCTTCTAAGGCTAAGGAAAAGCTTGGCTGGGATCCTTCCGAGACAAGCTTTGAAGAACTTGTCCGTAAGATGACGGAATATGATGTAAAAAAAGTATCCCTTGAGGTTAACAAAAAATAAATGAATGTCATTTTACTGTCAGGCGGCTCGGGAAGAAGACTCTGGCCGCTTTCCAATGAAGTCAGAAGCAAACAGTTCATAAAATTTTTTAAAGATCCCGACGGCAATCCTGAGTCAATGGTCCAGAGAGTGTACCGTCAGATCGTCTCTGCAAGTCCGGATTCCACCGTGACGGTGGCTTCTTCCAGACAGCAGCTTTCATCCCTTAAAAATCACCTGGGCGACATGGTGAGCATTTCACCTGAACCCTGCAGAAGAGATACCTTTCCTGCAATAGTTCTTGCGGTCTCTTATCTTGTGGAGAAAAAAGGGCTGCCTGCGGATGAAGTAGTCATTGTTTCTCCGGTGGATCCTTATGTTGATGATTCATATTTCAAATCCTTTGTGGATCTTGAAAAGATAGCATCTGAGATGGAGAGCGGAGTATGCCTTCTTGGAATCAGTCCTTCGTTTCCCACTGCAAAGTATGGATATATCATTCCCGAAGACAAAGAGAGTGTGAGCGAAGTTTCATCTTTTAAGGAAAAGCCTTCGGAAGAAGAGGCGGAAAAACTCATAAGTCGCGGAGCCTTGTGGAATGCGGGAGTGTTTGCCATGAAGGCCGGTTACGTCCTTGATGTAGCAAAAAAGACTCTTGGGTTTAAGGGATATGATGATCTGTATGAAAATTACGATTCCGTTCAAGGAATAAGCTTTGACTATGCCGTTCTTGAGAAAGAAAAAAATATACGTGTTCTCAGATATAACGGAGAGTGGAAGGATGTCGGAACCTGGAACACTCTTTCAGAGACCATGGATTCCGATTCCATGGGAAATGTCATCTTTGGCGGAGACTGCAAGAATACTACCGCGGTCAACGATCTTGATATCCCTCTTATATGCATGGGGCTTGAAAATATAGTCGTTGCAGCAGGGCCGGACGGAATACTTGTTTCCGACAAGCATCAGTCAAGTTATATAAAACCCATCGTCGACAAGGTCGCAGGTGAGATCAATTATTCCGAAAAAAGCTGGGGGTCCTTTAAGGTCATTGATTCTGCATCGGGAAGCATTACCATAAAGGTCACATTCCTTCCCGGTCATCACATGTACTATCATTCCCATGAAAGAAGGGATGAAGTATGGACGGTCATTGACGGTGAAGGCATAGCTGTCGTTGACGACAGGAAGATCCCCGTAAAAAAGGGAAGTGTGATTGAACTTCCCGCAGGATGCAGACATACGATAATAGCCGGGACCAGACTGGAACTCATTGAGGTTCAGACGGGATCCGAGATCAGCGTGAGTGATAAGATAAAGTATGATTACGAATTCTAACAACACCGGAAAAGGTTATATTTCCAGGGAAACCGATCCTGTTTCTTTTAAGTATTTTATTCCTTTGGGACTGTCTTTTCTTTTGCTTGTTATCCTTAACATAATTGCGGGACAGAACTGGATAGATTCCGATATGAGTGCGGAGATGGTTTTTTCCGATCTGCTTTCGGATACGGGTCATTTATTTGCAAGCCCTGACTGGTACTACTCAACGGAGTTCAGGATCCTTTACACACAGATCCTTTTTGTTCCTCTTCTTAAGATAATAGGAAGCTGGAGCATTGTCAGGATCATTACGAATATCGTTTTTTATATTATCCTTGTACTTTCATATATGTTTATGATGAAGGGATATGAAGCAAAATATGTGCTTCTTACTTCTTCGGTCCTTCTGCTTCCGGTTTCTGAAGCAATTGCCCAGCATGTGCAGTTTGGCAATACATACATGTCCCACATGATCCTTATGTTTTTAGCCATAGGTTTTGTAAGAAGGCTGGATAGTCCCAGGATCAATCTTACAGGCAAGGTCCTTTTGTGGATCCCGTTTTCGGCACTTTGTTTTATCTGCGGTGCATCCGGTGTAAGATATTTCCTCATAATCTTTGCACCCCTTCTTTTGTCCGGTATCTGGAGAACCTACGATATGTACGGAATACAGGACGGCGCCCTGAAAAAATGGCTTGCGGGTCTGAGTCTTTTTAAGATCTCTTTTGGCGCATCCCTGATCGCTCTTGCAGGCTATGCGGTAAATACTTTGATCATCCGTTCAAATTATGTTTTTACCACATATGAGTCTCTTTCGTTTGTTCCCATCAATAACGGAATATGGTTTGAAAGAGTGGCATCCGTTACAGGATGTCTTTTGGAAGTTTTCGGATATATTCCCGGAGGAAGCGTTCTTTCCCTCAGGGGTATAGTTACACTTTGTGCTTTCGTTATGATATTCCTTATGTTCTATATGGTCAGGAGGACCTATAAGGATGCCTCTGCGGGTTCGGGCTTGCTTGGCGGAGATGATATCTTCGGTGAGAGCGATCCCGAAGATCTTTTCTTTTTGCATATGTTTATTTCGGGATTTGCAGTAATGTCATTTTTCCTGCTTTTTACTGATACAACTCTTACTCCGAGATATTTTTCCACATGCATTTATATGTCCCTTCCTGTTCTTGTAATATGGTTATCAAGGGAAAATGAAAGGGCCCTGAGGATGGTATATGTGACTGCGCTCGCTTTCTGCCTTGTGCTTAGCACACTCAAGATATCATATTCCATGATCAAAACCGATAAGAACGAAGCAAGAAAAGAAGTTGTGGATTATCTTGAGTATAACGGTCTGTATAAGGGCTATTCATTCTATGATGATTCAAATATCCTTGTGGAATTGTCCGACGGAAAACTTGAAGTCGGTGCGGTGAACAAGGATGATTTCAGTTTCTTTTTATGGTCAACTCCGGGGAGGTTCTATACGGAAGGAGGCGCTCCAGGCTACTTTCTTCTTGTTCCTGAAGGTACCGCTGTGCCTGATACTTTAAACCTCCGCTCCTTTGACAATGTTGCGGGATATGATGTCTATGTTTTCGAATAAAGACACTAAAACCAATAACAAATACAATCTGATCCTGCTTTTTGTCATCCTGTTCGTACTTGTCTGCGACGCCTTTTTTGTGTCCCGCAAGGAAGGCTTTCACATGGATGAGATCTTAAGCTATGAGCTTTCAAATTCAGAGTTTACCCCCTGGATAACTCCCACCCAGCCTCAGGGCAGGCTTGAAAAATACTATCAGTCCAAGATATATGACAGGAATATACTTGTCCGTATGGCCAATCTTTTTGATCAGGCTGTTGATGTGATAAGTAACCAAAGCTCATCCGAAGCCGCATCCATGACCGCGGATGTTTATGACAAGCCTGTATGGATGTCCCGTGAGGAAATAGTTGGTTACGTGACTTATGACAAAAAGGATTCAGTCCTTTTTTTGTCTCCGTATTATAACTCCACCACGGATAACCATCCGCCGCTGTATTTTATGCTCATGGGATTCCTGTCCATGATACATGAACTTATATCTCCCGGAACTCTTTCCGCATGGACAGGCTGCATTCTCAATATGGTCTTCATGGCGTTTTCCCTATTGCTTATAGCGATCATCTTCAGGGATATACTGGGTAAAAAAATACCGGTATCTTTGCGGCTTTGTTCTACGGTCTTTCCGCCGCAGGCATTTCCACGGTCCTTCTCATCAGGATGTATTCCATGGCAGCTTTTTTCTGCCTTGCTTTTACATATGTGCTGTTGAAAAAATTAAAGGACGGAGAGGATTTTAAGAAGGGAAACAGACTTCTTATACTTGTGACAGTTTTGGGATTCCTTACCCAGTATTTTGTCTGCATATATTATTTTTTCCTTACCGCATTTGTAATGCTTTATCTTGCGCTAAAGCGTGAAAAAAAGAAGATACTGTATCTTTTCAGGGCGCTTGTTATCTCCGGTATCTGGGGTGTCTGCCTGTATCCTTTTGTATTCCATGATCTGTTTGGTACTAAAGTAGGCGAATCTGTCATGGGAAGTCTTACGGATGCATCCGGTTATTTTTCAAAGCTTGCTTCTTTTTTCCGTATATCATCTGCAGAAGTCATCGGTTCCGTAACAGGTATGATAGTTGTTCTGATTCTTGCGCTTCTCAGTCTTTGTTATTCGGCAAAAGAAAAGTCCGTTGATATCCCTGTTCTTTTTATGGGAGTTTCTTCCGTTTTGTACCTTTTGACCGTAAGCAGGATCGCTCCGTATCTGGTGGACAGATATCTGATGCCTGTTTTTCCTGTCATGTCCCTTTGCGCGGTCTTTATTGTCCAGAAGGTGATAATCATCATTTCAGGGAAATATATTAAGAGTGAAAAAACAAGAAAAAGACTGTATTACGGTTTGTTTGCGGCTTTGATGCTCATGTGCACAGCCCTTTCGTTTTTCCATGTCCCGGGCTATCTGTATAAGGGATATACTTCCCAGAAAAAGATCTCCGAAAGATACAGAGGTCTTGATGCGGTGGTGGTTTATGAGGGGACGAGCTTTTACCAGAACATACCGGAGCTTATGAACTACGGAAACACTCTTTTGTTAAAAGAGGATGAACTTAAGGAAGAGTATGACAGACTTTCATCGGATGATGAGCTGATCGTCATAATAGGACCCGGAGTGGGAAAACAGGTTGTTTATTCCGGGCTTGGCAAGCCCTACGGTTTTTCATCCATGACAGTCCTTCTTGAAGACGGGGTTTTCGGTGATACAGTCTGCCTTCTTTCAAAATAAGCCGTTTCGGTGTATAATAATAATTTGTCTGATGATTTTGAGGTGAATATGGAGACAATTTTTTCAAAGCTTAAGGTTAATAACGAATTCGAGCTTTGCTGCGTTTATTCGGAGGATGCAAAAAATCTTCTTGAGCAGGCGCTTTTAAAGGCAAGGATCTCTTATTATATGAATTATCCCAGGAAAAAGTTTTTCGATCATCACAGATTTAACTGCATTTTCTGCGTAAACGAGTCAAATCTTGATGAGGCAACCGAGATAGTTGATGAGATCTTCGGGCCTGAGGATCCGGATATCAGGATGATAGCAAAGAAAAATCCCGTGGATTATTTCTGACGCCCGGGGGATATAAAGGAAAGTATCGGTTTTTTGGATTTTGACAAACCGTTTGGAAATCAGGAAATGAATTACAGCAGAAGCGGCGTCATTCAGAGAAGACGCGAGTTAAATTCATACGGAGGCAAGATCATAAGAAAAGTATTTTTGCTTTTCTTTAAGCTTATGCTTGCCGGGATCATCACAGTATCTGTTTGCCTTCTTGCAGGAGGGATAGGTCTTTTTAAATCCATCCTTGCGGGAACTCCGGTCATTCATATATCGGATATCATAGCAAACGGTCAGGCGACCATTGTTTATGATGCCATGGGTAACGAGTTTGACCACTATGTGGGCCAGGATGCGAACCGTATTGAAGTTACCTGGGACGGAATACCCAGACAGCTGGGACAGGCTTTTGTTGCCTGCGAAGATGAGCGTTTCTACGAACATAACGGCGTCGATTATAAAGGAATGGCCCGTGCTCTTTACCAGTTCTTAAGATCCGCAGGAAACGAGACACAGGGTGCCTCCACCATTACCCAGCAGCTGCTTAAAAATACCATCTTCACCGAGTGGACGGAAGAGGGTGACAATATGATCAAGAAGATCAAGCGTAAGATACAGGAGCAGTATCTTGCGATCGAAGTCACCAAATCCACAAGTAAGGATGAGGTTCTCTTAAGGTATCTTAACGCCATCAATATGGGTCAGAATACCCTTGGAGTTGAATCGGCGTCCCAGAGGTACTTCGGAAAGTCAGCCATAGAGCTTAATCTTTCCGAGTGCGCGGTACTTGCATCCATAACCCAGAATCCTTCATATTACAATCCCATATCTCACCCTGAGAATAACGTAAAGCGCCGTAGGACTTGTCTTGACAAGATGCTTGATCTGGAGTTTATAACCCAGGAAGAATACGATGAAGCCATCGCGGATACGTCGGATGTTTATGACAGGATCCAGTATCACAACACTTCACTTTCAACCGCCAATAAAAGAGAGGGTAATTATTTTTCAGACTCTCTTTATGATGATGTGCTTTATGACCTTGTGAATGTGGCGGGATATGACAGGAGTCAGGCTGAGCATATGCTCACCAGCGGAGGACTCAGGGTTTATTCCACCATGGATCCTTACATCCAGTCGATAGTGGATGAGGAGTTTGCAAATCCCGAGAATTTCAAATTCGCTGACAGGTACGGACTTACTTATGCACTGACCATATATGATGAAAAAGGCGAGGAGCACAATTTCTCCAAGGAAAATATGGCAACCTACTTTAAGAATAAGTATGGTTTCAGCAAGTATAAGCTCCTTTATACCTCCGAAGAAAATGCGATGATCGCCATCGAAGAGTACAGGGCAGCCTGCTTTGAAGAACTTGGTCTTGTTGAGACCGATGACAATTATCTGGAGAGCATAACTCTTACGGTCCAGCCTCAGATGTCAATGGTGATCGAGAATCAGGCAACCGGTGAGATCGTAGCCATAGCAGGAGGAAGAGGAGCCAAGGAAGGAAGAAGGACCCTTAACCGTGCGACGGGATCCAGCAGATCTCCCGGATCTGTATTCAAGGTGCTTGCATCTGTGGGCCCCGGAATAGATACCGGTATGGTCACTCTTGCCACCACTTATCTTGATGCACCTTTTAATTACAACAGCGGAACAAGGGTCCAGAATACATCGAAATCCGTAAGCTACAAGAACCTGTCCCTAAGGTACTGTATCGCATATTCCATGAATATCGTTGCGGTCAAGAATCTGACGTATATCGGACCCATCACGGGATATACATATCTTCAGGATCTGGGCTTTTCAACTCTTACCGCAGGCAAGGAGATAAACGGACAGATATATTCGGATGTCACCCAGTCACTTGCCCTCGGCGGACTTACATACGGTGTTACGAATGAGGATGTAACGGGAGCATATGCATGTATTGCAAACGGCGGCTCGTACATTAAGCCCCATCTTTATACAAAGGTTACCGATTCCTACGGAAATGTCATCCTTGACAACACCAACCGTGCCGGAAGACAGGTATTTAAGGAAACCACCGCATGGCTCCTTATAGATGCCATGAGAGACTGTGTACGCTACGGAACAGGTACCAGAGTTAATTTCGGCAACATGGATATTGCCGGAAAAACAGGTACCACATCCGACGGATGGGATCACTGGTTTGTTGGAATGACACCCTATTATACAGCCGGAGTATGGACCGGATATGATGACAACACAGAGCAGACCTGGGACGAGATGCATACTTCCGAGCAGCTTTGGCGTGCCATCATGAGCAGGGTTCATGAGAATCTTGATTACAAGGAATTCAGGATGCCTGAAGGCCTGGTTGCCGTACAGGTATGTTCGGAGTCCGGACTTCTTCCCAAGGAAGGACTTTGTGACGGCTGTGTTATTACAGAGTGGTTTGCGGAAGGAACTGAACCTGTAGATACATGCGATCTCCACTACGCAGGTCTGATCTGCGCTTATGACAATAAGATAGCATGTCCCAACTGTCCCTTTGCTTATGAGGGCGCGACTCTTCTTCCCAAGATAGACGGTTTCCATCCGGATCTTCTTATGGGTGATCCCGCTCTTGTACAGGGCAACACCGTCATTATAGATAACGGTGACGGAACACAGACTTTGACCGTACCGGATACAGATCATATGTGCCAGCATACGGATGAATTTTTCTCATCTCCCGGATATGAAGCCATCATCGCAACGCAGATGGCAGAACTCGAAGCGGTAAGGCAGGCCAATGAAGCTGCGGCACTTGCTGCGATGCAGGCGGCTGTTGCATCACAGGACGGATGATGAAAGTCTGACATAAAAGCAGTAAGCTGACCTGAAATGATATTTAAACGCCCGCAGGAGAAATCCTGCGGGCTTTGATTTATATGTCAGTATTATTTGCTGTTCTTATTATTGTGTGTCTATTTTATTCTCGGTATTATTTTCTTATTCGTCTTCGGGGTCGGCATCGGTTTCCGCCTCGGGATCAAGGCCGTTTCTTCTTGCCTCTATCTCGCCCAGAAGTCTCTTTTTGCCGGATTCGGCGTTCTTGATGGCTGTGCACTGTTTTGCAAACTCGGCATTTTCATCATTTTTGTATTTTTCATAATATGCCTTGCCGATTGCAATATAATTTTTCTTTATAACTTCATCGCAGGTGGTCACCTGTGTTTTCAGGCTGGCGATATCAGCAACTTCCTTGGCTTTTGATTTTACCTGCTTGCCGGCCATGACTACGGATTCACCGATTTTTTCAAAAACATCCATTTGCAAATATCTCCTTTGTGTTATGATTATAAAAAAATTCGGAAATCTTATTTACCGCTTTTTTACTATATCACCCGCTTCCGGATTTGAAAAGGAAAAAACTTGGAACAAAGTCTTGCATACAATGTAATAAAAAAAGAAGGAACTTCCGAGATCGTTGTAACAAAATCGAGATTTATCGGTCTTCTTGTCAGTGTACAGGACGCTGCCGGGGCAGAGGCTGTCATTGCCAGGATAAGAAAAAAATATCATGATGCAAGACATAATTGCTGGGCCTATGTGATACTTGAGAACGGAAAATATGTTTCAAGAAGTTCCGACGACGGTGAGCCTTCAGGTACTGCCGGAAGACCCATACTGACAGTTATGGAAGGAGCCGGTCTTGTGAACGCCCTCTGCATTGTAACAAGGTATTTCGGCGGAGTCCTTCTGGGTACGGGAGGACTTGTCAGGGCATATACCGATGCGGCAAAGGCTTCTCTTGAAGATGCGGATATATCTCCCATAAAACCCGGCATTATCATAAAGCTTTCATTTGATTATCCCGATGAACCTGTCATAAGAAGAAGGGCCGAAAGTCAGGGATTTTTCGTGACGGGAACAGATTACGGAGAAAAAGTGACTTTTGTTCTGACAGGGCCGAGAAATGAAGCGGACAGCTTTTGCGCGGGGATAACGGATATTACCGGTGGAAAAGTCACACCTGAAAAAGGTGAAGAGATATATTACTGATCCTGTGATGAAGATACAGACACCGGGGAAATACAGGTATCATCTTAAGGCTTCAGGTGCCAGGTATACGGGGATCATCAGATAAAAAGGCAGTGCGTATCTTACAAGTGCTATGGGGCCTAAGAGCATAGTAAGAATTAAAAGCGCAGGCAGCCAGAAGACAGTTCTGAAAATATTCTTTTTTTCTTTTATCGCTTCGTTATAAGAAAACAAAAATACCCAAATATAAAATGAAGGCAGAAGTATTATGGATAATACCGGTATCTTTTGCCATGAAATATCAAGAGAGAGACTTTTGTAAAAGCGGTTCAGCCCGGCAAGAACAGGTTTTGCCACGCCGGGAGTTTCGATCATAAACTGGAAATATGCGCTTTCTGAGTATATTTCATTTCCTACCTTGTATCCTTCATAGCCTGTTATGGGCGCAGATAAATACCAGTAACCATCCGTCATGATCCCGAATGCATCAAAGAAGATCCCGGGTTTTTTGAGGAAAGTATTTGCCCACAGTAAAGCGTATTTTCCGGGATCTTCTTTAAAATTATCCTCAAGGAAATTCACCTTTATGTTATCCGCAAGCTTTGGATTGTAGTTTTCCAGTATCACTTCCGGGATCATGGAATAAAGGATCTCAAGTTCTTCTTCCGAAAAAGAATCCCTGTCCAAAGAGTGAACTCTTGCAAGCTGCTGCATGGGAACGCTCAGCATCTCACCCTTTTCACCTCTTTTTACGGGAAGAAACGCAATGAGAGCTTCGGTCACTACCAGATAAAAAACAATCCCGGTTATCAATACGGGAAGTATTTTCCTTAATCTTTTTTCCAGGAAAAATACAAGGATGCAGAAAAGAGGCATTATGTAAATGCCGTTATTTCTGAAAAACAGGATCATGCAGACGGATACAAAGAGTAAATACGGAGAAGCCTTTTCGTGAGCTGCTCTTATGAGAAGGGTAATAAAGAGGATGATGCCTCCGGAAAACAGAACGTCTTTTGCGGTGCATACCATGAACATCTGGACTGTGGGGAAAAGTGCCAAAAATACGAAGGAGACTGTAAGCCTGACTTTGCCAAGTCCGTATCTGCAGAGTGTGGTCAAAAGATATGCCAAAATACACGACATAACCATCATCTGCAGAAGAACAAAAATCGTGATTCCGGCATTGTATGTTCCAAACAGCCTGTTTCCCAGCCTCAGGAGATTTCCGAGTAAAAGCTCGTGGATTATGGGGTGGTGATTTGAATATTTGAAAGTAAACACCTCATAACTTTCGGTCTCTGCATCATAGCAGAAAAATCCGGGCATTGAAGCAAGAAGCGCAGGTACATAACTTACGAAAAAAGCGGCCCAGGTCAGGAAAAATGCCTTCTTTGACACATCTTTTTTTTCAACGTGGCAGCTCGTTTTTTTGAAGAACCTGTCTGAAAGGGACATGATCAAAAATACTGCAAAAAAGATAATAAGCAGGACAAACCAAAATGCGTAAGAGGTAAGATCGGTGTATCCCCTGTTTTCAAGCTGCCATCCGGCGACGGTGCATCCGGAAAAAGCGGCGGAAAAAACAAGATTGCATACTTTTTTTCTTTTGTCCTTAAAAATGTCCTTAAAAAGAGATTTCATATCATATTCCGCGGTGTTTTTTCACTTTCCATCACATTATATCAAAGATGCGGATAATATCCGCAGTTTTTTGAAAAACAGGCTCCGGTTCTTTCAGAATGCTTGACACGGGAAACTTCGAACCATATAATTTTTAAAGGATCAAAAATATGTAAGCACTTACAAAATTAATTTTAAAGGGGTAACGGGTACAATGAGATATTTTTTTACATCAAAGATAGAAAAAGAAAACGGAGAGACACAGATACAGATACCCTTCAATATCTGGGAGGTCTGCAGGCAGCGTGAAGAGATAGATGCGGACATTGTCATCGACAACCAGATAATTGAATGCAAGCTTGTTCCGCTTGATGAAAAGGGACTCTATAAGGTCATCATTCCTTCGGGCACGGAGCTTAAAGTGGACCTTGATGCGTATCATAAGTTCCTTCTTCATGTAAAGGATTCACTTATAAGGATAGACCAGAATTCTCCCTACAGTTTTGATAAGCCCATCAGAAATATCGATCACATAGATCTTATCATCCAGCCTGCAGACGGTCTTTGCGGACAGACCTGTATCGCAATGCTTGCCGGTGTGACCATTGCAGACGTCATCACGGTCATGGACTGCCGCGAGTGGCAGGGAACCATGGGACAGCTTATCTCGGCGCTGAATTATTACGGAATAGATCATACCGATATAATCGTTTATCCTGCAGAGGGAGAAAAGGTGGTTCTTCCCAAGGCTGCGATCCTTATGGAGAAAATGGGAAGATTCAGTCATTATCTGCTCTATTTTGACGGAAAGTACTATGATCCCAATCTCGGCATCATGGAAGAATATGATATGACAAAGCTTAAGGGATATCTTGAACTTAAGATCTGAACGGCTAAAACATAAGTGATATAAAAATACCGCAGAAAACAGACATTCTGCGGTATTTTTTTATGAGAAAAAAAATATAAAAATAGTACTTGCATTTCCGGTAAGGAAAGACTAATATATGTATTGTTGGTTAGCACTCAATCAAAATGAGTGCTAACAGATGAAAAAATCATGAACGCTGTTTGGCGTTAAAAAGGAGGCAATAATATGAAGTTAGTACCTTTAGGTGACAGAGTAGTCCTTAAGGCAGTAGCTGCCGAAGAGACCACCAAGTCCGGAATCATCCTTGCGGGAGCAGCAGGAAAAGAGAAGCCCTCACAGGCAGATGTAATTGCCGTAGGCCCCGGAACCACTTCTGACGGCAAGGAAGTAAAGATGGAAGTTAAAAAGGGCGACAGAGTCATTTATCAGAAGTATGCGGGAACCGAAGTAAAGCTTGATGACGACGAAGAATACATTGTAGTCAAGCAGAGCGATATCCTTGCAATTGTTAAATAAGGGAGGCGTTATCAGATATGGCAAAAGAGATCAAATACGGCGCTGAGGCTCGCCAGGCACTTGAGAACGGTGTCAACAGCCTTGCAAACACAGTCCGTGTAACACTCGGACCTAAGGGAAGAAATGTTGTACTCGATAAGAGCTACGGCGCACCCCTTATCACCAACGACGGTGTTACCATCGCCAAGGAGATCGAGCTTGAGGATGGTTTCGAGAATATGGGAGCACAGCTTGTTAAGGAAGTTGCTACCAAGACCAATGATGTTGCAGGTGACGGAACCACAACCGCAACCGTACTTGCTCAGGCAATGGTTAATGAAGGAATGAAGAACCTGGCAGCAGGCGCTAATCCCATCATACTCAGAAAAGGAATGAAGAAGGCTACCGATGTTGCTGTTAAGGCTATCAGCGACATGAGCCAGAAAGTCAACGGAAAAGAGCACATCGCCCGTGTTGCGGCGATCTCTGCAGGAGATGACGAAGTAGGACAGATGGTTGCAGATGCAATGGAGAAGGTTTCAGGAGACGGTGTCATCACCATCGAAGAGTCCAAGACCATGGCTACCGAGCTTGATACTGTTGACGGTATGCAGTTCGACAGAGGATACATTTCAGCATATATGGCAACCGATATGGACAAGATGGAGGCTGTACTTGACAATCCTC
>ODAI010340302.1_pt1 | contig 19686 bp, 16 predicted proteins | sample 1539321 | NCBI WGS metagenome assembly ODAI01 (sample SAMN02144231, study PRJEB22623) | gut metagenome | biome: sheep rumen | host: Ovis aries | place: New Zealand
CGCTGCTGTAAACCAGCGTACTGGAGGCACTTGCCAGTGCCACTGTGGCAACGAAAATGAGGATAAGGAATATCGCCCAGAACGTTTTGTCAATATATTTAGTAGACGGGATGGACATGAATTAGGAGTTAGAAAACATATTATTCTACAGGGATTTTGCGGCGGACATGAATTGGTCGCCGCGGTCTTCGTAACTACGGAAGAGGTCGAAACTGGCACAACAGGGTGAGAGGAGGACGGTGGAGTGCCCCTTCAGTCCTTCGGGCAGTTCCCCCGCTTTAGGGGAGTTATCGAAATCAAGCGCTGCCTGATAACTGAGACGCACGCAGTCCGCCAGGTTGTTGGTGTCGATGATACGCAGGGGCGTACCGTCCAAGCGCGTCATGCAGTCGAAATGTTCGTGCAGTTTCTCGTTGTGGAGCCCCATGTAAACCAATGTATGACACTTTTGGCGAACGAGGTCGTCAATCTCGGAGTAGTCATTGCCCTTGTCCTTCCCGCCGAGGATGAGTACGGTGGGTGTGGTCATGGCACCGAGGGCGTAGAAACAACTATTGACATTGGTGGCTTTGGAGTCGTTGATGAAACGGATGCCGTTTTTCTCGCATACGAACTGCAGCCGGTGCTCCACTCCGGCAAACGTGCGCAGAGACACGGCGATGACGGAGTCGTCGATACCCGCTTTGCGTGCGGCGAGCGTGGCGGCAGTGGCGTTGAGGCGGTTGTGCACGCCCTTCAGACTGAGTTCGGCATCGGGCACAGGGAGAGGGGTTTCTACCGTGAACGGGCAGAGGGTGGCTTGACATACCGCACCATCGCGATGCGCCTCCTGTTTGGCGGAGTTGAGTTTGCCTATTTCCTTCATGATGACGGGGTCACCCTGCCAGTAGATGAACGCGTCATCGGGCTGTTGGTTGCGGGTGATACGCATCTTGGCGTCCACGTAGTTCTGGAAACAGAAATCGTAGCGGTCGAGGTGGTCGGGGGTGATGTTCATCAATACGGCGATATGTGCGCGGAAACGGTACATATTGTCCAGTTGGAAGGAACTGAGTTCGACCACGTACCACTGCTTGTCGTCCAGTGCCACCTGCAGGGCGAGGGACTTGCCGATATTGCCAGCGAGCCCTACGTTGTAGCCTGCGCGGCAGAAAATGTCGTAGATAAGCGAGGTGGTGGTTGTTTTGCCGTTGGAGCCTGTGATGCAGACGAACTGCGCGCGGCTGTATCGGGCAGCGAACTCTATCTCGGAAAGGATGGGTGTGCCCAGTGCTGTGAGTTTCTGTACCAAAGGTGCCGTGGCGGGGATGCCGGGTGACTTGACCACTTCGGTGGCATCGAGGATACGCGCCTCGGTGTGTCCGTTCTCTTCGTAGGGCACGTGGTACGTGTCCATGAGTTGCTTGTATTGGGGCTTGATGGGTCCCATGTCAGAGACGAACACATCGTAGCCCTGTTTCAAGCCGAGGACGGCTGTTCCTGCGCCGGATTCGCCCGCGCCGAGTATGACGAGTTTTTTCATCGGATCTTGAGTGTTAGGATAGTGAATGCTGCCAAAAGGATAGTGATGATGCAGAAACGCAGCACTATTTTCTGCTCATGTTGCAGTTCGGGACTGCCCTTGAACCAAATGCTACAAGTGGGGTCGTTCTTGAGCACCTGGTCCACGGAGTAGCGGAAATGGTCGTGTATAGGTGTACGTTTCCATACACGGATATGGTGCGCGCCGTGTTTCTTGCTCCACTTGAACACCTGCGTTTGGATAATGACGCTGAGACTTTCCATGAGGAAGACACCGCAGAGGATGGGGATAAGCAACTCTTTGTGTATGGCTACGGCGCACACACCAATAATGCCCCCGATGGTGAGCGAGCCCGTGTCGCCCATGAATATCTGTGCGGGGAAACCGTTCCACCAGAGGAAACCAATGAGTGCACCGACGAAGGCACCGAGGAAGACCACCAACTCCTCCGAGCCGGGGATGTACATGACATCGAAATAGTCCGCCCAGACAGTGCTGCCTGAAGTGTAGGCAAGGGCAATCAGTGCGATGCCGATGATGGCGGAGTTGCCTGCGCACATGCCGTCCATGCCATCGTTGAGGTTGGCTCCGTTGCTGACTGCCGCCACTACGAAGACGGTAAGGAGTACGAAGAAAATCCACCCTGCGCGGTACTTGTTGTCCTTGCCGAGGAAATCGAACATATCGGCGTAGTTGGCATTATGGTTCTTGACGAAGGGGATAGTGGTGCGTGTGGACTTGACGTCGGGCGACTTGACCATGACCCGCTCGTTGTTGACGTAGGTGGTGCTGACCGTTTCGTTCATAACGACTTGCGGGCTGTATCGGAGGGTAAGTCCCACAATCAGTCCGAGGGTGATTTGTCCGGCAATTTTCACCCAACCGTTCAGTCCGTCCTTGTGGTGACGGAAGGTCTTGATATAGTCGTCGGCAAAGCCGAGCGCGCCCAGCAGCAGCGTGGTGATGAGCATGAGGATCATGTAGATATTGCCCAGTTTGCCCAACAAGAGACAGGGCAGTACGATGCCAGCAATGATAATCAGTCCGCCCATGGTGGGGACTCCCTTTTTCTGTACGCCGAACGGGTCTGTTTTGGCGTCCCTCTGTTCCTCGGAGATGTTTTTCCGCCGGAGCAGCCGGATAAAATACTTGCCGCAATAGACACTGATAAGCATTGCCAGTCCCGCTGCTACAATAGCGCGGAAGGAGATGTAGGTGACGAGTCGTGCACCCGGGATTTGGTTGAAGTATGTGAATAAATAGTATAACATTTATATTTATGAGTTATGAATTATGAGTTATGAATTATGAGTGTGGATAAATGTTACAAGTTGGCGCGGACGATTTCGTGGTCGTCGAAATGGTGCTTGACGCCGCGGATGATCTGGTAGTCCTCGTGCCCTTTGCCTGCGATGAGAATCACATCATCTTTCTGCGCGAGCATGCAGGCGGTCTTGATTGCCGTCTCCCTGTCCTCGATGATGAGGGTAGTGCGGAGTTCGTCCTGAGTGAGTCCCGCCGCCATGTCCTTGAGGATGTCCGCCGGCTCTTCGTCGCGGGGATTGTCGCTGGTGAGGATCAGTCGGGTGCTGTTCTTAGCAGCGATGGACGCCATCATGGGTCGCTTGCCTTTGTCGCGGTTGCCGCCGCAGCCTACCACCGTGATAACTTTGCTGTCCGGTTTGCGAATCTCGTTGATGGTGGTGAGCACGTTCTCCACTGCATCGGGTGTGTGAGCATAGTCCACGATAGCAGTCCACCCCTTGGGACTGTGGATGGCTTCGAAGCGTCCGTTGACCGCGCTGAGCGTGGAGAGTACGCGGAGCACCTCTTGCGGCTCAAAGCCGAGCGATACGGCGGCTCCGTAGATACAGAGCAGGTTGCTGACGTTGAACCGTCCCACGAGTCGTACGAAGACCTCCTGTCCGTTGACTTCGAGCAGCATGCCGTCGAACCCCTCTTCGAGAATGCGCGCCTTGTAATCGGCGAGGGTGCGGGTGGAATAGGTGCGTACCGCCGCCCGGCAGTTCTGCGTCATGACGAGCCCGTTCTTGTCGTCTTTGTTGGTGATGGCGAACGCGTCTTTCTTGAGGTTGTCGAACAGTTGTTTCTTGGTGTCGCGGTAATTGTCGAAGGTCTTGTGGAAATCGATATGGTCGCGCGTCAAGTTGGTGAAGAGTGCCCCGTCGAAGTCGAGTCCGGCGATACGGTGCTGCGCAATGGCATGACTACTGACCTCCATGAAAGCGTAGGTACATCCGGCTTCCACCATGCGGCGGAGCAGTCCGTTCAGTTCCAGTGCGTCGGGAGTGGTGTGGGTAGCCTCCACGGGTGTGTCGTCGATGTAATTGACGACGGTGGAGAACAGTCCGGCATGGTGTCCCATGGCACGTACCATCTTGTACAGTAGGGTGGCGATGGTGGTCTTACCGTTCGTGCCGGTGACGCCTACGAGCGTGAGGTGTCGGCTGGGGTATCCGTTCCATGCGGAGGCGATCAGCCCGAGGGCGTACGAGGCGTTTTCCACCACGATGATTGTCGCCCCCTGACGGGTGATGGTGTCGGTGCGCTCGCATACTACGGCGGCTGCTCCCTGCTCGATGGCTTTGTCAATGAAGTTGTGTCCGTCCACCACCGTGCCGGGTTGTGCCACGAACAAAGTGCCCGCGGTGACCTGGCGCGAGTCGAACGCGATGGACAGGATATCCACGTCGGTTGCGCCTATGACCTCTTTGACTGCGAGGTCGGACAGAAGCGTTGAAAGTATCATCTCAATTCCAAATAAATAGTTCCGTTCTTAATGATTGCCGAGCCGGGCTCCACACTTTGCGTTGCCACTTTGCCCTTGCCGTGAATATGCGCCATCATGCCGGTCTGCTCGATGGCATAGACGGCGTCGCGTGCCCCCATGCCGATGACATTGGGCACTTTGGTCGGATTGACCTCGATGGACACAGCATGCAGATGTTCGTTCACTTTCGCCCACGGCGAGTCCACTTTGTTCACCTTGACGCCCGAACCTTTGGCGGCCTTGCGGATGGACTTGTGGAGTCCGCCCTTGATGCGTGGCTTGTCGATGCTGTCGTAGGGCAGCGCCATCTCGGCGGCATTGCGCGTACCTGCGAACGCCATGGTCTTGATGGCGATGTTGCGGACGGTGGAGCCGCAGTCCATGCCTGCATCGTAACTGCCGGTAGGCCTCTGTATCACGCAGATACATGTGTATTGAGGTGCTTCTTCGGGGAAGTAGCCCACGAATGACATGCGGTGGCGGTGGCTGTTGTAGCGTCCGTTTTCGAATATCTGCGCGGTGCCGGTTTTTCCGGCGATGTGTACGAGGTCACTTTGCGCCTTGCGCTGTCCCCATGGATTAATGGAGGCAGTGCCGTGTTCGTTGTCCCAGACCACATCGTGTAGGGCGGTTCGTATGTCGCGCAAGGTGGACTCTTTGCATATACTGGAGTTGACGGTTTTGGCGCTGAACGACTGCACGGTGCGTCCGTCCTTGATGATGCGCTTGACGAAGAAAGGGGCAATCATCTTGCCGTCATTGGCGATGGCGTTGTAGAACATGAGCGTCTGCAGAGGGGAGAGTTCGACCGAATAGCCGTACGCCATCTTGGAGAGCGTGACCGCGTCCTGGGGGATGTCGATACGCGGGTCCTGTGCTCCCGGAATCTGGCAAGGGACGGGTTCGCGAATGCCCATCTTGTCCAGCCTGTTCACGAAGTTCTTGGCTTTTTTCTCATAACTCTCGGTGACTATTTTCGCGAGCACGATGTTGCTGGATGCCGCCAGTGCCTGTTGTACGGTCAGGTAGCCGTCGTACTTGTGTGCGTCGATATGCATGGCACCGTTGTATTTCCATCCTTTCGAACAGGTGAGGAACGAGTCTTGCAGGGTGACCTTGCCATCGTCGAGTGCCGCCATGAGGCTGACGGTCTTGAAGGTGGAGCCGGGCTCTACACGCTCGACGGCATAGTTCTTATTCTCGGAATAGGTGCCGTCCCCGTTGCGTCCGAGGTTGCAGATGGCTTTCACTTCGCCTGTTTTCACCTCCATGAGGACGACACAGCCCCACTCCGCCTCTTTTTCGGTGAGTTTCTGCCGGAGTTGGCTTTCGGCGATGTCTTGGAGGTTGGCGTTGATGGTGGTGATGAGGTCATATCCGTCCTCGGGTTCTTCCACGGTGATATATTCGGTGCGTCCGTTTATGTGGGTTTTCTCGCTGATACCGGGTTTGCCGTGGAGGAGTCGGTCGTATTGTTTTTCCAGCCCGTTGATGCCGTCCCCTTTCTCGCCGTAAATGCCTCCAATGGTGCGGCTGGCGAGTGAGCCGAACGGTTTGACGCGTTCGTGTCGCGGATTGATAATCAGTCCGCTTTTGTACTGTCCTTTCCGGTATAGTGGAAGTGCCTTGACGCGCTTCATTTGGGTGTAACTGACCGCCTTGGGTTGCAACTTGAAGTGGCCGTTATTGCGTATGAACTCATGGGTCAGTGCGCGCCTGTAATCGTCGGCGGACTTGTCCTGAAAGATAGCGGCAAGCCCTTCGGCAGTGGAGTCGAGATAGCGGTAGAAGAGGGTGTCTCCGCCCAAGTGTAGTGCCTCCACACGCATGTCCATGACCAGTTCGTATCTGGGTAGGCTGCCTGCCATCAGGCGTCCGCTTGCATCGAAGATATTGCCTCGCATGGGGGGGATCTCTTTGCGCACTTTCTCCTGTTGGTCGGCAATGGCGAGCCATTTCTCGCTTTCTTTGGTCTGGATAATGGCAATCTGCACCAGAACGGCGACAAAGCCCAAGAGCATCACCCCGAAGATGGCGATGAAGCGGATAACAGTATTTTCTTGACGTCTATCCATTAATGGTTGGTAGTTAGGGTATTATTTGATGCTCACGGGCGGAGTGAGACTTTCCTTGACGTTGCTGCCGGCATCCTTCAGTCTTTGGCTCACAACGGACTGGCGGGACATCTCTGTCAGTTCGGCGTTGACCGTGAGGTACTCGTAATGCGCGTCCTGCAGGGCACGGTTCAGTTCGACGATGCGTGCCTGTTGCTGCTGGGAGCGGTAGCCCTCGAAGATATATACGATCATGAGCACGAAAATCAGCACGAGCAGTTTGTACTGCCTGCGCGCCGCTTCCATGGTAAAGATATTACCATTCAGCACATCTTGGACCCAATTATGTTTGTTCTCTGCCATCAAATATTCATTTGTAAGATTCCAGTTTCTCTGCGATTCTCAGTTTGGCACTACGCGCCCTTGGGTTGCGCTCGACTTCGTCGTCCGACGCCACGATGACCTGCCTGTTAACCAGCCGGAAAGGGGTGAGTACGTTGCCGTAGAAATCCTTGTCGATACGTCCTTCGGTGTTGCCGCTCCGGAGGAAATTCTTGACAATGCGGTCCTCCAGCGAGTGGTAGGTGAGGACGGCAATCCTGCCTCCGGGCTTGAGCAACTGTTTGGCTCCTTCCAGCATCTGTTCCAGTGCCTGCGTCTCGTCGTTCACTTCCATCCGGATGGCCTGGAAGAGACGCGCGAGGTCTTTCTTGAAACGGGATTCGACCTGCTCGTCCGGTGCGATGACGGCGGTAAGGTCGCGCGTAGTCTCAAAGGGCTTGTTTGCCCTGAGTCGGACGATTTTTCGAGCCAGTTGGCGACTGTTCTTCAGTTCACCATAAAGAAAGAGCACGCGCGCAAGGTCCTCCTCGCTGTAGGTGTTGAGGATATCCGCCGCCGTCTTGCCGCCGGTGCGGTTCATGCGCATGTCCAGCGGTCCATCGAAGCGGAAAGAGAAACCGCGCTCCGCCTCGTCGAAATGATGAAACGACACGCCCAAGTCCGCCAGCAAGCCGTCAATGCCGCTGCCCGGCAGGTCAGCCCTGTAGGCGGGGACACCGTAGTAGTCCATGAAGTTCTTCACGTAGCGGAAATTGCCATGTACAAACTGCCAGTTGGGCGCATGAGCGAAAGGCGCATCGGTACGCGAACTAACGGAGGTGTAGGCGTCCTCGTCCTGGTCAAACGAGAACAGCCTGCCCTCAGCCGAGAGTCGTTTCAGGATGGCGCCGCTGTGCCCTCCGCCACCGAAAGTGACGTCAACATACGTGCCGGACGGACTGATATTCAGCCCATCGACCGTCTCGCTTAACAGCGCAGGTATGTGGTAAACTTCCGACATTTTCCGTTTTGTGCAAATCGCCCTGCAAAGGTACTTCGCGTTCACTACCCTCGCTCACCAACTGAGTCTTTCGACTTCGCTCCAGACTCATTAAAGCACTCGGGCGCTCCGCTCTCCCCAAAACGAGCAAGTCGTTTCGGGGACCCCGAATTGACGCAGTACGCTTTGCGAGTGCAAAGGTACTGCTTTTTTTTGACATATGCAAGGATTTTGAAGAAAAAGTGAAAAAAAGTGTGTTTTTGTAACAGCGGGGTCGCAGTGTCGAGTCATAGTTATCTTACGTGTATCCTACGTATATCCTACGTATATCTTACGTATATCCTACGTGTTTTGAACGTGGGATGTAGTTGGGGAATGGAAGGAGACCCTCCAAACTTCCCTGTTTAGGAAGGCTTATTGGAGCAAGGGGCAAGGAACGAGGAACAACTATCAGTCCTCGCGGACTGTGCCCGAATAATATTCGGACGTAACGGAAGAAAGAACAAGGAAGATAGATGCAGTCCTGGAGGAACGGGGCCGAATCATATTCTTACCTTCGGACAATCACTACGTGTGCACCCACTACCTTAGGGGGAGAGTCCGTGGATGAGAACAAAGAACAAAAAAACAAGACGAGGGATGGAGGAGGAAGAGGACAAGGGAAAGATGGGGCAGGGCGGGGAAGATGGGGATGGGAGATGATTTTTTTTGGAAAATGCTTGCATATGTCAATTTTTTTTTGTAACTTTGCACGCTTTTTCTACCCGAATGCGGGGAGGAAGGCTTAAAAAAGAAAACGGAAGTGCACGTAAACAACTGGAACATAGTGGTTATCGTGACGCTGTTGCTGTGTATGGCAACGGCTGCGCCTTTGCGTGCGGCAAAGAACAACCGCGCCGTGGGAGTAGTGAAAAGTTGGCGTTTGCTGCACGATTACGGTTTGGTGGACTCCACCAAAGTGGATACAGGGTGGCTGAACATGCCCATGCGGAACGTACAGAACGACTACAGTATCGCCAATGCGTACAACGGCAATATGGTGTCGCCCATCCAATCGATGGTGTATTTTGACCGTGACGGCAACGGCATGCGCAAGGGGTTTGTGCGTCCGCGCATGGACCACCTGTTTGCCACCGCCTATTCGCCCTATGTGCTGACTCCGCAGGATGTGCATTTCTACCGCACGACCATCGCCTATTCGGGCGTGAGTTGGCAGAAAGGTTTCGTGAACGGTCATCAGGATACAGAGGTGACGTTCCATTTCACGGGCAACCTGACCAAGCGGACGAACCTGGGTGCGCAGTTAAGGTACGTGAATGCGCCCGGGCAGTATGCCAACCAGCAGGGCAAGTGGTTCAATGGTGCGGTGTTCGGCAGTTACAACGGCACGCACTACGGTCTGGCTGCAGCGGTGACGTTCAACACATTGAGCAACTTCGAGAACGGCGGTCTGTCGGACCCTTCGGAACTGGGGGGACAGTTGCAGGCGGCGGACCTGCCCACGAACCTGTATGCGATGTCAGGGTACAAGTATTTCTCGGGCTACCTGAACCACCATTACTCCATCTGCGTAGAGAGGGAGCGGAAGCAGACCATCCGGCGACGCGGGGAGGCACCGCGTGACACGATTATCACGGAGTACATACCGGTTACCACATTCGCCCATACGTTTGCCGTGACGAACCACATGAAGCGGTACATAGAGAAAACCAGCCGTCAGGGGTTCTACGAGAACACGTACCTGAACATGACCGCCACGAACGACACCGCCAATGCACTGGCGATACGCAACACCCTGGCGGTGACCTTCGAGGAGGAGTTCAACACGTGGCTGCGGTTCGGCGCCACTGCATATGCCACCAACGAGTTCATGCGTTACCAGAGCCGGGCGGGGCAGTACAAACCTATCACGAAGGCGGGCTTCGGCAATGCCACCTATGAGGAAATAGCAGAGCAGCACCTGCACTGGATGTCCGACACGCTGGTGGGCGAGAGGTGGACGAACAACACGTTTGTGGGCGGTGCGCTGTATAAGAACCGCGGCCAATGGATACGATATGGTTTCGGAGGCGACGTGTGTCTGGCAGGATACAAACTGGGCGAGTTCCAAGTGAACGGACATATTGACGGTATTTTCCCCATCGCCAAGGACACGATGCGTGTGTCGGCACAGGCGTATTTCCGCAACGAGACGCCGGACTATTTTGTGCAGAACTACCGCTCGAACCACTATATCTGGGAGAACAATTTCGACAAGACCTACCGTTTCTTTGTGGGCGGCGAGGTGAAGTATCCGACCCAATGGTTCAAGCCGGCGGTGTTCGTGGGCTTTGAGAACCTGACGAAGTACATCTATTTCGACAGCAAAGGACTGCCGCAACAGCACGGAGGCAACGTGCAGGTGCTGGAGGCCAATGCCAAACTGGACCTGACCACACCGTGGGTGAACCTGGAGAACCATGTGATTTACCAGATGTCCTCCGACACCGTGTTGTCCGTGCCCGCCCTGACCCTGTACCATAATCTGTACTATCATGGCTTGTGGTTCAAGGCATTGTACGCCCAGATAGGTGTGGACCTGCGCTATCACACCAAGTACTACGCGCCGGTGCTGAACCCTGCGCTGGGGCAGTTCATGGCACAGCACCGGACACAGGTGGGCAACTATCCCATCATGAACGTGTATCTGAACCTGTACGTCAAGTCCATCAAACTGAAACTGTACTTGCAATTTACGCATTTTAACTATTATATGATGAAGAATAAGACCTACCTGTCCATGCCCGCTTATGCGGAAAACCCGCCGGTGTTCCGTCTCGGAGCCGCCTGGCACTTCTGGAGATAGGGGCTCTTATGAAAACCAATGATGCATATGACCTATACAACGAACTTAAATAAAGTATTGATGCTGAGCCAGCAAGAGGCGGTTCGCCTTGGCTCGGAGCATATCACGCCGGACCACCTGCTGTTGGGGCTGATTTCCTTCGGTGAGGGTCGTGCGTGCGACCTGCTGAAAGAGGCGGGTTTCAATATGGAGAAAGCGAAGGCGGCACTGGAAGAGCGTCTGCGCCGTAACACCCGTTTTGTGGGTGAGATCACGTATGACAAACAGACCGAGCGCATACTGCGTATCCTCGACCTGGAGGCTAAATCGTATCATGCGGAGCAGCCCGACACCGAGCACCTGCTGATGGCTATCCTCCGCGAGCGTATCAACAAAGCGGCAACCTATCTGAGCGACAACTGGCAGATAGACTACGAGGGCATGGAGAAACGTCTGCCCAAACCCAAGGCGCAGCAGGCTCAGCCGCGCATGGGTTCGGATTTCTCTTCCGACCTGGAGGACGACGCTCCGCGTTCCACATCCACAGAGAAACCCAAGGAGGGCAAGTCCGACAGCAAGACCCCCGCTTTGGACAAATACGGCAAGGACCTGACCAAGCAGGCGGAAGAGGGGGCATTGGACCCTGTCATAGGCAGGCAGGACGAGATAGAACGTGTGGTGCAGATTCTGTCCCGGCGCAAGAAGAACAACCCTATCCTGATAGGCGAGCCCGGTGTGGGCAAGTCCGCCATCGTGGAGGGGCTGGCTATCCGTATCACTACGCACGAGGTGTCGCCGCAACTATACGGCAAACGTATCGTGTCACTCGACATCGCCTCGATGGTGGCGGGCACGACCTACCGCGGGCAGTTCGAAGAGCGCATGAAATCCGTGGTGAACGAACTGCAGAAGAACCCGCAGATTATCCTGTTCATTGACGAGATACATACCCTCATCGGGGCAGGTAACGCTTCGGGCTCATTAGACGCAGCCAATATCCTCAAGCCTACGTTGGCGCGCGGCGAAGTGCAGTGCATAGGTGCCACTACGCTCAACGAGTACCGCACGTCCATCGAGAAAGACGGGGCGCTGGAACGCCGTTTCCAGAAAGTGACGGTGGCTCCCACCACCAAGGAGCAGACCATGGACATCCTGCGCCAATTGGCACAGAAATACGGCGAGCACCACAACGTCACCTATTCTGAAGAAGTGTTGCGCGCATGTGTGGACTTTACAGACAGATATATCTCCGACCGCAGTTTCCCCGACAAAGCCATCGACGCGATGGACGAGGCGGGTGCCCGTGTACAGACCGAACTGAGGGTGCGTCCTCCTTTCCTTGATGAGATGGAGGCGGAACTGCAGAAAATACGCGAAGAGAAACAGGAGGTTGCCCGCAAGGAGGATTTCAAACAGGTGGTAGCCCTCCGCACCCGTCAGGAGAACCTGGAGAACAGCCTGATGGAGAGTCTGCGCGCTTGGCGGAAAGAGCAGTCCAACAAGCCCGTCGCCATCACCGTGGACGATGTGGCGCGCGTGGTGTCGCTTATGTCGGGCGTGCCTGTACAGCGGGTACAGACCCAAGAGACGCAACGCCTCAAAGCATTGGGTGACGTGCTCAAAGGGCGTGTCATCGGTCAGGACAAAGCGGTGACAGTCATCGCCAAGGCTATCCAGCGCTCGCGATTGGGACTGAAAGACCCCAACCATCCGATTGGCACGTTCTTCTTCCTTGGTCCTACCGGCGTGGGCAAGACCCACTTGGCGCAGTGCCTGGCGGAGGAGATGTTCGGCTCGAAGGATGCACTCATCCGCTTCGACATGTCCGAGTACATGGAGAAACATACCACCTCGCTGCTCGTAGGTGCGCCTCCGGGATATGTGGCACACGAGGACGGAGGCAAACTGACGGAAGCGGTACGGCGCAAGCCTTACTCCATCGTCCTTTTCGACGAGATCGAGAAAGCGCACCCCGACATCTTCAACGTGCTGCTGCAAGTGCTGGACGAGGGACGACTGACTGACCGTCAGGGTCGCGTGGTGGACTTCAAGAACACCGTTATCATCCTGACCTCCAATGTGGGAACGACCGAGTTGAAGGACTTTGGCGCAGGTATCGGTTTTCAGTCGGCAGACGGGTTGGACCCCAAGCGTGCCGATGCCATCCTGCTCAAGGCGCTCAGGAAGAAGTTCCCGCCCGAGTTCGTGAACCGTATCGACTCTGTCGTCACTTTCCGCCCGCTCGAACAAGATAGTCTGCACCGTATCATCGACCTGGAACTGCAGGGTATCACAGGTCGTGTGCGGAGTATGGGCTACGAACTGCTGGTACCAGCCGAGGTGAAGGATTTCCTGATTGCGCAGTCGGACTGCAAGCAGTATGGTGCGCGTCCGCTCAAACGTGCCATCCAGACGCATATCGAGGACGCGCTCACTACGCTGCTGCTGGAGGGGACGACAGACGCAGAGGCTATCCGCCTGACGCTGCAAAACGATGCAGTAGTGGCTTCGTGGCAAACCAAGCCGCAATTGGCAATAACCGCCTCGCCCGTGCATAAGCCGATAAATTAAGCACCCGCTTGTAAATAAACTAAGGTAAAACCAATATAAATGCAAGTATTATGTTAGAGATCACTGATTCCAATTTCCAAGCCGTTCTGGCAGAGGGAAAACCCGTAGTAATTGACCTGTGGGCACCATGGTGCGGTCCTTGCCGCATGATGGGACCCGTCATCGACGAACTGGCAGAGGAGTACGAAGGACGTATTCTGGTAGGCAAAATGAATGTGGACGACAACGACGAAGTGCCGGCGCAGTTCAATGTGATGAACATCCCTACCATCCTCTTCTTCAAGAACGGTCAGTTGGTCAACCGCCACGTTGGCGCTGCACGCAAGGCGGATATGCAGCCTCTGTTTGATGCACTTTTGTAAGACCTGCACACTCCTTTTGTGGCTTCTGCTGTTTCTCTCGCCTCTGCAAGGGCGGGAGAGACTCATTCCGTTTGTTCTGCCGGATAGCACCGACCGGTTGCGACCGGCAGTCATCGTATGCCCCGGCGGCAGTTATAGTTGGCACGACATGCAGACCGAGGGCGTTCTGGTGGCGGAGTGGCTGAACCTAAACGGCTTTAACGCCTACGTCCTCCGTTACCGCGTCGCCACCGTGCCGGCATACATCTTTGGATTCCGTGTGCTCGGCATAGGTAACAAGTACCCCGACATGCTCAACGATGTGGAGGACGCGCTCCGTTACGTGTACGAGCACGCGGAGGAGCAGCATGTGGACACCAACCGTATAGGCGTGATGGGCTTCTCCGCAGGCGGGCACCTGACAATGTCCTCTTTTGCCTTCAACCATACACCTTACCGCCCCAAGTTCCTCGTCCCCGTCTATCCTGTGGTGACGTTCAGCGACCCTGTTCTTACGCACAAAAGGTCACGCCGTGGCGCACTGGGGGTCTGGAGGCAGTGGAACACACAGATGCAGGACTCGCTCTCCATCGAGAAACATATCCGTCCCGACTGCCCGCCCGTCTTCCTCGTCGCTTGTCAGGACGACCCCGTCGTTCGCTACGAAAACAGTCTCCTCCTGGACTCCGCCCTCACGGCAAACAACGTACCGCACCGCTTCTGCCTGTACACGACAGGAGGGCATGGGTTCGGGGCATCCAACACCAAAGGTTCAGACGAGTGCCGCAGGTGGAAAGACGCTTTCCTTTCGTGGTTTCACACGTTCTTCAAGTGAAAACAGCCAACGGATAGCGCCCTGTGACAAAATACATCCCGCTCACGCATATTTTTAACCGAAAAAGCACATACAAGGCGCTTTTTTCCGCCCAAAGACTTGCGTATGTCAAATTTTATTTGTAACTTTGCAGCCCAAATAGGATAATACAGACTATATGATCATAGATTTTCCCAACATGAACGTGCAGGCACTGCCTAATTTCAAGGGCGGCGAGAAAGAACTGTCTGCACAGATATTCGACGATGGCAAGTGCAAAATCATGCACGCCATCCTCATCCCCGGAGCCAGCATCGGACTCCATACACACGAGGGTTCAGCCGAAGTAATCTTCATCCTCAGCGGCAACGGCACTCTCCTTGACGATGGCGAAACAAAGGCCATCCGAGCGGGACAAGCCGCTTACTGTCCCGAGGGGCATAACCATTCGCTCATCAACACCGACGAAACCCAAGACCTCGAATTCTACGCCTGCGTCCCGCAATTCTAAAGGAACTTCCCTCATTGGACTGAAGGCGTATAATTCCATTTTCATTCAACGTTCAACTAATACGGGAATAAATCTAAGTTCCCCTTGACAAATGGACAACGAATTTCTGCAAACCGAAGAAAAAATAGTCCGCTACCTCAAAACGGTGTACGACCCCGAAATCCCTGTCAACATCTACGACATGGGACTCATCTACAAGATTGACCTGCAAGACGATGGCAACTTGGTCATCGACATGACCCTCACCGCACCTTCTTGCCCCGCTGCCGATTTCCTCGTCGAGGATGTTACGCAGAAAATGCGCTCCATCGACGAGGTCAAGGACGTGCAGGTCAACATCGTCTTCGAACCCGAATGGACCAAAGACATGATGTCCGAAGAAGCCAAAATTGAACTTGGATTTGCCTGACATGATCTATTTCCTCAGCGACGCACACCTCGGCTCGCGCCTTATCGCCGACCCGCAACAGCACCAACAACGTCTCATCCGCTGCTTGCAATCCATGCAGGCGGATGCCGAGCAGGTCTTCCTGCTGGGCGACATCTTCGATTTCTGGTGCGAGTTCTTCTACGGACGCGCCGGCAAGCCCCACGGGTTCGACGATGTCCTGCAGGCGCTGCGCGAACTCACTGCGCACTGCCCCGTGCATTTCTTCATCGGAAACCACGACATCTGGACCTTTGGATGGCTCGCTCAACAGACAGGCATGCAGATTCACAAAAAGCCGCTCGACATCACCCTACACGGCAAGCGCTGTTTCCTCGCACACGGCGACGGACTCGCTTCCTCCGACAGGCGTTTCCTCTTTATCCGAGCCCTCTTCCACAACCCCTTGGCGCAGTTCCTTTTCCGCCTCGTACCGCCCGCGCTCGGCAACCATATCGGCTATTCATGGGCGCAGTCCTCGCGGCGCAAGCACCTCGCCGTCCCCAACCTCTACATGGGTGAGAACAACGAGGAACAGATTATCTTCGCCAAGCACCACGAGCAAACCACCCACTACGACTACTATATCTTCGGGCACCGGCACCTCGAGATGAATGTGCTCCTCGCTACACGCGCGCAGGTCATCGTCCTTGGCGACTTCTGCGACCACCAACAGTACGGAGCCATCGACTCCGAAGGACACTTCTCTTTTCTGCAAGGGAACTTCGAACAAGCATTATGATATTATTATGTTATTATTATGATATTATTATGTTATTATTATGATATTATTATGTTATTATTATGATATTAGCATACTTCCTTGCCTCTGATCCCGCTCCTCAACTATGACAAGAGCGCGTCATCTCCCACTCACAATACTCACCATAACCGAATAAACAACTATCTACAATGAATACAAGACAACAACAACTCGAAGCCTTCGACCGACTCCTCACCGTCATGGATGAATTGCGCGAGGGATGCCCCTGGGACCGCAAACAGACCTTCGACTCCCTCCGTGAGAACACCATCGAGGAAACATACGAACTTGCTGCCGCCATCACCTCCGGCGACCTCCACCAGGTTGCCAAAGAGCTCGGCGATGTACTCCTACATGTCGTTTTCTACGCCAAAATGGGCAGCGAGAAAGGTGAGTTCGACATCGCAGACGTATGCAACATGCTCTGCGACAAACTCATTTTCCGCCACCCGCACGTCTATGGAGTCGAGAAAGCCGCACAATACGGCAACCTCGACATCCCCAACGCCAAGGACATGACTGCCGATGAGGTCACCAAGCTTTGGGAACTCGTCAAGCAGCGCGAAAAAGACGGCAACAAAACCATCCTGAGCGGAGTGCCCAAAGCACTGCCCTCACTCATCAAGGCGTACCGCATTCAGGAAAAAGCCGCCAACGCTGGCTTCGATTGGGACGAACCTTCGCAGGTATGGGACAAGGTCAAAGAGGAAATACGCGAGTTTGAGGACGAAGCCAAGGCGGGCAACCACGACCGCATGGAGGCGGAACTGGGTGACGTCATCTTCGCCATCGTCAATGCGGCACGCCTTTACCACCTCGTGCCCGACAATGCACTCGAGCGCACCAACCAGAAATTTATCGCGCGCTTCGGCTACCTCGAGCAGAAAGCACGCGAACAAGGACGACACCTCGAAGACATGACCTTGGACGAGATGGAACAAATCAGGCAGGAAAGCAAGGCGCTCTATCATTGACGCGCCACCTGCTCCGCCCCTCTCTACAAGGGCAGAACGGACAACCTAACGGCTCACGATATTCATTATCAGCACCTCCTCGGTGGGCGAATACTTCGAGTCACTCACCACCGTGAACTTCAGCGGAGTCGAGCCGGCTTTCTTAGGAACAACCACTATCGGCAAGCCCAGATAATTATACCCCATGGGGCAATACAGGTCCAACGCCACCGTATCCGACTGAGGCAGCAACAGGCTCGTTATCTGTCCCGACAAGATCGCCCGCACGTTCATATACGCAGTGTCCCATTTGATATGGGCGGAAATCAGGTTGTTCCCAAGCGAAGCGAAGCCCACCGCTGCCGTCAGCGTGTCACCCACGTGCACACTGTCCACATTGTACAAGCCCGACAACTCGTCAAACCGATAGGTCAGACTGTCACCCGAAGACGACGTAAACGTACTCATCGACACCTGCGGAGTATAATGACTCTGCGTGTTCAAACAACTGCTAAACAGCACTACTAACAAAAGAACGGGAAAGATTCGCTTCATCATAACGAACATTATGTCATACTAATGAATTGTTTTGTGCGGCATATAGGACTCGAACCTACACGACTTACGTCACCAGATCCTAAGTCTGGCGCGGCTACCAATTACGCCAATGCCGCTCGAAATCGGGTGCAAAGTTAACACTTTTTTTTGAATTGACCAAATTTATGGCAGAAAAAATCAATATTTTTACACTTTCGAATGGAATTAGAGTCATTCACATGCGCAATTCCTCACATATTGCGTACTCCGGCGTAATGGTCGGAACCGGCACACGCGATGAAAAACCCGAAGAAAACGGCATGGCGCATTTCATCGAGCACACGCTCTTCAAGGGAACGCAGAAACGCTCTGCCACGCAACTCATCAACCGGATCGAGAACATCGGAGGCGAACTCAATGCCTACACCACCAAGGAGGAAACGGCTTTCTATGCTGCCACACTACCCGCCTACATCGGACGAACACTCGAACTCCTGGCTGACATGCTCTTCCACCCGGCTTTCCCAAAAGAAGAACTCGACAAGGAACGCCAAGTCATCTACGATGAAATCGAGAGTTACAACGACTCCCCCTCCGAACTCATCTACGACGACTTCGAGAGTCTTGTCTTCGACGGCTACGCAATCGCACAACCCGTACTCGGCACACGACGCACGCTCCGATACTTCACCGCCGACAAAGCCGGACGATTCATGGCGGAAACCTATACACCCGAACGCATGGTCGTCTTTGTCTTGGCGGATGTACCTTTCACCAAAGTGCTCACCTACGCCGAACGATACTTCAGCAACTCACCTTATATTATGCACGCAGGGGCGCGCACACGAGTGACTCCCGCTGCCTACACACCCAAAAACGCCGACTACCACCGACACACCCACCAGGCACACGTCATGCTCGGCAGCCGCGCATACCCCATCGGGCACCACAAGCAGTTGGCACTCTACCTGCTCAACAACATACTCGGCGGAGGAGCCATCAACTCCCGACTCAACATGTCTATACGCGAGCACAAAGGACTGGCATACACGGTTGAAAGTCAATACACCCCACTCTCCGACACAGGATACTGGTCCGTCTACTTCGCCACCGACCCCGAAAACCGCGAACGCTGCATCCGACTCGTCATGGACGAACTCTCCCGACTGGCACAAACACCACTCTCCACCACCGCCCTACACCGCGCTCTTTGCCAAATCAAAGGACAAATGGCGGTCAGCGCAGACAACAACGAAAACACCGCCCTCTCCATGGCGAAACAGCTCCTACACACCGGCAACGTCTTTAGTTGGCAGCACGCTCTCGATAGGATGAGCACTTTCACACCCGAATTTCTCCTTCGCACAGCACAAGAAGCATTCGCCTTGGACAGTATTTCACTACTACAATACGTCTAAAACGCACCTTTAATAACGAAAAAACAACAAAAAACACCAAATAATTACCAAAAAGTTACTATTTTGCGCATTTTTCTGACAAAAAGTTTGGTGGATTCAAAAAAAAGTAGTAACTTTGCACCGCGAAAGTATCGCGACAGGACCATTAGACTACCTTACACCACCGTGAAAGGCAGACTTTGGGTCCCTGATTTGTTGAATATATTGAACTATATTTGACTGTACACTATATTTGAATAATATTTTGATTACAATAACGGATAAAAAAGCAGTACAATGAAGAAACTTTTTACATTGCTTACCCTAACGCTCCTGTCAGTAGTCGCTTTTGCTGACAGGCAGATTAGTGGTCTCGTAGTGGACGAGAGTGGTGAACCGGTAGTTGGCGCTTCTGTGCAGGTTACCGGAACCAACAAGGGCACTATCTCCGATTACGACGGTGCCTTCACTATCTCCGTCCCTGATGATGCAAAGACGCTCACCGTTTCCTTCATAGGCATGAAGACCGAAGAAGTGAGCATCAAAAACAACATGAGAATCACTCTGCATGAGAATACCGAGGTGATTCAAGACATCGTCGTTACCGGTTACGGCAACGTCTCCAAAGGCTCGTTTGCAGGTTCTGCACAAGCCGTGGACGCTGAAACAATCGAAAAGAAGAGTCCTTCCGAGATTTCCAAGGCTCTCGCCGGCGAAGTGGCAGGCGTACAGGTTGCCAACACCAGCGGACAACCGGGGACCAACGCAAGCATCCGTATCCGTGGTATCGGCTCCGGTTTAGCAGGCGGGGGCCCACACTTTATTTTGGAGGGGGGTTTCCACACGGGGGGACAACCTTC
>ODAI011397043.1_pt1 | contig 19683 bp, 13 predicted proteins | sample 1539321 | NCBI WGS metagenome assembly ODAI01 (sample SAMN02144231, study PRJEB22623) | gut metagenome | biome: sheep rumen | host: Ovis aries | place: New Zealand
GGATAAACGATGGTGAAGCCTATGAAGTCTTCGCCATCGTAGTATGCGGTGAAATCCAACGGCATTTCCTCAATCAGGCGCATCAAGTCCTTCCAAGGAATTTGTTCGTCTTCAGGGAATGCCGTTTCATACAAATGCTTTATCTTTTCATCAGCATTAGATGCTGTTATTTGTCTTATTGTCATGGCTATACTTCCTGATTTAGTATGGCTATTGCTCTTTCTGCAATTTCTTCGTCAAGTCCATTAAAGGGATTGACAACAAGTAATCTGGACAGTTGATGCTCGTTGAAATTACTACCATCAAGGTCGTCTAAGATAACATATTGGCATTCAACGTCGCATTCGCTCAACCATGCATCAATTTCATCTCCACGATTCCTTCTTACGTGTGGTGTCGGTGTTACATCGGTAACAAAGCCTGGTAAGTCCCTATATTTCCACATATCAAGGAAATCTTTGTATGACATGAAGTATTTCCAAGACGATGATACAACTATATCCGCACCTGTTTTTTCAATAATCTCTGCCAGGTTCCGAACACAATTAGGGTCAAAGACAGTTCCAAAAGAATCGTTTCCTGGAAGTCCATCTCTGTTAAGGATATGGTCATAATATGCAGTATCCATCACACCATCGAAATCAAGAAAGATAATCTTCACCTCATTCCTTCTTTTGGAAAAAACACTCAAAAACTTCAGAATTGCAATATAGTTTTTATCAAATGGAAGCAGATAGTCAATCCATTGAGGCATCAATAAATGCTATCTAATAATAGTACAAATATCAATAGATATATTTGCTTAATGTATTTTAATGGTTCGTCTTACAATCATTCCATATTAAATCATATGCACTTGCATCACAATAAATTGTTAGCTCGTCTATGTGATATTCAACGAAATCGTGATCTTTTACAAAGTTCTCCCATCGTTTGGTAGGCATGCACCATTTCAAAATATTGCATAGATTGATTCCTAGAAGTTTAACATATCCAACAACAGGTTTAGCAGAAGAGTTATATCCATTTATTCGAAATGCATAATTGCTGATACCAGCACACATTTGAGCATAACCAACACAATTAGCTTTTCCATTATCAAGATCATTTTTTACGGTGAATGAAAGGAGATATGCAGTCTTCTTTATACTATACTTCCGAATTTCCTCCGGAAGAAGACCCTTTGTCTCTATTTTTATTTCTTCTTTGAGACTTTTATTGGGGGAATATGATGAAGTTCTATCGCTAATTTTGGAAAGCGATATATTTAGCCATCCTATACAAGCAAACACGATAATTGCAAAAAGTAAAATGGTGATTTTTCTATGCTTCATATACTCAAGTCGTTTTTTTGTTATAAAATTACAGGATGCTGAAAAAACAACATCCTGTAAGCTTTATTTGCCTTTATATGTTATCTTTAAAACTTTACCAGCATTATCTATTTCTATACGCCCAAGACGACTTAAAACAGATTGCCCTAATAATAAAGGTGCAGATTGGTTCTTAACCACAGAAGCCTTTATATTAGTTAATTCCAAGCCTCCGAAATTTACTTTACGAAGATTGATTACAGTACCTTCAGTAATGTCGCCATTGGCATTCATGTAATTTTGTTTGCCTGTAATATCAGAGGGCTTCAGGTAATCATTTTTCAACATAAAGGTAGCTTCTACACTTGAAATAGAAACATCGCTAGCTCCTGTATCAAATATGAAGTGGAGTGGTAAACCGTTTATTTGACACTTCACTTTACATACACCACCATCCTTTGTAAAAGGAATCTCAACAGTTTTTTCTTCTCCATCAATAGTAGGTTCTGTTTGTTCTGAAGAAATATCCTTCTGCCACTTCTCTTCAAATTCTTCTATTAAATCGGCGAATCCTGATGTCGCGCGCAGATTTTTTAAGTCCCTATCACGCTTGATATGATTAAATTCTCTATTACCCTTTTCTAATGCTTTACGCAAATAAGCCAAAGAAGTCTCAGTTTCGCCAGCTATAGAATAAAGACATGCTGCTTCATAACAATTGCTTGCGTTCTCATCTTTTTGAAGTAATTTATGTATTACATCTTTCGCTTCTTGTACTCTTCCGAGATGAAAAAGTGCGTAAATCGTATGACTTTCTTCGCGAAGGGTATCGTTTGCTATCACTTCTTCAAAATCTTTTTTTGCAAGTCCTTCTTCTCCCATCAGCTTATAAAGAACACCCCTATTTATATAGGCATAGGAATACCTAGGTTCAAGCTCAATGGATGTGGTGTAATCCTCTATAGCACCTTCTGTGTCACCAGTATGATCTTTAACCCATCCACGCCGATAATATCCAAAGAATGACTCAGGGTTCATTGTGATATATTTATCCCAATCAGCGATAGCATCTTTCGTATTGCCTGTATCATCATTAATCAAAGCACGGATGCGAACGAAGTCCCCATTTGTTGAATCGGCCTGAATAGCGGCATCAATATATTTAAGTGCCTCTGGAAAATCTCCAAATTCTTCATAGCAACTGGAGATACGCTCTGCTATGACTGGATTATTGTCAAGTTTATAAGCATCTTTATAGTATTCAATAGCTTTCTTGTATTTGTCATTGCGCTCATATACAACACCTAAATAGTAAGGCCATGAACTTTCTGTCGATTCTTTTGCAGCTTGGACTCTCAATTTAGTTGCAATTGTAGTCATCGAAGAGTCTGCTAACTCTTGCATATGATAAAAAGCTTTGCTGTCATGGTTAATTTCGAGAGCCTTAACTATATCTGTTGCAGCCTCGTTGTACTTCCCTTGAAGCATATAACATTCACCTCTGAATGAATATCCTGAAGAATAATCAGAGGACAACTTGATTACATAGTTGAATTGTTCAATGGCCGCATCGTAATTCTTCTGCATCTTCTGATTGCGCCCCAAACCCATGTAGCCCATCACATCACCTGGATCTAGTTCTATCATCTTTCGATAATCCGAATCTGACTGGTCATATTTCTCTTGCTCGAATAAAAATTGAGCTCGTTTATCGTAGCAACTTTTTTCTGTTGGATCAGTAGCAATTGCTAAAGAGATACTTTCAAGAGCCTTTTCTTGTTCATCTATTTCGTGATAAACATCTGCTTTATTTGAGTATACCCATGTTCTATACGCTTTATCCTTTTTGGGTATATATTTTATGGCCTGGTCAAGTGCTGTTATAGCACGACCATACTCCTCATAATGTTGTCTAATTGCTGCTATCCAAGCAAATGCATATCCATTCTTTGGATTCTCCGCAATCTCTTTATTAAGGTAATCTATAGCGTCTTGATAGTTTTCTTGCTGAATAGCTTCCACACCGCGTGTATAGTTGTAACTATCCGGGCGTTTAATATCCTGGGCATTAATTGTCGTAATGCATACAGATAGGAATAGTAGTGTTATTAGTTTCTTCATACTTGACATATATTAAAGCATTTCAATTAAAGGGTTGAAGTTCACAGGGTCATTATGGCCAGGATCATGTTTCTGAAGTATGGATAGGGCGACATCGATGATATTATTTAAATAGGGTATAGACCATGTTCCTGTATTCTTCTTTGCATAATAACTTGAATAATAGGATAAATTATGAATCAGGTTTACATATTTTGCCCTATACTCATCAGCCTTATTTCTTGCCTTCCTATCTGGGTCGTTTTGAGCGGATTGTAACAACAATTTAAGTTGAGCAGAATAGTTGCCGTAATTTTTCAACAAATTAGGCATCTGATTAAATGTTTCTTTTACAGACGGAGTTTTAAGGCTTTCAAAATCCTTAAGACATTTTTCAATTCGTTCTGCATCATACTTAAAATAAAGACGGCCATTTGCATACTGGGCAGTCGCTTTGTCTGCAGTCTCTTGCATCTGGTTAAGTTGCAAGAGTACATTTTTGAGAGAAGAACTATCTGCCTTATGCTGATTCTGTAATACAATAATAAAAGAATCTTTTTCCGCTATTATTTTTGACAGATTCGCATTATTCTTAATTTCGCCATTCAACAAGGCAATCGTTTCTTTCAGTAATGTAATTTCACCATTCAGTTTGTTACAACTGTCAAGCAAAACCGTGGTACTATCATTCCAATACTTTACATCAGAACGCAACTTGTCATACATGGATACTGAGATAGTTATCTTCTCTTCATCGTCTTCTTGTGCTACTGCAAGTTGTGCAGAAAAACACACCAGGAGGAATAATATATATTTATATACTCTTCTCATATCAGGAGTTAGTAATTTTCTGGCCAGTCATGATCTTCTGCAGCTCTATCGTATGTGTCTTGTAAATCCTTTAATACTTTTGCATGAGCAGCAGTGCTAACACCAAAAGCATTAGTTTTTTCGTATGTCTGAATCAAATCATAAATGCGACTTGACTCATTATCATACGCCTCTTTTGAGCTGAATGAAAATCTGTACTGCAATTTATTAACGCTTTGAGTTAAATGATAATAACAAGAATTTTCGAGCTTTTCACCTACAGAATTAAGTGAATTTACCAAGCTCACACAATTTCGAAGATATTCCTTTTTAGCATAGTTCTCTGCATTTGTACGTTTTGACTGAGCATCATCGTAGTTCCATGGAACAAATGACGTTTGTCTCGTTGCGCTCCAGGCTGCACCATATTCACTAATAATGTTTTCAATCTTAGTTAATGAACCTAGCATATTTGAATCCAATGCTTTTTTTGAGCCTTCAGCAATTGTAATGTTTCGAAGTTTGTTAATTATCCTTTTCATCGAAACATGGTCACTGCTATTCCATGTCGACTGATTGAACTTAGACATTGCCCACTTCACAAATGAAGAAGAGAATCTTACTGTTGATTGGGCAATTGCATTGTCACACACTTTCTGATCAATAAAGCCGTCCTCCTTGTAAAGGGTAGCACGATCAATTATGACATCAAACATTTTCTCTGCATCGTTTAGCCCCAAAGTATCTGGGTTATAGGAATTCGAGAATTGTTGAATGTCAGATGTATGCATATCCTCAGCCTTAATATCTTCAGGGGGACTTACTACTGTTTGAATAAAAAACAGAACTCCACCGACTGCAAAGGCTATAGCCAAAGCCAGTATCAATGATTTTACAAGTGTATTATTCATTAGTTCAATGAGTTTTGGTCAGGAGTATTGCTATTTGAGTTTGACGAACTGGACGAGCCAGTACCGTTAGAATTAGATTGAGTACGAGTAGTTGCATTGTGATTGACACCACTTCCTCTCTCAACAGAAGATGAGTTGCCTGCATCGGAGCTGTTTGAGTCTGTAGCATTAGTCGAAACATCGTCTTTTGAATCAAAATCAGTTTTTAGATATTTCTCAATATCTATCTTGTCACCATCAGTTTTGAAAGTTCCTTTTTTATCGTTATACTTTTTAGTTATTTCATATAAACGATTCCAGGAATCTAAATTTGTCAAGCCTGAATGATTCTCTATAAAGGATTTCAGCTCTTTGAATCGATAATCTTTTATCATTGCATAAACGCCACTCAACTCTGAAAATGATTCCATTTCAGATTTTGTCCAATATGCATTGTTTTCTGTAAGATACGCTAAAGCTTTATCCCACTCAGTCTGAGGTTGTTCTGGCTCTGGTGGTATATATGAAGATTCTGGCTCTGGAGGAAGGAGGTAATTCAACAAAGCATAGCAACCACCTAAGGCGGCCACACCCAAAAAAGTGATGAAAACATACTTTAGCCATGGACGTTTTCGGCGCTTTTTACCTGGTCCATCGTAGGGATCGTCCCAATATACAGGTTCTGATTTCGAGGGCTTAGGCTTGTGTCCGCCGCCAGCAGGTTGTGGTTTATTCTGTTGTGGGGCAGCTATGAGCTTATTTACCCTTGTCTCGGAAGGACTTCCATCAAATTTGAACCCGGATATCTCGTCACCACGTAACTTATATTGAGTCTTGATAACAAACTCAATCTTTCTATTGTCTGGAATATCAGTTGGAATATAGCATTTGTATATATGCTCTTCTGGCTGTAATTCAATTACAAACTCACCATTTTCATTTGGCTTTGTGAGATCAATAACATCAGAAAAGGAATGATAAGTAGCTTTATCTACATGACATGATACACGTGTCAAATCCTCTTCCTTAAAATATACTGTCTTTGGATTTTGCTTATCATCCACCCAGTATTGTCCTACGAATTGGGGCCTAACATTTAAATCTTTTTTCGTATCTTTGTCAATAACTCGAAACAAGCTAAGACGAAAGGACTTCTTGTATTCTGACTTGTTTATCAAAAGTTCTTCCGTTGATTTTCCTTGCTTTTCTATTGGAGCATAACCACTACGGGTCCATTTAATCTTAAGAACTGTTCCTTCTGTTACTCTGATGGAATTTGATCCCAAATTATGCTTAAACCCATCTATTTCTTCTGGAAGTTCAATTACTACACTTTTTTGCAGTTTTGTATCTGAAAGATCCGTTGCATCTGTTACTGTCTGTCCCTTAGCCTTATTTATGAGGTATACAGACTTGTATCTGCAATAATTCGATTGATAGAGGTAATAATCCAAAATATGACTGTCATCATACATTAAATTGGTTCCTTCACCATAATAACGAACCGCATAAGTATCACCAGAACTTGGAGGAAAACTTGGACTCTCAGAAGTTGGATATGTTTTTGAAAACAAACCATCAAGTTCGGCTTTCTTATCCTCAACATCGAGAGAAAGAATTTCTTCTATTTTCTTAATTACTGAAGAAAGCTCTCCTTTGGGAAGAATAATATCTTTATGAATGAAGAGCCACGCACTCTGATAATCCTTTCTACCAGCAATAGACTGCATTATACAATAGCAACAGCCATTATTTACAAACTGTATGAGATGTATTGGGGCTGAATTAGAGTTGTTTGTGACTTTCTTTAATTCTGCTCCTGTATCTCGAACGATGGATGACCATTCATCACTATTATAGTTATAAATGGCTCTAAAACCGCTAGTACGGTTATTTGCTTTGGTCGTATTGATAACAATACCTAATTTATTTTTTTCCATATTATTTACCAAACTTTCTTGTTAATTTACCCCAAATACCAGCTCTTTCTGCGTAAGAACGATCTTTAATTTCCTCAATAATTCGATAAGTCCATTCTTTATCGAACATGCAAAGATTTTGGAAACATACTTTTCCTATCGAGAATGGGAATCTTGAAACAACACCTCCATTGATTTCCTTCTTCTCGCAAATATCAACAAGACCTCCGTACAGACCTTTATAGTATGTTTCAATATAGTTGGCAAGATGTGCTCCCAACTGAGAATCCTCTACTTTCGCTTTATCTGCCTTAGTTACGATCAAATATACGCCATCAGTAAATTCATCAAAAATGTCCATTTCTTTAATATAACTGATAGCTGCCTGCAGATAAGAATCTTGACTCATGTTTCGAATTTTCTTATCCTGAGCTCCATATTCTACAACGAAGAAATGAATCTTTCTATTGTTTGTCCTGTTCTTTATAAGAATATTGTCAAGTGTGTTTATGGCATCTTCTTGTTCCTGTCGTTCAAATGGCAAACCAGATGCTTTAAGATGCATACAGGTAAATAATTCTCCCGACAAATCGATAAATGCCAATTTGTGTTCACGCCCATCTTCACCAACTAAAGTGAATCGCATCTCATAAGTATCTTGAACATCTGTACGCGGAGGAAGCACGGAAACTGCCTCCGGGTCAAAAAGATCTGCTAATTGCATCATGTAGGCAGCACCCTGACAATTACCATCTGGATGCATCGCCTTTACATTAGTTCCATTTTTTGCTGCGCTCATGATAGCTCCTAAGGCACATGTTTTTCCTGATGACGGAATTCCCCAGAAATACACTTCAGTATAGTCTTTCTTTATTGACTCTAAAGGACGGGCTGGAGGTAGATCAGGAACATCACTTGACTGGAAATCCATAAGTTTATCCACAAAAATTGAATCTATACCACTTATGTTTTCCAAATCATCATATTCGATGATTCCTTCATTACAGAGAGACTGGACTATTTCAGCCTCCATGATATTATTATCATCACCAATTACTTCCGCTATATCATTAGATGTTATACGATTAGCATTGAGATATGCCTTAAGTAATTCTGGAATTTTCAAATCAGGACGATTGCTATTATATCCATCCCTTATCGCAGAAATGACCAGACGTGTTCCATTGCCACGTCTCTTTTCTCTCTGCAATTTATTTATTAAAGTACGAGCTTCTGTTATATGTGGATTGCCGGGATTTTCACGAATAAAAATGCGTAATTCATCTATGTCATTTTTATCAAGAGAATCCCAAACATCTTCAACATGAACCTTATTGGCTTCATTTAATAAGTCTGATATTCTGTTACGAGCGTCATCAGCAAACTTACCTGAAGGATGCTTTTGGAGATATGCTTTATAAGCATCTATTGAATCAACAGAAGATGCACTAGACCACTCATTGTCCTCAGCATTCTTTCTCTGTTCTTCGATAGCCTTACGTAAGTTTGGCGTAAGATTTCCTGTCTCACGCATTTCATCCCAAGTAATAGTCTCTTCCTCCAGGAACTCTGCAAGCTGCTTAGGACTATACTGTGTCAGATTGTCTAAAATATTCTCTTTTGTATTCATAATTAGAACGAATCGTATTTACTATTATTTACTTGTGTTTTTGTCTCTTTTTCTACGAATATACTTTTTTTATTCTTTTTTCCGAAGAAGGCTTCAACACTTCTAGAATGTCTTTCCTGAACAAAATATGGACACAAAAGCATCATATAACAAACAAGTAAAGTAAAAATAGCCAAAGCGTTTGGCCTACCTGTAGTTTGATAAATAGACTTAAGACTTGCAAGTCCAGACAATGCCTTTTCTTTATTGGGATTATCGGTCGAAAAGAGAATCGGTTCGTTTTCGGAGGACAAAGATTTCGCAGAATGTTCATTCAAGGATTCTGTCCACCGATTGATAGCAGATTCTATTGTGGTAATGTTCCCAAACAAAAAAATGTTCCAAATAGATGGATCCTTATTGACTTTGCTAATCCACACTTTTGCTTCTTCAATAGATTTTGCAGTAGAGTTGTTCAGAAATAAAGAAAGTTCATTAACTCTATTATCAATGATTTGATCATCTTTAATTGAAGTACGCAAATTCGTTTCAAGGAGATTTATTCTTTCTTGAGAATATGATTCATAATCTGCAAAAATTCCCAAAGATGAATTTACAGAATTTTTAAATTGATTGACAATCCTATCTTCTGAACTTTGAACTGTCCAAAAGTGAGAAAAAGGAATGCCAACCACACACATCATTATAGGTGATAAAGCAATTAAAGTTCTTTCCCAGATAATACTTCTATGGAATTTTTTGTCAACACCTTTTAGTACTTGTGCGCCTAAAATTGTAAGGACAATCAACAGAACACAACATCCCATTGTAATTAATCCTACATAATAGTTACCAATAGTGTAGTATGTCGCTCCCATAAAAACGACATAAGCAATAAAGATTAATGCAAGGAAAGCAACGATGTGCCCCCAAGAAAATCTAAGTTTTCTGTTCATATCTAGTATTTATTTAATTCGGAAGTAATTTTTCAAGTTCTTCAATTTTCTTTTTGTACTCAGCAATTTTGCGACGAATTGCATCATAATCTGTATCCTCACCTTGTTGTGGGGTTGGTACAGGATTTGTAACTGGTGTCGTTATCTCTACTATTTTGTCGCCCTCAACAGGGACTTTACCTGAATGTAAATGAACATCCACGCCATCAGGAACAGAACGACCTTCTCGCGCGATACGTTCAAAGTCTCCCTTCTTAGTTGCTTCAAGTGCCTTATCAACAAGTACCATTGGAGGAATCCACCCATATACATCGGCTCCTGTACTGAACAAAACGTTACGAGCTTGGGTAACAGTTATATCCTTTTTAATTGATTTCATCAAAGCAACAGTGCCAGTAACAATCGGAGCTGACATACTTGTGCCATCACAAGGCTGGAAACTATTATTGGGGAATGAACTATAAATGTTTTTCCCTGGAGCTGAAACATCAGAACATGGCCCGTAATTCGTAAAAACGGTAGGATACATACGCTTATCAACCGATGTCACTACGATAGAGGATTCATTTCGATTTTCGGGAGGAATACTAGTAAGGATGTCGTCATTACCTGCCGCAAATACAAGAATAGTATTCTTTTTTGCTGCAAGTTTACAAACCCTTGCCCAAAGTGCTGCGACATTGTGGAATTGAGTCTGAGCAATCTCTCCTTGCTGTTCAACAGGCAAAACATTAAGTCCAGGGAAAGACGGACCAATGGATATGTTGACCACATCGGCATCATGATGAACCGCATACATTACGCCAGCAACTATGGCAGAAAGAGGACACATCTTATTGTCAAATACTTGAATAGGCATCAGCATACAATTGGGAGCGACACCTGCTGCACCTTTATCATAAAACTCGGAAGAACCAGCTGCAAGTCCCGCAGTATGCGTTCCGTGTCCAACGCCAGTACTCAAAGAATTATTTTGGGTGAAAACATTATATGCGTCTACGATTCGCCCTTTGAACATAGGGTGGTCTGCTTGAATCCCATCATCAACTATTGCGACCTTCACATTTGGCGAGCCTTGTGTTATGGACCATCCTTCTTTTAGATGTATTGCATTAAGATGCCAACCAATATCTTCTACTGATTGACTAATGAAGCCGTTGATTTCGTAAACCTCTTCATCAAAGACGATAAATTTATGATTCGGTATCTTACTGTTAATCGTCTGACGAATTTGATCTCTCTCTGCTTCAGGTATCTGAATGACAAGAAGTTTAACTTCCTTGTCACATCCTATTATACTATATTGATCACCTGGGTATGCTTGTTTGAAATCTTTAGCTAATGCTTCTACATCATCATTCTCATTCTCCATAAATAAGAACAGACGGTTACCCATAACATTAGGCATACCGGGCTGTTCTACTATAGGAGGAAGAACGCCACCTTCCCCAACAACAGGAGCAACAACCCTGTCAGAGCCGGGCAATGTACCAGTGTCATCGGTAATAGGATGCGTATGTCCATTATCATCAATATAGCCTCCATCAGTACTTTCGACAGAATCTATTGGAACTACACCATTTACGGCACGATGGCCGGCGCAGCCAACACAGCCACGAAGTAACCAAGACAAGAGGAATATCAATAATAAAGTTAGAAGCAACCAAAGTAGCCACTTTAGGCAACCTTTACCAGCGAACAACCCCGTGAGCCAAAGCCACCATCTTTTATACCATGGCAAAACTTCTTCATATTGCGCAACACAGACTCTATCACCAGTTAATGCTGCCAAAGGAGACAAACTCCACCCGGTAAATTTGTACCCTTTGTGTGGAAGGACTTTGGGAATCTCGCTTTCAATTAAAGATGTCCCCAAAGGTTTTACGATGTCCTTGTCACCTTGGATTATACCATGTTCCCCAGCATCAAATATGCAATGAGCGACATTAGGTTCAAACTCTGCCGTAAATGTCATATCTTGATTGACAGGCAAGTTGATAGATGGTACCCATCGAGAAAAACGGTATCCATCATTTGCAATAGCCTCAGGTATGTCAATTTCATCAAGAGTGTACCCTTTTGGTACCTCTATTGAAGTTTCGCCTTCTATTGCACCACCTTCTCCTGCATTGAAAGATACCCACACTGTTTCGTCTGAGCTATCTGATGGCTTTGGTTCTGGCTGAGGTGTTGGTAATTTTTTATATTTTGCTTTGAATATGAAATCGTCAGACACTTCGAATCCTATTGGCTCTGGTTCCCAACCAATGAATTCAAAGCCTTCATTAGCTTTAATGACAGGAATATCGGCTGCACTTAAACGTTCCCCTTTCTCTCTGTTTATGCATGGCTGGTAACGCTCAGACTTTGAGGTATCTATAGAGCCATGTTCTCCACAGTCAAAAAATAGCTTCTTTTTATCGAGATGTGGAGCTTCTTTAAAGAAAGAGCCATTACTTTCATGCCTGTGTGGATCTGGGGTCATACCCCATGCTACCAATACGACCTTATCATCATAGCAATATATAAAATCATCGCTGATATGTTTTAATGCACCGAACATCATTTGATATTCCAGTCCATTTAAACCCGCTAAAGCCTCTTTATAGTGATCGACCGTTTCAGCTTTAATTCTATCATATTTATCCTTATCCGAACCAGAGAGTCTGGATAAAATGCGTGGTTTCTCATTCCAAGCGTCACCATACCAGTAAATATCTCCGTCCTCATAATAAGGGCAAGAAAGGAAAGACTGGTACTGTGGTGCTATATGTCCCTTAACAACCGCCTCTACACTCTTGAAACGATTGTATAGGGGGTCATTTCCAATGCCTTGCTGGTCAACAAAGTCTGTTTCGTCGACTTGCCCCAACAATTTCTTGTTATAAAATATAGCTCCTGGCATAATCTCTTACTTTTGATATAGTGTCCTACAGCTATCAATAATCTTTTTAATTTCTGCATTCGCTACTGGGTCACAGTGTGACACATCGGCAGAGTATAGTAGACCGATGACTAATAAGTTCTTCCAACGCTGGAAATTATCCCAGAATGGCAACTTCATTAGGGTTTGCAATGACACATTAGTTGGGTCTTCTGCATCATCAAAGGCCCTTAAGGCATCATATACGCTGATTTCCTTATGATTCAAGTCACTTGCTTCTGGTGACAAATCTATCTCAAGGTTACAAGAACTTGCTTTTTTGCGAATTGTTTCAATGTCTTTGTCACTCATATAAGAGCGCCCGATTGAACTTACAAAATTATTAAGAGTAAGTGAAGCATAATCTGCAATCGCATTTGGTAAATCTGTATTTGGAAATACTCTAGAATAGGTATCTATCCTTTCTGCGATAGTGCGCTGTACTCCTAATCTCTTGCAAAGATTTTGAAGCATAAATGCGACCTCGTCTGAATGAGGCAAGTACTTGTCAAGTCCAGTGACTTGTTTATTTATATAATTACCCCAGTATTCAAGGATTCTATTAGAAACAACATCTGCAACAGTAGCTGCAACTTCACACTCATTGGAAACAACATCTTCAATAGAGAATCCCTTCTTTGAAAATGAACTCTCAAGATCTTCAACTCCTCTAGCATAATAATTGCACAGTTTTTGAATGTTGATTTCCTTGTCATCTGACGGATTAATTCTTGCCTGCTTCCTTATGAGCAATATCTCATTAAAATCAACTGGCATTTCTGTTTTCAAAACAACAATGTCATAAGCAATCTTGCGAATATCGCTGACAGGAATCATCAATCTATCGATGATGCGCCCAAATGTCTCAGGTTTTGTTCCTATACACAAATCAAGTGAAAGACGAATGTCTCCTGCAATTGTTCGAGTCTTTATGTTATTCTCTTCTTTATCTTCTGGCTCATAGTAAGCGATGAGCTTATTAAGAATCTCATCACGGATAATCTTAAGTTCTTTCAAATACTTTTCTCGTCGTGCAGCATCCAACACACCTGATATTGAATCTAGATCACGTATGATGGCCTTTGAACCATCACTGTTCAAAGATGAAACCTCATCCCATGCCTTCTTGGGATTAGCAAAATGTCGTTTGACAAAATCATTGGTTAGAAAACTATGTTCCAAATTCTCAAAGAAATCTGGATAATCAGGATCTACATGACGATTCGTCTCAGGCGATTTTGTTCTACTGTCATAGCCATCAAAAACACGAGTTTCCATAGACCAATAGAAGTCTCGAAGCATATAGATACTCTGGAAAGCTTCAGAACGGAAAATACCGCCTTTCGTAACCCAGTTATCAAACCATGTAGCTGGTCGAATAATTTCAGGTAGTACGGTTTTAAAGCGTTTCCAGTGTTCTGCTAACATTTCAGTGTTGTTTGGCAAATCATTGCTTGTTCGCTTTAATTCTTTATTGAATTTTGTAGCGATTAAGAATAACGGAGAAATTCCGTTAGTGCGTGCCAAATCTTCAGCACGCTGCTCCGGGGTGCTTCCTATATTTTTCTCAATCCAACCATTAATAGTATCTCCTAAAGAGGGCTCAGATTTTTGATCATTATGATGACAGAATAATACTGAACTAATTCGGAGTGAACGAGAGTACTTATTGAACAAATACGCGACCTTCCCACGTCGAAGAATTGTAGGAAGTACATTCGAAATTTCCTGTTCTTTAAACTTTTCTCTAGAACGAGCTCCAGGGAAATCCAAAAGATCTATCTTATTGAGGAATTTTCGCTCATTAGCAATATGCTTCGGTAGAACAAATGTAAGTTCTGCAATCAATGCAGAAAGAGAAGACTTATTAAAAGCTGTTGCCAATAACTCTCCTTTAGCATTATAAACATCTGTTGTCAATACATCGGTATCACTTACATGTGGAATTCCGCATACAGAGTCGAGCCATTCTATCTTCAGTAGAGTACCTTTGTCTCTAAGAACTGCTTCAAAGGGAACATATACTTCCGTCTCAAAGTTTATTTTCTTATACTCGTTTACCAAGAGACTAAACAAATGACTCAATTCCTCATTGTTATTCCATAATATACTAAACACCTTGACCCAATTTTCACTAGAAACAAATTGAATCTTTGGGGCTACTATCTTACGGAAATCAGAACGTGTAATATTAACAGTATTGCTTCCCAATACGTCTTCTACATAATCACAGATGTCTTTGACATCATCCTCTGTCAGCGCATCTTGTACCGGAGTACTCTTTGAAGCCCAAAGGTATTGGACCTTTGAAAGTTCGGCGTTAATAGCATCATGTAGCAACACTTTACTGCTGTCGAGTTTGAGATCATTATAATATGAATCGACTAACAGCATGAGCAAGTCTGATACGGAAAGATTCTTAATCTTAACAAAATCTTTCATCGTATCATTGTCATTATTGATGGTAAATCGTGTTATAACACCTGTAGATTCTGTTTGAGAGGTGTTGCCACCACTAGGATTCAACGCATCAATGAAACTGTATTCTTTGCCATCATTAGTTATGACAAATGGTGAATCTGCTGTAGACAGCAAACTACTCATCAGGTAAGATTTACCTACTTGACTTTCTCCGTATGCCGCTGCAGAACAATTCTCTTCAAGAGAATTTGCAATTCGTCTAAGGGTTCGCCGATATTCCTTAAGCTCTTCAACAGGAAACGAATCCTTTGCAAATTTCTTTGCCCAAGCAATTGAGCTTTCTATTACTGCTATCTGTGAATTGATATCTTGTTTCATAACTATTCCTTATTGAATTTCAAATGCACCAGTATCGAGCCAATAACGCTCATTAGCACCTAAACTCTGGATATTTATCTCTATCATGCTATCTGCAAGGTCATTGCCATTCCGATCAGAAATCGAGGTGATAGACAACTTTTCTTTATCATCAACATCACGTTCGATTGTTAACTGAAACGGCATTCGAAGACGTAAGTCATCCACCATATCCTTCACCTTAGCAAGAACTTGGGCATCACTCATAGGATTTCCTTCAGCAATAGCCTTGTTGCGTATTCTATCTGCCATACGATACTGATTGAAGTCAATGACATACAGTTTTCTCGCAGGGTATGAATCAAAACCTATCTGGCGAACATTTAATGTAGTCGGTAAAGAACTTACCATTAATTCGCCCATGTTCTTTTCTGGGGTAATAAAATACTCTATTGGCTGTCCTTCTCGTGAGGCTTCGATATAATTGATTACTGATTTTAAATTTCTATCAAGTTTTGACTTGTCAATTATAAATCGATCGAGAACACTTAATGAAGATGCATAATATCCGACAAGTGCTCCCATGGCAACAATAGTCTTGGCATTGGCAATATACCCTGTATTGTTACCAAAGGGATACCAATGACCTACGAAATAATTATTTAGGAGAATTAGCCTATTAGGGGAAACCGAATAGTATTTCAAGAATATATCTCGTATCGGACTTAATGACGCAGGTCTACCAGACAGCAAAACTATGTCGCAATTATAAGCATACATAATCGTTGCTATCTTCTTTAATAACGGCTCGAAAGCTCTGGAGATTACATCTGCGACCTCTGAGGCATTGAAATTCCATTCCAATTCTTCGACAGAAAAACCAAAGAATTTGTAAAAGCCATCTTTTACACGCTCATTGGGAGGACATTCGTCGAATACTTCTGAATAACGAACCACGCAATCTTTTGAATCTTTCGACAACAGATCCAGAAAATGATACATCAGTGGAACAGAGTACTGCATGTTGAAGTCACGTCGCAATTTTCTTTCCGCAACTGTCTGCCCAGCATGATCTGGCCCAAAGAAATTGCGAAGCATCTGGCGATATTTCACCTCGTCGATACCTTTCATCTTTTTTCTATAAGCACTATCCTGAGAAAAGAACATAACTTTTTTAATAAGTTCGTTCAACATCTCATCACCTGCATAATAGAAACTATCATAGAACAGAGGATCAGGCGTAATTGTCGTTACATCACCTTTAGTATATGAATAACGGCTTATCATAAGGTCAGATGTTCCAGCACCGATGTCTAAAGAACCAATTGTAAGTTCCGGTTGTGCCCCTTCCTTTGATGCTTTACCATATAAATTAAAGAACTCTTGACATGAGCCTTTATATTTATAACCAACTTCGCCATAAACATAGACAAGTTGCGAGCAGGTCGCCTCGTCATAATACCACTTGCTCTCTGTATCCTTGAAAGATGGAGCGGCGGGAACAACATCTACCTTATAGTCCACTTCTTTGAACAGGTTAAGCAACTTGACTGCATCACTTGCGCATTTTACCAGAGCCTCACGTTCAAGTTTTGACATGGCTGTAGGGCATGTAACAACTATTCGTCTAACCCTGCGAGGCATTGTCTTATCACCTCTATCTATACGATATTGCTCACTGTTGATTTGTGTTTGCGCCTGAGTAAGCATCTCAAGAAACGCTAATGTCATTAAAGACCTCTTGGAATAATGATAAGACTGACCGCCAGAAGCATTAGGTGCTAAACGGCCATCGCTTTGAAGATGTTCTGAGATACCCGGGATGTCAAGGATGTTATTTGTTGTCTCTCCATCCAACACCATAAATTTCCACTCTTCTTTGCTTTTTTTACCATCCCAAAGGTATCTCTTGGGGCTTGACATTGTAGAGAGGCTTTCTTTGACAGAATCAGACTCTGTCGCACGATGCATAAGGAAGTTTGCCTCTTTTCCAAGTCTTACTAAGCTAGGGTATACAAATTGTTTGCTACCCTTAATACCAATGTTCCCAAATTCTACCTTGCGGAAGGCAAGGCGCATGTCGAATGGCTCTTTGTAGATGTTTACCTTTGTCGAGGAGTCATCGAGCAAAGATGTATAATCTATTAGTTCCAATTGATTTACTTGATTAAAATTGGAATTATCTTCTACAAGGAGGGCTGTAGTTCGAGAATTCCCAATATCAACCACCATGTCAACGTCTTTGACAACGACATTGGCATCTTTATATAGTGTAATTTTGGGGAACAATTCTTTTTGGGCAATATAGTCAACCAAGAGGAAATAGGTCGCAATGTAGCTTAGCTTACGCCCGGTATGAACCCTGCCTACACTTCGAACGCCAGGATGTACCAACTCAAAAAGATATTTGTTTATATATTCGGTCTCCTGCTTTGGCGAGCAAAAATCCATAAGAAGGTACTCGTTTTTGCAAACCTCGAATCTTTTCTCATTATTGAAATCTGAGAAAACGGGACATTCATCGTATTCACTAGTCGTATTAGATGTTCGTGTATCAAACGCTAAAAGAACTTTATAGGATTTAACACCCTCATCTTTGCTCTTTATAGGTACAAGTTTAAAACGAGACCAGTTAAGAGGTCCAAAATTGAAACGTGTTTCGCCTCGTTTCAAAAAATATGGAATAGGAAGCCACTTGTTCTCAAAGGCAGAAAGAGTGTTGTTGCGGTCGGTAAAATTCATTTTAAAAATTTCACCATCTACTCCAGCACACATTTCTTCGTCTATCTGAAGCGGTTTGATGCCATCATCGTTTAAGTCGCTGACATCAATGTCTCCGTTCCCGGTTGCATTCTTTAGATAGCCATTTTCAAACAAATCCTTCTTTTTGTAGAAATATCGATTTGTTTCAGTATTTACTTCTTGCGCTAAGTCAAGAACCCATACACCATCAGTGGTATCATACCACTCATGGAACCATAAAGCAAATTTCTCCCTTGTGTTTATTTCAATGTCAAGAGTAGTGATATGTATGCCGGAATTTGCAATTAACGAATACTCCATAATATTATAGATATTAAGATGCTTTTAAAGAATAGACATCATTATTTTTTGTGAATCTATGGGCACTATTAATTCTCTGGGATCCACTTCCAGAACCTTAGCAATTTCCAAAAGCGTTTCCAGCGAAGGTTGTGCACTATTCGTACACCATTTTGAAATGGTTGCAGCGTCTTTACCCAATTGCTCTGCGAGCCACTTGTTTGTTTTCTTTTTCTCGACAAGTACAACTTTGATTCTGTTGATATCTGCCATATGCGTATATTTAATATTATTTCCGCTGCAAAGATACGAAGAAAACTTCAGACTTCGTTTATTTTGCATGAAAAATGTGCAAAATACACGTGCAAAATTGCGTTTTGCACCTTTTTTGGCAGTTTTTGAGCCAAAAAACTGAATTAACGAATGGAATTCTATTGCAATATCAACGACTGTTAATGCTTCGCTTTCTTTTCCGAAAATCTTGTGGCCTAATAGGATTTCTGTCTTGCCACAGTCCTTTTAGAAGTTTTCTTGCATTGTTTTCAGCGGCTGAATATGATTTATCATTGTTATAATCTCGATACTGCCATGCGTAACCGGCCTTAATCATCTCTAAACCAACATCCTCAATTGTAGGAGTTGAAACCTTACCAATTGAACGCCCATATCGATCCGTTTTTGATACACAAACTGTAATGATTTCGCCCCAAATTAAACTGGAAAGATATTCTTTTGCGCGATTCCCAAAAGCTTGACCTTTCTCAGGAGCGTCAATACCATCTATTCTAACCCTCACTTGCTCATTCCCGTTAAGAAGTAAAGTGAACGTATCACCATCCGAAATCTTAACCACATTCCCCCTTAGCATCTGAGCTGACAAGGCCAATGGGATTATCGCAAAAAGGGTAATAACAACTCTTCTAAAATAACAAATTTCTTTCATATCCAATCAAAAGTGTTCGTTTGGGCACCAACCTCAAAGTGATACTTCGCTATGCCCAAGTCCATCTGAGTATAGCCAATCATGGAAAGGCCCTTCTTAGCTCGTACTTGATGGCGATTGTTGCTCATGCCGACATACTCAAATGAGAACTTTTGCTGATTCACGGCAGTTGGGGCAAGCAAGGCAGCTTCGACCCCCTTCCTGAACCATGAAGGCGTTATATCACTGGCATTGCTGACATCCTCCACGCTCTTGATCTTGTGAGGGACACCCTGTGTCTCTCCATAGCCAAGCGCAATCATGCAGACGAGCTTTTCGTCTTTGCCGACATTGTAAGCCTCAGGAACCTTGCGGTACGAGAGTCCCACCCAACAGGTGTTGAGTCCCAATGTCTGGGCAA
>ODAI011211894.1_pt1 | contig 19676 bp, 14 predicted proteins | sample 1539321 | NCBI WGS metagenome assembly ODAI01 (sample SAMN02144231, study PRJEB22623) | gut metagenome | biome: sheep rumen | host: Ovis aries | place: New Zealand
TATGGAGAAGATTCACATGCTGAAGGTTGGTATACATATGCGGGAGGCCTATATGCTCATGCAGAAGGAAATCTTACACTTGCAGCAGGAAATAGTGCTCATAGTGAAGGGTATATGACTAGTGCAAGAGGAGCATATTCTCATGCTGAAGGAGTTCAAACTAGTGTAAGGAATAGTAGTCCGGGTAGCCATGCTGAAGGATATAAAACTAGTGTAGGTAGAGCTACTGCTGAAGGTGCTTCTCATGCAGAAGGTGGAGAAACAATAGCTTATGGAGGGAATAACCATGCTGAAGGTTATGGTACAACTGCTAATGGATCTTATAGTCATGCAGAAGGTCAACAAACATCTACTGAAGGTACAAGTATTGCTGGTCACGCAGAAGGATATAAAACTAGTGTAGGTAATGGTACTCTTGGTGCTCATGCTGAAGGTGGGGAAACTTATGCAGCAGATCGATATAGTCACGCAGAAGGGGACCACACTATAGCATGGGGCTATGGAGCACATTCAGAAGGTGGTGGTACATCAGCACTAGGATTTAACTCTCATAGTGAGGGTCATGGTACGTCAGCAGCAGGTGAATATAGTCATGCAGAAGGATATAAGACTACTGCTAATGGTTGGGGTTCTCATGCTGAAGGTTATCAGGCAACTGGTTATGAAAACGGTACTGCTGTTATTCGTTATAATCTTGCAGAAGGTCTGGGTTCTCACGTAGAAGGTAGTGGTAATACTGCCAGTGGTATAGGTAGTCATGCTGAAGGGCAACTTACATATGCTTTATCTCGCAGTGATATGATTACAGGTTATGCCCATGCAGAAGGACTAATGACTACTGCTTTATGGGAAGGTCATGCTGAAGGAACTGAAAGTTATGCTATAGGAGCTCATTCTCACGCAGAAGGATTGCATACTTGCTCAGCAGGTATGGGAAGTCATTCAGAAGGAAACTACACTTATGCAGCTGCTTGGGCACATAGTGAAGGGTATGCGACTAGAGCATCTAGTCAATCAGCTCATAGTGAGGGGGAGTATTGTACTGCATATGGTTATGCTTCTCATGCTGAAGGGTATACTACTTATGCTGGTGGTTCTTATGCACACTCAGAAGGGTATTATAATACAGCCTTATGTGGCTATTCTCATGTAGAAGGTGGTCATAATAGCATGGGAGAGCCTGCAACTTACTCTCATGCAGAAGGATATCAGAATACAATAAGTACTAGTTATGCTCATGTAGAAGGATATACTAACAAAGCAGCTGATGGAGCAAGTCGTGCTCATGTAGAAGGCTCCTATAATACTGCTTCTTCAAATTCATATGTTGCTCATATAGAGGGTGAATTGAATATTGTTCAAGGGTCATATACTCATGCAGAAGGGTATCACAATACTTGTGATATGGGTAGTGATTATACTCATGTAGAAGGTGGAGCGCATTTAGTAGGTTCGTCATGTACTTATAATCATGTAGAAGGATTAAGTAATTCGGTTCAATCTAGTGGAGCGCATAGTCATCTAGAAGGTGGATATAATATTGTTAGAAATGGGTCTACTTATAATCATGTAGAAGGTTATGCAAACGTACTTGAAAATGGCTCTACATATGGGCATGCTGAAGGTTATGGGCATTCAATGAGTAGTGGAGCTACTTGTAATCATGCAGAGGGCTATGGAAACTCGTTATGTAATGGTTCTCATTATAATCATGCAGAAGGATATGGCCATATTATAGCATATACTGCTTCTTGTAATCATGCAGAAGGTTATGAGAACTCATTATACTACGCTACTTATAATAGTCATGTAGGCGGATATCATAGTTATGGTGCAAATACTACTAACTCATTCTTACATGGTGAAGGAGTCTATACAAGTATGTCAAATGCAATTGTTGCATTTGGTGCGTATAATGATACCACTCCTTACCGTGCAGCAGATCCAGAAGCAGAGCCTGCAATTACAGAAGATCCTCAAATCTTTATGGTAGGTAATGGTACTCATACAGAACCGGCTCCTTCAGGGGATAATTATTGGGTAGAGGCCCCAGTTAATTTAGGAGTACAAGGGGCAAGTGAATATAGTGGTTTTAGTTCTACTGGCTCAACTAGATGTTATGTAGGGTATATAGCTAGTGAATCAAATCCAATATGTGTTACTTCAGATGTTGCTTCTATTACTCAAACAGTACATATGGGAGGCCAGGAGATGCCTATAAACTATACTGGAAATCAACTTTCTCAGTATACAAATAATAAAGGAACAACATTTTATTATAAATTAATTAATTTTAGAGCTAATACTATTTATGAAACTGGACAATCTCTTACTTCAATGTCAAACGTACAAGATGCGTTGAGTGCTTTGTGGGATGTAAATGATCCAGTAACTGTACGTTCTAATGCCTTCTCAGTATCGCAAGAAGGCAACGTTATCATGGCTGGTAAAGAGCTCGTTATGACCGGTGATGATGATCAGCAGTATGTATTAAAGATTGTTGGTGGATTATTAACAGTTTCACTTCGCTCACAATCTTAATGTTTTAAGGAGAAAAAGGAGATTAAAAAATGAAAAGACCTATATTATCAGTTATGATTCCAGCTTATAACTGTTCTAAATATATAAATAGATTACTTGATTCTATTGTAAATCAAGGCTGGGCAAAAGAAGATTTAGAAGTAATATTTTGTGATGATAACTCTACGGATAACTCCGTAGAGTTAGCTCACACTTATGACGATAAATTAAATATAGTTTATTGCGGCACAGGGGATCAATACAGTATACACTGCCCTGGTAACACCCGCAAAACGGCCTTAGCGCATGTAACAGGCGAATGGATGACAAGTATTGACAATGACGACGAGTTTCTTCCCGAGGCTTTTAATAAAGTCTTCGCGCATATCAAAGAGACAAAAGAAACAATGTGCATAGTAAGTCAGATACAGCAAGTAACTGAAGATGGTTCTGAAGAAATCAAAATTCTCAGCGGCGAAAAAGCTGATACTTGGACACATGGTAAATATTTTAATATGGACAACTTAATTAGAAAATATAACGTTGACTATAAAGAAAATATGGCAAGCCATGAAGATTTATATTTCAATTCTCAAGTTCTTTGTAACTTAATAGGAAATGGAAGAGATTATAATTATCTCTATGAGCCAACCTATAAATGGTATTGCCGCAGCGATTCATTATCACATTCTTATTACTTTACAGAGAATAGTAAAAAATATAATTATATTGAGGTATACTTAAAAGATTTCTTATATGCTGGATATAAAGGAAATCTTGATTATGCTAATAAATATGAAGAACAAAAAGCTTTCTATGTTAATCAAATAATGATGAGCATATTACACGGTTATTTTTATTCTCAGGCAGCTTACTATCGCCTTGGCGCTCAATGGTACCTTGATCCATTAATGACTGATAATAGACGATTTATGCGTTTTATGGTTGATGATATCTGTCAAGGATTAAAAATAACTAGAAATGATATTATTAATTATATCTATAGTCTTCCAGAACGCTATGTAAGTATAAAAGTTCAATGCTATGATGGAAGTAATATGTTTGTTGAATTAGAAAGTTTTAAAGATTTTATAGAAAGTCTATAAAAGGAGAGAAAGGAGAAAGGAATGGCTAGTAATACTTTATTTCCACCGATTATAGATACAACTCAGCCAGCTTTCACTTATGATGGAAATTGTACTATTAATTTTCGATTATCAAGCTACAATAGTATAGATGATATCGGTGGTTTATTGTTTACTTTCATAACTCAAAAGACGAATAAATCTGCTTTAAATACAAACGATGCGAGCAGACTCGCGCCCGGAGAGTTTGATCCTGATACAGGAGAAGAAGGAACACCTAGAATGTTCTCTGCGGCCCAGGTATATGTTCCTAAAGCAAGTAATAAGGCGAAATCAGACGATGAATATAACGACGAGTTCTATTTCTCCTTTAAGTCGGGTGCAAAGCCCGCAACAGGGACGGCCGCAGATCCTACTACTATTGTTTTAAATGATCCTTTAATATATACTGATAATATTTATACTTGGGGTTATGTAAATGTTAACGACGAATGGGGAGACTATACTGGCGACCCTCCTACTAAATGGGGAAGATTAACTTCATTTAAACCCGTTGGAGATCCTCGTATGCATTTTAACCCTGATGTATATTATAAGATGCAGATTCGTTTTGTCGCTGATGGTTTTGTTCCAAGAGACGATCAGAATAACGTAATACCTAATCCAACAAATACTTGGATTAACAATAATCTTGAGAACTTTTCTGAATGGTCTACTGTTACAGTATTTACACCAATTAGAATACCTCAGATTAATAATGTTCTTATTAATAATCGAAAGATAGAGCATTGGCTTATTCCGGTTAATATGGAGAATTGGCAGTTTCCTGCTATGCATCTCGAAGGCGCTGATAAGACGCCGGAAGAGGTTAAGCGCATTAAACAACGCGAATGGATGCAGACAGAAATTCTTGAATCTTCTGTTATCGCGATTACTGCACAATTTGATTTTAAAGAGCATTGGGTTAGTTTAGATAGTAATATCGTTGAAGAAATCGATCTTTATGATGACGCTCGAAATGTTTATTTCTATCAATATTCTCTTGGACCTAGTATTTATTGGAAACCAGAAAATTGGGATGAATATGTAATTTGGAATAATGCCGACGATGTAGTAAGATGGAGTGACACAGTCGATCGCTTTGAACCAGATTTAGATGATTATAAAAATTTAGATTTTTCTACTTATCAAACTGATACACGCGATCATTTTTATGAATATTATCCATGGAACTCTAAAGCAGAAGCTGACTCTCTTGAATCTTATCAAATTCGTATAAAAGAATATACTGATGAAGAAGGAGACAAGGGAGTTATATGGACTAGTGAAGTATTTTATCCTGAAGTAACTAATTCAAATCAATTCTATCAAATACTTAAAAAGAGAATTGATAAATCACTTACTTCTTTATATACATTAGAAATAACTTATACAACCCATTTCGGTTATGTGCAGGATTGGGGAGTACTTTGTAGATTTATTAAAGCTGTTGATACTTGGCAGAATATATCTTGGAAACATGATTATGAAGATGGCCGCATGATTTTAACAGGCCTGCCTAGTAAAAGTAAGTCTAGTATTGGTAAAGAAACAATTACTATTTTAAGATGTAATACAATAGATAAATACAATGAATGGTCTCCTATTTATACTTATAAAACAACTAAGAATAATCGTGACCAAGACGTATTTAATTATCAATACATAGACTATACTTGCCAGGCTGGAGAGTATTATGAATATGCTATTGCTAGTGATAAAGGTCGAGAATCAACAAGAGATGAAATGACTACGGCTTGTACTTTGATGGACTTTGATGATATGTTCTTGTATGGCGGTAATGGTCAGCAATTAAAGATTAAATATAATCCTCAAATTAATTCATTAAAATATAAAATGGCTGATAGTTCTTTTGATACTCTCGGTAGTAAGTTCCCTATTATTACTAGAAATGGTATATTAAAATATCGAGAGTTTCCTATCGGTGGTCTTATCTCAATGCAAAGTGATGAAAATGAAATTTTTGCTAAAGATATTGATTTAGCTAATTTCGTGCCCGGTTCATCATACGCAGAGACTGGCGATGGAGATTTCTATACCGACGCCGCAAACTACCAGAAGGATACATTTAGGTCTAAGACTAATCGTTCTTCTGTTGTTGGTGGTGGAATTGAATTAAATGTAAATGCGGAATTTTATAAAGAGAAGAGATTCAGAGAAAAGGTATTTGAATTCTTAACAAATGGTAAACCTAAGTTATTTAGATCTCCTTCTGAAGGAAACATTATTGTAAGATTAAAAGATGTTTCATTTACACCTAATCAAACATTAGGCCGCAAGATATGGTCATTTAGTGCTACTGCTATTGAATTCGATGAAGCAACCGGTGAGAATTTCATGAAGTATGGTCTTATGGAATCTGTTACTGCAATTGATTCAGCAAATGCGGACTTCCCTCCCGCGAGAGTCGGAGTCGCCTATAATTCCGTTTTTGACGACGGGAGAGGAGGAGAATAATGGCTAAACTACCTTACTTATATGACGAGAAATTCCTCCTAGAGATGGATAATCTTAGATTACGTCATCAATATGCAAAGATTACCGTATTAGATTTTATGACTGAAAAAACTATTGAAGATATTACTGGAAGGGTAACTTCCGGTAGTATCTCCCTTAACGGGGATAGTTGTGTACGTCGTACAGCTAATCTTACTTTTGTTATTGATGATCCTGAATATTTTAATTTATTTAAAGTATCCAATTTATTATCTATTAATAAGAAAATAGAATTATCTATTGGGCTTGAGAATACTACTAATAAATATAAAGATTATCCAATTATTTGGTATCCACAAGGTACTTATGTTATCACAAGTCCATCTATTTCATATTCTACTTCTGGTCTTACTGTAGGATTACAACTAAAAGATAAGATGTGCTTACTTAATGGAGATTGCGGCGGAGTCTTGCCCGCACAAACTACTTTAAGTGAGATAGAAGATGTAGATGCTTCGGGTGCTACAATTATTACTTATCCTACTATCTATCAGATTATACAAGAGCTAGTAAATCATTTTGGTGGAGAGCAGCTAGGTAAAATTATTATTAATGACCTAGGGGAGCGCACTTATCAAATTATGCGTTCTATCTCTGCAACTCCTATTTATGCTCATAAAACTTCAGCTGAAAATGAGAGCTATACTTTTGACAATGATCCTGAAGGTGAGGATGATTTAGTATTTTATTCTAGTGAACCGATATGCTATTCGCCAACAGATTTTACCTATCCCGGTGAATTAATAGTTCAAGCTGGAGCTACTGTTACTTCAGTCCTTGACACTATTAAGAATACTCTTGGTGGTAACTTTGAATATTTTTATGATATAGAAGGGAATTTTGTATTTCAAGAAATAAAAAATTATTTAAATACTAGCCAAGCTACTATTTTAAATAATATAAAGAATAAAGATAATACTGGCAAGGCTTTAAATGAAGCTTATGCAGTAATTAGAGATAAAGGGAAAGCTGTTTATAGCTTTAAAGATAGTCCTTTAATTATCTCTTATAATGTAACTCCTAATTATTTAAATATTAAAAATGATTTCCTTGTTTGGGGAACTCGTACAACAGTAAATGGATTAAAGATACCTATTCGTTATCATTTAGCGATAGATAAACGTCCAGAGATAGTTACTTTTGAAAATGTTTTTATATATTTATCTAATATCGATGGAGATAAGAATGTAATCAAGGCGCAGATACCTCTTAAGCTGCCTTATCAAAATATTGACCGCAATGGTATTGGCACTAGTGGTATAGTATATCAAATCGGTACTCCAGATAATTATCAATTTTATGTATGGAGTGAAGATGCGGTAGATTATATAGAAGTGACTGATGTTGGAAAATTAAAAGAAAAATATCGTCCTGTAGACTGGAGAACAGTGTTATATTTACAAGGTTCTTTAGGAGATCAATACGGAACAGATTCTAATTACTATTATATAGAATTAAAGAATGAATGGCCTAAGTTATATGACTTGCGGCCTAGACAGCGTGGTGGTTATCATCAGGGAGATGATTTTTATTTTGACACAGAAGGTGAAGGTCAGAGTTTCTGGTCTTATGTTACTGAAGATCCAACTAGTATAGATTATTATTTAGACTTTATTGACTCTGGTGCGGCGATCTCTGAGTTCAGCGTTGGCGTCATTGGCCGCAGACAGAAAGTAATACAAGACGATGATATTAATTGTATTTTTGAGCCTAGTAAATTCTGTAATACGGTCGCTATAAAAGAAGAGACAGAAGGGTTAAAGAAACAAAAGATGCAGGAAGAAATTAAACAATGTTTGTTAGATGGCAGGGATTATTCGAAAGTTGATGCAAATATTTATGATTTCTTTGTGATGGGAAGTGGTTTCTTTAGTGCTTATGAAACAATAAGAAGCGCATTACAAGAGTGGACAGATTATAATGAATCTATTCAGCTTACTTGTGTTCCTATTTTTCATTTAGAACCTAATACTAGAATTACAGTAGAAAATAGAAATTTAAATATTAATGGTGACTATATGATGCGGTCATTGTCTATTCCGCTTGGAGGCGGTACAATGTCAATTAGCGCTAATAAAGTAGTAGAAAAATTATAAAAAAAATAAGGGGAAGCTTTTAGCTTCCCCTTTTTATTTCGTTAGATTTGCTTCAAATTTGGCTTCAACTAATGCAAATAATTGATCTCCAGCATGATTGCCGCCAAGGCTATTATAGATTTCATGCTCATATTCTAATTCATCAAATTCTTCTAAAGTAATTTCATGATCTTCTGCAAGAGCTTTTTTACATTGATTCTTGAACCAATTCCCATGTACCGAGAGCATCCCGCCTTTTAAAACCTCTACTTCTCCATGTACTTTATTTAATTCTTTATAGATATTCTTATCTTCTTCGGTTAAGATAGTCATTTTTTCGCCAATGGCTTTTTCTATCTTTTCAAGAAATTCTTTTCTTCCTTGCTCTTGTTCAATTTTTTTCAGTTTGTAAAGTCTTTTAACTACTAAAGTTCCTATAGATATCAATGCTCCAAAAAATACAGGAACCCAATAATTAACAGCGATTGAAGCAATGGTTTCCCACATAATATAACCTCTCCTTTCTAAGTATCCTTCTCAAAATACTTAAAAAAGAGAGGTTATAAATTGAAGTCTCTTACCCAAAGTAAAAGCCTTCGGCCTTAGGAGGGTCTAATTTATAAGAACCAATACAAATAGCATCACTTTCATCTTGTGTAGCTTTTATGCCATAAGTATTGATTACATATTGTTGGGCATTTCGTTTTTGCTCTTGTCGAGCTTTTCCTTTTATTCCTAATTTGCTTTTCCATACTGCGGCCAAGACCGCACTATTCTTAATTTTTAATTCTGTTGCTAATTCATATATAACACCAAATACTTCAGCTAACACTTTAAATGTTTGAACATTATTTCCGACATTAGCTTGTAATTGAATATCTTCAAATACAATTTCATTAATATCATATTTTTGAATTAGCTTTAATACTTCTTTCTTAATATAATATAGGCGCTCTCCTATATCATCTTGATTAGATTCAATTTTCCCGTAGGCCTCTAATTGGCCGTCTTTGAAGACCGCCCAGCCCGAGGTATGACTCGCTTGATCCAGCGCTAATAAATTTCTCATTTAGAGGTACTCCCAAATCCGCCTTCTCTTGTGCCTGATGCATTATCATCAGTTGTAATATCATAATGCTTAAAAATACCTTGCCCGATGATATCACCTTTCTTAAGTATGATCGGCACTGGTGATAGGTTGATCACCTGGAAGTAAATATGCCCATCATTCTGGCTGTTATTGTAGTAGTCAGCGTCGATGATACCCTCACTGTTAGCTAGCAGTAGCCAATACTTTAAGGGACACGAACTTCGTACTGAAAGCTCAAGGTACATATCATGCGGCATACGCGCCTTTATTCCAGTTGGGACAAGAGTAGGTTTTGCATAAGCAGCCTTAGTAATCTTAGCCATTTCATCAAGAGTTACGGGATCATTTATTTTATTTAATCCTATATAGGTTACAATTTCATTCATTAAGTAGTTATAAGGAGGAATAAGAGTATCCTCAGCTACTTCGAAATCATAGCCGGCAGAGTCTGCGGTCTTTCTAGCGGGGAGCGCGATATTTTTATCTTCATAACCTTTTGTTACTTCGAATTTAATCATTACTTAAAATTATGTTCCTTTCTATCAAAAATTGAGTTAATTTCTCTTCAATATTATCATTATAATTGATAATAAGTAGAGGAATATTATATTTTTGACAATATGTAATTTTTAATTTATCATTAGTTATTAATGTTTTATATTGTTTTTCTCCACCAAAAAAATCTGCTGGAGCAAAGTGTTGTTGACCTTCAAATTCTATTAAACAATTTAATTGATTTTGTTTAAAAATAGCAAAATCAAAACGTAATTTCTTATCACTAGCACAGCTACAAAGGTCATTAAAGCTGTATTCTGTTTTAAAATCTATATTATATTCTTGTAAAATATTGGATATTTTAATTTCTCCATGACTTCGATTCTTTTTACCACAGCTCATGGTATTTCCTGAAATTAATCGTCTTGATGGTACAATAACATCAGTACGTTGACATCCGCATTCACATTTACATTTCCAAAGATTGCCCTCTTTACTAGATCCAACAATTTCTATAGGAATTAAATATCCAAATTTTTGATTTGTTAAATCTAAAGAGTGTGCTTGAGCATTTAGATTTTTAGTCTGACAGCCACAAGATCTTACTCTGTTTTGTCTTAATGCAGTTCCTAAAACATCTATTTCTTTTCCGCAATCACATTTACAATGCCATTTGATTTGATTATAAATATTATTATTAGTCCTATATAAAACTGTCAAATATCCATATTTATTATTTGTTTCATCAATGAAATCATATGTTTTGTAAGGACAACTTCTAGAGCAGCAAACTACTCTATTCTTTCTTAAATCAGATCCGCGGACTATTTTAGTATTGCCGCAATCGCATTGGCATAGCCAAGCTGCTCGGCCGTTTTTATCTTTTGTATATTCAATAACTGTTAATGAACCATATTTATGGCCAACTTCATCAATACGTTCTCTCATTTTAATTTACTTCAAAGTCAATATTTATTAAATTAATAGGCTCTTTTTCATTATTAAAGGCTAAAGTAGCTTTAACTAATTCATATTCATCAATTACTTCACCTTTAGCTTTAATTTCTTTATGAGCATATTCAAATTTTTTTAGGTCAAATCTATTATCATTTTTTAATTCAGTATGTAATTTTTCTACCTCAGCTACCGAATCCACTCTAATACTTTCTACAATGGTTACTAAATATCTTGACATTTTTTATTCTCCTTTATCTCAATTAACTTTTATTTCTAAGGTATTGCCTGAATATTCATTTTCATTAAAATTATAAATAGCATCAGCTATTCCTTCGAGGTAATCATCTTCTCCAAATAAATGGAAAACTGTATATCCGTGCTCTTTGCAAATTAATGGAACTAATCTTACCATATCATCTGTTTGAATATAAAATTTCGTTCCATTTGGTTTAATTAATGTTTGAGTAAAATCAAACATATTAAAACAACAACTTAATTCATTATCTGGCATATGTTATTACACCTTCCTCCCACGGCATAAGCTTCATAAGCTTTGGGTCATCGTCTTCTGTCTTATTCTTAAACCAGATATCTAAAGTCTCTCCTTCTTCGTCTTCATCAATACAATAGACATCATACTCATGTAGGATTTCTAATACTGCGGTACCGAGGAAGGGCATTTCTGCCTCTTCCTCTTCCTTTTTAACGAAGAATGTAAAGTATCCGGTTTCTTTGCAATAAAGTAAGACATATTTATAATCTTTATTCCATTTGTTTATTTTTTCAGCTTGCATATTTAAAGTAATTACATCCATTGGCTGCATATTCTTTTTTATGAAAGCTTTATTTAGGTCATATAACCTCATTGCTACATCCATACTTTTAATTCCTTTTACTTTTTATTCTAGTATAATTATATCATATTTTTTCTATCAAGTCAAATCATCATCAGTAAATTTGATATTGATTTCATATGAATTTAAAACAGCAGTAAGGTTATCAGACATACAATTAGTATCTTCACCCTCAAACCATACATATACTTCAACTGCTAGGCCATTGTCTGTGACTTTTGGAATGGTAATATCATTGGGGTTGATTGCGGTCTTGCTTGTTTTTGGAGCCACCGTTGTGGTAGAACTTCCTGCTTCATTATTAGTTACTCCATAAGAAGCATCAGCGCCCGCAACAGGAGCAAAGATAAGAGTATCATTGCCAATCTTAACTCCGACTCTTAATGCTTTGTCAAGGTCTTGCGCATCTTCATCATTTATCTTTGTTGCTGTAACAGTAACTCCTAAATGATTTGCCGTTATTACCAAATCTTCGGTACTTGAAGATTTAAGATAATACTTATACATTACATAATATCCTTCACCTTCATCATAGCTACCGCTAATACCATGATTAGTGTCTTTATAATATACGTGCGTTTCAGCCTTCGTATTGCCTGCAGCCTGGGCCGCACTCACCACAGCTTCGTCAGTGGCCGCACTTAAATCTGTATATTTCTTACCTTCATCAACATCTACTGTTCCGCTTAAATTATCTACTCCTGCTTCATCAGAAGACTTCTTTGAGTTTGCGTGCCACCATGCCGTTAGGTTATGGGTTGAAGCTGGCTGCAGCTCTATTGTAGTAGGAGTTGTATTAGCAGTAGCTTCTTCATCCCAAGTAGTACTATCTGCTGTTGGTACTTCATTTATTAATAATCCTTCTTCTGCATGTGCTGTTACTTCCATACCTACTACTGATACCTCTTTGTTCATAGTGAACCAAGCGTAGGTGGAGGATATAAGCATAAAGGTTGAAACTATTAGCATCATAAATGCTGAATATAATCTCGTTTTCTTACTCATACCTTTCTTCTCCTTTCTTATAGTTTCTTACTATGCTTAAATCTATATTGAACTTCTTGCTGTTTACCTTTATTAAAAGCGGTCATATAATCTCCTGTGAGATATCCTGTAACACGTCTTAATCTTTGAATATTATGACTGCCGCATTGAGGGCAAGTATCATTTAATTCGTCTGTATAGCCGCAATTCATGCAAGTATCACAAGGAACATTAATGGCAAAATATGGAATATCCTTATCCATCGCATAATTTACCATTGTTTCAATAGCTTCTAAGTTATTAGTAACAGTCGATTCAAGTTCAATATATGTAATACATCCTGCTGAACTATATCCTGTTAATTGACTTTCAATATCAATTTTTTCAAATGGGCTAATTTCTACCCATACTGGAACATGCATAGAGTTAGTGAAAAATTCTTTATCGCTAACATCAGGGATTATACCATATTTTTCTTTAAATTTCTGCATCGCAGTATAGCATAAATTTTCGGCCGGAGTGTAATATACCCCAAAATTTAATTTATATTCTTCTTTAAATTGCGCACATTTATCTTTAAATAGCTGTTCAATTCGTTTAGCTAATTCCATACCTTTTTCTTTTGTATGGTCACAACCTATTAATATTTGTAATGCTTCTGCTAAACCAAGCTGGCCAATTGCAAGAGTTCCATGCTTAAGAGCAGATCTAATTCCTTCTTCTGGTACGTATCCTGCCATAGTACCATTTTCATACATAAATTTAGCTGCTTCTGGTGGTTGAGAGCAGATATACTCAAAACGTTCTATAAGCATATCTTTTGCAATATCTATATATTGTCCAAGCTTCCATAAAAACTCTTCCTCTAATGGCAAACATCCTTCTGCGGTTGCTGGATGTAGGCGACCAGCTTCTCTAATATTCTCTACCATTATTTTAGTTTCCATAGCTATTGTTGGAAGGATAAGTGTGACTGGGCAGATATTTCCTCTACCATCCTTAAGTTGACCGAACCCGTTTACATCCCAACCGTTAGCTGTTCTACATCCCATCGTGGAGAAGTATGTACGCGGATCATTCTCATCGTATCCTGCATTACCACTCCAATCACAGTTAGCATAATTAGGATATAGTCTTTTAGCTGTTGACTTTAAAGCTAATTTATATAAATCATAGTTAGGATCGCCAGGTTTTCTATTTACACCTTTTTTTAATTGAAAGATTCCACAAGGGAAAATAGGAGTTTTATGAAATTTACCAACTCCTTTAAGACTACCTTCTAGAAGAGCTTTAATTACCATGCGGCCTTCAGGGAGAGTACATGTTCCATAATTGATTGATGTGAATGGCAGTTGATTCCCGCTACGTGACTGAAGTGTATTTAGATTGTGATACATACCTTCAGCGGCCTGTTGCAGCTCTTTTTCAGTCATGTCCATTGCATACTTATAAGCTTTAGTACATTCTGCTGTTTGTACTAAAGGTATTGTATCTTTATCTACTGTAGAATTAGTATATGGTGTAATTGGCATTTTAGAAATGTCTACATTTGTAAAATAATGTTCTTGATTACCTTCTTCAAAATATTTTAATCCATCTTTAAAATGTTTCCAAAAACTTTTCCTTATGTAGGGAACCATTGTCCAGTCCAGGTGTGTTGCAGACACTCCACCAAATTGTTGTAACGACTGCAACTGAAATATCACTGCTACTAACTGGAAGGCTGTTCCGATACTATTAGCTGGACGTATATCAGTTTGACGAGTATTAAAACCCTTTGCTAATAAATCATCAAAAGGAATACTCAAACAGTTATGCATACCTACTGCATAAGAATCTAAATCATGTATATATATTTCATTATTTAGATGAACTGTTCTTGACTGTTCTGACATTATATAATCAAGAGCGTATTGCTTCATTAAAGTATTTGCGGCCTCGCCTCGACGCCCGCCAAACGAATGTTCGTCAACATTAGCATTTTGATTTTGAACATTAGAAGCAGTTAATTTTTCACCGATAGTTTGAATAAGAGCAGTATTTTTTGCTCTTTCTCTAGTACGTTCGTCTCTATAAAGGATATAAGCCTTAGCTACATCTTTTCGTTTACAAGACATTAAACCTTTTTCTACTAGATCTTGAATCTGCTCGACGGTAAGCGGCTTATCAGCTTGCATTACCTCGTCTTCGATGTACTCCGCTATATTATTAGCTTTCTGTTCAGCATAGTCATCGACAATTCTGTCTACTGCTTTAAAAGCTTTTAATACAGCATTTTTAATTTTGTCAGCCGAAAATTCTACGAGTCGGCCATCTCTTTTTTGTACTTTCATACATTTTTCCTCCGTAGTTATAGTATTTTGAGGTCCCCTTAGGGGATACAATTATATATGAAAATTATTTATTAAAAATTGAACTTTTTTGCCCCGTTAAGTACGGTTTGCACGCTATAAACTAATTCTTGCTCGCTATCATTCCACAATATTGTTGCTGGTATATCAAGTATATTAGTATAACTAAAATCAGCTTTATCAGTATGATAGCGTCTAATAATCTCGTCTACATCTGGGTTTGTTTCTCTTTTTAGCTGGCGGAGAAGACGAACGTTATCGCCGGCCCGCACATGATAAATAATTAAATCAATATCAGGATTGTTCATTAAAGACCTTACTCCACTAGGATTAAAAACTCCGACATTAATTTTATCTTCTCTTAAAGCTGAAAAACTTGTTCCGTAATACCAGTTATTAAAGATAGCATATTCAATCATTTCATTATTTTCAATTTTCGTTTGAAAATTTTCTTTAGAAATATAGAAATAGTCTACTCCGTAAACTTCATTATCTCTTTTTGGGCGGGTAGTATGACTTATAATACCATGTAATTCAGTATTAAGGTTAAGGACACATTTTAAAATAGTGTCCTTACCTACTCCGGCTGCGCCCATAATTGCAATAACTTTATACCGCTTCATCTTCTGCTACTCCTTGTGCTCTTTCATGTCTTAATTCTATTGTATTGTCTTCATTTATACTATCTATTTTATAAATTTGATGGAATAAACTACGACTATAAGATTTAGTTACAAAAGTATCGTCACGTCTAAATCCTTGTAACATTAACATTGTTCCTCTTGTAAACCAGCTCTTTTCAATTACTTTCTTACTTCCATCTGCCTGAACTTGACTTATTTGCTTTTTGTACATTGCATACAATTCACCAGTCATTTTTACATTTACTACTCCATCGGGAGTTAATAAAGTTATTGAATGTCTTGTGTCATTTTTAGCTATTACAGTACCAATAATACGGACTAATTCATATATAGGGATTTGCCGACCATTACGTTTAAGCATATAGTCAATTTTTTCATTCTCTAATTCATTAAAATTAACTATGCCATATCTCTCTTTTTGAACGTTAGCTAATTCATGCTCATGATAATAGAAACACATACTTTGCATTTCCCATGTAGAAATTGTGCCCTTAGCATAATGATTCCATTCTTCTAAATATATTTGCGCATTTAGTTCATATAATATTTGATCCTTATCATCAGCTATCCATTTTCTAAAAACATCCATCCAGCTCTGATAAATTTTATCCCATAAACTAGCTTTTAGAGTTAAATCAGAATCAATTAAATTATCAGCTTCAATTTCTGTTAAAAAATTAACAGCTCTATCATCTAATTGATAGATATTTTTATCTTTTGTTTTGCAAACACTCTTAAGATATCTATTAAATTCATAAATTCTTCTTGCGGTTATTCTTTCTTCTGTATCTTCAGGAAGAAGATTATACTTAATTAATCCTGGCATATTCTGTAAGGTTAATTTCTTTTTCTTATCACATATTTCCCAAAGATACCAACCCATTGTGAGTTTTCGATCCATAAATTTATCAAAAGCTCCTGCTTTAATGAGACTAATTACCGCAGTTTTAGTTAATGGACACTTCTTTAAGAAATCTTTTATTGAACTATATGGTCTATTCTTTATAATTAAATCTACTGTATCATTATTAATATTGCTTAATGCTTTAAGACCATAATAAATTGTATTATTCTCCGCGTCAGGTTTAAAACCGTAATCTGATTTATTTATATCAACAAGAGATATACTAATACCATGAGACTTAATTGTATTAATTGCTTTTGCAATCTTTCCATAGTCAGTTCCTTTATCAGAGTCTTCTAGCGAACCAGAGTTGACAATAAGGCATGCTGTATTCCAATATACCGGATTCCAGTTTGTTGCTAGGTATGCAGATTGAAAACCTATAAATGAGTAAGCGAGTGCGTGAATAACACTGAATGAGTACCCCATCTGCGGGCCTACACCGCACTGCCAGATATATTTTCCTAATGCTGGTGAGCTTGCTTGTTCAAGAATCTGTTTATGTAGTTCTGGGATTTTACTCATTTGTTTTTTACCAACAATTTTACGAGCCGTATTCGCTTCTTTTAAAGTAAAATGACAAATATTTTCATCCATTAACATTCTCATAAGTTGCTCCTGTGAAGGAGGTACCCCATAAGATGGTTTAAAATATGGCTCCAATGTTATCATTTCTTCTTTTGTTAATCCAGCTAAACGCATTTCATCATACCATAAATTTATATTATTTTTAAATCTAATATATTTATCCATTGGTGTTTCTGCACCTTTTTCTGCCGTCATTAATCTCATTAATCCATTGGCATCAGCAAGTTCTAACATAGAACTTGGTTGTATCTTTTTAGCTGCTTGCGCGCCTATTGCGCTATCAAACTGAAACAAATCAAGAACTTTAACTTCTTGAATTGCTTTCCATACTTTTTTATCTTCTATTGGAAGAACAGAAGGATGTAAATATTTATCATAAACTTCTTTTAAAGATAACTTTGGATCTATTTGATTGTCATTTTGAAGAAGTTTTATTGTTTGCACTATTTTATCTTGAATTTCAGTAACAAGGAAATCGTACTTAGTTGCGCCGCAATTCTCTGCTGTATGGAGGTCATATTGCGTTATGACATCTCCACTCGGGGTTTTCATATATGCCATAAATTCAAATGGATCTTCATCTGCAAAAACAACTCCCGATGCATGAGATCCTCTACGAGATATAACACCTTCAATTCCAATCATTACATCTAAAAGACCGGGATACTGATTTACTTCATTAATAAATAATGTTACTGGTTGTCTGTCTTTATCAGGATCACCATATAATACTGTATGTAAATCCCATAAAAATCCTCGTTCTGATGGAACAAGAGAAGATAAATATTGAGCTGTATCTACATCAATACCATCAGGGCAATCTTCACTACGATATCCTCTACAAGCTGTTAAAATTGCGGACTTGGTTGTTTCTGTACCAAAAGTTGCAACTAAAACTGCACCAAGATTATTTTTAAAATCTTCTTCTATATCTTCATAGAAATTATGTGCTCTTTCTTGCTTTATATAATTCATAATTGCGGGCTTCTTACTTGGCGCTAAATCTACGTCAATGTCCGGCAATTCCGCTCTTTCGGCATTAAGATATCTCCAGAAAGGTAACTTCCATTCTATCGGGTCTAGCTGAGTTATTCCTAAAAGCCAATGATTAAGACCTGAACAACTAGAACCTCGTCCCGCGCCTACCGTCGATCCCAATTCCCAAAACTTATTTATATAATATTGTAAAGTTACTGGATAAGCAAAAATATTTGTATCGAGTTTCTTTCCTATTATTGCTTTTGTTTCAGCTTCTTCTTCTAATCGAGATAAATAAGTTTCATTTAATTTATTTATTTCTTTTAATTTATCTATACATTCATTAACCCAATATCTATCAATTTCATCATCAGAAACAAATAATTGAGATAATGTTTTGTATTGACTATACTCTTCACTTCTGTCTTTTTCTTTTGGATAATATTTAACATGAACTTTAGGAATTTGCTGTGTATGAAATAAAGAATATGTCTCTACTTTATTATATATTTCCATTGAATTTGTGAACATCTGTTCTACAAATTCTTTTTCAAATTCAAATTTTTCAATCATTTCTTCATTTGAATGGAGATATGTATCTGCATAAAAAGCATCAACTTCTCTTTCACCAGCTTTTGAGTTAAGATATGCCTTATGAACATATCTATCTTCTTTTTTAAGATAATGACTATCAGAAGTAGGAATTAATTTGATATCATATAATTCGCCTATTTTTCGTATCGTTTGATTTACAATTTTTTGTTCATTAGATACGCCAGGTTGAACTTCTAAATAAAAATCTTCGCCAAATAAATTCTTATTCCATTCAATAAAATCAATGATTTGATAATATGCTTTAGCTTTACCTTCTAGATCTCCTTTTGCATCTGCGGCCTTCATTTCGAGGATCTTTTTACCTAGCTCGCCGCCGATACAAGCGGTACTTGCTATTAAACAATTTGGATACTTTTTTACATATCGTTCTAAATCTGCTTTTAAAGTATCTACTCGTTCAAGGCCTTTCGCCATATATGAATTCATCCAAGCTAAAGAAGATAAGATTCTTAAAATCTTATGGCCCTGTTTATTTTTTGCTAATAAAATATAATGATAATGCTGGTCATTTGGTCTTTCATCAACTAGATAAATCTCATTACCTAAGATCAATTTAAAATCTGGATGTTCTTCATGAATACTATTAAAATAATTTAATGCTCTCGGATGCGCGCTTAATACTTCGTGATCTGTTATTGCAATTCCCTTTAGACCTATATCAATAGCTCTTTGAATTAAATCTTCTGGCGAAACGATAGCGTCGATAATTCGTATGTTTGAATAAAATGTATGTGCATGACAATCTATTCTATCCATATAGTCTCCTTACCTTACTTTATTCTATTAATATAATAGCATAAATTTTTTAAAAAGTCAATTCTTCACACTGAAAAAACTCTTGTAATGCTTTTCGCTCACTACAAGGGTTATCTGGTGCTTCATATACCATTAAAGCTATAATAGGCTCTTCTTTAAATCCTAATTCTTTTTGAAATTTATTTGCACAATATTCAAAAGCTTTTAAAGTTTTTTCTTTATCA
>ODAI010660222.1_pt1 | contig 19673 bp, 15 predicted proteins | sample 1539321 | NCBI WGS metagenome assembly ODAI01 (sample SAMN02144231, study PRJEB22623) | gut metagenome | biome: sheep rumen | host: Ovis aries | place: New Zealand
CTGAAGGCCATACGACCAGCGATCTTAAAGGCCATTTCGTTGGAGTCGACCGGGTGCATCTTACCGTCGTGGATGTAGACGATGATGTCGCGGGCGTAGGAACCCGTCAGCGGGCCTTGCTCCAGGCGCTCGTTGACGCCCTTCAGGATGGCGGGCATGAAGCGGGCATCGATGGCACCACCGACGACGCAGTTGGCGAAAATGAGCTTGCCGCCCCAAGGCAGTTCGTACTCTTGCTTGTCGCGCACCTGCAGTTCGCTCGGGTCGGTGTAACCCTCGAAGTAAGGAGCCAGTTGCATGTGCACCTCACCGAACTGACCGCTACCACCGGATTGTTTCTTGTGACGGTAGCTGGCGCTTGCGCTCTTGGTGATGGTCTCACGATACGGGATCTTGGGAGCAGCCGTCTCGATGGCGATCTTATAGACGTTGTCGAAGTACCATTTCAGGGTGTTGAAGTGGTATTCGCCTTGGCATTGCAGGATGTTTTGGCGCAGTTCGCGCGACATGGCGCTGATGACGGTCGGGTCGGTCTTGTGCATGTCGTTGAGGATGCTGCCGAGTTTCTCGTCTTCTTGAGAGTTCTGGGCCTTGATGGCGATGGTGAAGATGGGAGTCGGGAAGGGCATCTCTTCGAAGATGGCTTCGCCAGCCTTTGCGTCGGCGAGGGTGTCGCCGATGCGGCCGTCCTTCAGCTTGATGGTGCAGATGATGTCGCCGGCGTTGGCTTTTTCCACTTCCTCACGGTTTTTGCCTTTGAAGACAAGAAGTTGCGAAAGGCGTTCTTTGTTGCCCGTGCGCGGGTTGATGAGGTCTTGGCTCTTGCTGACCGTGCCGCCGTAGATGCGCATCCAAGCCACGTCGCCGAGGTTCTGCTCGGTGGTCACCTTGAAGATGTACATGGCGGTCGGGTCGTCGTTGCTGTTGTGGAACTCTTGGCCGTTCTTGGCTTTGATGGGCGGCATGTCGGCGGGCGACGGACAGGCATTGCAGATGAAGTCCAACAGACGGGTGACGCCCACGCCGCGCTTGGCTGCACCGCAAACGACGGGGAAAAGCTCGCGGTTCACGATGCCCAAGTGGATACCGCGCTCCATGTCTTCCTCGCTGAGGGTCATTTCCTCGAAGAATTTTTCCATCAGGGCTTCTTCGCCTTCGGCGGCGTGCTCGATGAGGCTGTTGTGCAACTCTTCGGCCTTGGCCATCTCGGCGGCGGGGATGTCCTGAATCTCAGGGGCGCCGTTGCCGTTCTTGAAGACAAGCATTTTCATCATGATCAGGTCGATGACGGCGTTGAACTCTTCACCTGCATTGACAGGATATTGGATCGGAGTGACTTTGTCGCCAAAGTATTCCTTCAGTTGATTGACAGTGTTATCGAAGTTGGCATTCGAGTGGTCGAGCTGGTTCATGAAGAACACGACGGGTTTCTTCGTGTTGGCGGCATGACGCCAGGCGTTCTCGGTGGTGGCTTCCACGCCCGACTGGGCGTTCACGGTGCAAACGGCCATGTCGGCGGCGGTGAGGCAGCTGACGATGTCGCCCGAGAAATCACTGAAACCAGGAGTGTCCAAGATGTTGATTTTCTTGTCGTTGTAAATCGTGTACATCATAGAGGCATGAACCGAAATCTGGCGATCCATCTCGATTTGGCGGTAGTCGGAAACGGTGTTCTTTTCTTCTGTGCTACCTTTTCTGTTGATGAGCTTGCCCTCGAAAAGCATGTTTTCGGCAAGCGTGGTCTTACCCGACTTTGCTGCACCGATAAGGGCAACATTGCGGATGTCTTTTGTCTGGAATTCCTTCATTGTTTGTCTAACTAGCTAATTATTAAATATTTAATTTTTGCAAAAATACTATAATGGGCGCAAAGGTACAAAAAATAATGATTACTTCAACTAAAATCATTTTTTAATGTAACAAAACTTGCAAAACCAGCCAAACTTCTTCATAGAGAAAGTCGCCAACCCGCTCCTTTCTGACGCATCCTTTGGACGCAGTTCAAGCATGACAACGACAACTCGGTTGGGAGTCGTTGTCATGCATTATAATAATTTGGTTTTGAAAGTTTTGTAGGTTTTGTGATTACAAATGTGCAATGGCGGCATGGATTTTCTCCCATCGCGTGGCGTCCATCTTGGCTCCAACCACCTCGATGATGTTTTTGGCTACGGTGGCCCCCATCATGCCGCAAGTCTTCAGGTCTTTCCCTTTGACGAGGCCGGCCAAGAATCCAGCGGCCCACATATCGCCCGCCCCCGTGGTATCGACCACTTCGGCTGCCATCGGAGGCACGGTGACGGTTTCTTCTCCGCGTTGAATGAACGCGCCTTTGGCTCCCACTTTCACTACGGCGATGTCGCAACGCTCGGCAAGGAAATGCAGTGCCGCTTTGGGTTCCAAGCCTGTCAATGCGAAGGATTCCTGCTCGTTGGCAAAGACAATATCGACATGGTTTTCAACGAGTTCCATCAAAAAATCGCGGCTCTCCTCGACCACGTTGTAGCTGGCCAAGTCGATGGCTATTTTCAGCCCTTTGGCCTTGGCCGTTTCGATGGCTTTGCGGAGCATCGAGGGGTTGGCCACGAGATAGCCTTCCACATAGAAGAGGTCCCAACCGTCGAAGAGTTCGGGGCGGATGTCGTCGGCACGCATCTCGGCTGCTGCGCCGAGGCAGGTGGCAAAGGTGCGCTCGCCATCGGGCGTGACGAAAGCCATCACACGCCCCGAAGGCGTGTCGCTCTTCAGCATGAGAGGCTTCACATGGGTGTCTGTCATTTGTTTTTCAAAGAATTGTCCGACCTCGTCCTTGCCGACTTTGCTCAGAAATCCAGCTTCAACGCCAAGTTGGGCCAAGCCGCTCATGGTGTTGGCCGCCGAGCCGCCCGAGGCTCGCTGGCAGCCGTATTTTTCGGTAATCATCTTGCTGATACTCACCGAGTTTTCTATATCAACGTATGTCATGCTGCCTTTGGGCAGGTTGAGTTCTTCAAGGAGTTCTTCATTGGGGATTTGGGCGAGAAAGTCCACCAAAGCGCTCCCGATGCCGAGTATTTTTTTCATTTGTGGGTTGGTTTTTAAGATTTAAGATTTCAAGATTTAAGATTTAAGATTCAAGATTCAAAATCTTTGGTTTTCTAATTTTGTGCAAAGGTAGTGAATTAATCAATGCGTATGAATAAAAATATTTTTCGTTGATAATCAAGTGTTTATGTGTTGGATGAAAATTTTTCTCCAAAAAAATGTTGTGCGTAACGGAAAAAGCCGTATTTTTGCAGCCGCAAATCGCAAGATTGGCTTCGCCGAATCGGAGATTTCTGCGAAGTTGGATTAGGCGAGTTCTGTGATGTAAAGTTGCCTCCTTAGCTCAGTTGGTTAGAGCATCTGACTGTTAATCAGGGGGTCTCAGGTTCAAGTCCTGAAGGGGGCGCGTTTTTTTATAGTTTTATTAGTATGGAATCTCGTAGATGTTTTATCTACGAGTTTTTTTTGTCTTTTCGTCGCTGATACTTGGGGTGCGCTCGCTTAGAAAATGGTCTTGAAAATCAACTTGATGTCGCTCAAAAAACTCCAGTCTTCCAAGTATTTGAGGTTGATTTTGACCTTGTCGGGCCAGATGATGGTGTCGTTGTAGGCTTTCGGGTCGGGCTGCTGGGCGAGCAGTTCCTCTTCGTTGCGGTATTTGATGCTGGCGGGGCCGGTGATGCCGGGGCGGAGTTGCAACAGGCGTCGGTCGTCGCCTTCGAGTTGGTCGGCATAGCCGGGCACGTCGGGGCGCGGCCCGACGAGGCTCATCTGCCCAACCAAAACGTTGATTAATTCGGTGAGGCAGTCCACCTTGCTATGGCGCAGCCAGTGGCCGATGCGGGTGATGCGCGGGTCGTTGGCGGTCGTCACCGTGTCGCCTTCCGATTGATGGTCCATGGTGCGGAACTTGCAAATCCTGAATGGTTTTCCGTCCTTCCCGATGCGCCATTGCATGAAAAAGACGGGGCCTTTCGAGTCGATTCTGATGAGGATGGCGACGACGAGCAGGGGAATGAAAAGCACGACAAGCCCAATGAGTGCCACGATGCGGTCGAAGCACCACTTGAAGAAGAACCCTATTTTGTGATCATTTTTCGCCACGCTGCATGGCCTCCATGTTGAGAATTGCCTTAATACGCGGCAAAGGTATGATTTTTCTGAATGGGTACAATAGGTTAACGGCGATTTTCATCCACCAGCGGTAATGGATAGCTAAGTGGCAGTAAGATTTTCTGAAGTTGAATTTCTCGATGAGGAAGTCTTGTATGTTGGAGTGTTCGGTAATACTACGTGTGCCGTCGGTGATGTAATGAAAGCCTTTTTCTTTTAAGTAGTATTGGTTTATACTGTAGAATAAGCCGTAATAAGGAAAAGTTTGATTACGCTTGTATTGAGGAAGTACTCCAACCAAAGTGTATTCACAGGAACAATCCCATAAACTGATGATTTGAAAGCCGATAAGCTGCCCATTTGTTTTGTCAAAGATACCCCAATAATCATGATTTTGGCTGTCATATTTTTGAAGAAGATTATTGAAAACATCAATGTTCATTTTCCTATCAGAAACTGCATAATCTTCATAAGTGGCCTTTAAAATAGGGTAACCATATTCTTTGATTTCGGAAATATCTATCAGTTTAAACTCAAGATTATCGAATGCTTTATTGACACGGTTCCTTGTTTTGGATGTAAGTTCCTCCAGACCTCCAAAATGGTCTTTGATGAGATTCCAAAAGCTTGTTTCTTCTTGACAATCAAAGTTATATGTGTTCCTTACCAATAAACCGCCCTGCTTCAAAAGAGATAGATATTCCTCAGTTTGAAGTTTTTGCTCTTGATGAGGTGGACCAGCGAAACGCCAAAAATTCCAATGAAGAGAATAATTTAGCATGGGCTTTTAAAGATTTCTTATTTTTCGAGCTGGATTCCCTGCCCAAATTTCATTATCAGGGATATCATGCGTTATTACAGAACCAGCTCCTATAATGGCATTTTCTCCAATCGTCACGGGTTTTATGATGAGCGACCCCATACCAATAAAAGCATTTTTTTTGATGACCACTTTTCCAAAAGGATAACGATTCTCCAAACGGTCTTGCGGTGTCATTTTGTATGGATCAAGATAATGACTTATAATTTTGCAGCCCGTTGAGATAATAACGCCTTCCTCAATGGTGATGCTTTCGGGCGACATGGTGTCAAATACTACGTTTGTGCCAATTTCAGTCTTTTTGGGATTGAGTATGTTCACCCCTCCCCATTTGCAAACCCTCGAACGCCAGCCCAACGAAGGCATGGGCAGGTGTTGCAAGTGCAGGAATATGAGTTTAATGAATCGCATCACTTCAATCCTTCTATCCAAACCTTAATCTGTTGTTCGTCGTGGAGCTTGCACACCAGCAATGAATGGTCGCGGTAGGCCACTAAGTAGTCTTCCAAGCCTTCCACAACGGCTTCGGTGCCTTCCTCGACGTTGATGATGGTGTTCTTGTTGTCGACCGAAACCACCTTGCCGCGTAAGGCATTGCCCGCGTCGTCTTTTTTGGCGTGGGTGAACAGCGAACCCCAAGTGCCGATGTCGCTCCAGCCGAAGTCGGCGGGGATGGTGAAGGTGTCGGGCGACTTCTCCATCACGCCGTAGTCGATGCTGATGTTGGGGCAGTCGATGAAATGCGCGTCGATGAAGCTTTGCTCTTCGGGTGTGCCAAATTGGTTTCTGCCTTTCTCGAACACTTCGACCATCTCGGGCAGATATTGCTTGAAGGCCTGCATGATGCCGCTTAAGGTCCAGAGGAAGATGCCGCTGTTCCAGAGGTAGTTGCCTTCGCTGACGAACTTGACTGCGGTTTCGTAGTCGGGCTTTTCCTTGAACATCTCGACTTTCACCACCTCCTCATTCTGCATTCTTAATTCTGCATTCTTAATTCTTAACTCTACATTCTTAATTCTGCATTGAATATAACCGTATCCCGTTTCCGGTCGGCTCGGCTTGATGCCGATGGTCATCAAGGCGTTTTGGTTTTTTGCCAAAAAATCGAATCCCAAACTGATAATTCTTTGAAATTCAACTTCATTGGTCACCAAATGGTCGGCTGGGGTGACGACGATGTTGGCTTCCTTGCAGCGGCTTTGGATGTGATAGGCCGCGTAGGCGATGCAAGGTGCGGTGTTTCTTCTTGCAGGCTCGCACAGCACTTGGTCGGGCTTGAGCATGGGCAGGTGCTCCAAAACGAGTTGTTTGTAGGCCTTGTTGGTCACCACGAGGAAATTCTCGTCGGGGATGACGGGGCTGAAACGCTCGTAGGTGCTGCGGATGAAGCTCTTTCCTGTGCCCAATATGTCGAGGAACTGCTTGGGATAATTGTCCTTGCTGAGGGGCCAGAAACGGCTTCCGATGCCGCCGGCCATGATGATGCAGTAGTTGTTCATCGTTTTTTTGTTTGTTTCGAAGATACAAAAATAGTGCTTTTTGGTGTAACGGCAATTTTTGGCGATTATTTCACCCAACGGAAAAGGATTTCGATGGGGTGGACCGCATGAACGCCCGTGCCATCGAGGATTTGCTGTCGGCAGGATGTGCCGGGAGCGGAAACGATGCAGGGCGTGATGCCATCGGTGTTGGCCACGGCCTTGCGGATGGTTGGGAAAAGCACCATTTCACCGATGGCCAATGAGGTTTGGTAATGCTCTTTTTCGTAGCCAAACGAACCCGCCATGCCGCAGCAGCCGCTTGGGATGACGTGGATTTGAGCGTTTTGAATCAATTTTAAGACTTGAACGGTCTTTTCCGTCCCGACCAAGGCTTTTTGGTGGCAATGGCCATGAAGCCAAATCTCCACGGCATCTGACTTGAAGTTTTCTGAAGTGATGCGACCCGCTTTGACCTCACGCACAATGAACTCGTCGAAAAGCAGGGCGTTTTTGGATAGGTTTTGGGCTTCGTGTCGCAGTTCGGCTGGCACCAAGTCGGGGTATTCGTCGCGGAAGCTGAGGATGCACGAAGGCTCGATGCCGACCAAGGGCGTTTGCTCCGAAACCTTGTTTTTCAGCAGGTTGAAGTTCTTCAAGGCGAATTTCTTGGCCAATTTCAGGTTGCCTTTCGAGATGGCGGCGCGACCGCTCTCGACGTGTTTCGGGATTTCCACTTCGTAGCCCAAACGCAAGAGCAGTTTGGCGAAGGTAAGGCCCAATTCGGCTTCCTGGAAGTTGGTGAACTCGTCAGCAAAAAGCAGGACTTTGCCTTTCGTGGCCGTTGTCTTTTGTTTGCGGCATTCGCGCTTGACGGCGGTGCGCATCGTCGCGCGGCTCAAGGTCGGGATGTCGCGCTCGGTGGAGAATTGGATGATGCGTTTGATGATGTTCGACGACAGTTTCCATGACGCGAAGAGGTTGTAAACAGGCCAAACGATATGCCCGAATTGTTCCACCGTGGCCATCCTCGACACCGCAAACGAGCGCAAGGGCATCCCGCCGGTGTCGTATTTGTGCTGCAAAATCTCCGAGCGAAGCCTCGTCATATCCACATTCGACGGGCATTCGCTGCGGCAGCCTTTGCAGGCGAGGCAGCTGTCTAAAACCTCAGCCAATTCCTTGGATTCCAGTATGCTTTTCCTTGTCGCGAACTGCGTATCGCAGTTCGAATGAGTGTTTTTTTCAAATTGCGGGACGCAATTTGCGACAGCGAAGGCCTCGCTCCCCCACCCTCTCGTCAGGATTTCGCGGAGCACGTTGGCGCGGGCGCGGGTGGCCTTGGTCTCGTCGCCGCTCACCTTGAAAGCCGGACAGAGCGTGCCACCCATCAGGTTCGACTTGCGGCAGTCGCCGGCACCGTTGCATTGCTCGATGCTGCACATCAGGGCATGGAGTTGGTTTTTGGCTCCCGTGGCACCCTCGATTTTGCACTCGTCGAAGGCGGCTTTCCAATTGTAATAGGTCTTGCCTCCGCCCAATTCCTTCTCAATGGCGTATTTTTGTCCGACTTCGAAGCGCAACATACTGTCCATAGGGAGCGTGTCCACAATCTTGTGCAAATTGAAGACTTGCAACGGGTCCCAGCATTTCTTGAGGTCTTGCATCAAGGCATAAACCTCGTTGCCATACATCAGTTGGATGAACTCGCCACGCAGCCTGCCGTCGCCGTGCTCGCCGCTCAAAGAACCTTTGTAATTCTTGACCAAAAGGGCGGTTTGGTAGGCCACTTCGCGGAATTTCCGCAAACCTTCTGCCTCCTTTATATTAATAATAGGTCTCAGGTGCAGTTCGCCCGTACTGATATGGGCATGATAAACGCAACTCAGACCGAGGTCGTCAAGCATTTTGGCGAAGTCGGCCATGTAGGCAGGCAGTTTTTCTGGCGCGACAGCCGTGTCTTCAATCACGCCAATAGGCTTGGCATCGCCTTTCATGCCTGTAAGTAGGCCAAGTCCGGCCTTGCGCAAACTCCAAACCTTGCTGATTTCCGAGCCGTAAACCCTTGAACAGGCGTAAACCAAATGTTCCTCGTTTTCCATCAAGGCTTTTTCCAACTGGTCGGCAAGGGCATCGATTTCTTCTTGGGTTTCACCACGCAGTTCGATGATGAGGATGGCGGCTGGGTCGCCTTCAACGAAGAAGCGGTTTTTCTGTTGCTCAACGTTTTGTTTGCTGAGTTCCAATATGTTACGATCCATTAACTCAACGGCGGCAGGATGGAATTTCAAAGCGACAAGGTTGCCCAAAAAACTCTTTTGCAACGTGTCGCAATGGGCGCAAACCACCATTTTTTCCTTGGGTGGCAAGGGGTCGAGGCCGACTTTGATTTCGGTGATGAAAGCCAACGTGCCTTCGCTGCCGGCCAGCAGCTTGCACAGGTTGATGGTGCGGTGTTCAAGCGGTTTGGCCTCGTTGTGCAGGTCTTCTATCACCTCGTCGATGGCGTAGCCGCACGAGCGGCGACGCAGGCTTTTGTCGGGGTAATTCTCTTCGATTAGTCGGACGGTTTTCTCGTCCAAAGCCCAGCGGATGAGTTGGGAATAGATGCGTTGGATGAGCGCGTCTTCATCGCTTTGCCAAAACATCGATCCGAAGCGGTCTTCCAGTTCCTCTATCGTGTAGGTTTTGAACACCTCGATGTTGCCGTCACAAAGTACGCCTCGGGCTTCCAAAATGTGGTGCCTTGTGCTGCCGTAAACCAATGAATGGGAGCCACAGGAGTTGTTGCCAAACATTCCCCCTATGCAGCAGCGGTTGCTGGTCGAAGTCTCGGGGCTGAAAAAGAGGCCGTAGGGTTTCAGTGCAAGGTTGAGTTCGTCCAAGACAACGCCTGGCTGCACCCTCGCCCAACGCTCTTCTTGGTTGATTTCCAGTATCTTCTTGAAATTCTTGCTAATATCGACCACGATGCCGCTACCCACCACCTGACCAGCGATGGAGGTGCCTCCTGCCCTTGGGATGAGGTGGGTTTTCCGCTTTCGGGCTATATTAATAAGGTCAATGATGTCGGCTTCGTTTTCGGGGTAGGCCACGCCTTGTGGCACTTCACGGTAAGCCGACGCATCGGTGGCGTAGGCGATGCGGTGCAGCGGGTCGGTGTGGAGTGTGTACATCTTATGTTATTTGTCCAACGTGCTGAAAACGCTGTTGTTGCTCTTGAACTCGGGCACGATGACTTTCATCTGTGCCACAATCTTCATTGGATCACAGGTGTCGAGTTCGGCATGGAGTTTCTGGAGCATGGCATCCACGTCGTGGGCCTCGTATTTGCGCACCACGGCGTGCATGATCTTTTCGTTGTCGGTCTTGATGGTGTTCTCTTCGTTGGCCAAAACCTCTTCGTAGAGTTTCTCGCCCGGGCGCAGTCCCGTCTCGATGATTTCGATATCGGGGCGGTGGGCCAATTTGCGCATCTTCTCAGCCAGGTCCCAAATCTTGACCTTCTCGCCCATGTCGAACACGAAGATGTCGCCCCCTTCGCCGATGGAGCCGGCTTCGAGCACGAGGCTGCAGGCTTCGGGGATGGTCATGAAGTAGCGCGTGATGCGGCGGTCGGTCACCGTAATCGGGCCACCTTTTTCGATTTGCTTGCGGAACAAAGGAACAACAGAGCCGTTTGAACCTAATACATTGCCGAAGCGTGTGGTGATGAACTTGGTGTTGCCCTTGCGGCTTTGTGTGTAAATCTCCGCGATGCGCTTTGTGGCACCCATCACGTTGGTCGGGTTGACGGCCTTGTCGGTCGAAATCATGACGAACTTTTCGACGCCGAATTCGATGGAGAGGTCGGCCACGAGCTTGGTGCCGAACACGTTCACAAACACAGCTTCGTAGGCGTTCTCCTCCATGAAGGGAACGTGCTTGTAGGCGGCGGCGTGGAACACGACTTGTGGATGGTGCTCCTCAAACACCTCGCGCATTCTGAGCGGGTCTTTCACGTTGGTGATGACGAAGGCCATGCGGTCGCGCATGTCTTTGAAGTCGGGCGTGTTGTACATCTCGAATTGGAAGTCGTACATGGGCGACTCGGCTTGGTCGAGCATGATGAGTCGTTTCGGCTTGTAGTGCATCACCTGACGGCATATCTCGCTGCCGATGGAGCCGGCGGCTCCGGTGACGAGGATGACCTTTCCGCCGATCTCGCGGCTCACGTTCTCCTTGCCGAGGATGATGGGGTTGCGGCCCAAGAGGTCCTCGATCTTGATGTCTTGCACCTCGTTTTCCGAAATCTTCCCGTCTACCCACTGGTTGAATGCCGGTATCGACTTCACGCTCAGGTTGTGCGAAAGTCCCATTTCTATGATTTCCTTGCTACGGTTTTCGTCGGCGCTCGGTATGGCCAAGATCATCACCTCGATTTTGTTCTTTTTGATGAAGTCTTCGCTGAGAGCCGTGGCTGGCGCGTAAATCCGCACGCCGTTGATTTCGTTGCCTGCTCGCAAGGGGTTGTCGTCGATGAAGGCCTTTATCTTGTAGGTCGACTTGGTGTCGATCATGATGGAGCGAAGGAGCATGGTTCCGGCGTCGCCCGCGCCGTAGATGATGGTGTTTTTCTTGCCGTCGGAGTGCTTGTAGACCTCGTTGTAGAGCCGTCGGATGGTGAGCCTCAAGATCACCATCAAGACGGTGGTGATGAGGAAGTGGTACATGATGGTGATGTAGCGCGGGAAGACGGAATAGGCCAAAGCTGGCGAAATCTTGGTGATGATGAGCTTGCCGATTATGAGGAAAGCCATCGCCGCCGAGCATGAATAGAGGATCTTGCGCACGTCGTTGAAGCCCGAATAGCGCAACATGCCGTCGTAGGTGCGGCTGGTGACGAAGGCTATCAGGTAGACGATGGGCACAAGCCAGATGCGGTTCAAGTCGAAGACCGACTTGCCGAAGCTTTTGAAATAAAGCATGAATATGGCGACGAGGAAGGCCAAGAGCACGATGAACATATCGGCGGCCAAAATCCAAATGCGGGGCAAGGAGTTGCTGTTATGCTTGCCGAATATGAAGCTGCAAAAGCGGTTGATGAGTGTTTTCATGAGTCCGATGGTGAGAATAAAAGTGCAATATTACGCTTTTTTTGTGTAATAGAGGGAAAGTTTCTTGATTTTGGGCAAAATAATGGGAAAAAAGTCAAACGGGAACTGCTTCAGCCAACGCCGACACGAAATACCAGCGTCCGTTGCTCTCGCAGAGGCACTTGTAGCGCGTGCGTTGTTTCTCGCCTTTGCGGAACACGAGGCCGTTTTTCAATACAAACCTCGAACCGTCGGGAAGGCTCTCGACGGTGGTGATGGTTTCGGCGTGTTTGTCGTATTGTTTCAATATCCTTTGCAGGTTTTGGTCGGCGGTGCTGCTGGCCTTGATGTGCTGAAGGTGCTTTCGGAGGGCGGCGAGCACGTCGTTTGGGAAAACGGAATCCGTCATGAACGGCGCGAGCAGCGCGGCAAAACGGGCCTGCCACTCTGTGCCGTGGGGCTGAACCCGTCGCGTGCCATAACATTGATACACATCATAATGCGCCACTTCGTGGACGTAGGTGATGAGCATCTGGTAGGGGTTCAGGTCGAGGTTGAGGGTGATGGAGCAGAGGTCGTTCTTGGTTCGTGGCGGACGGAAGTCGCCGAGCTTCGAGGTGCGTGGCCGCTTGAAGTGGAGACGGAAGCGGCGCTGCTCGAAGATCTCGCCCACCATCGCGACGGAGGCTTCGGGGAAATAGCGTTGCAGCAACTGGAGTTCTTCAGGCTTCATCGTGGTTCAAGAGTTCGTATTCCGTGGCTTGCGGAGGCGTGTAGCTCCACTTGGTGCAGGTGTTGCAGTTGCGCGGCGCACGGCGGCGACCCGGCACTTCCTTGGTCTTGCATGACGAGTTGGCCATGATCAAGCCCAACAGCAGTAATATGAATAGTTTATACTTCATTTCGATAGCCAGTTGGCAGGGTTTTGTCGGTTTTGTTCTTTCAGCAGCTCAAAGTGCAGCTCGGTCTTGTTTTCGGTCTTGTTGGTGTGGACGGTTCCGATGCTTTGCTTGGTTTTCACCTTGTCGCCGCGCTTCACGGTGACGTTTTCGAGGTTGGAATAGACGGTGAAATACTCGCCGTGGCGGATGATGACCACGGTGTTCGAGCCGGTCAGTTTGGTGACGTTGGCCACCTCGCCGTCGAACACGGCGCGGGCCTTGGCGCCGGAGGTGGTGGCAATGTCGATGCCGTTGTTGGTGACGGTCACCTTGCTCGACACGGCCGAGGTGTGCTTGCCGTATGACGACGAAATCACGCCGCGCTCAACGGGCCACGGCAGCTTGCCCTTGTTGCTGACGAAGCTCGTCGAAAGCGACTTTTCGGCGGGGGTCAAGGCCATGCCTTTTTCTGTTTTTGTCGTGGTCGAGGGCTTTGTCGTGGTGGTTTTTCCTTTGTCCTTGTTGGCGGCTTTCTTCTCGGCCTCCTTGCGTTTGCGCTCGGCTTCGGCGTTGGCCTTGCGGATTTCCTCGGCGATGATGTCGTCAATGGCTTTTTGCAGTTTTTGGGTCTGCTGCTGCTTGTTCTTGATGTCTTGCTGTATGCTGCCTTCTTTCTTTTTGAGCTTGGTCACTTGCTTGTTCAATTCCTCTTTTTCTCCTTGCAGCTCAGCCCTTTGCACCTTTTCGTCGGCAAGCATGGCGGCACGTTCCTCGCGGGCTTGTTGGCTGGCTTCCACCTCACCGCTGATGCGTTTTTCGGTGGTGGCTATTTGGTCCATTTTCAGTTTTCGGGCATCGGTGAACTCGCGAATGTAACGCAGCCTGCGGAAGGCTTGGTTGAAGTCTTTCGAGGCGAAAATGAAGCCCAAACGCTCGTAGTTGTTGCGGTTTTTGTTGGCAAAAGTGACCATTTTTGAAAACTCCTTCTGCAACTTCCCAAGGTCGGAATTGAGCGCCTTGATGTTGCTTTGCCCGGCTTTGATTTCTTCGTCAAGAACCGCGATTTGCTCGTTGTAGGCCTTGATGAGTTGCTCGCGCTGCTTGATTTTCTTTTCGAGGAGGATGACCTCGTTGAGGGTCATTTCCTTGTCTTTCTTGGTCTTTTTCAGCAATTGGTTGGCGTTGGAGATTTCCTTCTGCAAGTTGGAGATTTCGGTTTGCAGCTGCTTTTTCGACTTGCCTTTGATCTTTTGCGCAAACGATGGGTACGCGAAGGACAACAATAACAAAACCAATATGATATGCAGTTTTTTCATTTCTTTTTCAGTAGTCTGAACCGCTCCATTTTGTCGGTGATTTTCAGTGGAAACGTCGTTTTTTCGTCAAGTTTGACGTTGTTGTATCTGATTTTGGCGCTCATGTTGCCCATCACGAAGGTTTTCAGTTGCATCGTTTGGTTCTCAACGGGCGGAAGGCCCTCGTTATTGTCCAAGAGCAAAGTTTGTACCAAATTCAGGCTGAGCGGCATCCCAAGTTGCGCCGAAACCGTGTCCAAAGGCTCGGCCAAATAGCTCTTTTCCATTCGGTTGAGCACCCAAACGGAATCCGCGCTGACTTTGGCGCGAAGCACTTCTACGCCCATCATGGCGGTCACATTGAGCCAAACAATACTATCCTTCCGCATTCTGACTTGCCCCGACAAGTCGTTGAACGCCATGCCGTTGCCTTCCGCTTGGATGGCCATGTTGGCCGTCATCCATTCAAAGGCTTTGTTTTGCGGCGGCTGCACAACTTTCTTCCGCGAGGCGCAGGAGGAAGCCACGAGCAGTAGTGTGAGGAATGCTATGATAGTGAGGTTTTTCACGGTTGGGTTTTGTGCAAGAATTGTTCCAAAATGAAGTGGCAAAAATACTACAAACTCCTCAAACACAATATAAATTTGTACGTTTTCTCCTTGCATTTGTCCCTAAACGGGCAAAAAGTGCTTTCGCGGACAAATAAACGACTGCAAGAAGTGGTATTTCCACTTAACCGCCTTTTCTCGTGAAAAAAATGGCTGGAAAGATGCGCGTATTGGAAAAATTTGTATATTTGCAGCGGTTCTTTGGCGGACATTATACCGCCGACATAATAGAACACGAAGCGTTATGCTCGTCTTGCTAATGGAAATGTGAGAACCTTCTATAATGTGCAAGAGAGGCATAATAGTTCGCGCTGTTTTGCGTGGACTGTTTGCTACATCTACACATTAGGGTATCTCTCACAACCTCCATTAGAAGAAGTGGTATATCAGCGCCACGCTTCGTTTTGTATAATCTGCTCATGGGGGCACGGATGGGCAACAAATTAAACTATAGAATATGAAGAAAGGTATCTCTATCATCATTAATTGTCTGATACTGATAGGCATCGGAGTTGCTGCGTTTTTTCTGTTGCGGAATGGAAATCATGATGACCATCAAAAGTTGACTTCTTACGGCAATGCCGTAGAAGAAGATGACCATTCTGTGGTAAATGCCATAGAGCAAGCCAAACCAACCATTATGGTTCTCCCAAGTGACAATCTTCTGCAATCTTATGATGCCTTGAAGAATGTTTCAATAAACGGAGCAAACTATTTGGACAGAGATTATAACAAGTACATTTTGGACAATCCTAACAACAAGGCTCTCATTTCTGTTATTCAGAATGAGTTCGTCCAACTTGCGTATCCTTTGACTGATTTGGAACAAACATTGAAATCTCTCAATAATCGTGCAGCCACCAATATGGCTGATGATGTGGCGCAAGATGCCAAAACCATGCTTTTGCAAACTGCGTCACCCGACATTATTATTGAACTGGACTATGATTGCAAATTGGATCCAATGGATCCGAATTTTCGAAAGAATCTGTCATATACGATTACCGCTTTTGATGCCTATACAAACAAGGCTTTTTCATCTAAAACGGCAACGGAAACAGTATCGGACGACATGGCCAAAGCTTTCTCACAATCTTTCCGAAAAAACATGAAGGAGATGGAGCCTGAAATAGGCAGATATTTTCAAAACATAGTAGTTTCCGGTCGTGAGATTACGGTGCGTTTCAGCATTGCGAAAAAGTCCAAAATCAATCTGACGAGTGAGAGTGTTACAGGCGACACTTATGCCGACTGGATTATGGACTATATGGATTTGAACACAAAAAAAGGAGCATATAAGTTGCAAAACAACACCGATTATGAACTATACTTTGTCAATGTTCGCATTCCTGCATTGCAGCCAGACGGTACTCAATATAGTGCTTACAAATGGAGTCGCGAACTAATCAAAGAGTTCAAGACAGAATGTGGTGTGAAATGTTCCAATAAGGTTCAAGGTCTTGGTGATGTTCACATTATGATAAATGGCTTATAAATTCTTAATTATGAAAAAGTTATTGTTAATCGTTTTATGCATTGTCTGTCAGTTGGGTGTGGTTTCTCTATGCTTTTTCTGCATCGGGTGTAACGGTAATACAAACCAACCGCAAGGAGTGGTTTATCAGCCCGAAACAAAAAACAGTTCATTGTCTGACGAACAACGTCAAGCAGCCATTGCCCGACAAAGAGCCGCTTTGAATGGCTATTTGGATTCTGTTTCCTATAGAAACGCGGTCAAATTGACTATTATGGTGCCGAAAGTTACAGAAGAATTTACTATGCAAGCGGCTGAAGTCTTGGCATCTCGTATGTTGCAGATTACTGCCGCAAACGGGATTGCCGGTTATGGCGGTGACCCTTCTTTTGTTTTGGCGACCCTTATTACGCCTATGCAAAAAGGCATTACTAGTGGCGTGCCAGCAAAAAAGTACACTAATTACAGTATCAATTTTTATGTCGCCAATCTTGTGACGGGAGATGTGTTCGGAACTGTTTCCCGTGAAGTTATGGGTGTGGGTGATTCTGAAGAATTGGCTTGCCTGAATGCGGTACAGTCCATTCAGAATGATGATGAAATCAAAGACATGTTGAGACAATCATCCGAAAAGATAGTCAATTGGTTTGAATCCAACAAAGCGACTGTAATTGCAAAGGTAAACCAGTATGTGCAACTTGGCGAGTATGGAAAAGCGTATGCTTTATTAGTTTCTGTTCCAGAGGCTGCATCTTCTTGTTTCGATTTTGCGCAGACTCATGTTGATGGGGTTTATGCCTTATATCGGGAGCGTTTGAGCACCACTTATTATTACGCCATGTTGGATGCGATGTCTGATAGTGAACAGTACAATCCAGTGGCGGGGGCATATATGAGACAAATTCCGTCCAACGCCCCGATTTATGCGACTGCGGCAGAGGCATTTCAAAACTATGTGTCGCATTGTAAAGATGTTGATGATGCCAAGCGTGCCCATGAAATGTATGTCGAGCAAGAAAACCTTGCTATTGAACGTATCAATGCAGAAGCAAATTTGAAAGCAAATGAAGCCTTGTTGGTGCAAAGCCAAGCCGAAGCGGAAAGACAATCCCAAAGTCAGACAGAATCGGGATTACTTAATCCAATTGGAGGTTTCAAAGAGCGTGTTACTGATTTGATAACCGATAAGGCGGTTTCGATAGTTACTTTTGGCGTAGATAGGCTTTTGGGTTGTTTGGGATTATTTTTGTAATTATTTTGATAAACACTATAAAAATAATGAATTATGATAATGGATATTTTAGAAGGCATTGGGAGATTGTTTTTAACCTTGGCTATAATTGGTGGACTGATTATCGGAGGATCTATTGCTTATTACTATTTTAATAAGCCAGAGAGAAATATCCCTAAATTTGAGAACGCGATTAATAATCATGATTTTGCCAAGGCTCATAAGTACCTTAAACGGATGAAGAAGTTAGATGAATATGATTATTATTCAGACAAACTTATCAATGCAGAAATTACTTATCTAATGAATGATAATTCAGCCAATAGTTCTGATAGGCTGATAAATTTGATTGCAAATTATGGAGAATACGGAACTCCTATTGTTGGGGTGACAACTACCAAGAAGATTACGAAAAACAATGAAGCCTACATGATTTCGGTTGCAAAATACAACCAAATGTTGGACGGCGTGATGTCAAGGGCAATTTCGATGAAAAACCAATATTTGGCCGAGAAATTGCTGAATCTATATAAGCCCACACTGCGTAAAACACTGGAAAAATCACGTCTTTTTGGAAGTGATGACTACTCGTATGAATACTCTTATGAACCCAAGGAATTGGCAAATGAAGTCTATGAGAGGGCAGTTCGAGAGAAGAAGTTTGAATAGGACTTCAGATTAGGTTGTAAGTAGTTGTTGGTAAGAGATGTTTTTTTCGGTCCACATTCACAAACTTGTGGTTTCAACGTTTTTGTCACCACCCTTCCCGAGGGCGCAATGACAGACCCTGAGCCGCCCAAGAGGCGACTGTTTGTCGTCAAACGCTGTCCCCAATGCGGCAAAAGGGTGGTGTTTTTTAGTATGTCTTGCTGCATAGACCAATAAACAACACGACTCACCCAAACAACGCATCCATGGTCAGCTTGACGGGGATGTCGTCGGAATGGGCGTTTTCTGCCAATGGGGCGGCGGTGATGAGCGTCAAGTAAAGGCTTTGCCTTGTGCCCGTCTCGCGGCGGAAAACTTCCAAACGGTAGGCCATCTTTTGGGCTTCATCCTCAGTCAGGCTGTACTCTTTCGTGGAATACTTTATCTCACAAACATTGACCACATCGTCGGCGCGGTCAATGATGAGGTCGATTTGCGCGGTAGGTGTGCTTTCCTTGCTTCGCCAACTGTATTGCTCTGACGCGATGGTGTCGATGTGTAGTGTCGCCTTGATTTGTTCGACGTGAAGCAGACAGACGCGCTCGTAGGCCAAGCCTAACCACGTGTTGGTTTCGGGCGTACCCAAATGATTGGCCCAAAAACGGCTGTCGCTGCCCGACTTGTCGGCAAAATGGATGTGGAACAAAGAGAACATGTCCACCAACTGATAGATGCTGCCTTTGCTTTTCACCACCTTCTTCTCGCGCACTTTATACTTCCGCACCATACCACATTCTATCAGGTTTTCAAGCTGTTCCGATAGGTTTCCGCCCGAATCCTTGTTCAGTTTCTGCATCAGTTCGGCACGGGTCAGGCCTTTTTTGTGACGGGCCAGCAACTCAACAATCTCCATATAAGGCTCGGGCGAGCGGAACAAGGTCTTGAACAACCGTTTGTATTCGCGGCGCAACGGCCCATTGACATCGAAATACAGGTTGTCAATGTTTTGCGTCAGGCTCAAATTAGAATCCAAAAGGCTCAAATAATAAGCCACGCCGCCAAACATCATATAGGACTGCACCACCGAAAGCCGACTCCAATGGAAACCGTTATTAATAAGGTATTGCTCCGTTTCTTTAAGTGTAAAGGGCAACAGCTTCATTTCGTGAGTGATACGGTCATGCAGCCCGCCGTGGCTGTCGATGATGTTTTTGATCATCCAAGTGGTGGCACTGCCGCAAACGATGAGCTTCACGTTGTTGTGTAGCGAAGCCCAACTGTTCCAGAAATGTCCCAATGCCTTGGCAAACCCTGACCCGTGCGTGTCCAAACTGGGAATTTCGTCCAAAAACACAATGCAGTCGCCTCCCGCATCCACCTTGGGCTGCAAGGCTTTGCGGAGCAGGGTAAACGCTCGCATCCATGTGGCGGGGCGCTCCTTGACCTCAAAACCGTAAAGGTCCATGGCATCCATGAACGCCTCTATTTCCTCGCCAAAGTCGCCTTCGAGAACGCCTGTCATGCTGAAAGTCATTCGACCATGGAACAGTTGATTGATTAAAAAGGTTTTACCGACCCTTCTTCGGCCATAAACGGCGATAAACTCCGGCCTTCCCGACCTGACATATTTCTCAAACTCGGCGATTTCCTTCGCTCTTCCGACAATATTTGGAATCTTTTCCATGCTTTTGTACTTGTTTGACGCTGCAAAATTACAAAAACATTTTAATTTTTAGCCAAAACTCACGGTTTTTATTAGTTTTGGCTGCAAATAGTTCGATTTTTAGCCAAAACTCGCAAATACTGATAGTTTTGGCTAAAAGGTAATTCTTTCGCAATATGGATAATTCGGGCCGAAGTTCCTCCTTTACTTCAGCTTGCTCTTAATCGCCTCATAATGCTTGGTGTAGGTTTCGTCAGGCTCTTTCAGCAGTTTTAGGGCCTTGCTCATGTGCTTTTCGGCTTCCTTGTAGTCGCCTTTCATGTACAGCACCCAGGCGTGGGTATCGAGATAGATCGGGTTGTC
>ODAI014556199.1_pt1 | contig 19672 bp, 13 predicted proteins | sample 1539321 | NCBI WGS metagenome assembly ODAI01 (sample SAMN02144231, study PRJEB22623) | gut metagenome | biome: sheep rumen | host: Ovis aries | place: New Zealand
CACAGCTGATGCAACAGGTCCAAAACACCTGCAGAAGTCTTTAAGCCGCGCTCAGTTTGAACAGATGACAGAAGATTTGTTCGAGCGCACTAAGGAACCTTGCCGCAAGGCTATGGCTGATGCAGGCATTACAGCAGACAAAATCGATGAGGTTCTGCTTGTAGGTGGTTCTTCACGTATGCCTAAAGTTCAGGAAATTGTAAAATCAATTTTCGGTAAGGAAGGTTCTAAGGGAGTTAACCCTGATGAAGCAGTTGCAGTTGGTGCTGCTATCCAGGGTGGTGTACTTGGCGGAGATGTAAAAGACGTTCTTCTTCTTGATGTAACACCTCTTTCTCTTGGTATTGAAACAATGGGTGGAGTAATGACAAAGCTTATTCCACGTAATACTACAATTCCTACAAAGAAGAGTCAGGTATTCTCTACTGCTGCTGACGGACAGCCTGCAGGATCTATCCACGTACTTCAGGGTGAACGTGAAATGGCTGACCAGAACCGTACACTCGGCCGCTTTGACCTGGTAGGTATTCCAGCCGCTCCACGTGGTGTTCCACAGATTGAAGTTACATTCGATATCGATGCTAACGGGATTGTTCACGTATCTGCAAAGGATTTGGGAACAGGAAAAGAGCAGCACATCCAGATTACTTCTTCTTCTGGTTTGAGCGAAGACGAAATCAACAAGATGGTAAAGGATGCAGAAGCAAATGCAGCTGCAGATAAAGCCCGCCGTGAAAGTGTTGATGCTAAAAACGAAGCTGACAGCCTGATTTACGCTACAGAAAAATCTGTAAAAGACCTTGGAGACAAGGTAGACGGAGCAGAAAAACAGAAGATTGATGATGCAATCGCTGCCCTCCGCCAGGCTTTGCAGAGCGACAATGTAGAAGACATTAAGGCTAAGACTGAGGCTTTGAAACAGGCTTCTTACAAGATTGCTGAAGAACTTTACAAACAGCAGGGTGCTCAGGCAGGTGCCGCAGGCGCAGCCGGAGCTCAGCCAGGTCCTGACGCTGCTGCCGGTGCCGATGCAGGCAACGCCGGAGCTTCTTCATCATCAGGCAACTTCAACAAAGGCAACGCTGATGATGTAGAGTATGAGGTTAAAGACGAAAAGTAAGCTGAACTTTTGGGCAGGTTATTTGCCCGGAAGTTATAAGTAACTAATTTGACTATGAAAAAATGCGGAGCGGAGGTTCGGATTTTGCGAAGCATTGAAGCCGATGAGGTTGATTCAACGTGGTTGTACTCGTTCAGAGCGCAGCGTCGAGGCTTCTCGGCGGAGCAAAATTCGGTTCTCTGCGGAAGCATTTTTTCATTTTTAGGTTACATTTTATTTAGAAGCTTTTAGGAAACATATATGGCAAAACGTGATTATTATGAAGTATTAGGCGTACAAAAATCCGCTACTCAGGAAGAAATCAAAAAGGCATACCGCAAGCTCGCCGTAAAATATCATCCGGACAGAAACCCGGGCGATAAGACTGCGGAAGAAAAATTCCGCGAGGCAACAGAGGCTTACGCAGTTCTTTCTGATGAAAAGAAGCGTCCAATCTATGATCAGTATGGTTTTGCCGGCCTTGACGGAATGGGTCAGGGCGGTGGCGGCGGATATTCACATGCCTTCCACGATTTCAGCGACCTCTTTGGAGGGGCTGGCGGCGGCTTTGGAGATATTTTTGACAGTATCTTTGGCGGCGGTTTTGGCGGAGGACGTTCTTCTCGTTCTTCGGGTCCTGCGGCCGGTTCAAGTCTTCGCTACGATCTGAACATTCATTTTAAGGACGCTGTTTACGGAACAAGCGCAACAATTCACTTTAAGCACAATGAAACCTGTGAAGCATGTCACGGAAGCGGTGGCGCTGCCGGCTCAAGCAGAAAAACCTGTCCTACCTGTGGCGGTATGGGTCAGGTTCGCCAGGGTAACGGATTCTTTACAATTCAGCAGCCATGTCCAGCCTGCCGCGGAAAGGGTACTACAATCGATAAGCCTTGTCCAAACTGCCGGGGAACTGGTATTCAGGAAAAGAGTAAGGAAATGTCCCTTAAAATTCCAGCCGGAGTTGATAACGGTAAGCGTATCGTAATCCGCGGAATGGGTGATGCCGGCGAAAACGGTGGACCAGCAGGTGACCTTGTAGTTGTACTTCACGTAGAAAATCATCCTTTCTTTGAGCGGGATGGCCAGGATTTGTACTGTGCAGTTCCTGTTTCAATGGCTCAGGCCGCACTTGGCTGTGAAATTACAGTAACAGGCCTTGACGGTAAGAAAATTACAATTAAGGTTCCGGACGGAACTGCAAACGGAAAACTCTTACGCATTAAGGGCGAAGGTGTTCCTGCCGGTACTAGTGGCCGAAAGGGCGATTTGTATGTAAAAATCATGGTTCAGATTCCGACAAGACTTTCTTCAAAACAGAAAGATCTTCTTAATCAGTATCTTGAGCTTGAAAATCCTCCAAAAGAGCCTCAGCTGATGAAGCTTTCTTCTCTGGAATAGAATTCTGGCAGGGCGGGGTAAAGACAGAATTATAACATTAAATTTTTCTCCAAAAACAGCCGATTATATGATAGAATAATATAATCCAAAATGGTCTTCGAGGGACTTTCTTATGTATCGAACGAGAAAAAAGATAATTATATCTGGCATTTACCTTAGCTCTGTAATTGTATTCATCATCCTGTCAGTTCTCTTGACTCCGCTGACACTTTTTAATAACGCAAACTTCTATGTATTTTTAATTACATCAATTATATTTCTCAGCCTTGTTTTTCTTGCAAACAGGGCTTTGACCTTTCTTCTAAGTCTGGCCCGCCGTCATACTATTGAAGCCGGTGAAACAAGACTTCTTAATGAGTTTATCGACAGGCTTCGTTTCTGTTATTCTCGTGATGATTTTGTCGCCAACTGTACCGAAGTTCTTGAAAAACAGGGTGACTGTTCTGTAATCGTAATTGACCGTGAAAAAAACTACGTTCTTTACAACAGTCCTTCTTCGATTGCGACTTCGGAAGAGGTTCATAAGCGAATTGACCGTTACTTTCCTGTAACCTGGGATGACGGCTTTTACTTTTTTGATAAAAACACAGATATTACGTCTAAATTCTCTGCTGCGCGTGGTTTCTTCCTCTGCTATCAGAAAACCCACGTATTTGTTTTCTGCCGCTATACCCGTCTTTTTGACCTTGAAGTTTATACCCGCCTTTATGAGGAATACAAACGTTTTATTTCGCGTACCCGTACTATCGGTACTTTGTCTGAAATTGCTGATACAACAAAGGAATGGGAGCAGCTTGCCATTACCCAGCAGTCCTTCCTGCCTCAGCGTATTCCGAATATTCCAAAGCTTAAGATTGCCACTTATTACCGTCCGCTTGTAAACGTTTCCGGTGACTATTATTCGATTCTTCCGATTGACCAGAACAGAACGCTTTTGATGTTAGGGGACGTATCCGGTAAGGGACTTCCGGCCGCCCTGATTATGGGTCTTGTAATGAACACGGTCCAGATTATTGAAGATAAAAATGACCTTGTTGGCGTACTTCATTCGGTAGATAAAGCTATTAAGGGAATGCACCTGCAGGATAAATATACCGTATTGTTTCTTGGTATTGTTGATACAGAACGTATGTCAATCCGCTACATCAATGCATCAATGTCTGACCCTATTATTCTTTCACCGTCACCAAACGGCTACCGTATTAAACCTCTGACTTCTAATGCTTCCCTTGTCGGAATTCTTGATGTAGGTGATGTAACGGTTGCAGAAAAACGCCTCTTCCGTGGTGATGTAATTCTTATGGCAACTGACGGTGTTTCTGAAGTTATGGATGACAGCGGTGTTGAGCTTGGTGATACTGATATTTTCAAGAAGACACTTCAGCTGGGTGCCGCAAAAGACCCTCAGAAGATGGTAGACGACATTGTAGATTTGATTATGAAGTACAACGGAGATAAAAAACTTCATGATGACGTTACTATGATGATTGCAAAGGTAGGTTACTAGTATGGTTTATATTCTGCTCAATGTATTCTTGTGTATTCAGTTATTCTTCGTTGCAAACCTTGTAGACAGACGCATCAGGGATGAAGCCTACGATACTTCTGGAATTTCTGTTTCTCTTTTGCTTTGTACTGTGGAAACTGTTCTTTTTGCCCTTATTCTGATTCTCAAGGATTTGTGGCTGACAAAATTTACTGCCCAGATTATGAAGCTGGTTATGTCAATTGACAGTATCAGTATCATTATGCTGAGTTTCAGCTTTCTTTCTCTTTCAAAAAAAGAGGTTCCTGTATTTGCGAAAATTTTCCGTTATTTGCTTTATATTTTTATTATCTATATAAACTTTTTCCGCATTCTTGATTATGGTGTTCGTCTTGAAAATGGTGTGACAATTACTTCAAGCTTTATACTGCCGCGGCCTGCAAGTGATTATTTCCCTGTTACCTGGTACACACTGCAGTTTATACTTGCAAAAGTTATTGCCCCTGTTTTTGGATATCTTGGTCTTATGGTTCGTGAAGAGGATTCTTCAAATCAGCTTCATAAGTACCGCTGTACTGTAATCGGCCAGGGAATTGTACTCATGTGGCTTGCCTATGCTGCCATTCAGTTCCTTTCTGTCCGCTATCTTAAGATTACACTTCTATTTATTTATCCGGTTCTGCCTTTGTATATCATTATTGTTAGTGCGATAGGAAAGAAAAACGTGCCTTCCGGACGCGGACTTCTGATTTCTACTTTAAAAGTTCTTCTTACCTATATTCTGCCTGCCGTAATTGTAGGTATCCTCTTTATTTTTATCCGCCCAAAAGAGACATATACAGAGCCTTTATTCCTTATTCCTTTTATAATCGTTTCTATGCTTGCTTTCTATATTTCCTTCAAAATGACAGGAAAACTTTCTTCTGTAGGTCATATTTATACTTCTGACTATGAAGAGACTCTTGAAAGTGATCTTGCTTCGATTGACTATTCAGAAACTGAAATGGATATCATCACTGAAAAGATGTTCAACGTGGTAAAACAGAATGTAGAAACAACTTCTATGACTGTTTACATTATGAGCAGCTTAAATACTCTGGAAATTGCCTATACAACTGCCAATATCAGAAATTCAATTCCTCTTGCCTCAACTCCGGTTCTTGAAAACCTTTTGAACATTAACAAGACTGTTGTTTCTTATGAGGAAATCGAAGAAAACCACTTCCTTTCTGATATGACAAAAGAAATCTATGATTTGATGGCCTTTACAAAATCTGATTGTTTTATCATTTTGAATGAAGGACACAATATTTTTGGTCTTATTGCCCTGGGTAAAAAGGTTACCGGTGACCACTTTACCGAACGCGATACTGTAATTTTCTCGAAGCTTTATTCATACTTCTTCGTATTCGGTTACTACATGCGTAACATCGCCAACAAGGACATCATGACTGTCGTAAACCGCGAAATCCGCATGTCGTCACAGATTATTACTTCCATTCAGGAAAATATTGATACAATCAAAAATCCAAAGGTTGATATCGGTTATCTGATGGTTCCTGCCCATAATATTGGTGGTGAGTTTATCGATGTAATCCGCCTGAATGACAAGCGTTACCTCTTTGTAGTTGGTGACTTGAGCGGTAAGGGTATTGCGGCTTCCATGAACATGGTCATCCTTAAATCCATCATCCGTTCTTACCTGTCAGAAACTCACAACTTTAAGCAGCTTGTTGTTAAGCTGAATGAATTCGTACGAAACAGTCTGCGTAAGGGTACAATTTTTGCCGGTCTCTTTATGATTGTAGATTTTGAAACTGATACAATGTATTACATCAACTGTGGTATTCCGGCCCTTTTCTCTTATACTCAGGTTTACAACAACGTAATCGAAATTCAGGGTTCCGGTCATATTCTTGGATTCGTAAAGGATATTTCTCCATATATTTCCGTAAAATCTACAAAATTGAACCGTGGTGACATCATTCTTGTATGTACAGACGGACTTTTGCAGTCACACTCTCTTCGAGGCGAGCAGTTCGGTCGTGAACGCGTTCAGCGGGTTCTTATTGATAACTCTACCTACCCGGCTCAGCGTATGGCCCGTTTTACTTTTGACGCTCTTACAAAATTCATGTCAAAGGAAATGGAAGACGACGTAAGTATTTTGATTTTGAAATACGAAACTGCCGTTCAGTATGTTGATGAGGCTGAAAAGGCGGCTCAGGAAGCTGAAGAAAAGCTTGCTCAGGAAAAGTCTGCTCTTGATCAGGCTCAGGCAGAAGAAGTTCAGGCTGTCGTTGGTGCGGCTGCAGCAGAGGCTGGTCAGGGGACTGGAGCGGGGGAAGGTGAGGCTTCTGCTTCTAAGGCAGAGAAAGAGGACTCAGGTGAAGAGTCCTTCTTCCAGGTTGATAATTCCCGCGAAATGTCTGAAGCTCAGTTTGCTGAAAAACAGAAAGAGCTTGATGGAATGGCAAAGGAACAGGAAGCACAGACTCTTCCTCGTGATGTTTCTGATGCAGAAATCGGGGCTGAAGAGTCTGACGAAAGTTCTGCTCCTGCCGAACAGCCTAAGGTCGTGGTTCAGCATGATGCCCCGCCAGAAGGTTTTGATACATCCGAACTTGACGAACTTGATTCTTTGCTTAGTGATATTGGATTGTAAAAGGGAGGCAGTTTTTTATGGATCAGTTAGCGATTACCGAAAAAGACGGTTCAAACTATCATTTGTATATACTGGAAGGTGCCTTAAACGCTTATACCATGGGTGAGTTCCAGAACACTCTTTATGAGGCTGTTATTTTTAAGAATATCGTACTTGATATGTCTCAGCTTGTTGAACTGGACCCTTCCGGCGTAGGATTTTTGATGGCAGCCTTTAATGATGCAGAGGCCTATGGCCACAAGCTCTTTTTTCTCTCTCTTTCCAATGAGGCAGAAAAAGCTCTTGCGGCCACAGGCTTTAAAAATGAATTTCACCTTATAAACTCTATTACCGAAGCGAATATTGAATAGTTTTTTTCAAAGTTTATTCAATAATAAGTCTTCCCTGGCCTTCAGGTTTTCTGTAGGTTTCAGGGACTTTTCCTTTTAAAATATCCAGGTAATTACATACAGCTTCATAATCAGTTATTGGCTTTTGTGAACTGAGGGTTTTTACATCCTTAAAGAGGTGTCCGTCTCCGTGATCTGATATAAAGAAGCTGATGGATGCGACAGTGTAGTTTTTCTTTACGTCAAGAGGTTCTCCATTTACAAGAACATCGTGAACACGGTATTCGCCATTTACTTCGCCGGTGAAAAATCCTTTTTCGTCAGTCTGAACAGAAGAAGGTATGCTTGAATTTACCTTGTAGGTAAGTCCTGCTGTGTGCATAATTCCGCCTGACATTCCAGGAAGTTTTCTTACGCCGAATTCCAGTTCATCAAGAAGTGTCTGACCTGGTATCTGGTAAACATAAAGCTTGTTGTTAAAAGGCTGTACAGTAAGAATGTCATTAAATGTAATGTCTCCTGCCTTGAAGTTTGCACGGATTCCGCCGCCGTTTATGATTGCGATGTCGGTTTTCATGGCATTTTTGAAGGCATCAGTAATAAAGTTTGCAATGTTTCTTTCTCTGTTGCGGACATACCATTTATTGTTTTCATCAAGTGCGTCCATATCAAAATCACAGTGACCGTATTTTTTATCAAGGGTAGAAGAAAGCTCGGCCTTTATCTGATTGATGGATGCTTCTATTTTTTCATCTTTTGATGAACCGTTTTTCGGAGGAACTTCTGCTGTAAGGTCTGTGTAAATGTTTCCATCCTTCGAAAGAACTACCTTTCCTATATATTTAAGTTTTGTTCCACTCTGGGTAACAGGAATTTCTTTTCCATCCTTGTTTTTTACCAGCAGATTTGGGGTCACCTGATGTGAATGACCATCAATCAGGGCATCTGCACCGCTGGTGTTTGCTATCAGATTTATAGAACTAAACTCCTCCATGCTGCATTTTTCGCCAAGATGGGCAACAAGAATTACATAGTCTGCACCCTGTTTTTTTACATCATCTATTGCTTTTTGTGTAAGCTCATAAAGCCTTTCTCCGCCAAAGTTATAAATCTGCTTTCCTTTTTTATCAAGAAAGTTCATCGGATTTGAAGATATAAGTGATTCAGGTGTTGTTACACCAATATAGGCAACTTTTGTGTTCCCGTATGTTATGATTTTCCAGGCTGGTAAAAGAAATTTTCCATTCTTTCCTGTAAAGTTACATGACAGGTAGCCGCAGTTAAGCTTTTTTGAAAGTTCAATAAAATGTTCTACTCCATAGTCAAATTCATGGTTTCCTGGAATTGCAATGTCATAACCGACCTGATTCATAAGTGTAATTATGTAGCCGCCCTTTGAAAGCATGCCGATTGTAGCTCCCTGAATTGCATCACCCGCATCTACAAGTGTTACATAAGGTGTTGTTTCAAGCATTTCCTGTTTGTAAAGTGACAGACCTGCATATCCGATATTGTCGTCAATTCCACAATGAACATCGTTTGTATATAAAATTACAATGTCTTTGTCTGGTTTTGCCGCAAAGGCAAAAGCTGAAAATAAGACAGCCGCAAAAAGTGCTGTCATAAGTTTAGATTTTTTCAATTTAATCCTCCAGTATAAGGCGGCCGTTCAGAGCCGCCGGTGTTTTTTTACTTTACCATATTATTATTATATCTAATATAAGTTTCCTGTGGTATAATTTTTATATGAAAAAATGTCACTTTGTAATTGCCTCTCTATTTTTTTACGCAGCTTCATTTTGCAGCTGCGCCAATATTAAAATCAAAAAAATCGATAAATCATATATAGAAAATATTCCCCGAGTTATTCTTGGTGACGAGCAGAGTGAAAAATATCTTCCTTTACTTAAGGATAAAAGGGTTGCCCTTTTTTCAAATCATTCGGGAATAATGGGTGATAAAATTATTCTGCAGGACGGACGGGAGCTTTTCGGCGGAAACGAGCTTTACGGAAACAGTGAAGAAGCCGCAGATCTTCCTTTTGGTAAGGATGCTGACGGAAATGATATTTCTTACGGGCCTCATATCCTTGATTTTTTGATTGAAAGCGGAGTAAATGTTACTGCAATTTTCTGCCCGGAGCACGGCTTTCGGGGAACTGAAGATGCCGGGGCCAGTATAAACAGCTCTGTTGACGAAAAAACAGGCGTTCCCATTCTTTCCCTTTATTCGGGCGGCTCTGATAAAATGCCCCCTGCCAGTGACATGGCCACCTTTGATACTCTTGTAGTTGATATTCAGGATGTGGGCCTGCGCTACTATACCTATTACATTTCTCTTTATCATCTTATGAAGGCCTGTGCCCTTTATGGAAAAAAAGTAATTATTCTTGACCGGCCAAACCCCAACGGTTTTTATGTAGACGGCGGGATTTTACAGAAGGATTTTGAGTCAAATGTGGGACTTCTTGCAATGCCGACGGTTCACGGAATGACCCTTGGTGAGCTTGCCCGCATGCTGAACGACTCAAAACTGCTTGATAAAGACTGGAAAGTCTGCGATTTGACGGTGATTCCCTGCAAAAACTACACTCACAAAACTAAATACTGTCTTATAAGACGGCCGTCTCCTAACATCAGGACAATGCGCTCTGTTTATCTTTATGCCTCTACCTGCTATTTTGAAAATACAATTGTTTCTGTAGGACGGGGAACAGATTCTCCTTTTGAAATTTTTGGAAGCCCTTACTTTAAAGATGATGAGAAAATGGATTTTTCCTTTATTCCTCATTCGGTTGACGGAGCAAAAAATCCGCCTTTTCTTGAAGAAATCTGTTATGGAAAAGATTTACGCTCAATTCCACTTTCAAAGATTTTTGAAAATGGAAGCGATTTATCTTATTTGAGCAGGGCTTACAGGACTGCAAAAAAAATGCAGCTGACGGACTTTTTCGGAAAGCCTAACAGCAAAGGCTATTACTGGATTGATTTATTAACCGGCTCAGATTTTGTCCGTACCCAGCTTATGAAGGGAAAATATCCCGAAGAAATAAAGGAAAGCTGGCAGAAGGAGCTTGATGAGTTTAAAAAAGCTCGAAAGCCTTATCTTTTGTACCCGGAAAAGGAAATTGAAAAAAGATGGCAGGCAGACCTGACCTTCCCCGACTGGATTTCTGTTGCAAATTATTCGGCAAATAACATTCTGACTTTTGAAAGCTATAAAGGGCAGGGAAAATTGTATTTTACGCCGGAGGCTGACTGCAGCTTTAAGCTTTTTATAAACAATTCTCTTATTCCGGTAAATCTTAAGGCAGGCTCTTCTTATGAAGCTGATATTTCAGGTCTTACTAAAAACGGAAGTAACATAATTCAGATTTCTGATTTCCAAAGCCCTGTGGAAGGTGCTAAGGTTCGGGTCTGTATTCCTTATCCGGTGCTGGAAAAAGGAAATCTTTCTGAATCTGGAATTCCTTCTTCGGCGGTAAAATTAATCGACAAAATTATCAGCGCTGACATAAAAAAAGGCTTTACATCTGCCCAGCTTACGGTGGTAAAAGACGGAAGGTTTGTTTATCAGAATCAATGGGGAAATATCCAGACTTACGGAAAGGGTGGAGTGCAGGTTGATGCAGCTCCTGTTACAAAAGACACCATGTATGATTTAGCCTCTGTTACAAAAATGATGGCGGGAAATTATGCCGTTCAGCTTCTGGTTGACCAGGGCCGCCTTCCCCTTGATACAAAGCTTGTTGATATTTTCGGCCAGTCCTTTGCTGATGATACGGTTTTAATCGACTACGAAAATAAAAAAATCCATGCAGATTTCCCGCTTGAGCAGATTAAGGAATGGAAGAAAAGAATTACGGTTAGGGATATCCTTATGCACAGGGCGGGCTTTCCGGCAGGTTATCCTTACCACAACGATTCTTATTGCCTTGAAAAAGATAAAATCAATGCTGAAGCCGGAAGTAACCTACTTTTTGCCGGTAATGACGGTTCTGAAGAAGCAAAACAGAATACCCTTAAGCAGATTTTCCGTTCGCCTCTGATTTATGAGCCGGGAAGTAAGCTCCGCTACAGCGATATAGATTACATTCTGATTTCCTTTATTGTAGAAAAAATAAGCGGTCAGCCTTTTGACCAGTTTTTGAAGGAAAATTTCTGGGATCAGCTGCAGCTTGAGCACACGACCTTTAATCCTCTGAAAAATGGCTTTAAAAAATCTGACTGCGCGGTAAGTGAGCCTGAAGGAAATACCTGTTCAGGTGCCATTAATTTTACAAATATCCGCACAGAAACCCTGCAGGGAGAAGTTCACGACGGAATAGCTTATTATGCTATGGGGGGCATTTCGGGACACGCAGGATTATTTTCTTCCTCGGAAGACCTTGCAAAGCTTGCCTTTCTAATGCTTACAGGCGGCTACGGAGAAAAACGCTTTTTTTCCCGCAATGTAATTGACCTTTTTACAAGTCCCCAGACTGCCGAGCACGCAGATTACGCTCTTGGCTGGTGGAGGCAGGCAGAATTTCAAACCCCGAAACAGTTTGGTACGGTCTGTTCAAGCCGGGCTTTCGGGCATCAGGGCTTTACCGGAACCTTAGTCTTTGTTGAACCCGAAGAAAATCTTGTGATTGTCTACCTTACAAACAAAATCAACACAAGAATGATAAGGGGCTTTGAGCTCAGCAATCAGTTTGAGGGTAACGCCTACCAGTCTTCAATGATTGGCTTTGTTCCCCAGATAATCCTCATGGGCTTGAAGGGGGCAACAGACGCCCAGTACAAGGCCCTGCTTTCCGACATGAAAAAAAATGCCCGTCAGAGTGCAGAGACTAAGACGGGCGTTTACTGGAAAGCCTGTGAGGCTTTGGAAAGCGTGAAATATTAGGATAGGGAATACTGTATTTTCAGGCTGAAAACCAATCTTCCATATTTAAGAAAGCCATTTCTTTCATCGGTTCAAAATCGGCTGTGTTATGTGTAACTAGAACCATTCCGTTTGAGATTGCTGTGGCAGCTATCTGTGAATCGTAAAAAGGAAGTGGTTTTCCGTGTTTTTCAGCATCAGCCTGTATCTCTCCGCAAATTCTTGCAGAAAACTTATCGTAAGGAATAATTTCAACATTCTGTTCAAGATTGTTAACAAAACTTTGGATGGTTGTCTTTCTTTTTCCTTCTGGCATACGTTTTAATCCACGGGTTAATTCCTGCCATGTAATTGATGCTATTGCACAAAGATTTTTTCTTGCTCTGTAAAATGCAAGTACTTGATTATCAGGTCTTTCCTTTACGAATTCGGAAACAATATTTGTATCTAATAAATATGTTTTCTTCATAGTATTTTTCAGCTCCAAGTGTAAATAATTAAGACCAGGGGTCTTTTGAATAATCAGGGCATTCACGGGATGGCTTTAAATCAAATTCTAAATCATAGAGATCATCTTTATGTTCTTTTCGCCATAAAGTCAGCCAGTCTTCTTCTTTGTTTGAAGATTCTGAATATTCACCAAAACTGATAATTACTGCGACAGGTTTGTCATAGCGTGTAAGTTCAACAACTTCGCCTTCTTCTGCCATTTTTACAAGAGCGGAAAAATTATTTCTGGCATCGTAAATTGATGTTCTGCACATAGACGCCTCCAAAATACAGTTTAATCAACTAAATTGTAATCTGAGATAATGATATAGTCAACATTTATTATTATAGCCAACATTTGCATGAAATAAATCGAAGTATATAATAAAAAATAATTTAAGTTTAGATGTTAGGTAATAATTTGGCTCTGTTTTTAAAGATTTTCTTTTTCGATATCCTCAAGTGTTTTATTAATTGCAACTCTTATTTTTGATATAACTTTTTCAGTTATTAAGTTGTAAATATTTTGAGTCTGAATATTTTCTGAACTTGTAGGAATAAATAGGGTATGAACATCGACTTCAAGGGCATTTGAAATTTTGACAAGAGTTCCTTTTGTCAACCATCTTCGTCTACCTTCAATATCATTCATCATTTGTCTTGAGATATCTGCTTTATCTGCCAGTTTTTCCTGTGAAAGCCCGGCTTTTTTTCTTAATGAACGAATATTTTCAATTACGCGAGTCTGTAATTCATCTTCTGTCATACTGTAATTTTATGCAAGTATTTTTACTATTTTTACTTGCAAAATTTTGACATTAAGTATTAAAATGTAAACATAGTGTATTATAATTTTATTTTTAAGCTTGCAAATTGTTAGTTTAATAACTGATGCTTCGAATTAAAACTATGAAAAAAGTATTTATATTTTGTCTTTATTTCTTAATTCTTATGACTTTACAATCAAAGGAAAAACAACCGGATTGGGTCTCAGATTATCGCTCAATTTATGATGAAAAAACTTATCTAGCGCAGAAAGGAACTGGTGATTCTGCTGAAAAGTCAAAGACAGATGCAGTGGGTACACTTGCCAGATATTTTCAAATGTCGGTTAACGCAAACCTTACAACAACACTGACCTCAATAACGAGTGGAAATGATATATCTGAATCAACTCATGTGATGGATGAGGTGAAAGTTCAGTCAGAAGTACAGTTCTTTGCACTTGAATATACAGAACCTTGGTTCAATAAAAAAGAAAAGAAATGGTACTGTATAGCCTACATTAATAGAAATAATGCTTGGACTCAGTATAAACCTCAGATTGATTCTGCAAAGAAAACATTTTACTTACTTTTAGAAAATTCTGAAAGAGAAAATGATTTTTTCTTGAAGCTTAGAGACTTAAAATCTGTATGGATTCAGGGCCAGGAGCTTCTTAGAAAACTAGAATATGGAAGAATTCTAACTCCTATGGATGAGGCTTCTTATCAGAATGAAAGAGATAAAATCTCTCAAATACCGGCGCTTTTTGAAGAATGTAAAGGGCGATGTTCTGTTTATATTCAAGCAAATCATGACTATAACAGAATGATTTCATTAGCAATTTCAACAGCTTTTAATAATTGTGGATTTAGAATTGTAAAGACAAAAGAAGATGCAAATTATATGGCAGATATTGTTGTAGATGACAATATGGCAGGAGAAAATCCACTTTCTATTCAACCGGTTATTGATTTAAAAGTTATAAGCAAAACTGAAAAAACTGTGTATTCGTATGAAGCTAATGCACTGGAAAAATCTGTAGGTTATACACTGGAAAGTGCTCAAAAAAAAGCATATTCAAAATTATCAAAGGAAGTAGAAGATTCTGTTAAAGAACATTTAACTAGGGTCTTTAAACTATAGGAGGAATAATTTATGAAAATTATTAAATTTGTAGGTGCAGTTTTATTTGCATTTAGTTTTGGGCTTATTATAAGCTGTGGTTCAACAAAAGTTGAAGATAATCGGAATAAGGTTTCTGATGCAAAAAATGATGAAATTGACAAGATTGTTGTTGTTGATTGGACTGACCGTGTAATGGGGGAAGTTTCTGCTCCAACATGGCTTAAAAATATGCGTCGTGGAAACAGTGATACTTTCAAAGAAATGTGGAAAGTTGAACCAAATAGAGTTGTAAAAATTAGTATGGCAACTGGTAAGTCAGAAGCAACTGCACAGGCATTAAGTCGTGTTGGATTTGCATATACGCAGGCTGCAGAGTTGAATCAGAAGGTTATAGGTCGTGTTGGTCAAGGACTGAATGATGTTGGCCAGTTAGAAGCTTTGTTTGTTGCTGCCAGTGAAACAAAAGCTGATATGACTGGATTGAGAGAGGAAACAGGTTTCTTTCAGAAGATACGCATAACAAATGCAGAAACCAAGCAAACAAGTGAACAGTTTATTTATTATACAGTTTATTCAATGAGTAAAGAAAATTGGGATTCTCTTTGCAAAAAATATCTTATGGATATTATGGGTGGAGCAAATCTTGAGACTGCAACACAGAAGAAAATCGGAGCTTTGTTTACTGAAATGAAAGAAGACTCAGATAAAAAGGATGCTGCAAAGCAGGCTGAAGAAGAAGCTCTTTATAAGTCTCAGATGGTTAGACTTGAAACTGAGCGTGCAAAGGCAGAAGCAGAGACTGCACAGATAAATCTTAAAGCAAAAGAATTAGATGCAAAAGAAGCTCAGACAAAACAAGCTGTTGAAGAAGCTGAAGATTTAGCTAGTTTCTTGTTGTAGGAAAATTAGACTTAGAAACAGATGTGTCTGAGAAAATAAAAAAATTGAAATACATAAGTGGGTGCCTGTAATGAAAAGATTTATTGTGTATGTAATTCTTTTGATATCTTCATTTCTAGTATTTGCATTACCAGATACAGTTCAGGTATTGATGCCTGAATGTATTAACATAAGCGGTAATGAATCTACATGGTTACCAGGGCAGATTCAGGATAAGTTAAAATCGAATCTACAGGGTTATCTTGGAATGAAGATTGTAGTTGATTCGAAATCTGAAGTAATCATAAAACAATTGCAGCGTGAGTCAGAAGACAGTGGAAGAGATGAGAATACTTCCATAGAGCTTGGTAAAATAAGTACTGCGTCTTTTGCTGTTTTGACAAAAATCAGAAAAACAGGAAAAGGGTATAGTGTAAGTCTTGATTATACAGATGTTACAACAGGAATCCAAAATGCAAGTGTAAGTTCAAAAGAATATACAACATATGGAGAACTATACAATGAGACTGGTGCAATTGATGAATTAACACTTTTGCTTGCTGAGAAACTCAATATAGCAATTAATCCGATTCAAAAACAGGCTCTACGTTTTGGGACTGCTGACTTCACATTAGAAGATCAATTAAAATTGGCAAGAGAAAATGAAGAGCATTTTAAAAAATTAATTGAACAGTTCGATGATCAAATTTTAGCATTGTCTGTTAGTAATGATTTAAATGCTAATGAGAATACCAAAAAGATAGAAGCTGAAAAAGCTTTGCTAAAAGAAAAACAGGAAAGTGAGAAAAAAAGACTTTTAGAACTTGAAGAACAGAAGAAAAAGGCTGATGAAGATGCAAGACTTGAAGCAGAGCGTTCTGCTGAACAAAAGAAACAGCGTAATTTGATTGCAGAACAGGCTGCTAAAAAAGCAAACGAAGTTCGTAAATTAAAACTTGAAAAACAAGGGGTTTTTGGACAAATAAGTGTGATAGAAAGTCAGAAAAAGGCACTGATAGAAATTAGAGAAAATACAGAAAATCGGATAAAAGAACTGTATGAGCAAATTGAAAATGAAAAACAGCAGGATGCAGAAACAATACGCAATAAAACCTGGTCTAGTGTTGAACTTGAAGATGGAATCCCAACAAAAACTGCGAAGCAGCGTCGTGAAAATCTAGTATTGGAAAATAACGAAAAACTAACAATTAAATTTATTGATGACGCAAAGAAAATAAAAAATTCTGTAAGTAAAACTGATGCGGAACTTCTAGAAGAAATACGTTCTAATCAAAAGGAGATTATAAAAATCCGAACGGTAAATAGTTTAGGCTCTGAATTAAAAGTAAGCTACGGAACATACAGTAGCAAAAGAAAAGGTTGGAATGCGTATATTTCTATTTATTCGGATGGAATTCTTTTGTATAACGATACTTTTCTTATTTCTTATAAATCACTTATAGGGAAGGACGCTCCTGATATAGATAATCTTTCTGATTCAGAAATGCAAAAATATATTGATACTGTTGATATGTATAATTCTTTGCTCACACGCGGAGATCCTATTCTTTATTTTGAATTGGATTACATAGCATCAGCTCGATCTGATGATTTTCCGAGTGAATATGATTTTGACTTTAAAGCTTTGCGAATTATTAATACTATAAGTGGAAAAATTATACAAAAAATATCAAATATTAAAATAATTACTCATTCAATGAATCCGGCCTGGAATTTATGCCCTCTAAAAGGACTATTGGAAGAAGTGGAAGAGCCAAGAATTGCTACTGTAAAAGCTCGTGCAGATGGAATACCGGAAGAATATCTTGATTTATATGTAAAAAAAATTAAACCATGGTTGCATTCTAATCCGGCTGGTAGCTATATGACTATGGATCATGAGTTAGTTAAGGAAATTTTAGGTTATAATGAAACAATTACAGAACGTTTGTTAGTTTCTTTATGTAATAGGTTGAGTATAATTTGCGGTTTTAAGGAACCTTATTATTGGGATAAGAACGGTCTTTTAAAAGAAAAAAAAGTAAAAGGTTTTAGGTACGATGCAGCAACGTATTATTTATATCTAAAAAGAACTGATCCTTTTAGGTTTAAAATGCTGAAAGATTTTCCCTATGATTTTGATGAACCATTAAATTCCTTTTCGGTTTATATTAAATAGAATTAATTTGACTTTGAATAAAAAATTGGAGAAAATATGATGGACGAAAACTTACAAAAGAAAAGACAAACGGGTATGTCTAATTTATATTGTCCTGTTTGCAAAATGAATCGTAATTTTATCTTTGATAAAAGTAATTATACGTGTATAAGTTGTGGGACAATTTATAATTATAAAAATGGAAAGTTACAATTTCCTGATATTACAGATAAGGATATTGAGTTATTGAGTAGGCAAGTACCTGTTATTTTTGATAAATAAAAGACTTATGGAATATATAGCATTCATCTATGTAACAGTTGTTCTTTATCCGAAAAAAGATGAACTTTAAGACTGTCAGTTTTCTGACAGTCTTATTTTTTTATGGGTGTGATATAATAAGCAGGCGTTGCGGGCGGCGATTGAGCCCGCAGAAAGGGTAGCCTGCAACGAAGTGCGGGCGTAGGGGAAGGCTTTCCCCTCCCTCCCCGAAATACTTATTTAATAACCAGGTTCACAAGCTTATCAGGTACGATAACTGTCTTAACAATTTCGTGGCCGTCGGTGAACTTCTTTACGCCTTCCAGGGCGAGGGCAGCTGCCTTCAAATCCTCCTGGCTTGTGCCTGGAGCAGCTTCAAAGGTGTCGCGTTTTTTGCCGTTAATCATAACGACAATCTGCTTTGTGTCGTCCTTACAGAAGTCTTCGTTGAAAGTCGGCCAGCTTTCGTAAGCGATTGTGTTTTTGTTGCCAAGCTTTTCCCAGAGCTCTTCACCAAGGTGAGGGGCATAAGGAGCAATCAGCTTTACAAAGTCAGACCACATTGCGCGAGGCAGGCTTTCGAACTTGCCGGCTTCATTGATGAAAATCATCATCTGGCTGATGGCAGTGTTGAAATTGAGGCTGTCTGTGTCGGCAGAAACCTTTTTTACAGTCTGGGCAAAAGTCTTGCGCAGTGAAACAAGGGCTTTGTCTTCAATCTTTCCTGTAATATCAATGTCGTTCAAAGGCTTTTCGCTGATAGCCCAGACCTTTTCAAGGAAGCGGTGAATACCAACAATTCCCTGAGTGCTCCAAGGCTTACTCATTGTAAGAGGGCCCATGAACATTTCGTACATGCGCACAGAGTCTGCACCGTAAGCCTTAATTTCATCATCAGGGTTTACAACGTTCTTCAAAGACTTACTCATCTTGGCAACAATCTGCTCAAGAGGTTCGCCTGTTGCTTTTTCAAAGTAAGTGCCGTCTGCCTTCTGGTCAACTTCGTCAGTCGGTACAAGAGTCTTGTTCTTGCGCTGGAAGGCAAAGGAAGTAATCATACCCTGGTTTACAAGGCGCTGGAAAGGCTCTTTTGTAGAAACAAGACCGCAGTCATACAATACCTTGTGCCAGAAGCGTGAGTAGAGGAGGTGCAAGACCGCGTGCTCAGCACCACCTACATACAAATCAACCGGCATCCAGTAATTTTCTGCTTCTTTAGAACAGAAGGCCTTTGTGTTCTGCGGGTCAAGGTAGCGCAGGTAGTACCAGCAGCTTCCTGCCCACTGAGGCATTGTGTTTGTTTCCCGGCGGGCAGGTTTTCCGCACTTAGGACACTTGCAGTTTACCCATTCGTCAATGCCCGCAAGAGGAGATTCTCCTGTTCCTGTAGGCTGGTAAGATTTTACGTTTGGCAGGGTAAGAGGAAGCTGGTCTTCAGGAACCGGCACTGTACCGCAGTCAGGGCAGTGTACCAGAGGGATTGGCTCACCCCAGTAACGCTGGCGGCTGAAAATCCAGTCGCGCAGCTTGTAGTTTACGGCTTTTTTTCCCACGCCCTTTTCTGCCAGCCATTCAAGCATTTTTGCAATGGCATCTTTTTTATTAAGGCCGTCAAGGAATTCAGAATTAACGTGGATTCCGTCTTCTGTCCAGGCCTGCTTCTGAACGTCAACCTCGCTCTTAAGAACTTCGATAATAGGAAGATTGAATTTCTTTGCAAAATCCCAGTCGCGGGTATCATGAGCTGGAACGGCCATAATTGCACCTGTTCCGTAAGAAATCAAAACATAATCTGCAATCCAGATAGGAATGAGCTTTCCGTTTACAGGATTTACTGCATAGCTTCCGCTGAAAACGCCGGTCTTGTCCTTTGCAAGGTCAGTACGTTCAAGGTCAGATTTTTTAGCTGCCTGTTCGCGGTATTCTTCAACAGCCTTTTTCTGGTCAGCAGTCGTAAGCTTTTCAATAAGAGGATGCTCAGGAGAAACAACCATGTAGGTTGCGCCAAAAAGAGTATCGCAGCGGGTAGTATAAACTGTAAGTTTTTCGCCGCTTTCCTTTCCGTCCTTGTCTGCAACGTTAAAGGTAACTTCAGCACCTTCAGATTTTCCAATCCAGTTGCGCTGCATGATTTTTACGCTTTCAG
>ODAI010074548.1_pt1 | contig 19669 bp, 11 predicted proteins | sample 1539321 | NCBI WGS metagenome assembly ODAI01 (sample SAMN02144231, study PRJEB22623) | gut metagenome | biome: sheep rumen | host: Ovis aries | place: New Zealand
ATCGTGGGGTTGTTCATGCTGGGAGTGCTCTTCTGGGCGGGGGAGCAGCCTCTTACCCGGAACCCGCGTCCGGAATCGGCCGATGGTCTTCTGACCCTGTACAAGCCTCTGTTCTATTTGGTTCCGTTCCTGCTGGGGTACTTCGTTTTCTCGCACGACGAGGTGCAGGAAAAGGTTGGCAAGGCCTGGATTCCGCTGATGGTATCGGCCCTCATTGCCGGAGGCGTTCTCATCGGCACCACCTTCGGGCAGGACAACACCTCGCCTGAGTATCTGGGAAGCCCTCTCAACTGCATCTACGGCTGGCTGATGTGCCTTGCCATGATGGGGTGGTTCAAGACAAAGTTTGATTGTTCGGGCCGTTTCGCCGGCTATATGACTCGTTCAAGCTACGGAATCTACATCGTCCATTACCTTGTGATTGCCAGCCTGGGCTACATGATGAAGACCTATACTCAGCTGCCGCCATGGTCCATGTACGTGATACTGACGGTTGCCGTGTTTACTCTCTCTCCGCTTCTCTATGAGATTATCCGCCGCATCCCGGTAGTCCGCTGGTGCGTGCTGGGAGAATAGGCCCCGGCACTCCGGATATCCATCCTAAACCAGCCGGGGAAACAATGATCACAGTATAGTCTTCTCGAAAGGAACCGGATAATCGGAATCGTTCACCTTCCGGTATTCAGAAGTGAATGCAGCATAGCGCAGCAGCGCGTCCTCCTTCCTTTGGATGTGTACCAGTGCGCTTGTCGCATATTTGAGAGCAGTTTCGTCGAGGGGATCAAAATACAGGATCATATCGGCGATTTCGATGACCTCCTGCCATGAGTTCGACCTATATCGTCGGACGATCTCGCTCTGGAGGACAGGCGACACGCCGTTCTCGATCCTGCTCTTGTAAGAGTCGAAGACAGGATCATCGACGTGCTTGAGGAACTTGCCGCGCGAAAGGACCGAAAGTATTCTGTCCATATCAGGTTCCCTTGAGCTGACCTGCCCGAGCAGATCTACTACGTCGCAGTAGCACGGCTCGCCCAGCACCAGACGATAATAGCCCTTGTCGAAAACTATCGAGAGGCCTTCTACATCCGCCAGGCTGTTCCTGAGGTGATTGATGGCTACGCCGCGAGAATTCTTGACTTTCTCTTCCTCCTTGTCCGGCCAGAAGATGCTGCTCAGCCTCGAGGTCGACACGCCCTGGGAGTCGCTGTATTTGATGAGCAGCCATAGGAGCTTTTTCTGCTGGGCGGAGATACGTCCGGTAATATCCCTGCCGTCTTTGTCGTTCACCTGGAAATCACCGAAAAGATAAATGGCGTTTGCCCTGTCAGGCTGTGAGAATTTTTTCTTTTCAGGATGACTTCGCGAGAGCAGATAGCCGTCTCTTGCCCGGGCCCTTTCGCGTCTGTAGCGGATGTACAAGATGATTGCAAGGATCACGACCAGGGCGATCAGCCCGAATATGACCAGCCAGGAAACCTGACGGGATCCGCCTGCCTCCACTTCTGCCAACGAGCGCGGCGGGTATGCCAGCGAGTATATCTTGAGGGTCGAACGAATGTCATCGTCGAAGACGAGCGTGGTGACGAAGAATATCTTGAGATCCCTGTCGAGGTAAAGCGCCGCGTTGGTGAACATTTTGTCGGAGATGATCGGAATCTCATCTGCAAGAACCCTGTATGAACCATCTTCTATAGCGAATTCGTAAAGGCTGATGCGCGACACGCTCTTGTATTCAGGATAGCACAGGACGTAGAATTTATCTCCGTCTATGACCATTGTCCTTGCAGGCACGCAGTCTTCCCCCGCCCATTCGTGCTCCCAGAGCTTTTCGCACGATCCGCTGCCAAGATCGATGCGGTGCAGGTCGTAGAAGTACCTGCGCCCTACGATCTGTTCACCGCATTCGTTGCCCATACCGCCGTAAACGTAGACCAGATCACCCTGCTGGCCCATGGCCGTAAAGTAGCGCGGGAAAAGCGTAGTGTTGTCGATGAGAGTATCGCGATGCCAGCGGTAATGCTCGTCCAGCGCGTAGAATTCACCGTTGTACATCTTCTCCCCGAAGCCGCCGAAAATCTCGAAGCGGTCTCCACGCATAAACGAAGCATGGTGGTGGAACGGTTGCGAAAGATGGTCAGTGCTCACGACTGTCCAGTTTCCGGCCTCAGGGTCGAGGCATGCTATAGTTGGATCGCCTTCCTGCCAGCCGAAACAAAACGGCTCGTAAGCATAGAGCCTGCCTTCGCGCATGAAGCTCATGCCGAGATTAATGGACAGCGGAGAGTGGACGCGGCGTTCGCTGACCTGGCCGGATATCACGTCATATGTATATAAGGAGTCGCTGCTGAAATAATAGAAACACTTCCTTTCCGGATCATAATTGGCTCCGGCGTTGGTCTGGCAGTGGAGTTCTGCGATCTGAGACCACTCCAGGGACTCCCTGATGAGCCATGTCGGATTCGTGACCTTGCCTTTGATCCTGGAGAGCCGGTCCCTTACACTGGTCCCGGCAGATTCGTCGAGCGGGAAAGAGTATTCTGTCTTGTCACCCGAAACCCGCAGGTCACGGATGGCAAATGAGGGAACGTCGATAATGAAACCGCTGCGTCCGAACTGAATTTTCGGAAAGAAGGTATCCGGCAGATCCGCCTTCTCAGCGAACACCTTGTCTCCCAACGAAAGATAAACTGAATCTTTGTGGGAGTTGAACTCAAGCTTGACATCAACCCATCTGAGCGGAGGAAGGTTCTCCTTGTCGAGCTCCGCCTTTATGAGGCTGAACCTTGCCTCTTCGTTGAGACGCATCGTAAGACTTTGCCTCCTGTCGTAAGAAAGGTTCCAGATGGAGCCGGATTCTCCCTGGTCGGTGATCCTGAGGATGTAACCGAAATCGGAGGTGTTGTATGTACACATCGAGAAGCAGATGGAGAGCCAGCCGTCGAGCCTGACTCGCTTGTCGCCGAAGACATCATACGAAGTCCTCTCCGCGATGCGCTTGTCCATACCCTGGAATCTGAGCCCCTGGGCGAAAGCCGGGGCAAACGCACAAAAAATGGCGATTAATGCCAGAAAATATTTAGACCACCTCATAATTAACCGGATTTACCCCGAAAATTAAAAAAATATAACCCGATTAACAAAAATAATTCGTAAATTAATCCATGAATAACCGACAGGTTAATCTTATGGGTTTAGTTTTGCGTGTAAAATAATGCTAACTCCAAACCCATAAATACAAACCACATGAAAACAAAACATCTATTTTTGATGATGGCCGGCCTTCTTCTGGTCGGATCAATGGCAGCCACATCCTGCAAAAAGGACGTGAAGCCTGAAGAAAACACTCCGGCGACCAAAACCGGAACGGTACGGGGAACCGTTACCGCAGACGACGGTTCTGCACTTGCAGACGTAAATGTCGCCGTCGGAGAGCTTACAGCCCTTACCGCAGCAGACGGTACCTACTCTATCGCGAACGTACCTCAGGACAAGTGCAGCGTAGTATTCAAGAAGACCGGCTTCGCCGATGCAACCATCGCCCTCACAGCCGCTTCGTTTAAGGATGGCGTTGCTACTGCCGATGCGATCATGGAAGTTGCCTGCGCAGTGATCGAGGGCGTTGTCTATATGGGAGAAGCCCCTCTCGCTGATGTAACCGTAAACCTCAACGACGGAGCACAGACTCTCGTGACCGCTGCTGACGGTGCTTTCAAGTTCGAGAACCTTATCCTGGACAACTACAAACTCACCTTCACGGCCAAAGGTTGCCCTACAGTCGAGAAGACGGTCGCAAAGACCGATTTCAAAGCGGCAGACAACTACGTCGTCACGCTTGATGCCATCAACATGAGCGCGCTCGAGGTTCTCCCTGAACTCACACTCACCCAGCTCGAAGCCGCAGCCCAGGACTGGAGCTACAATGAGTTCAGAGGCGGACGCAACGGAGACGACTATCCGCACTTCGACTGGTCTACCGACTTCTTCTACTGCTATGTCGGCTACTCACACATCGGGTGGCTTGAGGAGCAGAATGAGGGAACTACCATCCAGATCAGGAATGACGCAAACCAGGGACATCAGGACAACCCCGCCGACCTTGAGAACTTCGACTCCTATGTGTTCGGCCGCAAGGCTATCACTGCCGACAACTGCAAGATGTACCTGAAGCTCCGCACCCACGGAGGACTTGCAAAGTTCGGCGTCATGGTAGTAGATCCCACCGCAGCTGACCCTACCGGCGTGAGAATCGGCGGAATCTGCGAGTACGACAACGACAGCTACACCAACGGTGACGGCGATCGTCCGGACTTCGAATACGACCTCAGCGCTTACATCGGAAAGACCATCTACATCGCTATCGGCATCTACCGCGCAGAGACCGGTGACTATTGGCATCAGCTCGTACTTCGCCGCATCGTCTTCGCCAAGGAGCGTCCGAGCGACTGGGGATGGTGCCCGGGCGAAGAACTCACGGAGGTTGGAACCAACTGGCACATGACCAAGGAAATGGTCCGCTCTACGATGCCTGTCACCCAGACCAAGGTTTTCACCGGGATCTCCGAGATCGGAGGCGACCGCGACAACTACGCCGAGGCATACGGTTCCTGGCGCAGCCAGAATCACCTCATGGGATACTGGGCTATGGTTCCTGTCCACAAAGACACCGAGCCTTTCCCCGGCGAGGGCTTCGTGATCAAGACCAACGGCGGCGGCACTGCAGCTTCGCTCGACGAGCCTCAGGCTTACATATACGCCAAGCTCCCTATCGCAGCAGGGTCAGACAAGATGACCATGCGCGTACGTAACTTCAACACCAACAACGCAACCTGGTTCAAGGTCATCGCCATTACCGAGGACTGCAAAGTTGCCAACCTCGAGGCGTCGGAGACCCTTAAGGGACCGGACGAGCACAATATTCTCGAGAGAACTGACGGCGCATACAAGATGATCAGCGAGGGTGGCGGAAAGGACAACCCTGACGACTACACCAAACTTGTGTTCGACCTCTCTGCTTACGACGGCAGCAACGTAATCATCGCCATAGCTGTCTACAAGGGCGAGGAGAACGACGACGAGTGCAAGCTCGCATTCCACAGCATCGTACTTGAATAATGAAACGAACCCTTTTACTATATGCAGTACTGCTGGCTTTCCTGTCCAGCTGTACTGCGTGTACGGAAAGGACGCCTGCAGATCCTGACGATCCCATCGAGGAGCAGCCGACTGATAAAAAAGACGCACTTTCCGACGCAAAACAGGACTTGACACGCTCCCTCCGGATTCTGGAGGCGGCCAGGAAATTCTATTTCGACGGCAAGACCATGTACAGGTACTACAACCCATTCACCGGCACTCGCCCGTCGGAGAAGGCCAGCGTCTGGATGTACACGTCTTCGATCGAAGCCGTCAACGCTTTTCTCGCAGGGATCTCAGAACTTAAAGAAGCCGGAGACGCCTCGCTCTATGATCAGTATTACGGCACATGGAGCGGGGTTCTCTCCGAACTGTTCAGCGGCCTCGACTGGTATGAAGGGACCTTCCGCCTGATCTCATACACCGGCTGTGCGGACTGGTCCGTTTACGGAGTAAACCGCGGAACCAGCCCCCATACGGCAGCCGTCGACGGAATCAACAACGTCTACGACGACCAGGAGTGGCTCGTACGCGAACTTCTCCACTCCTACAGGATCACCGGCGAAGAAAAATATCTGGTCAAGGCCGAATATCTTGCATCCTATGTCATCGACGGCTGGGACTGTACCCTCAAGAGCGACGGCACCGAGCACGGGGGCATCGTCTGGGGGCCGGGATACTTCACCAAACACTCGTGCTCGAACGGTCCTTTCATAAGCCCGCTCGTCCGCCTTGCCGAACACTACAAGGACAAGGATGTGACGGCCGTGCACCATTATATCGGAACCGACAAGAAAAGACTCGTGGAGACGATGGACAAGAGCGAATACTACCTTATGTATGCGCGCAAGGTCTACGATTTCCAGAAGAAAAATCTCTACAACAAGAACAAGGGCGTCTATTACGACATGCTTGGGGCCAAAGGCGACGGCGTCAACTATGAGGTGGTAGACGGCGTGACCTACAGGGCCAACAACGAAGAACAGCGCGCAAGCGGAGAGTTTTACACGTACAATACGGGTACGATGCTCTCGGGCGCTGCCGACCTTTACAGAATTACGGGAGAGCCTGCATATCTGGACGATATGACCTACACCTCTTCCGCAGCCTTCCGCAACTTCGCCGTCAAGTCTGACGGTATCGAGGGATGCTACGAATATCCGGTCGACGGTTTCTCCAACTGGTTCAACAGCGTACTGCTGCGCGGTTGGGTGGACGTGTCGCCTTACTACACGAACGTAGATCTTCAGGTCATGAGCTTCCAGCACAACCTCGACTACGCATTCGAGAACAATCTTTACAAGGGGTTGCTTCCACCGAACCTGCTCTGTCCATGGAACACCATCCAGACCTATTGCAAGACTGAGGGCATGTTCGAATTCGCCTACGCCGCGGAATATGCGGTATTGGCGCACTATATCCTGAATAAAAAGTAATACGAATATATGGGACGAAGGTTGATTCTCTCAATCGCAGGATTGCTGATCGCGCTGAGCCTCTCCGCCCAGACGATACGTATCACCGGAACCGTCTTCGACGGGACCGGGCAGCCGCTTGCGGGCACGGGCGTGCTCATCAAGGGCACCACATCCGGTACGGCAACCGACCTGGACGGACATTACATCATCACGGCTCCTGTTGACGCGATTCTGGTATTCTCCTGTCTGGGATACACCACGCACTTTGAGAGCGTGGACGGCCGCAGCGAAATCAATGCGGTCCTTTCCGAGGACAGCACCTATCTGGAGAGCGTCGTGGTCGTAGGCTACGGCACAAGGAAGAAAGGCTCAATAACAGGATCCGTTGCCGGAGTCAATGGCGACGACATGCTCAGAACCAAATCCGAGAACCCTCAGAACATGCTCACTGGCCGGCTCCCCGGCGTGCGCGTCTGGCAGAAATCCGCCGAGCCGGGCAGCTACAGCAATAGTTTCGATATCCGCGGCCTTGGCAGTCCGCTCGTCATCATCGACGGCGTCCCCCGTACGATTGAAGACTTCCAGCGGCTCAATGCAAACGACATAGACAACGTCTCCGTGCTCAAGGATGCATCGGCAGCCATCTATGGCCTGCGGGGAGGCAACGGAGTTCTGCTCGTTACCACCAAATCGGGCGGAGAAGGCAAGAACGAAGTCAGGTACAACGGCTCTTTCACCTCCCAGTTTCCTTCTACTATGCCTGAACTTGCCAGCGCCATCGATGCGATGACCCTCTACAACGAGCAATCGATGAACAAGTCCGACGGTACCGGAACCATCGCCTTCACCCGGGACTACATGGACCTCTACCGGAACGGCTCCCGCACGGCAGAGGATTGGAACTCTCTTGTATTTTCCGGCTGGGCTCCTCAGAGCCAGCACGACATAAGCATCTCCGGAGGCACCGGGAAGATCCAGTACTATGTCAGCATGGGATATCAATATCAGCAGAGCTTCTTCAAGAGCGGAGACCTTAATTACAACAAATACAATCTGCGCTCGAACATCACGGCAGAACTGGTCCAAGGTCTCAAGATTAACCTGAACATCAGCGGTCTTGCCGACGAAAGGAACACTCCTGATTCTGACGCAGTGACCCTTATCCGCAACCTCTGGAAACAGGGCGTCCTCTTCCCTGCTTACGCAGACGAAGGGCGGACGATGCTCAACTACGAAGGTCTCGATCTCGAACAGAACACCGTCGCCATGATGAGCTCCGAGGTGTCCGGATACAAGAAATACAGGCAGAAACAGTTCCAGTCTTCCATCTCGCTGGAATATGACTTCGGCACTCTCACAGATTTCCTGAAGGGCCTTTCGCTCAAGGGCATGGGCAGCTTCGATTTCCGCCTGGACGACAACGAGGCCTTCCGCAAATCCTACAACCTCTATGCTGAGAACGAACTGACGGGAGAGTATCTCGCTAAGGCATACGCCGACCACACCGACAGGCTTACGCGCCAGAACTATACCAAACAGCAGATGATGGCCCAGATACTGCTCAACTACGAGCGCACCTTCGACAAACACGAAGTCGGGGCCATGCTCGGCATGGAGGTTCAGCGCAGGACCGGCGACAATTACTACTTCTACGGCGACCTCATCTTCAGTTCTCCGTATTTCACCGCCCTCAAGGACAACGTCGAGTCGACCTTCGTCGGCATCGACAGCAACATAGGCTCATTCTACGACCTGGCTTACCAGTCTTTCATCGGACGCCTCAACTACTCTTACGACGGGCGTTATCTGCTTGAAGGTCAGTTCCGCTACGACGGTTCTTCCAAGTTCGCACCCGGATATGAATGGGGATTTTTCCCTTCAATCTCCGCAGGCTGGCGCATCTCGCAGGAACCATGGTTCAAGGATCTTTCCTTCCTGTCGTTCATCAACCAGTTCAAGTTCAGGATCAGCTACGGCACGCTCGGCGACGACAGCGGCCTCAACTATCAGTGGATTACAGGTTACACCTATCCCGCCGGAGCGCACAACCCGACCCAGGGCAGCTACAACGGCTATGCCGGCGCATATCTTTTCGACGGCAGCGTGGTGAAAGGAGCCGACGCCTCATCGCTTCCCAACACCAAAATCTCCTGGCTCACCTCCCATTCTTTCAATGTGGGTGTCGACTTCGAGGCCTGGGACGGATTATTCGGGTTCACCTTCGATTACTTCACGCGCACGAGGACCGGTATCTTCGCACGCAATTCCTCTTCCCTTCCGACCGTCGTCGGCAACTCCGCTCCGGTGGAAAACCTCAACTCTGACATGAACCTTGGACTCGAACTCGAACTCAGCCACCGCAACAAGATCGGAGACTTCCGTTACGCAGTGAAGGGTATCGCCACAATCACCCGCCAGAAATATCTCACGGCTCTCGGCCAGGGCCCTTATGGAAACAGCTACGACCGCTGGCGCAACGACAATCTCACGAACCGTTATCAGGGCATCCAGTTCGGATACGAAAGCGCAGGCAGGTTCACCGGCTGGGAAGATATCTGGACATACGGACAGTACAAGGAGAACAATCTGCTTCCCGGAGATTATAAATACGTCGACTGGAACGAAGACGGCGAAATCAACGGCCTGGACGAGCATCCATACGCTTTCGACCAGACTCCTTGGATGAACTACTCGCTCTCCTTCGACGGAAGCTGGAAAAACTTTGACTTCAGCATCCTGTTCCAGGGTTCCGCCCTCGGTTCTTATATGTATGACGAGCCTCTGTACTCGATTTGGGGCACCTTCGGGGGCGGTGCGCTCGACCTTTATCTGGACCGCTGGCACCCTGCGGCCGAGATGGTCAATCCTTACGACCAGACTCTCGCCTGGGTGAGCGGGGATCATGCCTTTACAGGCCACTCACCTCTGAAGAACTCTTCCTTCAACAGAGTCAGCACAAGTTATCTGCGCCTGAAGAGCATCGAACTTGGTTACACGTTGCAGGATTTCGGACTCAGGAACACGAGCCTGAGGATCTTCGCCAACGCTTACAACATTTTCACGCTGACCGGTATGAAATACGTCGATCCGGAGCACCCGGATTCCGACTACGGAAGGATGTACCCTCTCAACAAGACGGTCACGGTAGGTCTCAACTTAAATTTTTAGGAGGATCGAAAGATGAAAAAATACGGCTTTATCATAGCAACTTCCAGCCTCTTGCTGAGTTCATGCATCAACCTCTATCTTCCTCCGAAAAACATCGTCACCGACGACGAGCTTCTCAACTCGGAGAACGGTGTCGAGATCTACATGGCAAAGATCTACAGCCTCATGCCTTGGGAAGATTTCAAGTACATGGCGGAGTGGGGCTTCGATTATAGCGGCTGGCTCAACGCCCCCGGCATCGACGGCTGCGGTGAGGCAGTCAACCGCGATGGAGTCTGCCAGACCTTCCGCGGCGAAAGCACCCCGTACTGGGGCGAGGCTTTCAAGCTCATCTACTATGCAAACCATCTTATCGAGACCATGCCGGAGCACAGCGGCGCATTCTCGGAGATCGCGCTCAACGAATACATCGGAACGGGATACTTCGCCCGCGCAATGGCCTTCTACCAGATGGCACGCCGCTTCGGCGGTATTCCGCTCGTAACCCATACGATCGCATATCCGAACGATGCCGACAAACTCGAGGTTCCCCGCGCGACAGAGGAGGAGACATGGAATCAGATCTGTGCGGATTTCGACATGGCCGCGCAGCTTCTCCCTGAAACCGGGTCAGTCGACGGATACGCAAACCGTTACGCAGCCCTCGCCTACAAGGCAGAGGCGATGCTTTATGCCGGCTCTGTCGCCAAGTACAACGAGACCGTTCCCGGGCGACTTACAGGTCTTGGCGAAAAGACAGGTGTCAGGGTCATCGGCTTCGACGAGAGCACCTGGCAGGCAGCCAGCATCCGCTACTTCTCCGAAGCATACAAGGCAGCCCGCGCCGTAATGGATTCGGGCCGCTACAGCCTCTACAAGAACGCATGGAAAGACGGCGACCGCGAAGCGCAGTACAAGAATATGGTAGACCTGTTCAGCGACGTGACTTCCAACAAGGAGGCAATCCTGATCCGCAAGTATTCTTACCCTTCGTACACCCACTCGATCGACGCTTACTGCTCTCCTTACATTTTCCGTTATCCTCTCTGCTCGGGCAGCTGCCCTACCCTCGACTTCGTGGAACTGTTCGACGGATTCGACCGCTATGCAGACGGAACCATAAGAGTTACCGACGGAAGCTCCCCCACCAGCGGACATTATCTGGAATACGACACCACGATGGATTTCTTCGCAAACGCGGAGCCTCGTCTGCGTGCATACGTCATCCTTCCCGGCGACGAGTTCCGCGAAGAGGAAATCGAGCTCTACACGGGCATCTATACAGGAAGCACTCCGATCTCTCCTCTGTGGGACGACTATTCATACGAACGCGCCACCTCGAACTTCTACCAGAACAGTAGCGCATTCTCTGACGGCAGACTCGTTATGAGCCCCTACTCGGGATCGATGCAGGTCCAGGTCGATGTCGACGGAGTGAAGATGAACGCTTCCGGTGCGAACGGCCCGTTCTACGCCGGCGACGGCTCGAGCAATGAGGCCAATCTGTCCGGATTCTACCTGCGCAAGTGGCTCAATCCCGATCCTGCGTTCCTGCACGGCGAGGGCAAGAGCGAGCAACCATGGATCCTCATGCGCTATGCCGACGTGCTCCTCGCAGCCGCCGAGGCAGGGGTCGAACTTTCACTCGCAGGTGCCGCATGCCCGGTTGAAGGCGACGACATGCTCGGGGTGGCGACGCAGGCAATCGCGGACATCAGGGAACGCGCGGGAGCCGATGCCCTCACCCAGCCGCTGAAGGCAGACATCGACAGCCGCAACATCGTTCGCCGCGAGCGCCGCAAGGAGCTTGCCTTCGAGCACAAGTCGAAGTGGGATGTCCGCCGCTGGCGAGTCCAGCACTACGAAGCGCGTTCAGGCTTCTGGGGCGAAGAGCGAAATTACAGCTGCATTGGGAATACTGCCGGATATCGTCTCCGGGGACTCTATCCTTTCTACAGTTCAGTGGACAAGAAGTTCTTCTTCGATGCAAACTGGCAGTTCGCACGCGAAAAAGAGTTTCTTTATGACACGATAGACTATTATTTCGCCATCCCCGGCGGAGAAGTCTCGAAAAGTGCGTATATTGATCAACAGCCAAACAGATAGCATATTATGAAAAGATTTACACTTCCTATATGTATGATTTTGCTCACGGTGTGTGCGGTCTCATGCGAACTGTTTAAGCTGGACAATTACGACGCCCCTTCGGAGGTTCTCTACGGAAGCGTCGTGGATTCCAAGACAGGAGCGCCCGTGCTGACCGACCAGGGCTCCGAAGGCATTCGCGTCCGACTTATCGAGACCAGCTGGGAGGGCAACGTAACTCCTCTGGACTTCTACTGCAAGCCTGACGGGACCTTCCGCAACGCCCGTCTTTTCGAAGCAGACTACAACATCCGCATCGACGGACCTTTCGTGCCTGTCGTAATCGAGAACGCCGAAGGCACTGTCATGAAAGACGAAAGTGTCAACATCCACCTCAAAGGCGAAAAGGAAGTGAACTTCGCAGTTCAGCCTTTCCTCAATGTCGAGTTCGTCGGCTCCCCTCAGGTCAGTGCCGGCAAGATTACGGCCCGCGTGAAAGTAACCCGTGCCACATCGCGCGAGGAGCTCAAGGCCGCCATCGGGAAATCCGGTGACTGGAAGGACTCGTATGCCAATGTGACAGACGTGCAGCTTTTTGTCAGCTACTCATCTACAGTCGGTTACCGCGCCCGCGACTCAAGGTGGTCAAGTTCCGTCTCTTATGAAGGATCGTCGTTCGAAGACCTTCTGGGAACCAATGTTACGGTCAAGTCGAACGGAACGATACTCTCCGGACAGAAAGTCTTCATCCGCGCAGCCGCGCGCATCAACTACGACACGCCCCGTGGCAGCGGCACCCGCAGGTGGAACTACTCCGATATTGTCGAAGTCGACATTCCATGAAAACTTTTATGAAACGCATATTACTTCTTTTCCTTCTCCTGTCTCCGCTTTATGCCGGAGCCCAGGACTTTGTTTCGCGCCGGCCCGCAGTGGCTGACCGCCTTTTCGTGTCCGAAGCAGTGGAAGCCAAGATCGCCGAGGTCACTTCTCAGCTCACCAACCCCAAGTTGCGCTGGATGTTCGAGAACTGTTTCCCGAACACCCTCGATACTACCGTGCATTTCGGCAAGGACGAAAACGGCAATCCACGTACTTTTGTCTACACTGGAGACATCCACGCCATGTGGCTGCGCGATTCGGGAGCCCAGGTCTGGCCATATCTCCGGCTCGCCGGGCAAGACGAGCATCTTAGGGAGATGCTCGAAGGCACTGTGCGCTGCCAGCTCAGCCTCCTCTGCATAGACCCTTATGCAAATGCCTTCAACGACGGCCCTGCCGGCACCGGCTGGATGACCGACAACACCAGGATGGACCCGAACCTGCACGAGCGCAAATGGGAGATTGATTCGCCTTGCTACGTGATCCGCCTGGCGTACGAGTACTGGAAGGTCACCGGCGACGAATCTGTATTCGACGCCACCTGGCTCGAAGCCATGCGCAAGGTCTATACGACATTCCGCGAACAGCAGCGCAAGGATGGTCATGGACCATACACTTTTACGAGGGTCACCGACCGCCAGCTCGACACGAAGGCGTGTAATGGCCTTGGCCAGCCTGTCAAGCCGGTCGGCCTGATCGCATCCTCGTTCCGCCCGTCGGACGATGCGACCACTTTCGAGTTTCTGGTGCCGTCGAACTTTTTTGCTGTCAGCTCACTTCGCAAGGCTGCCGAGATTCTGGAGACGGTCAACGGCCGGAAGCAGTTCGCTTCCGACTGCCGTGCCCTGGCCGACGAAGTCGCCGGTGCGCTCAGGAAATACGCAGTTTACAAGCATCCCAAGTACGGAAAGATCTACGCCTACGAAGTGGACGGTTTCGGCAACCGCTTCCTCATGGACGATGCCAACGTGCCGTCGCTTCTCGCGCTCCCATATCTTGGCGACGTCCCTGCAAAAGACCGCATCTACAAGAATACCAGACAGTTCGTCTGGAGCGAGGACAACCCTTACTTCTTCCGGGGTTCGGCCGCCGAAGGCATAGGAGGCCCTCACATCGGCTACGATATGATCTGGCCGATGAGCATCCTGATGAAGGCTTTCACCTCAACCGATGACGAGGAAATCCGCTGGTGCGTTGAGACCCTTATGAAAACCGATGCAAACACCGGTTTCATACACGAGAGTTTCCACAAGGACAACCCTTACAACTTCACGCGCGAATGGTTCGCCTGGCAGAACACCCTTTTCGGCGAACTGATTCTCAAAATCATCGACGACGGCAAGCTCGAGCTTCTCAACTCAATCGAATTATGAAACCAAGACTTATACTCCTGCCTCTGCTTCTATGGCTCGTCTCCTGCTCCCCGCCCGAGGGCAAGATGCTGCAGCCCGTAGACTACGTCTCCACACTCGTCGGCACCCAGTCGAAACATTCGCTTTCGACCGGCAATACATATCCGGCGATAGCGATGCCCTGGGGCACTCATTTCTGGACCCCGCAAACGGGCAGGATGGGAGACGGCTGGGCCTACGTGTATACAGAAGACAAGATCCGCGGCTTCAAGATGACCCATCAGCCAAGCCCGTGGATGAATGACTACGGCCAGTTCAGCCTGATGCCGGTCACGACCGGTGCTGTATGGGATGAAGACGCCCGTGCAAGCTGGTTTTCCCACAAGGCAGAGTCAGCCAAGCCTTACTATTATGGAGTATATCTCGCAGATCACGACACCTATCTTGAAATCACCCCTACCGAGCGTGCAGCCGCTTTCAGGATCACCTATCCCGAGCGCGAGACCTCATACCTCGTAGTGGATGGTTTTGCCGGCAGCAAATGCACCATAAGCGGCAGCACGATAAGCGGCGTGAGCACCATCAACACCGGAGGAGTAGCCGACAACTTCGCGCTGTACTTCGTGGTCGAGTGCGACACGCCGTTCACATCGGTCAAACAGGTCGACGAGCATGGCAGGGCCTATGCCATAGTCGGGTTCCCGACATCGAAAGGCCAGAAAGTAGGTCTGAGGGTGGCAGCCTCGTTCATCAGCCATGAACAGGCCCTGACCAACCTCCTGGAGCTCGGCGACGGTGATTTCGACAGGCTCTGCACCGACGGTCGCGAGCGCTGGAACGAAGTCCTTTCGCGCATCGAGATAGAAGATGGCAATATCGACCATTTGCGGACCTTCTACTCCTGCCTGTACCGTTCGGTTCTGTTCCCACGCGACTTCAGCGAAATTACGGCAGAGGGCAGACGAGTGCATTACAGTCCTCATGACGGCAAGGTTCACGACGGCTATCTGTTCACGGACACCGGCCTCTGGGACACCTTCCGCTCGCAGTTCTCCCTGACAGACCTTGTCTACCCTGAGATGGCATCAAAGATGCAGGAGGGATTCTTGAACCACTATCTGGAGAGCGGTTTCATCCCTGAGTGGTCCAGCCCCGGCCATCGCGGCTGTATGATAGGGAACAACAGCGCTTCGGTCGTCGCTGAAGCCTGGCTCAAGGGGATCCGGGGAGATTACGACATCGAAACCCTCTGGGACGCGCTCGTGAGTGGCGCTCACTCCGTACACCCGACCGTGGATGCTTCAGGCCGCCTTGGCTACGAATACTACGACGAACTCGGTTATGTCCCTTGCGATGTGGGGATCAACGAGAGTGCCGCCCGCACCCTCGAATATGCCTATGACGACTGGTGCATCTGGCAGCTCGGCAAGGACCTCGGCAAATCCGAAGAAGAACTCGCTCCTTACGAGAAAGCATCACAGAACTACAGAAAGTTGTTCCGCGAAGACTACGGCCTTATGGGCGGGCGCAATGCCGACGGCAGTTTTCCTGCCGAATTCAATCCCCTGAAGTGGGGCGGAGATTTCACGGAAGGCAACGCGCTGCATTATACCTGGTCAGTATTCCATGATCCGGCAGGCCTAATGGGCCTTATGGGCGGAAAAGAAGCATTTGAGGCCAAGCTTGACGGCGTCTTCTCGATGCCTCCTGATTTCGATGACAGCTACTACGGATTCACTATCCACGAAATACGCGAGATGCAGATTATGAATATGGGCAATTACGCCCACGGCAACCAACCCATCCAGCACATGCTTTATCTGTATAACTGGTGCGGTTCTCCGTGGAAGGCCCAGGCCCGCATCCGCGAAGTGATGGAGAAATTCTACACCCCGGCACCAGACGGCTATTGCGGCGACGAAGACAACGGCCAGACCTCTGCCTGGTACGTATTCTCCGCCTTGGGCTTCTATCCTGTATGTCCGACCAGCACCGAATACGCCCTGGGCACCCCGCTGTTCCGAAAAGCTACTGTTCATCTTCCCGGAGGGAATCTGGTCGTGCATGCCGGAGTGAAGGGAAGCTGCCGCGCCTCTGCAGGTGATTCAGACAAAATCGCCCTGCCTCCCTACGTCGACAACTTCAGAATCAATGGCCGCCGCGTTACCCGAAATTACCTTCGCCACAACGAACTCACTGGTGGTGCACGGCTGGACTTCACCCTAAGCGACACTCCCAACCTTTCTCGAGGCACCAAACCCGAAGATTTGCCATATTCTTACAGCAATAATTAATCACACCTTCCGCAAATAAGGGCAGAGTCATCCGCGGAAGGGGAAAAAGAACTACTCTGCGGGAATTTCCGCAGAGTAGTAGGAAGTTTCGCGTGCTGCGGCGAGATAAAGGGATTTTTAGTAACTTTGTTGGAAGAACACAGGAAATCACACAAAGGCTATGAACCGGAAACTATTCGTCGCGGCGATTGCGCTGTTCGCTTTTCTTTTTGTTGCTTGTACCGAGGATCCGCAGCAGGATCCCTCACCGGATATAAACACCCCTATACACATCGACCCGGAACCGGGACCCGGAACTGACCCCGGAACAGATCCCGGAACTGACCCCGGAACTGACCCCGGTACCGATCCTGGAACTGATCCGGGCACCGACCCTGGAACAGACCCTGGCACCGATCCCGAACCGGAGGACGGCCCCGCCGTGGACCTTGGGCTGAGCGTGCTCTGGAGGAACTGCAACCTGGGGGCGAGTAAGCCGGAGGAGGTTGGAGATTTTTATTCATGGGGAGCGCTGGAGCCGTGTTATGAGACGCTGGATCCGCTGGTGTGGAAGGATTATGCGCCCGATGGATTTTTCTGGAACTCTAATCCGTTCTTCCTGCGAGACGGTGCGGTCACCAAGTACTGCCCCGTGGATGTTCCGTCTTACTGGGCAGGGCCGGACAGTCCGGAGCCGGACAATATCCTTATTCTTGAGCCCGAAGACGATGCGGCGTTCGTCCTGCTCGGAGAGACCTGGCACATCCCGACCAGGGGCGATTGGACTGAGCTGATCAATAAATGCGAGTGGGAATGGACCACCATTGAGGAGGTTGGAGGCTATCAGATTACCGGCCCGAGCGGCAAGAGCATCTTCCTCCCGGCGGGCGGCGCGTTCAACACCTATATGCTCGATGATCCGGGCAAGCTCGGAGGCTACTGGACCTCGAATGTGGATACCGAACTTCCAGACCTGGCCTCGAAGTTCCACTTCTACCCGACCTACTACTTCCTCGTCTACACCTTCCGCTATGACGGCAACAATATCCGCCCCGTAGCCGACAAGGTGGAATAATTTAGCAGTTATGACATTACTGGAAGCAATTAAGGAGCGGCATTCCGTCCGCAAGTATATCGACAAGCCGATCGAGGCCGGGAAGGAGAATTTTGAGTGGGGAGATAATCAATAAGAGTCATATCCAATTATTATCCTTATATTTAACCGACTTAACTGCATATAATCAAATATGACACAAGAGTACATTACCCCTGAAGCGGATGTTGTGTTGATAGAAACCAACACCGGATTGTGCCTGATTGCTTCGCAGCAAGACAGCACCAACGAACCAATTGTAGAAGAAATATACTCCGGAGGTTGGATGTAATAGCCCTATGAGAACAAGACTTTTATTGGGCGCGACAGCCCTCCTTCTCCTCGCGATAGCCTGTGAAAAGGGAAACACAACAGTAGAGACTCCTGCAACTACTACCGATATTATATTCACCGCCTCCTGCGAGACAGCGCAACCATCCAAAACTACAATAGACTGGACCTCTGACATTGGAGACGGAAATCCAGGTTACCTCGTCAACTGGGTTGACGGCAACACCATCAGTGTCTTTGACGGAACGGCCAACAATGAATTCACGGCCGCCAACACAGGGGAAACCACAAGTTTCTCCGGCAGCGCCGCCACGGTTACCACCTACTATGCCCTTTACCCCTACAACGCAGGCGCCACCAGCGACGGCGCGGTATTTACAACTACCCTCCCGTCTGTACAGCCCCTTAACAACGGCCAGCTTACAGAAGGGCTGAATATTGCAGTAGCAACCAGCGAAGCCAACCACTTCGCGTTTAAAAATGTCCTTGCAGTCGCCGCATTCCGCATACCTCAGCAGGTCACAGGATGTAAATACATCACTATCAAAGGCAACGACGACGAGACGCTGGCAGGAGACATAACCATCAACAATACTTCCGGTACCCCTTCCGTTACATCCGTTGCCAATCCTTCCAAGGTTATCAAGCTGACAAACGCAGCAGACGATCTCGACTCGGGTACATACTGGTTCAGCGTCCTGCCCGGAAACATCACGGCCGGATTCACGATTACCTTCTACGATTCCTCCGACAAAGTCATAACCTACCTGTCCAGCTCTGCGGCCGCTGAATTTAAGCGCTCCAAACTGCTCAACCTGGGCACCATTCCGATTCCCATCACCGTAAACGGCACTAAACTGACTTACAACTCAACCAAGAAGTGCTACAGCGGCTCTTTCGACTTTACCAAGGGACAAAATGTCAACATCATAGGACTGGGAAGCCTCTCCGAGAGTTACAACCGTGACTTCTTCGATTATGTCGACGGAGAGCATCTCACCTTCATCCGCGAGAGCGGTACCTGGACACTCGAATATTACAACGAGGTCGATGGTCGCACTGCAAACTATTTCTGGGTCTACAACAACACACTCACCTACCCCAACTGCCTCTATGTACTCGGAAACGGGAAAGTCCAGTGTCTGCACGCCTGCGCCACTATCTCCTGGTACGACTCGGACTACTACACACGCGAGGCGCCTTATTACCTCACTATGCCCGCCACCTCGTCTACTACCTTCCAGACAACTGCCTACCTGACAACCGACGCTCAGGGTGCCGGAGATGTCAGATTGGAATTCTACAGCGACCTGGCTTGGAATAAAAAAACTCCTATTGCAATCACCGACGAGACAGTCCTCACCGGCGATGCAGCTGGAATGTTCGAGATCTGCAATCCGGGTGAGAGCAAGGCCAACCTCCATTCCATCTCCGCCTTTAATGGGCATGATGGGGTCTACAGGATTATCCTCACCTCATCACCGGAGGGCTTGGTTAGTATCGACATAAACAGCTTCACGCCATAGGCCACACGGCAAGTCTTTCTTTCTATCTCCCAGGGCGGAGGAGAGACTCGGCGAGGCGCATCGAAAGGATAGCGACAGGGATAGCCACGACTATCGCGACGATCAGCATCGGGACATTCTCGATGACGGGAATCATCAGCTGGTCATAACCGGGGCGCATCTCTTCGACTGCTGCGGCTAGCGAGCCTTCGGTGTCGAACCACCAATGGGAGGTGTAAGCGAAGAAAGACAGAGCGAACGGTACAAAACTCCAGCGGATGCTCTTCGGGGAGTCGTACTTATACCAAAATCTAGTGAGTTCGGCCAGGGCCGCCAGCGCGGCCATTCCGATGATGCAAGGTTCATCCGCCTCCCCTGCTATCAGGCCGACGACCAGGATGAAACCATTCAGAATCGCAGCCGCTCCGAAACCCCTGACGAGGGTGCAGGTTCGAAGGTAGATAGGCGCAAAAAACAGCGGTAGAAG
>ODAI012836304.1_pt1 | contig 19669 bp, 19 predicted proteins | sample 1539321 | NCBI WGS metagenome assembly ODAI01 (sample SAMN02144231, study PRJEB22623) | gut metagenome | biome: sheep rumen | host: Ovis aries | place: New Zealand
TGCATCTATATCTGATAAGTTATATTTATTCATTATTTCTTTTTCAGTAGTTATGGATGCATCTCCCATAAACATAAACTTATATCCATTTAGTTCAGTGTAAATAACATTACTATTATCATTTTCATTATCATAAACTTTAGTCTGTAAGAAATATAATTTATTCTTATCGATATTTAATTCTTTAATACATGAATAGTATCTAATCTTTTTATTTTCTAATACTTTTATTAGTTCTTTCTCTAAATCATTATATGGTCCACAATTAAAAATTACTTTTTCTACTTTAAAATTATTAACTAAATTAATTGCTTCTCCCATATGATCAAAGTCACCATGTGTAAGTATCAAATAATCGATTTTACTTATTCCTAAGCTATATAGATACATTATGGTATTATCAGTTATATTATAATTTTTTTTCTTTTTCCAATTACTTACTTTTTCTGTAATCTTACCACCAGTATCAATTAATATGGCTCTATTTTTAGGAAAAGTAATGAGTGTTGAGTCACCTTGACCTACATCTAGATAATCGACACTATAGCCATTAGAATAGAAATTATAATTGATGTTTACTATGAGAAATATACAGACTGATATAATTGCAATCATTAAATTTTTTTTAATAAGTATTATAAAAATTGAATAATAGATAATTATACCAATGATTGATAATGGCGGAGTTACTATTTTAAATATTTGAATATTTGAAAAAGTAGTATTTAACCATTCCAATACATTTATTGATATGTTTGTAACAGGTTCAAAAAACTTAAATATGAGTGCTATAAGACACATTGGATAGACAATTGTAGAGACTATCGGAACAAAAAGCACGTTGATTATTAAACTTAAAAGGTTAAAGTTATAGAAATTATTGATTGTAATTGGTAAGCTTATCAAAAATGCTACAACGCTGGTGCCTATGATTTTATGTTTAGTTAAAATAGTATTTGCGTATATCAAACCAAATGTTGTCATAAAAGAGTATTGAAAACCTATATCTACTAAAAGGAAAGGATTTATGGATAAAAGAATTGCACCAGTAAGAAATAAAATATTGATTGTCTTTACTTCCAAATAAAATATTTTATTTATACATATTAGTGTGAATAAAAGTGCTGACCTCAACACACTTGGACTAAATGCTGTCAGAAATGCATAAAGCCATATAAAAATTATTGTTGCTATATATCGTTTATTCTCTTTGACCTTTAATTTTTTTAATATGAATAGTATAAATCCGGAAAATAGTCCAATATGCATACCTGATATAGCAAATAAGTGTGTCACCCCATTTTTTCTGTAATCATTCATTACACCTTCATCCATATAATTTTTGTTGCCAATGACAAATGTATATAAATAACTTTTAATATTAGTAAATGAATCGATCCTCTTAATAATGAGATTTTTAATTTTATAAAATATTGAGGAAACCTTTCCAAGGGAAAATTTTTCTATTCTACAATTATAAAAAATGCCATGATTATATAGGTACTTTTTATAGTTAAAGGTGTTAGGAATTGTGTTGTTTTGAGTATTGCTAAGTAAAGCAGTAAAGTTTATACTTATTCCCTCTTTCAATATATTACTGTAATATTTTTTTTCATCATTAGAACTAAAGTAATATGTACATTTTAATGGCTCATTCGATGAAATATTTAGTGAAAGTTTATCGCCATCTATATTATATGATTTAATAATACCCTTCTCGTTTATAGTTTCACTTTCATATATACTATTTTGAGGAATATAGACTCTAATAATTGCAATAATTATAGTAGCAATAAAGACAGATATAAAAAACCTGTCTTTAAGTAGTAGTTTTCTTATTTTTAGATTCAATTTTTTTATGCAAATCGTGAGCAAAAGTCACATATTCTGCTTCCATTATTCTCAAACTATCTTGATTAAACGCTTCGCCATAATTTATTTGCATTTTCTCACCCATCTTTTCAACTAAACTGTTGTATTTCTCTTCACCATATTTTAGATAGTAATTGTGTAAATACTTACCTATGTCCATTCTCATCTTTTTTATTTCTTCTTTATTCATAATTGTTTCTCCTTACACTGTAATATACTCTTTTATCTTAGTAAAAAGATTCTCACTTATTCCATTTACTAGTTTTATATCATCTATATTAGCAAAGTTACCATTTGCCTTTCTATACTCTATTATTGCTTTTGCTTTTGCTTCGCCTATTCCCGGCAATTTAGTTAGCTCTTCAATCGAGTCGGTATTTATAGATACTTTACTGTTAACACTAGTAGTATCACTGTTTAATTCGCTGTTATTTGGTTCTATATCTTTATTGACTACTATCTGCTCACATGTACACTTTGGTACATCGCATGTTACTTTATTTTCGACTTTCCCGGCATTTAGTTCTTTTTTCGTAAAGACATATACTACCATTTCATCTTTTAATTTTTTAGATAGATTTATATTGCTTGTAGTACCAGATGAAGTTATTCCGCCAGAAGCTAGTATTGCATCGTTGACTATTGAACCTTCATCAATTTCATATACTCCAGGTTTCTTAACCGCACCTTTGATATCAATCCGGATTTTGTTTGGTTCTTCAACTATTTCTTCTTGAGGAACATTCATTAATTTTTCTTCACACTGTTTACATGGTGTACACTCATTATATTTGACATATAAAACACTTGCTCCGATAGAAATTAAAGCAATAAATATAGATACTACTGATATTAGATTTTTAATAACTATTTCTTTTAACTTATCAGCCATTATTCATTTATCCTTTCTAACTTATCCTCTACCTATTATTATTCCGAACTGTTTATTTATTTCTTATTACAAATTATCTGGCTTTTTATAAAGCTCTTTGGTATAATTAAATCGGTGATAATAATGACTTCTATATGTATATTAATATGTAAATTATTGACAATTGCATCAAAAATAATTGGTGCGCTTGTAGGAAAGTATGGTACTGTCACTCCTGGTAGAGTTGCTTATAAGCTAAACAAAAAAGTGCTGTACAATATTAAATTTCCAAAATATGTCATAGGTGTGACAGGTTCGAGCGGGAAAGGTTCCACTGTCAGTATGCTTGCACATATACTTACAGAATCCGGAAAAAAAGTAGTTTGGAATAAAAGTGGAAGCAATGTTAAAAACGGTATAATAACACTTATATTAAATAATACTGGTGTTTTTACTAGAAGGGTTAATGCTGATGTACTTCTTTTAGAAATGGACGAAAGATATATCGGTGGTATGTTTAAAAGTGGTACTTTAACACATCTACTTTTGACGAATGTAACAAGAGATCAGCCGGCAAGAAATATTCATCCTGAAATCATTTTTGACAAGATTATGTCAAGTTTTGACGACAAGGTTAAACTAATAATAAATGTGGACGATCCAATATTAAATAGAGCAAAATATTTATACAAAGGCGAAATTATTACATATGGTGTAGCTAAAAACAAATATTCGTTTTCTACGACTCCAAGTTATGCAGTTGATGCAGCGTATTGTCCAAAGTGTCATGCTAAACTTAAATATAGTGCATATCACTATGGACATTTGGGAATATATAAATGTCCAAAATGTGACTTTGAGCGTGGCAAGCCAAATTATGAAGCAAACGATTTAGATTTAAATAGTGGAACTTTTACAATCGATGGAAAAGAATATAAATTGAATAAGAAAGTGTTCTTTGCAGCATACTATACTCTTGCAGCATATACTCTAGCAAAAGAAATAGGTCTATCCACTGAAGAAATTGATAAGGCAATAAACATCGATATGCCAGTATCTAAGAGGATGAAACAGTATACTCTAGATAATAGAAATATAGAGATGTTGGAATCAAAGAACGAAAATTCACTTAGCTATTTACAATCTCTCAATTACATTAGAAATCAAAAAGGGAAAAAGACCGTTATTATGGGTTTTGAAAATGTAAGCAGAAGATATAAATACAATGACTTATCGTGGCTATGGGATGTAAATTTTGAACTTTTAGACGATAAAGATATTGATAAAATTTACTGTATAGGAAGATTTAAATACGACGTTGCAACTCGCCTATTCTATGCAGGTATACCAGACGATAAAGTTGTATTAGTAGAAAATTTAAATGATATTTGGAATCTAGTAAAGAAAGATAGCAAAGGTAGTATATATACGATGGTTTGCTTTGATATGACTGCAATATTAAACAAGCTTCTAAAGGAGGTTCAAAATGAAAAAGAAAACAATTAAGATAGCTCATCTATATTATGACCTCATGAATCTGTATGGAGAAACAGGAAATATCAAAGCACTTAAAAAATTCATTGAAAGACAAGGCGTAGAACCAGAAATACATTTTTTGACTATAGAGGATGAGATAGACTTCAAGGCATACGATTTCTTCTATATAGGAGCTGGCAGTGAAAACAATCAACGACTTGTATTAGATGATTTGATGAAATACAAAAATGAAATAAAGGCTGCTATCGAAGATGGAAAAATGTTCTTAGCAACAGGAAATACTATGGAGTTGTTCGGTAAAAAGATAAAGCTTAAAAACGGAGAAGTAATACCATGTTTGGAAGTATTTGAATATCAAGCATGCGAACAGGAAAAAAGATTAGTTAGTGAAATCAGATATACTTATCAGGAACTAGAAGAAAACAAAGGTAGAGATATACTAGGTTTTAAAAATTGTAGTTGTAATATATTGCATAATAATGATAGAATGTTTGGTTTTCCAAATAATATCAATTATAAAAATTTCTACGCCATGGATTTCGTGGGCCCTGTACTAATTAGGAATCCCTATTTCACAGATATGTTATTAAAAAAATTATTCGAAAGTAAAAACATGGAATATAAAAGTGATGATTCTTCTATCGAATATAGAGCATATCACGAATATTTAAAAAACTTTCCTATTGATATTTAGACTAGATTACTCTAGTCTTTTTTGTTATAATTTTACTAGGATGTGATAATATGAAACCAGTACACATAGTAACTGATAAAGAAAATATAAGCCCATTAGTCTTAATGCCGGGTGACCCTCTTAGAGCCAAATATATTGCAGAAAATTTCTTAGAAAATGCTAGACTTATAAATACTGTTCGTAATATGTTTGGATATACAGGAACATATAAAGGAAAAAGAATCACCGTGATGGGGTCTGGGATGGGTATGCCTAGCATGAGCATATATGCTTATGAATTAATACACTTTTATGGAGTTAAAAAAATTATTAGAATTGGAAGTGCTGGAGCGCTCAATTCAAATGTAAAAATTCGTGATATTGTAGTTGCTACTGAGGCAAGAACGTTGAGTACTTTTGCCTATGCTCACTATAAAATCGATAAAGATACCGAATTTGCAAGTACTAAGTTAATTGAAGATATAAAGGCATCTGTAAAAAACGAACATATTCATTTTGGACCTATACTTACAAGCGATGTGTTCGATGTCTATACAGGAATAGATCACGTATTAAATAGACTTAACTTTAATAATGCATTAGCAGGTGAAATGGAGACTTTTGCCCTATATTTAATTGGGAAAATGGAAAATGTCGATACAGCCAGCATGCTTACAGTTGTCGATAGCAAATATGAACCAGGAGTAAATTTGACAAGCGAAGAAAGGGAAACTTCACTTAATGAAATGATAAACCTCGCTTTAGAAGCTTTGATTAAGTAATATAAAAAAAACAGTTATTGTTGATTTAACTGTTTTTTTCTGCTTCACTTAAAACTAAGCTAGGCGCAACTCCTTTGGATTGTAACCTTTCGCATACTTTATTTGCGATACCAGAAAGCTCTAATAGAGATAAATATAATTCTTCAGCTTTTTTATCGTTCTGATCTGTCTGAGCTGAAGTGATTCCAAAATATTCCATTATATCTCTTATAATTTTTAGGGACCAAGTATCTATAATTGAAGAGTTTATGGTATCATATGCTTTAGCACTTCCCTCTTCTAGCGAGAATTGTACTCGTCCCCCATCTGCTTTAGGGGCAATTCTTTTTCCATATTCTAAAACTTCGTTATCATTGGAATTACATTGTCCACTGTAAGTGTATAAGCTGTAGTAATAACAAGTATATTTATCTCCCCGGAAATTAATATTAAGAGTAGCGTCGTTAGTGACTATGCGGATGCTAGGATAATCCTCAAAAAAGCTGATATCCAAAGCATAATTACAACCAGTTTTATCACGATAACGGATTTCGAGTAAATTATGGCCAACAGTAATGCTACCCCTTTGCTTTCGCTGATCTTTTGCTTTTATTTTATATCCACGACTATCTAATTCAACAATAACTTTGTCATTCAACGTTTGCTGTATATTTTGTAATATATCATTTACTCTTAATTGTTCTTCTATTTTTTCTGGTGAAATTAATCCATAGATTTCTTCCCTAAATTCACTAGGTAAAATATCGGCCATTAAATCAAAGATCTTTTGAGATTCTTCGGCATCATATTCACTACTGTCGATGTTTTTTAGTACATAACCAAATATTTTCATGAAGCTTTGACTCGATAAAACACTAGGAACAATATTAGTAGTTTTAACTACTCTTTTATTGGGTTTATTGGGAGTTTCGAAGCTAATTTCCCATGTACCATTTTCTTTTTTTATTTGAAAGGTAAAAGGTTTATAATAAATCGCCACCAATGATACCCCGTTTAATTGTACCATTTTGATTTCATACGATGGATTTCTCCAACTATCAGCCAGTTTAATTTGAGAGACCTCACCGCCAACATACGTTAAATTAGGTTTCATTTCTAGTTTAGAACACAGATCAATATATGATAAATTATCTTGGGAATATTCAAAACCTAATGTTTGAAAAAGCTGTATCACACGATCTGTAGAGTTGTTTTTTTCGCAGAAACTGCTAACGCGACGCACGACTCTTGATTGTATATATGCTGATGTTAATAATGATGAATATAGTTCTTTTGCCGTTTCATCTTTAATTGGATAATTCTCAAATTGGATGGACTCGCCTATATTTAAATGTAACTTTTTCATAACTCCTGTAATCGCAGGGAAAACAGCATTTAAGTTATCCCACGAAAAACTGTTTGTCAAGTAAAAAGTATCACCAACTTTTTTTAATTCAAATTTATAATTATGTGATTTAGAATCTATTAATATGTGATTTTCTTCGAACAATATTCGGTGAGGAAAATAATCATACTGAAAAGCTATAAAAAGCTGTGCCGTTTCTAATAACTGAAATCTAAATGGCTCTTTTTCTAATAAAACACTATCGTATCCCTCTCCGCCTATACATACAGAAGAAATATCATTATTACTATCTAATTTTATATCAAAGCCGTATTCACTATTATTTCTAAATGGCGTTGATATGTGGTATGAACCATCTGGTTTAATAGTTAATAAATCAACGAGTGCATATTCTCTTCTATATTCATTTATTTCAGGACCATGAAATAACATCGGATTATCCTCATCCATTCTTATGTTCCAAAAAAGCATGAACAATTGATTTATTTTATTTAAGATGGCTCTATCCAGATTATTAATCTGTTTAAATTGCTTACAAACTCTAATAAATTTGGATAGATATTTTTTTTCGTATCGATTAAAAAGTTCGCATACAATGAACTCGAAGAAATCTGCTGCAATAGCATTATCTTCTGTATTGTTTAACATTTCCTTAATAAATCCAATGTATTTGTCAAAATAATCTTTATCAAATTTTTCTGGTACGGGTTTTAGCTCTCTTTCGTTTCCATCAGGACTAATAAAAAATATGGGAGTCATATAAGGTTCTTTACCATTAATTGTATATTTTAGTCCATTATTGTCTATGGAAAGTGACTTAATCTTTTGGAATTTAATAGTATATTTACTTGCTCCTTTATTCCTTTTCCCTCCAGATTGTGTAACTGCTATTACAGCAACATTTAGATCTAAAGTAAAACCGTTATATTGATACTTAATAGATAAACTATTTTCCCCCTCTTGATAGTCTACACTTTGTTCAGCAATTAAATCTTTACTTTTAATATTCGACACTGATAAATTATAAAAACTGAATATCTTACTAATCAATTTATCCAATTCATCAAAGTTATAATATTTATAAATTTTTCCCAAGCCATACATACACATCCAATCTAATATAAATTACTATAATTAATTAATCTCTTTCTGTCAACAAAAAACAGACTATTTATTTAGTCTGTTCATTTGATTCATCATCTGTTTAACTTGTTTTTGACTAGGCTTCCTACCCATTCCACTCATTAATGTTTCTATCATCTTTTCATTAATAGGTGGATTTTTTTCCATAAATTTTTTCATGTATAATCTTGCTAAGAAGAACCCTACAACTAAGCCTATAATTAAGCCTGCAACAACTAATAAAATGTCATGTCCCATGAACTCATCTCCTCGATATAATTATACTAAAAATGCGTTATTATGACAACCAAAAGTAATCTTTTGAGTAGAAATCTATGACGAAGAGATTTGGAATACTTCTCAGTAATTTAAAAAACGATGGATCATTCTTTGAACTTTTAATCTTTAAATATGTTTCGTTAACAGTCAGTTTTGAATTTTCACCAGTAAAATAATCATTAATGAGATGTCTATTTTTAAACTTTGTATAACTATCATTATCTTTTAGGGAATTAAACAAAGAAAGATTAACTTGCATCTTATCTTGTGGAGCACATATCTCATTAAAAAGACGATATGCTAAATTAACTTCCTTTGTATTCATGTCATGAATTTCGTCGAGTGCTAAAAACAAGTTATATGGATTATCTTTTGTAATTGTTTTAAATTCTCTATTTATTTTAAAAATATAAAATGTTCTCATCTATTTCACCAAAAAAAACATACCATAATCGGTATGACTTTTTTGTCGAATCTTAGAGCAAATCTGTAAATTCTTTATCAGCAGGAGTTATTTTTACTACTTCTTCCGTTTTAATTGCTTCACTTATTAGCGACTCCCAATTCCAATCTTTTTCATATTCGATGCATAAATCTATTCTAGGGTTTATTACTGGATGGTCTGGTACAAAAATTGTACAGCAATCTTCATATGGCAATATGCTCGTATCATATGCTCCAATTTTTTTAGAGACATCTATAATTTCTAATTTATCGTAGCACGCGACTGGTCTTATTACTGGCATACTTACTACATTATTGATTACGCTCATCGAATCTAGAGTTTGACTTGCTACTTGACCAATGGATTCACCGTTGATTAGTATTTTGCAATTATTCTTATTTGCGATTATCTCAGATATTCGATACATCATTCTTCTCATTATTGTAATTAAATACTCATGTGGTACATTCTTTAAGATACCTTCTTGTATATCAGTAAAATGAATGACGTGAAGTTTTATATATCCAGAGTAATTTGAAAGTATCCTCGCAAGAGATTCCACTTTCTTTTTAGCTTGTTCACTAGTGTGAGGCGGACTCTCGAAATAGATAGCTTCAAGCCTTATTCCCCTTTTCATAGATAAGTAGCCAGCGACTGGTGAATCGATACCACCAGAAAGCATTAATAAACCCTTTCCAGCAACTCCGACTGGATAACCATGCAATCCAGGTGTGGATTCAAAGTAGATATACGATTTGTTAAATCTAATTTCCACATTTATAGTGGTTTTAGGATTGTGTACGTCTACACTGGCGCCTTGGCAGTTTCTCAATACGACTCCTCCCAATGCACTGCTGACTTCCATACTCGTTAGAGGATAGGATTTATAACTTCTCTTAGTAATTACCTTAAATGTATCTATTTCTTTTTCACTGACGAGTGATTTGAGATTATCTTTTATCTCATCAAAATTAATTGTATCGTACTCATAACCGACAATTATTTCGTGAATACCGAATATATATCTTAGTTTCTTTTGTACGGTGTCTAGTTCACCAGAAAAAATATACATGCGTCCATTATCATACTCTATACGGTAATCTATCCCGACTAATGTAGAGTCTATATTCTTCTTTAAAGTCTTAATGAAGAGCTTAATGTTACCCTTCTTAGTTGTCAATTCTCCGTACTTAATAATTATTAGTTTATTCATGCGATACACCCAATTCATTTAATTTGTTATATACGATATCAAACGAATATAAAAATTTGTTTAAATCATCAAAACTTGTCAAATGAGATAAACTAATACGAATCGTAGTACTTGCGCGTACTTCATCGTTATAAACTGCCATTACTGTTTGGCTTATCTTTCCATGTGAACATGCAGTATTACTTCCAACATATATATCTCTTTTTTCTAAAGCATGTATAAATGTCTCAGGCTTGATATTCATGAGACTAATATTTAGAATATGCGGAATAGAATAATTTGTCTTGTTAATTTTAATATCAGGATATTTAGATATTGTCGAACGCAGTTTATCATTAAGTAGTTTAACGACACTCTCATTTTTAGAAACACTAGTAACCGCGATTCTTAATGCTTTTGAAAAGGCAACTATGAGTGGTAAACATGGTGTTCCTCCTCTTAATTCCCCATCTCCCCCTTTAATTAAAGGTTCAATACTGACTTTGTCACTTTTATATAGAAGTCCAATTCCCTTAGGCCCATATATTTTATGACTAGAAATGCTTGCTAAATCGACATCGTGTAAATTTACGTTTATTTTACCTATTGCTTGTGTCAAGTCGGAAAAGAGAATTGTACTTTCATTTTCTTTTTTTATTATCTGTCTTAAAGTCTTTAGCGGCTGTCTTATTCCCATTTCACTATTTACTCCAACTATACAGACGACAATTGTATCGCTCGTAACTTTCGATCTCAAGTCATCAAAATCTATCACACCATCATCAGTGTTATTTACATATGTTATAGTAAATCCAAGTGTTTTAAGATAGTCACAAATACCATAAATAGAAGGATGCTCTAGTTTTGACACTACGATATTTTTCCCCTTTTTTTGATTTCTTAAAGCATACCCAACTAAAGCGGTATTATTTGATTCCGTCGACCCACTAGTATAGATGAGTTCAGTTTCTTTTATATCCAATAATTCACAAATCTGTTTTGTCGCGCTATTCAATAGTTCTCTTGACTTTTCTCCTAGAGAATGCAAGGAGTTCGGATTTCCGATGTATTCCTTGGTAACCTTAATATAACTATCTAAAACGTCCTTACTGACGGGAGTTGTTGCTGAGTAATCTAAATATATCATTGTTATTTCACCTACCCTTATAGTATAACACTCTTGATAGACCAATTCCACATTTTTTGTAAAAAAAAATCACTATAATTAGTGATTGTTATCTATCTTAAATGATTCACCAGAAAGTGTATCAAATATTGAAGAACTTGACTCAGTCTTCAATTTTGGTAAATCTATATCAAAGTCACTTTCATCTTTCGTCACAGCATCATTATCAGCATTGTTAATATTTTGAGTAGGTATATTGTCAACATCTAAAGAACTTGGTGTACTCGCATTACTTACAGCTTCTCTATCTGACGCTGGAATTGATATGTTTTCATTTATAGATTGTTCTTGGTCATTTAATACAGGTATCTCAATAGTATTCTTAAGTGCTTCCATTTGTCTTTGATTTTTGAGTTCTATCGCCTCATCAACCGTAATCGGTACATCTTCTTCAGTAGAGGTTTCAGACAATATCTGAATATTCTCAAGACTCTGTGTATCTTCTAACTTGGCTGGTTCATTGTTCCCTATATTGAGATTAAATTCCTGAGTACTTCTCAATGGTTCTTCTTCCAATGAGGTTTTAAGTAGTGCCTGTGTATTATCCTCCGTATACTCCTTTATTTTCTCAGCTTTTTTCTCTTTTTTACCTCCAAAGATTAATACTAATATGAAAATAATTATTAAAACGACAATTGCAATACAAAGTCCTAACATTATCGGATCTTCCGATATAAATTGTATCAATTTGTTGATTGTATCACCCATATCAATTCACCCTATCTTATTCTATATTACAAATAAATTTTATCATATGTAAAAAGATATTTCAATAATATATCAAAGGAAATTTACTATTCTACCATCTTATTGTTTTTTGAATAAATACATCCACAGTAATCTTGTCTATAAAGACTATACTTTTTAGATAGTTCTATGCTTCTTTTATATCCCTCTCTTTTTTTAAAGTCCGAAATGAGAAAATTAACTCCATAAGTCTTTTGTAGTTCTAAACCAATCTCATTAATCCAAGATGAAACTTTATATGGGCTTAAAGTTAAAGTTGTTCCAAAGAATTCATAACCATCTTCACTTGCCTTCTTAGCAGTATATTCTAGCCTTTTCTTATAACATTTATAACATCTTGCTCCTCTTTCAGGTTCACTCTCTAGACCCTTAACATCCATGTGATATTGATCATTATCATAGTCAGCATCGATCATATCTAATCCATTTTCATGTGGAAGTTTGAGAAGCAGATTTTTTTGTTCTTCTTTTCTTTTGAGATATTCTTCTCTTGGCTCAATATTAGGATTATAGTAAAGTATTGTTATATTGAAAAATGGGCTTAGTCTTTCGATTACACTCGAACTGCATGGAGCACAACAAGAATGCAAAAGAAGATTTGGGATATGATCCAAATCTTGTATTAATTCCATCATCGCTTTATCGTAATTCATATTATCACTCTTCACTACCAAACTCTTTAAAATAATAGTTTCCAAAGTCAGCGTCGAAGTTAAAATAGCCTTTTTTAGAACCAATTGATGCATAGATTTTTTCATACTTGTTTAAAACGTTTAGATTTCTAATATTGATATAGACAATATTCCCATCATTCATTGAAAGCATGAATCTTTCTTCGTCTATGTATTCTCCATCGCTGTTTTGACTAGGTGTATATTCGATTTCGCTGATAGATTGTATTATATCACTATTTATATCTTTTAATCCAGATATAAATTTATTTAATATCTTTTTAGGTACATAGTTAATTAAGGTTGGAACTCCATAAATGTTTTTTTGCTCGGTAAATATTCCATTAGATAATGCCGTTTTATCATTCTCTTTATAGAAAAATAAAGGTTTATTTTCACTTACTACTATTTCAACTTTGAGTAGCCAAGATTTTTTTATCTCACATGTATCTATAAAGATGTTTTTTTTAACATTTTTGCAAACATTTCTATTCGATAGTAGCAAATACTTTTTTTCTAATACCTTGGATTTTTTAATTATTTCACTATCATTTACATAAGAATTGCCACTAACAATAACACTTTCAGTTTTTAGAGTAAATAGGAACCATATTAAAATGGAGATAACAATGATTGACAACGCAAAAATTGAGGCTCTTTTTACATTAAGTCTCTTTCTCTTTATAACCTTTTTTTGCGTTATAGAATCTGTCATTTTATTTTATCATTTCCTTTAATGTATTATATATGATCGTACTAGAGTCATTTTTTTGCATTTTACCTAAATTCATTTGCATGTTAATTTGTAACTCTTTATCATTTAGCAATTTGTCGATCTGTGACTTTAATATTTTCGTAGTTAAGGCACTTTCCTCGATCATTATTGCTGCGTGATTATTTGCAATGTCCAGTGCGTTAAAATATTGGTGATTATTGGCAACATATGGACTAGGGATCAATATTGATAACTTTTTTAATGCAATTATCTCGCTAATTGATGAAGCCCCAGCTCTACTTATGACTACATCAGCATTTTTCATAAGCCCTGCCAAGTTATCAACGTATGGAACAACAACTACATTTCTGCTGAACATATTCTTTGAAAATGATTCATATGATGACTTTCCTGTTATATATAGTACTTCATAATCTTCATTATCTACGTTCTTTAAGAAATCTAACATTTTAGCATTGACTGAAGAACTGCCCATACTTCCCTGAACCATTAAGACAAATTTTTTAGTTTTGTGCAATCCAAATTTGGTCTTATCTATTGGTGCAATGCTTAAAGCGCGTTCGCTACACGGATTACCTGTAAAAACCACTTTTGATTTATCGAAATATTCTTTACTAGTTTCAAAACTTACGCCGATTTTATCAGCTAGTTTTCCTAACATCTTATTCGACTTGCCAGGAATAGAATTTTGTTCGTGTATGAAAGTTTTAATTCCAAGACTCTTTGCGGCCTTAATAACTGGATATGTTACATATCCTCCTATTCCTAAAACGACATCAGGTTTAAAATCTTTCATTATTTTCTTACACAATCTTATATTTTTATTAATTAGGAATACTACTTTAATATCTTTGGCTATATTTTTTGTAAGACCATACATCTCTATTCCTTTGTAGTCTATTCCTAGAGCGGGCACAACGTCTTTTTCCATTCTATTTTTGGTACCTATATATAAAAATTTACTATCCGGTTCAATTTCCTTAATTTTTTCAATTATCGCAAGTGCCGGATATATATGTCCTCCCGTTCCACCAGCAGTAACTATTACTTTCATAATACACTTCCCATCATTTAATTATATAATTATATTTTATAATCTTTACTATTTCTTACTTACTGACAATTTTAAATGCTTCTCTAGCCTCTTTAGTATAATGATTATTATCACTTTGATAAATATAGCACAGTATATCACCCTTTTTTACATAATCACCAATGTGTTTATTAATGGATACACCTACACCATGATTTACTTTATCCTTTAAAGTCTTTTTACCGGCTCCCAATAAAAGGGATAACTCGGCGATTTTTTTAGCAGATATTTTTTCGATTACGCCATCTTCTGTCGCAAGAACTTTTTGAACTATACGGGCCGTTTTTATTCCGTCGAAATTGCCGCCCTGGTTTTTTACAAATTCAAGAAATTTTTCATATGCTTTACCACTATCTAAAACTTCTATAACTTTTCTTTTAGCCTCCTTCAAACTGATATTTGTAGATTTAGATAATAGTACGGAGGATAACTCTATGGATAGATCTCTCAAGTGACCTCTTTTACCTTTTAAAACATCGTATGCTTCAATGATTTCTAGTGCATTACCCACATTATCGCCAAGCGGCGTGTCCATTTCTGATAATACTGGGATAACTTCTTTATTATAAGCCTTTCCAATTTTAATTAAAGTATTGGCAAGTCTTTTAGCATCGTCACTAGTTTGTAACAGTGCACCCTCTCCAACTTTTAAGTCTATTAAAATATACTTTGCACCAACTGCCAACTTTTTACTCATAATGCTCGAAGCAATTAATGGAATACTTGAAACTGTATTTGTAGCATTTCTCAAGTCGTATATCACTTTGTCTAGTGGAGCTAAATCATCAGTTTGTTCCATAAGTGCAAATCCGACTTTGTTGACATTTTTTATAAATTCCTCATTTGTATATTTCAATTTAAATCCAGGGATACTTTCAAGCTTATCTATTGTTCCTCCTGTCAAACCGAGTCCTCTACCAGATAATTTAGCCATTTTTAGACCAAGACATGCCAAAATCGGACCAATTATTATAGTAGTCTTATCTCCAACTCCGCCTGTAGAATGTTTATCAACTTGAGTTCCCTTTATTTTAGATGTATTTAATGTTTTGCCACTTTTCAACATGACATCGGTCAAATCGATTGTTTCTTTCAAGTTCATTCCATTAATACATATCGCCATCAATAGGCTACTCATTTGATAGTTCTCCACTTTGCCATTTAAATATCCCATGAAGGCGTATTCTATTTCATTTCGCGAAAGAGGAAGATTCAACCTTTTTTTATTGATAATATTTAATATGTCTAGTACTTTAATATTCATAATTACCTCTTTAATACTTCCTTAATCTCGTCCACATATGTCAATATGTCACAAAATAACTCTTGTAGAGAAAAACTCATTAACAAAAGTGAAAATAAATATGTATTAGTCAATACTTTATAATAAAGCGAAATAGATATCATAATTCCTAACAATGTAAACACACCTATAACGATATATCGAAGAATTAAGAGCCTTGATTTTTGTTTTTCAATATATTTCAAACTGTATACCTTAATAATAAATGACAACACCGTAAATGATAAGGCTGCTATCGCTAAAGTAAAGTTCAATTTATCTTTTATTAAAAATATTATAAGGGCACTTACCAATGAGCCAATGCTCATCAGTATAGAGTCTTTCCTATCTCTATTAAATATGTATTCTATAGATTCCATGAGTGCAATTATTAAAAGAAGAACTAAATAAAAACATTCTGTCTGGCTGATATTTGAAAGAACGGACAATACTAAACCAGAAAAAACAAGTATACTGTCTATTATTAGTTCGATAACATGTCCTTTTTTCATACGGTTCACCACTCTATTTCTATTTAATAATATAATTTTTTTTACAATATGTCAATTCACATGCTTCTTTTATTTTAAACAATATGATAGAATAATAATGAAAGGAGAATCGGTATGGAAGCGTTAATACCTGTTGGAATTGTCTTATTTATTATTCTCATCATGTCTGTTAGACAAATTTCAGAATACGAAAGAGGAATATTATTTACACGTGGTAAGTTTTCAAGAATATTGAAACCTGGTTGGAATATAATTATCCCTATATTCCAAAGTTATAGAAAAGTTGATATTCGTACTAAGGCAGTAGATGTGCCAGAGCAAGATGCAATAACAAAAGATAACGTATCAGTTAGAATAAACGCAGTAATCTACTATAAAGTATTCGACGCATCTAAAGCAGTATTAGAAGTTCAAAATTATTTCTATGCTGTTGAACAGCTTGCACAAACTACTATGAGAAATGCAGTCGGTGCAGTTACATTAGATGAACTTCTATCAGAACGAGAGAAAATAAGCACTAACATCTGTAAGATAATCGATGAAGCAAGTGATCCATGGGGAATAAAGGTTGAAAATGTCGAACTAAAAGACATTAGATTACCAGAAGAAATGCAGAGAGTAATCGCTAAGATTGCAGAAGCAGAAAGAGAGAAACAGGCCGTAATTACTAAATCCATTGGTGAAGTCGAAGCAAGTAAAAACTTGGCTGAAGCTGCAAGTACAATGGCACAAACACCTGGAGCTCTACACTTAAGAACTCTTGCAACTATCAATGATGTATCTTCAGATCAATCTAATACTATTATATTTGCAATACCTTTAGAAGTACTTCAAGCATTTGGAACTGAAAATACTATTAAAGGTACAGATATTGTAAAAAAAATTACTAACAAGCAATAAAAAAGAACTTAAATTGTTCTTTTTTTATTGTTTTATTTGTTACTACAAATTACTCTATCTGATCGGGTACTTCGATTTCAGTTATAATTAATTTTCCATCATCGTTAAAATGACATTCGAACCTCTTTAGTTCACCATCTTCTTTAGAAATACTAAATCTATAAGATGTATTTTTGAATCCCGTTATTTTTAATATGTATTCTCCATCTTTTTCGATAATATTGGCCGTTCCCTGTTTTTGACCAAAAAAACCAGAAACATAATATTCGTTACTCAATGTAATTCCATAATCTTTTAAATCTTCATATGTTTCATATTTTTTATATGTGCCAAATAATATACCAGTACTAATTAATACATACTCCACTGTAAAAATGATAACTGCTGCAAACTCTATTATTATATTTTTCTTTTTATTTAATACCCCTAAAATAATTAGTATTATTGCTACAAAGCAAAAAATACCAGATAATAAATGATGTGGAAAGCTTTCAATCGCACTAGTAAAGAAGCCAATTCCCGTGTATGAAAGTAACATTAGGACAGGTAGCAAAATAATTATGCTTAAAATATTGTCTTTTTTTATGTAATACCCTATAAATCCCATTGGTATTGTACAAAGCGTCCATATAAACCAGTACTTATAATATGAAAATAAATGCCATCCTTGCCAACTAAAAGGTACTTGCAATAAATATATCAACGGCTGACTAATTAGAAAAAAGACAAAACATTTTAAAGCTGAATCTTTTGGCGATTTACTATTACTAATAATAATCACGCCAAATAAAATCCACCATTCAAATGTCGCTGATATATCTCTAAAAGATGTATCCTTTGTCAATGGTATTATAGCCATTAATGCAGTATATGCTGCTGCAACTAATGCAAAAATAATCAATTTTTTCCAAGTAAGATCTATTCCACCAAATATTTTTTTCATAACACTCACCTTTTCCCTACTCATTATAACATATATTTTCTATATTTAATTACATCGTAAGATTACTAAAAACAGAACACGTTTGTGTTCTATCTATACTTTGTAATACATTTGATTTTTACTAGTTGGTTTATCTGGAATTGTTAAAGCAACAACCCCTTCTTTTATTGCTGGATCAAGATATGTTGCTCTTAGTGTTTCCTTAGACTTGATTCCTAGTTTGTCCATTATTTCATTAGCTGTCATCGGAGTATTATATTCCATAACATTAAGTAATTTATTAATATTTATTCCGGTTTCAGTTATCGGAGCTGAGCTAGTCTTAATTGCTTCATCTAATACTTCATCAATCATCTTCAACATGAATTCAACAAATTCGGTTGATTCGCCATTATGATTACAGTTATTGATAGCTTTATAGTAATCATCTTGGTATTTATGTATTTGAGATTCTATTGGTAAGTATTCAAATATTTCTTTCCATTTGGATAATAATATGTTTTGCCATAATCTAACTGTTCTACCATTCCCATCTGAAAAAGGATGTATAAACACAAATTCATAATGGAAAATTGATGACATAATTAATGGATGAATTTTATCATTATTCTTTTTTATCCATTCAAATAATTGTTTCATTAATTCATTTACTTGTTCAGGTGGTGGGCATACATGAATACAGTTACCTTTCTCATCAAATACTCCTTCATCACCTTTTCTGAATTCACCAGATTCATCAACTGTTAAATATGTCATAACACCATGAACTCTTTTTAAATCTTTTATAGAGAAAGCGTCAACATTATTAATCATTTCATAAGCATTATATGCATTTTTTACTTCTTGAATTTCTTTTTGAGGCCCTATAACTGTTCTACCAGCTATAACATCTTTTACTTGTCCTAGTGATAATGAATTTGCTTCTATTGCTAATGATGAATGTATAGATCTAATTCTATTATTTCTTCTCAAAACTGACATTTTATTAAAATTAGTATAATTATCGAGTTTACCAATTTTTTCCATTATATTAGAAACATAATCCAACATTTTATTTGTAATTGTAAATGGTGGTTTATAATCAGCCATTAAAATCACCTCTATTTTTTATATAAATATTAAACTACACATATATATTTTATCCAATATATCTTGCTTAAATCTTGCTTAATACTTGCTTAAATATTCTTCCATATGTAATTTAGTTTTACCATCAAAGTAAACCTTTCTCATCTTTTTGCCTTTACCAAATACTAGACATGATTTGTTCTCAAAATTAATATCATCTCTATTAAGATTAACAAGTTCACTTATTCTTATACCTGATGATAACAAGATCCTCTAGTTTAAATGTACTGGAATATTTTAATATTACGAGCATTGTTTATAAATCATATACAATTGCTATTTCACTATATTCTTTACCCGCTAGTGTAAATGGCTTTTCTTTTACTTTAATGCCCCCTTTTCTTAAATAGAAGTTAATAGCATTATTATTTTCTTTAACACACCATAAACCCA
>ODAI010490688.1_pt1 | contig 19668 bp, 25 predicted proteins | sample 1539321 | NCBI WGS metagenome assembly ODAI01 (sample SAMN02144231, study PRJEB22623) | gut metagenome | biome: sheep rumen | host: Ovis aries | place: New Zealand
TGGTCTGTGCTTTCATGGCCTCGATCTGCTTTCTGGTTGCTTCCTTCATGGTATGTGCTCCTTTCTGGGTAGGTGTGTGCTTCTTTTCGGTAGTGTATTAATCACTCTAAAGCACACTTATATCCAGTTAATTCGGAGCATATCCTGCACAAAGATCCGAGGCCGTGTTTTGTGTATTTTATTCCTCTTCGGGGCCCTTCTTACCGTCCCTAAAGGCAGCGGATCCTGTGAGGTTCTGCAGCAGAATCTTGCGGTCCTTCTTATACTCGGTTCCAATGAATCCGAGCCGGAGAAGAAAACACCGGAAGGCGTATTTCTCGTTCTCCACTTCCTTCTGTGTTGCTGTCACCCGCTTGGCTTCCTTGCTCATCCGGCAGAGGGCTGCGATGAATTTTGTGTAAGCCATCGCCGCATCCGGTTCGACCTCAGTGAACCAGGGGAATGCCACTCGGTCCTCTTTCATCTCAATCCTGATGTCGTCGACGCCGAGCGCTTTCTTAATCAGGTTCCCTTTCGCATCGAGGAGCTTCGTCAGGTTCCCGACATTCACCTTGTCGAAGGGAATCTCTACCGTAAGGCTAATTGCTTCTTCCTCTGCAGCAGGTTCCTCCGTAGGCATCTCGAAGGGCTCGATCAAGCTTTCGGTTGCCAGGATCTTCAGTGGCTGCAGGTCAGCACCCTCGGCAGTCGTTATGGTGCCATCCTTCTCAATAACGTAAGCGCCAACTTCGTAAGCGCATCTGGGAACCCTGGTGTAGCGGGATTCCGCTCCAGTAATCTCAGCGAGTCTTGCTGCTACGGCCTTTCTGTTATCGGTTGCAAGTTTAATGTTCATCATGGTGTTTTCCTCCTTATATGTGACCCGGGAGCCCATTCCCTCCGGGTAGTGTATTAATCACTCTACCCGGAAGAATTAGCAACGCACACATCTGACAAATATGTGCAAGAGGGACTAGCCACTATACACAAGCCTCCTCATAGGTCAGTTTCTGCCCGTCACGGAGTACATATACCTCTGCGGTGACCTCGTGATCCTGACACCAGGCCAGGTATCTCTTTACGATCACATCTACGAACTTCGGGTCGAGCTCGATGCCGCGGCAGATGCGGTCTGTTTCGCAGCAGGCGATGAGCGTACTGCCGCTGCCGAGGAAGGGGTCGAGGACGATGCCGTTGGTCATGGTGGAGTTACGCAGCGGATAGCTCATAAGCGCCACCGGCTTCATTGTCGGATGGTCTTTGGATGAGCGAGGCTTGTCGTACTCCCAGACCGTCACCTGCTTCCGGTCGGAATACCACTGGTGCCTGCCGCTCTGCTTCCATCCGAACAGGCAGGGCTCGTGGATCCACTGGTACGGGCTCCGGCCTAAGACCAACGCGTTCTTCTTCCAGATGCAGCAACCGGACAGATAAAATCCAGCGTCCTTAAATGCTTTCCGAAAGTTCAACCCTTCGGTATCCGCGTGCCACACGTAAATGCTGCCGTCGTCGGCGAGGTTTGCATGCATGCAGCGGTAGGCAGAGAGGAGGAAGTTGTAGAAATCCGCATCGGCCATGTTGTCGTTCATGATCTTTCCGGCGGTCTCTTCTACGTCCACGTTGTAGGGCGGGTCCGTGAGCACAAGGTTTGCCCTCTGTCCGTCCATGAGGCGAGTGTAGACTTCCTCACCGGTAGAGTCGCCACAGATCACCCGATGCGGTCCAAGGCACCACAGATCACCCAGCTTTGAGAAGACCGGGTTCTGCAGCTCCGCCTCCACATCGAAGTCGTCCTCCTTCACGTCCTTTGAGTGGACCTTATTGAAGAGCGTCTCGATCTCTGGCGGATCAAAGCCGGTCTTGCCAAGATCAAAGTCCGACTCTTGGATGTCTTTCAGAAGATCAGCCAGAAGGTTTTCATCCCATGCGCCGGTGATCTTGTTGAGCGCAATGTTGAGCGCCTTCTCCCTGGTCTTGTCGATATCCACCACAGCACAGGGCACCTCAATGAATCCCAGGTCCATCGCTACGGTGAGTCTCTGATGGCCACCGATGATCGTCATGTCCGCATTTACTACCAGCGGATCAGCAAATCCAAACTCCTCAATCGAAGCCTTGATCTTCTCATACTCCTTGTCACCAGGTTTCAGTTTCTTCCTGGGGTTATACTCAGCCGGTTTCAGTATGGCGACCGGCAGCACCTTTAGCTCTGCTACTTTCACTTAGCCTTACCTCCATTTCCATCTTTTCGGCCTTATGCCGTTTTTCATAATTCCAAAAGTCATAGCGGCATTTATCCGAGCAGACCTTCCTCGGCCTGCCGTTCTGGTTTCTGCCCACCGGCGTTCCGCACCATGGGCAGAACTGCTTCGCACAGGCGGCCAGAAAGCTGCTGATATCCTGATCTTCCATCCTTTGTCCTCCTGACACGAAACTCTCGCAGCCTGCCGTGGGCTGACACGAAACTCCATGAAAAAAGCAGCGGTGGAAATACATCCATCACTGCCTTTTGACAACGTTATTCGATTGCGTGCAATCCTTTATTTACGGGCTTTTCCCGGGATCCGCCAGTTCCCATTTCGCGGGTCTCGGATCCCCCCTTAGCAATTTCGCGATTTTTCGCGTGAGAGGGGGCGGCGGTCCCTGGGGACTTCACCGTAGAGAAGTGACCCGCCCCTGGGGTGATAAATCATTTTTTAGATCGCTTTCTAAGAGACTCCATATTCCCGCGAAACAAACGATCATTTAATTCATTCCAAGCATTTTCAAAATGCTCCAGGGCAAATCTATCCGCAGATTTTTCAATTGGCCTTTGTCGATACTCTTCTGCCGTTTTAGATACTTCACCGGTAGCATTTTGATTGTACCAACTGCGTTTATTATGATAGTCATACCAATGCCCAGCTTCATGAAGCAATACAAAAATGATATAGAACAAAGACTCTTCCCCTTCTGGGATAACGAATCTCTCACGGAGAAGCCCCATAATGCATTGCGTTGCTTCGTAATCTTTCTCCTCAACTATCTGATAGACCGTTTGTGAGTTTTTATTAAAAATAGCAATGTATGGCTCCCCTTTTCCTTCTAAGCCTGGCTTGGGTGAATAAAAACGTGCAGGTCCTATCCCTTCAATACTCTTTTTCTGTTCAACCTTTATACCACTATATACTGACAGACACGGTACAATGAATTCTGGTTCTGTTGACAAACCTCGCATTTGCAATCACTCCCTCTTTCTGTTTATGGTCAATTATAGCATAGTACATACCACTCTGATGTAATTCGCAGTCAACGACAACCTCATTACATTAGCAAAATACAAATGCTCAATAACGATACTCCGGTGTCTGATCCTCCCGCCTTGTCTTCATGCTGTGGTGCCTGTGGCAAAGGGCCTGCCAGTTACTCCTGTCCCAGAAGAGCTTTGGATCACCACGATGTGGAATGATATGGTCGACGTCCGTTGCCTTCACGTACCGCCCTTCCTTCATGCACTCCGCACACAGCGGGTGCATCTGCAGGAAGGTTTTTCTTGCTTTCTGCCAAGCAGCTCCGTAGCCTCTGCTCGCAGCTGACCGCACCGCTTCTGGGTGCAATGCTTTGTGACGATCACAGTATTTCTGTCCTGATGGGACCAGTGCCGCACAACCGGGGTGCTTGCACGCTACCTTTGGCTTCGTAGGCATCAGCGTACAAGACCCCACTCAGCGAACTTCTCAAATCCGCCGATCCGCATGATGTACTCTCGTGCAGTCTCCACCATCTCGCCAAAGGCCACATCGCCAATGTACTCATCGCCGATGGCACAACAGACTTCCACAGGTTTCCCGGTCTCCTGTGCTTTAAGCCACGCCCAGATGTTTACGGATACATCCGCCTTTGACAGGTCCTTTCCATGCAGGCCTCCACCTGTGACACTGTCGCCCATGTCGCTGCCAAGCTTCCGGTTGGTAGCGCCGGTGTCTACATCCGTACCACCTGTCCAGTCACCAAGGGGATTGATCTCTGTAGTTTGATATGCGGCGCGGAGCTTTTCAGTCGGTGAATTGCTCTGGCAGATGATCAGGCGCTCTCCGTCCAGGATGTATTTCCCGTCACTACCGTACTTGTCATAGAGCTCCTTGGCGATTCTGGTCAGTTCCTTCTGCTCCAGCGTCACCGGCACGCCTTTAAAGATACCGTTGTCACCGCAGCGGATGCCCTGCTCCTGGTTCTTTGCCAAGTGGGCGTCCTGTGCTACTTCCACGTAGTCGACTGCCACTTTTCCGGCGATGCGCTCTACAACAGCCTCGATTTCGTATAGAGGGATTGAGATGTCTGTTTCCACAATGATATGGCAGATGCCATGTCCCAGAAGGACCTCTACCGCGATGCGTGGATCAGCTTCCTGCTCGTATGCAAGGTCGACGATAGCTCCGGCAATACGATCCGCCAGCTTGTCGGGATGCGAAGGATTTACTTTCTCAAACATATAATTACCGTCCTTTCATAACAAAAGCCCCGGATCACTCCGAGGCTCTCACACTTTTTCACGCTATTAGAGTATCACCTTTCGCAAGATACTTCTTCCGCGATTTTGGACATCACACTTTCCCAAACAGCAGGACCGTCAACCGATCCAATGCTCTGTTCTTCCTCTTGTATGCAGATGACTGCTCAATCCCGAAGTGTGACGCGATATAAGATGCTGCACCGCTGCCATAGCTGTTCACGTCGCCGTAAAAGCTCTCCAGCAAAAACCGCTCATCGTCTGTGAGTTGTTCCCATGCTGGCTGGAACCAGCTCATATACTCGATGGCTTGACGGTAGCGTTCCTTCAAAACATCGATCTCGTCGATACCTCCTGCGATCCGTTCCTCTGCAGAGGAAGGATTGTAGGCGTGTGGCATGCCATCCATGTTCGGGCTACCGACACCCGTCATCTTCTCTCGCTCTGCGGTAATTTCCTTATCTGTACTGCTGATGATGAACCGCATGCTGTCGAAGTCCTTGATCGCAGCAATGGTCGCGGCTCTCTTATCCAGGTATTTATACATGATGCTCATCGTTACCTCCCTACTGCCGCCTTTACCGCGGCGATCAACTTCTGTTGTGTCATATCCTTATGCTCCAATGCTTTGATCACATCTTCATCAACCGTATCTTTGCAAACGATGTGGTGCGCAGTCACAACCTCCGTCTGTCCTTGTCGCCAGAGTCGGGCATTCGTCTGCTGATACATTTCCAGCGACCAGATCAGTGAAAACCAGATCAGGATATGACCTCCTTTTTGAATATTGAGTCCATGGCCGGCACTCGCTGGTGAGATCAGCCCGACCTGGATCTTGCCATCATTCCAGTCAGCGATATCCGCCTCTGTCTTAATATCTCTCGGAACATATCCCTTCGCCTCAAGATGCTCGATGATCCTCTCGTGATCGTGCCTGAACCAGTACGCCACCAGAACGTTCTGTCCGTTTGCCTGCTCGATAAGATCCTCAAGCATAAGGAGCTTCTTATCGTGTATCTTCACTGCATTTCCGTCTTCCCCATAGATCGCACCATTTGCCATCTGCAGGAGCTTCCCGGAGAGCGCAGCCGCATTGGCAGCATCGATCTCTTCTCCCTCCACCGTAACAAGCAGGTCCTTTTTCATCTCTTCGTACAGCTTTCTCTCGCGTCCGTCCATCTCGACAACATGTGTGACCGGAAGGTACTCCGGCATGTCGAGATAGTCCAGTGCTTTCATGGAGACTGCAATATCAGAGATCCGGTCATAAATCGCTTCCTCTGCTCCCGACAGCGGCACGTAGTTATATACCACACCGGTGTACGGATTCATTCCGGACGGTTTGAAGTAGGCTTCCCGATATCTGCCAATGAACCTGCCAAGGCGCTGTCCTCCATCGATAAGATACACCTCCGCCCACAGATCCATGAGACCATTACTGGCAGGTGTTCCGGTAAGTCCCACCATGCGCTTGATCCTCGGACGTACCTTCCGCAGCGCCTTCCACCTCTGCGACTGATGGTTCTTGAAACTCGACAGCTCATCAATCACCACCATATCAAATGGCCAGGGGATATGGTGCTTTTCCAAATAGTCTACCAGCCACTTCACATTCTCGCGGTTAATCACGTACACGTCTGCTGGCGCTTTCAAGGCTTCCTCTCGTTGCCTGCTGCTTCCGACAATCACACTCATTTGCAGGAAGTCCAGTCTGTCCCACTTGAGACGTTCCTGGGGCCAGACGGAAGAACAAACCCTGAGAGGCCCGATGACCAAAACTTTACTGACCTCAAACCGGTCAAACATCAGATCCATAATCGCTGATAATGAGATCACAGTCTTGCTGGGCCGAGGCCCATATCAAGCAGCATCATAGACTCTTTGTTCTCTACAATGAACCGGATCGCAAAATCCTGATAACTGTGCGGTATGAACTTCATGTGGCATCACCCCCTTCCATCTTCTCTATAATCTTCTTTAGCAGCATCGGACCATCGAGATCGGATAGCACTCCGAAGTATTGCGAACAGAAGAATGCTGTGATCTCCCGAATGTCCTTATTCGCTTTTCCATTGTCTGGAAACTTCTTTTTCATCCGGTATGCTGTCCGGAAATCTTTCACTGCCTGCATAATGATGGCATTTGCAAGCGCCTTATAGTTTTCCACCATCAAAGCTCCCTCCAGGTAATTGTTCCGATCCTCCCAGCACAACTAGAGATTGCACTTCTATTTAATCTCTGTGCTCGGATCAGTTCTGAAAGCATCTCAGCCTGATCACGGATATCAACAATCACACCATGATAATGCTCGCGGATCTCTTCCAGTTCCTTCTTATGCTCTTCTTCGATTACTGCCCACTCAGACTCTTTTGCGTAAGTCTCAGAAAGCATTTCCTCAAGAATCGTTCGGAACTCATTCCCTATGCACTCATCAATAAGCTCCATCATGTCCCGCAGGGAAAACACCGTGTATACCTTCCCATTTATCTCTACTGTGTAGACCACTTCTCTACCTCCAAAATGATGTCCGGGATCTGCCCAGGATCGTCTAAGACGAAAACTGGAAAGCCAAGTACCCGTAACTGCTCATGCCGTTTCACCTGCAATGCACGTGGCTTCTTTCCAGGAGCTTTCACCTCCACAAAGCCGATCCGGCATCCAGGCAGCAGGATCATTCTATCCGGCATACCATCCATGCCGGGTGATACAAGCTTCAGGCAAATCCCGCCATATGCTTTCACGTCGCGCACCAAACATTGTTCTATGTGCTTCTCCCTCATAAAAACCTCCGTCAAAGGATTTTGTCAGATTTGTCGTAAGTCTGTAGTTTTCGTCTGACATTAAAAATGCCTTGTTTATGGGCTTTTTTGAATTTTGCCATTTTGTCAGTTTTGTCGTATAAGGCAAAAATACAGTCAGGAAATAATATAAATAAATAAAATAAGTCTATTTTGCCTTTATATAGGGTTCTGACAAAATCGACAAAATCCAAAAAGCCCCTGTAAATAATGGTTTCCGCCACGCTATTCCTGAGAATCGTCCTCTGACAAATGCCTGACAGAATGACAAAATACTTCCTTCGTATAAGGGTTCACCGCATACTTCGGCAAAGGAGGCCTTCCTGACCCACTTGTTTTCTGCGGGACCTGGACAATATAGCCGTAGTCCTCAAGGAAATCCAAAACAGGCTGGATGGCTGCAACTGTTCTAAAACTGCTGCAGTTGCGCATGGCTGACCGTCTGTCAAATGCGGTCAGGTCCTTATCCACAATCATCTGCAGAATCTTCCTTGCCTCCTTGTACATGGCGTTCACCGGAAGCACGTTGTATACCGACTGTGCGTGGTTAAGAAAATACCGTCCGAGCTTTATGGCGTTTGACATCGTTTCTCCATCCACCACCAGGGGATCGGGATCATCCATAAACTCATGACTTCGGTATGTGCCTGCACGGCAAAGGAGCCCCGCCAGACGCAGCGTATTGCCGACGAGCTTACCAGCCCAGTCCGACATCTCAACGAGATCCGATACAAGCAGCGGTTCGAGCTCGGCAGCAAACGCTGACTGAAGTTTTGCTGCCTCCGGTGTCAGTGTGATAATCTCCGGGTATCTGGAGTATTCATCTTCCAAAAGATTAGTCATCTTTTGCTCGTACCTCTTATAAACCTCAGGTGGTACCGGCGCGGAATCAAAGTTTCGTTTTCCCACAAATGAGACCGGCATACTGTACAGGAACCTTGCCGTCAGTCCCCTCCCACGGAAGGTAGAGTTGTCCATTACCGCGGAGACCACGTTCGGCTGCGCCATAAGAAGGATCGTGAGCGACGGGTTCATGATGTTCTCACTCTCCCTACCGATACGATCGACTCGGATCGTATCCCCTGAGTAGCCTTTTAACATAACGTCAATATTGACATTCCTCGTGTATATGCCGGCAAGAGTATCAAAGATACCACCCTCACTGGAAACCAACGCCGCGCGTCCCTTGTTCTCTCCCATGACCGCTACCAACTTCTCTGTTGTGATATCATCCACGTAAAGTTGCATCGGCCGCACTTCCTCAAAGTCTGCGATCTGTTTAGCAATGACGTCCATCTCGCTGGCGTCCGCCTGCCCCTTAGAAACCTTGTCCTCAAGCGCTCTCTGACGTTTTTCCAGCACACGTCTCTGCATCTTACTGGCTTCCACCGCCCCGGCATGCTGGATGTTGTACTGCTCCTCGTAGGCATCCAGCGGCCTTACGATGCAGCTTTCCACCGCAGACTTTCTTTCCGACGGCGGGTTGATCACGATAAAATAACCGTTCAACGGTTCCAACCAGTCATCCTTTCCCTGGATCTTATATTTCCCCTGCAGGCATACAGCGATGGCAGCAAGCGCAGCCGTCCCCGCCATGTCAACAGGAGTCTGCGTGCTTTCCGCGACTGCCCTCACATAATTCCCGATATCTTCCGGTAATGCCTCCGTCGGAAATGACGCGACTGTGTACTTGCCAAAAGGGATCGGCATCTCCCAGGTATCAGGGATGCCTGTCTTGTATTCCTTTGGGGACACATAGGAAGGATCTGTAATGATCTTTTTTTCATAAAACCGCACCGCGCTTCGCCAGATGGTCTTAAGCTCCTTGTCCTCCAGTGGAGGCTGGCACTTTTCCGCTTCCCTGTAATACGCATTCTCGGATTCTTCTGTATTCCCTTCGCGTTTCAAGTGGCGTACTGCCCAGTTATACATCGTGCGGTTACGGTTCCCTTCCGGTATCAGAGGTGAAATGTCGTCGACCTCAAATACAGACTCGATGGTCTTTGTCCCGTCATGCCAGAACACGTCCCCAGGATCACTGCCATAAATGAAGCGTCCAGCATCCAGTGCATTTTTGTCATAAAACGGGTACATCGCCCGCAGAGCTTCCTTCAGGTCGCTGTAAGCTTCATGGTCCGTAATGGGAGGGGTTTCAAAATAGATATGGAACCGCGGTCTGGGGTCAAACGAGTCCTTCTGTTTCATATGATGGCGGCTGTAGCAGATCGCGAACTTGATATCCTCGTACTCCATCGCGAGCGCCTCCGGCGTGATCCATCCGGCAGGGTCTTCCGTATGGTCATTGTCCACGTCCATCACCACGCAGTTTGAAACGATGAAGTTATCCTTCCCTCTGTAACAGTTCTTGTATTCGGCACAGACGTGATCGCGACGAACCGCCTTTGCGAGAGAGGCAACATCCACGATTTCATGCCTGTGCGGATAGGTGCAGTTATCCTGCACCCCCGTCACATCCGCCGTATAGATTATGAATTTCATGACCGCCTCCAACCGGGGTTCTCCCCGTGTTCAAACCTTGCCTGCCGCGCAAGCCTATATGCCTTTTCAGTTTCCGCTCCATCCATGTCTGAAATATAGCTACTGTCCGCCCCGAACAGCTGGAATTTCCCATCAAGGCCGACTCCAGGCATAGCGCCAAAGTTATCCCCGTCAACGGTCTCAAAATTGAATGCCTCGACACCAAAGTCGCTTGACTTATATCCAAAGTAGTCAAATACATCTGCTTTCACTTGATGGATACTATCCCCAGCCGGAATGTTGCCTACGACGAGCAGCGGGTTCATTTTCTCAGGAATCCAGTATTCGTCCCCGTCAGCTTCCGGCGGGAATGCAAACTGACGGATCTTTTCAGCGTCCTCGGCAGTCATCTTCCCTTTGACCTCCACGTACAGGTCGTTCCCCTCACTGTATCCGACATGGTTGAACGTCACGTCATGGAGCAAAAAGTCCGGAAGGTAATACTGGCCGTTTGGGAGTATGTAACCTTCCGGCTCATATTCCCAGCGGACGCCACAGGCATCGAAGAACACTGCCCATCGTGCTTCAAGACGCGAACGAAATTTGAACCCTTTGTATACGGTTTCAATCGGTTTCATCTGTAGCTCCCTTCTGGCGGGACCGCTACTCCCAGTCCCGCCCTGTTCCTCTTCAGTCGTTAATCTCGCGCACCGCATCGTCGATTACTTCATCCGCGAAAGCAAGCGCTTTCATGATGGCGTCAAGGCCTTCATCACCGCAGCATGCAATCTCAATGCCGGTAATCCTTCCGTCGTCATCCTTGATAGGATCAAAGAAAAAGTCGCCGTTGAAGCACTCGATCTTGATGTAGGTCCTGCCACCTGCTTTTCTACTTTCGCTTCCTTTGTATCCGGTTGATCCAGCCACTACATGAAGCGCTGTATCTTTTCCCAGAACTGCTCTTCCATAGGTCTCAACCATCTTATCGTTGATCTTGATTCTTCCTTCACTCACTGCGTACATGTCATTTCCTCCTCGCTTATAAATCTGATGTACTTCTCTTTTGCGGCTGCGTAAGCAATCTCCGCGTTCATGCCTTCGCTTCTCTCATCTCCGAACACCCACACCTCTGAGCATTTGGACATGAGCACTCGTCCCATAAACAGTGCCAGATCTCTCTCCGTCTCCTCATCCACGAACTGGGGAAGAAGAAGATGAGGCGCAATGGGAATGTATCCCTGCTCCACCGCATATCTGCTATAGAGCTGTGCGTTGTAGACGTTGGTCTCCACGTCTCCTCGGTACTTCGAGCAGATATAGACAACCGGCCTGTAGCCAAACTTAAGCGCTGCGCCTGCGGTGGGATCCGGATACCCTTCACTGTTTCTGTAATCCTGATCCATCTCGGACCTCCTTTCTGAGTAGTAGAACTCTCGTCCTCTACCTGTACTCCCCCACTTGGGCCTGATTTTTCCGGAGATTTCGTTAAAAATGTTTTGCTTCCTTATAAATGGCGACTCGCAATTACGCTTTTTGAAAATTCTTCTTTTTTCTCCGGAAAAAATCCGCTCAGGTGGGGGAGTACTAGTGAAAGGAGGAACAGCCAATGAAGAAAACTCGGATGATCCTGGCTAGGCCGGATCCCAGATAGGGTGAGGGCAGGAAACAAATGACAATTACATATGGAGGATTTTATGAAGAAGAAAGAATTAATTGAGAGTCTGAAACGACTCGCTGCTGACGTAACAGCAATCGCAGAAGCGCTTGAGGGAAATGAAGAAGCAGTACCGGAAACGCCGGCAGCAGAGCAGCCTCTTCCCGAGAAAAGGACATATACATTCGAAGAGGCCAGGGCAAGGCTCGCCACTATTGCGCGAAGTGGTCACCGCGAAGCAGTGAAGGCTCTTCTTACCAAGTACGGAGTAGCAACCCTCTCAGAACTCAAAGACGATCCGGAGAAGCTCACAGCCCTTGTTGATGAAGCGGAGGTGATCGGAAATGCCTAAGCATGCATTTCTTTCTGCCTCGTCCAGTCACCGCTGGCTCGCCTGTCCGCCCTCCGCGCTCCTCTGTGCGAAGGAGGCCGACCAGTCAAGTGCTTACGCGAAGCAGGGATCAGATGCGCACGAGCTCTGCGAATATCTGCTTCTGAAGGCCCTGGGGCATGACCCGCCGGATCCGACGGAGAACCTCGACTATTACGACGCCGAGATGCTCTCTTGTGCGGAAGGCTACCGCGACTTCGTAATGGAGCAGGTGGAAGAAGCCAGGAAGCTGAACGCAGATCCACTGATATGCGTCGAGCAGAGGTTGGACTATTCCCGCTGGGTAGAGAACGGCTTCGGTACCGGAGACTGTGTAATCGTTGCAGACGATCTTCTGCATGTCATCGATTACAAATATGGTCTTGGCGTCCTGGTCTCCGCTTCCGGCGAGGACGGGACAGGAAACTCGCAGCTCAAATGCTACGCGCTTGGCGCCCTGGACACTTTCGGAGACCTTTACGACATCCGTCGGATCAAGCTCTCCATCTATCAGCCAAGGCGTGAGAACGTCGACACCTTCGAGATGCCGGTAGAGGATCTTCTTCGCTGGGCAGACGATGTACTCTCTCCCATCGCAAAGCTCGCCTTTACAGGTGATGGGGAGTTTTGTGCGGGCGACCACTGTGTGTTCTGCAAGGTAAAGGCTACCTGCAGAGCGAGAGCCGACTACAACATGAAGCTCGCAAAGTACGAGTTCGAGAAGCCCGCAATGCTGAACGATGAGGAGATCGCGTCGATCCTCCCTATGATCGACAGCCTTGTTTCCTGGGCCACGGACATCAAAGAGTTCGCGCTGCAGCAGGCACTCTCCGGAACCGTTTATGAGGGCTACAAAATAGTTGAGGGAAGATCCAACAGAAAATACAGCGATGAGACTGCTGTGGCAAGGATCGTCCAGGAGGCCGGATATGATCCGTTCGAGAAAAAGCTCCTGGGTGTCACAGCAATGCAGAGACAGCTTGGAAAGAAGAGATTCCAAGAGTTACTCGGAGGGCTTCTCTACAAACCTCCCGGAAAACCGGTATTAGTCCCGACGTCAGACAGTCGTCCGGAAATGAATACAGCAGCAAATGATTTTATCGATTAAAGGAGAAAGAATTATGGCAAAGATTATGAACCCCACAAAAGTGATTACCGGACCTAAGACAAGATTTTCTTACCTCAACGCCAACGAGCCTAAGGCCCCACTCGGCGGAGGTACCCCCAAGTACAGCGTCTCGCTGATCATCCCGAAGAGCGATACAGTCACGGTAGCGAAGATCAACGCAGCCATCAAGGCAGCCTACGACGAAGGTCAGTCCAAGCTCAAGGGAAACGGCAAGTCTGTCCCGAAGCTTGAAGCGATCAAGACGCCTCTGCGCGACGGTGACAAGGAGAGGCCGGATGACGAGGCCTACAAGGACTCCTACTTCGTGAACGCGAACAGTACTACAAAACCGGGTGTGGTCGATGCAGACCGCCAGCCGATCCTCGACACCTCGGAGCTTTACTCCGGCATCTACGGACGCGCCAGCATCAACTTCTACGCGTTCAATTCCAATGGTAATCGCGGCATCGCCTGCGGCCTGAACAACCTGCAGAAGCTCGCAGACGGGACCCCGCTCGGTGGACACTCCAGAGCTGAGGACGACTTCGCAGATGATGACGAGGACTTCCTGTCCTGATTGCAATGATGAGGGAGTGGGCTGATTGCCCACTTCCTTTTTGGAGGATAGAAATGACATATGAAAGAAACATTTATTTCATACATGACGACGGCTCAGCAGTGCTAAAATGTGGGGATACATCTATTCTTATCGATGCCGACTCTGTAGATGAACTATCAGCATACCAGTGGTCTATTGGCACTCACGGTTATGCGACTAGTGGCGCCGGACGTGACCAGGTTCTTATGCACCGTTTGATCTCCGGTGCTTCTGGATCAGATTTTGTGGATCACATCAATAGGAATAAACTTGACAACAGAAGATGTAATCTCAGACTCTGCACGAGCCGACAGAACAATATGAATCGCACGAAGCAGCAAAACAACACCTCTGGATTTAAGGGTGTATGTCAGACAGTAACAGGGAAATGGCAGGCTCAAATTGCATATAAAGGCAGATCAATCTACCTTGGCTTATATGACGACCCTGAAACAGCTGCTAAAGCATATGACACTGCGGCTCGGGACATTTTCGGCGAGTATGCTTTTCTCAATTTTCCGGACAGCTATGAACAGGTTACCTCTTATTTTGAACACAGAAGAAAGCTTACCTTGCAAGAAGTCGAAAGCGTACGGTATCTTTACTCTCAAGGAGTAAGCATTCCTTCCCTCACTAAAATCTTCAGCCACAGTGACAGCGCTATTCGAAGGATTATCAAAGGCCATACATTTCGCAAAGGAGCATGAAATGAAAAAGATCTCAATAGATTTAGAAACAGCATCCGATATAGATCTCGGAAAGTCAGGTGTATATCGCTATGCAGAGAGTGATAGCTTTAGAATCCTTCTGTTTGGTTACTCTGTGGATGGTGGTCCTGTTCATGTTGTTGATATTGCCTGCGGCGAAACAATCCCCTTGGAGATCATCAAAGCTCTTGCCGACGATTCTGTCGTCAAGTGGGGATATAATAGCTCATTTGAGAGAGTCTGTTTGTCTTATTGGCTCCGGCGGAATTATCCGCAGTACTTTTCTGGTGATTATCTCTCTCCATCCTCATGGAAATGCTCTATGGTATTGGCTGCTTATAACGGACTTCCGCTCGGACTTGAGAAGGTGGGCGCCGCCCTGGGCCTCGAGCAGCAGAAGCTCAAAGAAGGCAGAGATCTGATCCGGTACTTCTGTAACCCTTGTAAGCCGACTAAGACGAATGGAGGAAGGACCTGGAATCTTCCCGAGCATGCGCCGGATAAGTGGGACCTGTTCAAGAAATATAATCAGCGCGATGTGGAAGTAGAGATGCAGATACATGAGCGGCTGCAGAACTATTCGGTTCCCGACTTTGTTTGGGATGAATACCATCTCGACCAGGAAATCAACGATCGAGGTATTATGGTTGATAGGGAACTTGTCGAGCAGGCAATAAAGATTGATGAGATCTCTAATACAGATCTAACCACGCAGATGCAGAGGTTGACGGATCTGGAGAACCCGAACTCCGTGATGCAGCTCAAGGGATATCTGTCCGAAAAAGGAATCGAAGCCGAGTCCCTCGGGAAAAAGGATGTGGCAGAGTTGCTTAAATCTGCTCCCCCGGACCTGGCCGAGGTGCTACAGCTCAGACTACAGCTTGCAAAGAGCAGCGTAAAGAAATACCAGGCGATGCAGAATGCCGCCTGTGATGATGACCGCTGTCGAGGAATGTTCCAATTTTACGGAGCCAGTCGAAGTGGCCGATGGGCCGGCAGGCTAATTCAACTGCAAAATCTCCCTCAAAACCATCTCCCCGACCTGGAGCAGGCGAGAGCACTGGTGAAGGCCGGTGATTACGAGATGGTGAAGCTGCTGTACGGAAACGTGCCGCAGATCCTCTCTGAACTGATACGGACAGCCTTCATTCCCGCTCCCGGATACAAATTCATTGTTAGCGACTTCTCCGCCATCGAAGCCAGAGTACTCTCCTACCTCGCCGGTGAAACCTGGCGATCCGATGTATTTAAAAACAACGGTGACATTTACTGCGCATCGGCGTCACAAATGTTCGGTGTCCCGGTAGAGAAGCATGGTGTCAACGGGCACCTCAGGCAGAAAGGTAAGATCGCAGAATTGGCTCTTGGCTATGGCGGCAGTGTCGGTGCATTGAAGGCCACGGGTGCTTTGGACATGGGCCTTTCTGAGGATGAGCTGCAACCGCTGGTCTCCATGTGGCGAGAGTCCAATCCCCGCATCGTGCAGTATTGGTGGAAAGTCGATACTGCAGTCAAGACGGCGATCAAGGAGCATGTTCCTACGCAAGTGGGGAGTGTCCGTTTATTCTGGGAATCCGGCATGCTGTTCATCGAGCTTCCTTCCGGAAGACGCCTCGCATACGTTAAACCTCGGATCGGCGAGAACAAGTTCGGTGGCGAGTCCATCACTTACATGGGAACCGATGCCCAGAAGAAATGGAACCGGATCGAGAGTTATGGTCCCAAGTTCACCGAGAACATTGTCCAAGCCATCAGCCGCGACATCCTGGCATATGCCATGAACACGCTGAGGAGCTACCGAATCGTCGGACACGTACACGATGAGGTGATCATCGAAGCTCCGCCGGAAGTATCCGTGAATAATATCTGCGAACTTATGGGAAGGACGCCTCCGTGGATCCCAGGGCTCCTGCTTCGTGCTGATGGATACGAGTGCGAGTTTTATAAGAAGGACTAAGAAAAACAGCACCTACCATTTTGGCGGGTGCTGTTTTCGATGTTATAGCTTATTTTTCAAATCTTCTTCAAAAGCCCTGATTTCCTGAAACCATTTATCTAGCTGAGCCATAACTGCTTGTTTATCGTTTATGTCATCGAAATTATGGACTGCTGTTTTAAATGGTACGCGGTAGGACCAGCCTGTATCTTTCTCTTTACTTGGATAATATACATCAATCTTATCACTAATCGAAATTTGATCTGCTGGCATTCCTTTTGAATTAAAGGCTAGCTGTACATATAATCCACTCCCGGTATTATTAACAATCTCATAAAAATAACGATTTGCTGTGTTCCATGCACTTTTTGCGCCGGGCGATTCTGGAAATAGCTCATCCATAAAGGCTGTACGGAATCGAGTATAAGCCCGGTTACCATTGCACAAATCGAAGGTTATTTCTCCTTGTTCGGACCGAACTGTAGCCCATTCTTTAGCGTATGTTGATAAGCGGTACAATGCTTTGTTTTTCTCTGCCTTCTCAGGACTAAGCACTACAGCCTTACTTAATTCTGTTAGAAAAGGAATCATAGCGTCAGCCATTTTAGCGCTCAATTCTGCGTGAAATTTCGCCATTCGTGGCCAGTCTTCTTCGTTGAGAATACTTATCCCCTTAATAGTATAAGATATCCACGAAGCCTTATTTTCATCGGCACGTGCCCAAGACAACTCATAATTGCCTATCTTGCGTTCGATTTCATCCTTATGAGCAAATAGTATATCGAAGCCCTTTTTATTTTTCTCGGTATCACCACTGCTCATCCAAAGAGCAACCCAAGCGTCATTATAATTGGCGACACAGCTGATACTAAACCCTCCAATGCCAAAATATCCTAAGCACCAATTACTTGTTCCAGGAACAACGTTACCGAAACTACCACGATGGCTGTGAGCTTCCTGTATCATTGGTAATGCATACGACCAGTATCTTTTTCTCAATTCGTAGCGGCTTTCATCTGCTGCTTTATCATTCTCTTCATCTCGAAGGAAGAAAACAAGATCCATGGGATCTAAGCCATATAAAGCAAACAGCCGCCGAAGTATCGACATCTTTAATAAGGTGCTTGTTCCTTTTTCAAAATAGATGTCCTCATCAACCTTTATAGCACTCCGAAGATTTTTCGGGTCAGTACTGATGTAAGATGATAAATCTGTTGCACTGCTCTGGCTATACGCAAGTCCGGAAAGTACAGATCTGTCCTTTTGATGGAGGAACTTTACCACGCGCTCCAGCATGTCCGCCCAGCTTGTAACCGGCTGTTCTAAATTCTGATAGCTGTACTTTGCAATATCCCTTCCGGTGAGATCTACATTCTCATCATCGAGCGTGCAAGTATCATATTCTTTCTCAGCCGGCACAAATGCTGTTGTTGGATATGACCAGATTGTTTTTGCATACTCCAGGAGCTCTGTATTTCGCTCTTTAAGTTCTGGAAGCCCCCATGAGTCTTTCAAAGCAATCTTCTGGTTCATTCTCAACCCACTTGCTTTATACCCGCCTTTCTTCGCGTCACGCTTGTCCAAAAACGGATTATTGCTAAGACTCGGATTGTAGCCAGTAAGTGTAAGGTTAGCAATCCGATGCAACCAGTTCGTATGTATTTCTTCAGCGTTCGGTCCGAGTGCCTCTACCCACGCGGGGGTAAGGTGTTGTGGCATAATATGCTCGATTGTATAAACATTTTTATCGAGCTGATTATATACATCCTTAGCTTCGATGGTTCCATAGTTTTCTAGTCGTTCAAACAAATAGGCTTTATATTTACCGCGCATCAGGTATACTGCTTTGTTTCCTAATGCTTCTGTAAACTCTGTATCATCAGGGAACCTTCCGCTCTCCTTCTTGGAAAGTAGTGCATATATGAACTTATCAACATAGTCATCCGGAGTATTATCATAGCGGTAAATATCCTTATTCAGATTTAAGAAGATCTTGTTCAGCGCATTTGTCGGGACCTCACAGATATTCCTCCTGAACAGGTAGTTTTCTGTTATTTCAAATACTCGGAGAGCATCGCTTGTCGTAATCTTCTGATCCTGTACAAGGCGCAACACTTCCATGAAGAAAGGACGGATAACCACAATATCCAACCTATTAATCCGATATAGACAGTCATCAAGTTGCTGGTTATTCAGCCCGCTCTTACAAGTAAGGAGCTTTTCATAGAGCCGCGCATAACGAAGAATATCCGAGAGAAGCGTTTCTATCGGCAGTCTAGTGTCCTCGGCATACTTTTTGAATTCTTGGTATACATTATTGATTGTTGGAGTGACCAGACGTTTGATGCTTAGATAATCTCGTACAAAACCACTAACGTCATTACGAGTACACTTTTCAATTTTGGTCCAGTAATTATCATAATAATAATCCTGTTTTGCAGGGGGCTGTCCCATAAGAATATAATTGCGAATCTTATCGCCTTCTTGAAGGGCCAACCCTGTGGAATTCAGGCTTTCAAAAATCAGCTGAGCATTATCTCCGTGATCTAGTGTGATACTAATTATCTCCAATTTGCCAAGAGCATCATACAACTCATCAACGGTGACCTCCTCTTTCAAAATCTGATCATAGAAGAATTGATAATTGATCGTCAGATTCGAAGCCTTATCATAATCATCTTTGGGCCCGAATAACGCTTTAAGCGCATCCCTGTCTCCCACTACCGGCCGCAGCTTGATCTTATCATCTGCTTTTGCCCACGGAGAAATAATGAAGCGATGCAGAATCTGTTCATTCAGATTCTCTTCATCCGATTTAACAAGTCCTTCTTTAATAAGATTGCTTATTGCAAGCAGGATTAGTGTTAATGTAAATTTTATGCCAAGGTATCATTTCATGTCCTTTTGTAATCATCTTCCTTGGTGCATAAAATGCCTTCCCTTTGTATTGTTTATCATTACCACTTATATACATCTTTACATCTGTAGGAGATTTATTAATTGCAATGGAAACCTTCTTTTTGGGTTTATTCTCTTTTGTGCCAATTTTTGCAGATGCACTTGTTTTATCTACATTTTTCGGTTCAGGAGTTTTAACAGTTGTCTTTTCTCTTTTCTTCCTAACTGGTCTAACATCCTTCATCAGAGGAATAATTCCTCTCACTTCGTTAGAAATATCCTCTCCGTAACCATTGTAAGAGCATCAATGTTGGCATAATCTCTGGTAAACATTTTTGAGAGGAACTCGTTCACTACATCACGATCATGATATGCAGCTTCTGAATTAAAACTGAATCCGTGTTTAGGATTTGAACTATATCCGGAAATGATTCTTGGCATCTCAGGAAATATTATCTCTCGTGAATTCTTTTTGACTGCATCAATAATATAGTCAATAAACATCGTTCTTGCAGCTTTGAATTCTCTTTGTTCTCAGCATTTTGGTCATCTGCACTTATATTTCTAAAAAAAAGGTAATCACAGAATCAAAAATGCTCAAATGCACTTATTGCCCCTTACAAAAATGTAATGGCAAAACTTCAGATCAACAA
>ODAI013954441.1_pt1 | contig 19667 bp, 4 predicted proteins | sample 1539321 | NCBI WGS metagenome assembly ODAI01 (sample SAMN02144231, study PRJEB22623) | gut metagenome | biome: sheep rumen | host: Ovis aries | place: New Zealand
ACATAAACATCACGGAAAATGCCCGAAAGTCTTATTTTATCCTGGTCTTCAAAATATGTTCCAAAGCACCATTTGAGCACGGCAACAGTAATCAGGTTTTCTCCCTCGTGGAGCAGCGGTGTTATGTTGAATTCCGAAGTATGGTGGCTCACCTCCGAAAATCCGCAGAACTGGCCGTTTACATATAAATAAATACAGCTGTCGGCACCTTCAAAGCAGAGTATGCGTTCAAGACCATCAGCTTTATAATTGTAGCTTTTATAATAAATACCTGTTGGGTTTTCATCTGGTACAAAAGGCGGATTATATGGAATAGGATAATTTACATTTGTGTATTGAGCCTTATCGTAACCATGCAGCTGCCAGTTAGAAGGCACGGGAATCTTTTTGCCATTCTCAAGCACCTTGCGGACATATTTAATTTCTGCAAAATCATCCGGCAAATCTATAATACTTGAATAATATTCAAAGCCCCAGCGCCCGTTTAAAAGTTCAAAACGCTTAGAATGCCTGCGCTCTACAAAAGCATCCTGTCCCTTTGCAAAAGGAATAAAATAAGCGTGATTTTCAAGTGTGTTAACGTGAAAAACATCCGGGTCTTCGTGAAAGGTCATGTGTGACTTTGAAGAACCTGCTTTAGAGATTTGTTTAATGTCCATGAGAGAGTCCTTTATAAAGAACCCTGCGGCTCCTTCGACAAGCTCAGGAACCGCAGGGTCTAATATGTTTAGAGAAGAATCCTTAAACTTTAAAGAGATCTACCTGTTCACCAATCTTATCGATGGAATCTTTTACCTGAGAAGAAATCTCGCCAAGGGTTGCACCGGTTTCATTAATCTTGCGTGCACCAACAGCCATTTCTTCCATGCTTGTATTCATCATCTTTGTAGATTCGTAAAGGTGTTCCATTTCTTCTACAATCTTAGAGTTGCGTTCAAGCATTTCATGAGAAGAACTGCGTACAGTAATAGTAGAATTGTTAAGGTTCTGCAGGGCTTCAAGAATCTGTTTAGAACCTTCGTTCTGTTCTTCCATTGCAGAATGAATATGAAGTACAAGCTCATCTGTGTTCTTAAGCTGTGAAGCAACGTTCGAGAAGGATTCACTTGCATCGGTAGAAGAGTTTGCAACAGTAATAATAGAATTCTGAATATTAAGCAGCTGTTCACCAATCTTGTTAGACTGTTCAGAAGAAGTTTCGCTAAGCTTACGAATTTCATCTGCTACAACAGCAAAGCCCTTTCCTGCTTCACCAGCGTGGGCAGCTTCAATTGCCGCATTCATAGCAAGAAGGTTTGTCTGTTCTGCAATTGCCGAAATTGCAGCGTTTGCTTCCTGAAGCATTTCTGACTGACTTTCAATCTGTTTAATTTGTTCGTTTACTGCGTTCTGTTTAGCAAATCCTGTCTCGGCATTGCTCTGCAGGTTTTTGAATGAACCAGACATCTGTTCTACCGAATGCTTTACAGAATTAATGTTTCCAATCATTTCTTCTACAGCGGCACTGGCCTGTGTAACGCTTGCAGACTGATCTTCAATTAAACCGTCAAGCTCTGTAATTGAACTTGAAATCTGGCGCATGGAACCACTTGTAGTTCCAACAGTTTTTGTCTGTGTTGATATCTGATTATGAATACTATCAATGGTTGCAATAATCTGTGTAATTGAGCTTGCAGTATCCTGGGTTCCTGAAGCAAGATAGTCGCCGCTGGTGCCAAGCTCATTTTTAGAATCCTTAAGTTTCTTAACCATTTCCTGCAGCTTATCCATAAAGAGGTCAAAATTAATTACAAGAGTACCAATTTCATCACGGATATAAAGGGCACAACGCTTGCTTAAATCGGCATCTCCCTTAGCAAGATCCCCAAGGAAGTTAGAAACGTTTTTAATGCGGCCCATAATCCAGTGAACAAATATAAAGCCTGCAATAGCAAGAATAACTATAAGAATAATAGTAACAGGAACTACATTCGTAATAGTAACTCTTTTTATTTCTTGAATTACATCCATTGATTTTGCAATAAAAATCATACCTGTAATAGAACCATCTTCGCTAACCAAAGGGGTGTAGTTTGAATAATATTCTTTGCCATTGATTGTGTTCATACCCTTGTAGGCAACACCTTCTCTAAGAACCTGCTGTACAATATGCTGATTATCAAGTTCTGTTCCAACCATATTGGCACCAAGCGTTGTGGCTGCTCTGACCTTTCCTTTGAATACGGTACATTCAACACCATAGTTTTCGTTTACAATTGTTGTATAGGCATCTTCTCCGTCGTCGGCAAGCTCGTAACTTGCAACAACAACACCAATGATATTTGGACCTTCTCTAACAGGAATGGCAGCAATGATACCATATTTAATATCACCCAGAGAATCGAAAGTATAGTTAGGAGCGCCGCGAAGAGCTTTTGTAATAATTGGATTACTAATAGTTTGATTGGACTGCATGCCATAGGCGCCAAGTACATAACCAGAATTATTAATAAAGGCAAGCTGGTCAAGTCCTGAACGAACTGCTATGTTTGCAAGAAAGTTATCCAGCTTGTTTTCTTTTGGTTCTATTTTTTCTATACCGGGAGCGTCCCCAAACTTAATATCAGGTACAATTCTAGGAAGGATTTCTTTTGGAACAGTAAAGAAACTTTTTGTAGAAGGTTCCATAGAAAGCATGTTTGCATAACGGTAAAGATTATCTAGCCAGTCATGAATAATAAAATTGATACCATTAGAAATATTGTTGATATCCATTTCGGCATTCTGAATGAGCCCGTTATTAAAAATCTTAAGAGAGACTGCACCAGTAATTACAACTCCAAGAATGCTGGCACCAACAATCATTGCAATAAGTTTTGTTTTTAGAGAAATGTTCTTTCTAGCATTCACGTCAAAACGATCTAGTTCTTTAGCCATATGTACTCCTAGTTATGGTAAACATAAATTATGTATATTTTCTCTATTTTGGATATAGAACTTTTTAGAATAGGTGTAATAATACTATTATCCACGAGATTCCATAAAAATGCAAGAATTTTTATATTCTTTAGAATATATGCTTATTAAAAAATGCGGAGCGAAGGTTCATGTTTTGCGGAACGTCCTCTTCTTTTAGTGGAGCAAAACATGGTTCTTCGCGGGAGCATTTTTTAATAAGTAATAGAACATTTTTTAGTAATATAAAAATTCTTGCCTTATGTTCCATTGTGAGATAAAATACTAGGATATATTGAAAATGTTCATAAGGAGTTTTAAAAATGGGTGAACAAAAAGAAAGAGAAACACTTGGTAGCCGACTTGGATTTTTGTTGTTGTCTGCCGGATGTGCAATCGGATTAGGAAATGTATGGCGCTTTCCTTACATCACAGGAAAATACGGTGGAGCAGCTTTTGTATTGATTTATCTGGTTTTCCTCGTAATTCTTGGACTTCCTGTAATGGTTTGTGAATTTGCTGTTGGACGTGCTTCGCGCAAGAGTATGGCCGAAGCCTTTAAGCAGCTTGAACCAGAAGGTACAAAATGGCACTGGTATTCCGGCTTTGCAGTAGCAGGAAACTATCTTTTGATGATGTTTTATACAGTAGTTTCCGGCTGGTTCCTTAAATATTTCTTCCAGATGATTTGCGGAAAATTTGTTGGTCTTGTCGGAGACGAAATTGTAAATGTATTTGTAAACGAAACCGTTGGCAGTGCTCCAACCCTCTTAATATGGATGGTTGTAGTAATCATAATTGGCTTTGGAACCTGTTTCTTAGGCCTTCAAAAGGGTGTAGAACGCATTACAAAAATCATGATGAGTGCCCTTTTAATAATTATGATTGGTCTTGCAATTTATGTTGCCTTCCTTCCTGGTGCAGGGGCTGGTTATGTCTTCTATCTTAAGCCAAACTTTAAGGCTCTTGTAGGTGGTGAACACGGACTTTGGGATACAATCTATGCCGCAATGGGACAGGCCTTCTTTACACTGTCTCTTGGTATTGGCTCTATGGAAATCTTTGGTTCTTACATTGGAAAAGACCACTCACTCACAGGAGAATCTTTGCGCGTAATCGGGCTCGATACATTCGTAGCAATTTGTGCCGGCTTAATCATCTTCCCTGCTTGTGCTGCTTTTGGTGTAGAAGCTAACTCAGGTGCAGGACTTGCCTTTATGTCTTTGCCAAACGTATTCAACTCAATGGGACCAGTTGCAGGACGTATTGTTGGAGCCTTCTTCTTCCTCTTTATGTCATTTGCTGCTCTTTCTACAGTAATTGCTGTATTCGAAAATATTGTAGCCTTCCCAATGGACAAGTTTGGCTGGAGCCGTACAAAGTCTGTACTTATCAACTTTGCAGCAATGTTAGTTCTTGCAACTCCTGCTGCTCTTGGTATGAACGTTTGGTCCGGAGTTCACTTTGGTGCCCACATCGGCTCAATCGATGCTCTTGAAGACTTTATCGTAAGCCAGAACCTGCTTCCACTTGGTTCTATGCTCTTCCTCCTCTTCTGTACACTCAAGAAGGGTTGGGGTTGGGATGGCTTTATTGCCGAAGCCGATGCCGGAGAAGGAATTAAGTTCCCTAAGAACAAGGTTGTTAAATTCTACCTGCGTTTTATTGCACCGGTAATTATTCTGGTAGTATTTATTGCAGGATATTTTGACATCTTTGGTGCTAAATAAGATTGTCGGGTCAAGCCCGACAATGACAAAAAGTGTCATTCCCGGGCTCGACCCGGGAATCTCTTATAACAAACAATTATATAGAAAAAAGTTTGCTTTTTTTACAAAAATCACTTATAATCCATTAGGGCTTTGGGAGAATGCAGAAAGTTTTGCACGCTGCCAGAGCCTTTTTCATGTAAAAATACAATCTTCGTAAATGTTTCTACCATAAAAAAGTCAAAAAAAATGTAACATATTTATGTAGTCGTTGCTTTACTCAAGGAATTTGTAAACTTTACCGATATTATAACGATGAAGATAGGTGGTTTTATGTCTTCATCCATATGAGGTGGTATTATGAATATTAAGAAATTTTTTGTCAGCCTTTTTGCAGCCATTGTTGTAACCTCTGTTTGCGTTTTTGTCTCTTGCGAAGTTGGATTGGGTCCTGCGGTAGATACCCGTCCTCCTAGCATTGTTATTGAAAAGCCGGAAGTTGATAAGGTTATACGCAATAAATTTGTCATCAGCGGAACCTGGGAAGATGATGGTACGATTGATAGCGTCTATGTTTTGTTAAAGAGAACAGACGGCAAGCTTCTGGACGGCACCTCTCTGGAGCGAAAAGTTGAAGCCACCTTTACAATCGACGAAGAAGATGATGAAAAAGGAACCTGGCAGGCTATTGTTGACCCCCTCGAAAAAGATAATCAGATTATAGATGGTTCATATCAGGCCACAGTTTATATACAAGATAAAGGAAACCACACAACATCTCAAATCACCACCTTTACTATTGATAATACCGCACCAGTACTGATTCTTTCAAAACCAAACTCTACACCGGAAGATCAGACCTTGTCTGCTTATGGACAAAGATTATTCCTCGAAGGAAGTATTGCAGATTCTACAAAAGAAACCTGGATTCAGCTTGATTTTTATTCCGGCGAAGAATGTACAGAAGCTCAGTATCTTACAACAATCGAAACCGAAATGATTTCGCCTACAGACGTAAATTCAAATAATGCACGTCTTGCAATTTATAATACAGATCTTACTCAAAAGTATGCCTCAGAATATTATAAACTCTACGGAAAAACGGAAAAGAGTGGAGCAGAGCAGGTTTATGCAAAAATCACAGTTTATGATACTGCCGAAACATGTTCTGAAGACGGAGAAGGCGATGCTCTTACTCCAAGCGGTAAGATTAAAGGAAATGCAAGTCAGTCCTTCTATCTTACTAAAAAACTTGCAGAATCAATTACAAAATCTCAGACAGCAAATGGTTATGGTCTTGCACCAATTGATATTTACAATGTTTTAAATGGAACTTATGTTCTTAAAAACGAATCTCGTGCTGCCGATGCCCAGTCAATTAAAGACGAACTTTTGAGCGATGAACAGAAAAAGAGCATTTCTGTATTTACCATCAACCCTGAAAACAGTCCATATTTTACAATCAGTGGTTTGAAAACTCTTAACCTTGACGGAAAAGATTTTGAAGAAGGAAACACAATTGTAAACGGAACTCAAACACTCGAAGTTTCTGTATTTATGGGAAGCGACTCTATTGCACTCAAAGATGATGAAAATTTCTATGTATATCTTTTGGAATGTGATAAATATGGAAAACCAGTTAAAGAAGATGTTGAAGAAAATCGTATAAAGCTTTATTCAAAATATAAAGAAACAGGTTCTGGTTCCGAAAAGAAAATCTATTACAAAGTTGGCGGAAAAACAGACCACAAAACAAGCTCGGGTGCTTATGTATTCAGCATTCCAATGAATAAATCATTAAGAGCCGATCCTGATGCAGGTCTTGACGGCTTTGTTAATATAAACCTTGAATACGGCAAGAACTATATCATCCGTGTAAGTGGAAAAGATACAGAAGGCAATGATATTGAAACTACCGATAACGGTTACGGTTTCTGCTTTACTGCAGGTGGAACTGCTCCTCGTATTACAATCACAGAACCTGCCGATAATACAGTCTTTATTAAAAAAGGCGACGGCTTACATGTAAAAGGTTCCGTAACTTCTGAAGGAGGAGAACCTCGCTTTACAATTTCAAACGAAGCCAATATGGTAGATCTTCCTCTTACTCCAACAGACGAGGGCACCTGGACCTTTGAAAAACAGATTGCGCCGGATGAACTTGGTTTTTCTCAGGATGAAAGCGTAATTTATTCTTTGATTTTCTCTGCTACCCGTGATGCCACAGAATCAACTCAGACAAAATCTGTATGGTACGATGTTGAAGGTCCTGCTATTACCCTGAGTGATCCTGTTCCGTTAGTTAAAGCTGACACTGTAAAAGCAGATGGCTCTACTGTTGAAAAAGATAGTGTAAATGGAAAAGTAACCTTTAGCGGTTCAATTATAGATGAGTTCGATTCACGTTTTGGTTCTGCAAGCTGGAAAGTAGAACAGAATGGCGCTCTGGTAACAGGCCCGGATCTCTCCGGCTCTCTTGAAAAGAACTTTACATTCCAACTTGATACAACAAAACTCGTCGACAACAAAGAGGCCGTTGTCGTAATCAGTGCCTATGACTTTGTAGGTAACCTTAGCGAAACACGATATACATGTTGGGTTGATCAGAGTACGGATGTGCCAAAAATCGTAACAACCGAAGAAGGTAAAGATATTTCTGAAAATGCGGACCTTGCTTTTGTACAGCAGGGTAACAACCTTTATCAGCGTGGCGGTAGCCTTGTTCTTTCAATTACTGATGATGATGGTGTTGCAAATGCACGCGTAAAAATTCAAGAATATAATAATGGTACTTGTAATGATCCTGATGAAAAACAGGATATTTCATATCCTTCGCCTTCATTCATTTCGCACGTATTGCCAAATTCTGTTGGTATTTACAGAGCAACAGTAACAGTTTACGACAAGCATTATGTTTCAGAATCTGCAACACAGAATAACTATAAGCAGATTCAGTTCTTCCTTCGTGTTACAGGAACTGGCCCTGATGTATCAATTACTCCAGATAAAGAATATATCAATAATCTTGCGGGCGGAAAATATGTTCTTACCTTTAAAGTAACAAATGAAGGTAATAAACCATACATGCTCAAGATGGGCACAACAACAATACTTGAAGATGTTGATGAAGATTCTTTCACATACGAAATTACACCAGCTACTACTGCAAGTATTAAGTTTACAGTAATCGACAAGAACTCAAGCTTTACAGAAAAAACATTTGTTCCAAGATTCGATAGCGAAACTCCTAGTGTAAGCATTAAAAACTATCCAAGCAGTCCTAGTCTTACAGAAGATACAACTTATCTGTTTAAGGGCGACATGTCTGATACTGGTAACTCTGGAATTGATAAGGTACAGATTAAATTTGTTGATGGTGAACAAACTTCTACAGATGATACCGGCTGGACAGATTGTACTGCAGGTTCTGTAAACTGGAACTCAGAATTAACCTGGGCAAATAACACAGTATTTGATACAGAAGGTAAAAAGACTGTATTTGTAAAAGCAATTGATGGTGCTGGAAACGAAGCTACAGATTATAAGACATTCACATACGATAAGAGTAAGCCTGTGCTAACTCTTACAAATCCTCTTTCAACTTCAGAAACAAATATTATTTCTGATGAAGTTGGAACAGACGGATATGTATTAAGCGGAACATTAACAGAATCAAATGAACTTGCTGCTACAAATCCTTTTGTAATAAAGGTTGATGGAGTTTCTGATTCAATTACTCCTGATTCAACTGGTGCATGGACATATACAATCGCAAAAGGTACAACAGTTGGTACATTAAAATCAGATGCCTCTGTAGAAATTGAATTAACTGCAACAGATATTGCGAACAAATCAGATACAAAGAAATATATAGTTTATTATGATACACAGTCTCCGGAACTTGTTGTTTCTTCTCCTGCAGAAGATGAGCCTGTTTCAACTTCTGCTTTGGCAATAAAAGGAACTGTAAGCGATAACGGTTATGGCGTTGAAAAAGTAGAATATGTTCTTTACAGCGGAACTGTTACAAGCGCAAATGAAGATACAGCAACAAAGATTCAGTCTGACAGTCAGGATGTAACATCTGTAAACTTCCCTCTTGAAAGAAAAGGTGAACAGTGGTACATGAAGAATCCTTCTGTAAATATGCCTCTTGGTGAAACTGAAGGTCAATTAACACTTAAAGTAATTGCTTCAGAAAAAACAAAGAATGGACACGGTGGCCGAACAACAACAGAATATGTTCCTTTCTATTTTGATAAGGCAAATCCAACTCTTACCGAAGCATCAATTGGTGCAACAGGAAAAACAAAGAATGTAGGTTTTGCTCTTTCTGGAAAAGCAATTGATTCTAATGCTCTTGCATCTGTAATAATTTCCTGGGGAACAAATAATTCAGTTACACTTACCCCAGGTGAAGGTGAAGCTAATGAAATGAACTGGTCACAAAGTTTTGTAGTTGGTTCTGAAACAGTTGAAACAGGAACATACAAAATTGCTGACGGAACAAATGAATTTACAATTGTTGCAAAAGATATTACCGGAAAAGAAAAACAAATGACACGTACTGTAATTGTTGATACAACAAAACCTGTTATCAATGCTACATCAATAACAAATAGTGTAGGTGCAACAATTGCTGGCGTTTCATGGTACAAAAATCGTAGTCTGTCTGTTGAAGTAACAGCAGTAGATGCAAATGGCGATGATGGTACTGGTATTTCGATGGTTGAATATTCAACATCATCTGATGGTGGAACAACCTGGAGTGCCTGGAGTCCACTTTCATCATTCAGTAATAATTTATATAAAGGAACTGTAAGCTTTGCTGCAGATGGACAGAATCTCAAGTTTAAGGTGCAAGCAATTGATGTTGCCGGAAATGAATCTGACGAATCAACAATAACTGTAAATATTGATACAACAGCACCTGTTCTTGAAGCTCTTTACTATAAGAAGGGTGAAGGCACTGCTTCGACAATTACCAGCCCTATATACATAAAAGAAAATACAAAGCTTACTGTGTATGGAAACTATAAGGATGAAGAGAGTGGTGTAAATGCGCTTACTTATGCTTATGGAAATCCTGCAATAAAATATTCAACAGTAGCATTAACTGAAACACCTGTAGATAGTAATTATACTCTTACAGCTGTAACAGAAAGTGAAACTTCAATAAAGACATGGCGTGCTGAATTTACTCCAGCTGAAAGTGGTGCATTTACTGTTACTGGTTCAAACAGAACAGGCGACTCAACAAATGCTCTTAAAGTTTTTGATGTAACTGTAGATAAAGAAGCTCCTGTTGTTGATAATGTAAGACTGGTTATTTCTAATTCAGATAAAAACGCTTATTCAGATGGTTCAAAATATTATGTAAATAATTCTGCCGCAGCAGGAAAAACATTTAAAATTTCTGGTGTTGCCACAGATACTGTTGGTGTAGATTCTGTTGAATTGTTGATAACAAAGAACGACTCAACAACTGAAACTAAGACTCCAACAAGAGGAGGAACTCTTGGTCAGTGGTATTTTGATGGAATTGATTTAAGTGATTGGACTGGAACTGGTGCTTCTGCAAAAATCACTGTAAAAGATAAAGCCGGAAATGAAACAATAGAAACTTTGAATATTGCATTCGATGTTACTGCTCCAAGTGCAGATCACAAGATTGATGATTCTTTGAAGAATCTTGAATTCAGAATTGGTGATGCCGCAAATGATGCAGGTGAACCAGATGTAGGTGGAAAGTATTCAGACGGAACCTATGGAAGTGCCCTTACAATGCAGATTCGCGGAAACTTCCCTGATGAAACTAACGGTTCTGGTATTAACAAGTTCTATTATAAGACCTTTAATAATGAAGAAGTAACAATTGATTCTTCTAAAGCAAATGGCTCAATTGCAAATGGAAAAATCTACTTTAAGACTCTGGATGATCTTAAGGATTATGTAATTGCAAATAAGACTGATGTATTTAGTCCTCTTTCTACAGTAGAACCAAAGAATGTTGAATATAATGTTGGACCTTTTGTAGATGATGATAATAAGCCGCTTACATCTGTAGCAGATACTGTTTTGACAAATGATCGAATTCGTTTTGGTGGTAATCCAACAACTCCAAAAACAAATGGAAATTATACTGTAAACTCAAAAGGCTACGTTCAGTTCAGAACCTCAGTAGCTACAAACTTCAAGACAACAATCAAGGGCTTTGTTGAAGGAAAGAACTACCTTGTAATTGTAGCTGAAGATAACGCCGGAAATGCTGCTGTAGATTATGCAGTTGTTAGTGGCATTACATATCCTTGCTATTCTTTGAATGTTGATATTACAGCTCCAACAATTCCAACAAAACCTGAAGGCTCTTTATTTACAAATCTCGAAGAAGAAGGTGGAGTAGTTATTGCGGGAACTGTTTCTGATATGCCAAATGTAACAAACGGTTCTTCTGGCCTTAAGAAAATTGTATTTACACGCGATGGTGGAACCGGCTCTGTAGAAGTAACAACCTTCACAGCTCCAACCGCAGCTGATTTAACTGCCGCTACCGAAGTTTCTGCAGCCTATAGCTCAGACACAACTCTCAAACATTGGGAAGCAAATATTGCATCTCTTCTTCCACCAAGTGGAATGGCAATTATTTCTGCAAAGGTAGTAGATAATGCCGGTTTTGAAACTTCTACTTCTGTTGCAACTATCACAGTAGATACAACAGGACCTTCATTAAAGATTAATTCTCCAACCGCAAACGCAAAAGTTGGAACAAGCTTCACAATTAGCGGAACAGTGGATGATGGAAATGGTGCTGGTGTATGTGCAACAGAACCAATGGTTCTTTACTATACAACAAAGACTCCGACAGAATTAACAGAGCAGCATACTGCTTATGCAGAAGGTGAAGCTTCTATAACTCCAGACACAGCCAATGGATGGGTTGAATTAGAATATTCAACAGAAGATGCTGCCTTAGCTCCAAGTCTTGACGAAAATGGTTCAGACTGGAGTGCAACATTTAAACTTCCAGATAGCGGTGTTGTTAACGTAGATACAACAGGAAATATCTATTTTGCAATCTCCGCAAAAGATTTGTCGGGAACAAAGAACACAGGCTATTCAACTCCACGAAAAATCACCGTAGACCGCACAAAACCTACATTTGTTGTATCCGAAAGCTATGTTGGTGAAGTTGCCTCTGCATCTGTAAATACATCATGGTTTAATTCAGACACTCTGAACATTACGGGAAAATTTGAAGATGATGCTAGTGGTGTTACTACAATTAAGTATAGATTAAACCCTGACGCCTCCGCAGATTCCGATACAAATACAACATCTCTCCCTACAACAAACGGCACATACAATACAAACATCTCTGGCTTTGTTACAGGAGAAAACACTCTTAAGGTTTGGGCAGTAGATGCCGTAGGAAATACATCAGAAAAGAAATCTTATACTGTACAGATTGATCAGACCGCGCCGGTTGTTCAGAAGAAATCAAAGAATTTTGATTCAACATATCTTACAAACGGAAATAAAGCACAAAAATTTGACTTCTATATAAATGAAGGTAACAGTGGTATTCCTGCAGATGCAAAAGAATATACATTAAAACTTGGTTCTTCTGCAGTTGCATTAACAAAGGTTAATACATTGGCAGATGCAGCTGCAACCGGCAATCTTATTGTTATTGGCAACTCAGAAGGAACTGGTGCTGATACAAAATATCCAATTGGAATTCAGCTTGGAACTAGTGCCTTTACAAATCTTTCAGGTTCTCAGCCTGTAACAATTACTGTAAAAGATAATGCTGGTAATTCTTCTGTTGCAACTATTATAGGTACAATGGACATAGATTCTACCCCACCTGTACCTTCATTTACTTCTCCTTCTGCAAATTCAAAGGTAAATAAAGAAGTTGAAATCAAAGGAAAGATTACAGAAAAGAATGGTATTGATTCAATTACATTGACCGCAACATACGTAAAAGATGATAATACAATGACAAACACATTTACTTATTCTAAAGATGGAGAAAATAATACACTTACCTTTGATGAAACCGAAAAAGAATGGTCAGTTATATTTGATTCAAACGTTGAAGATTGGAACAAGTCTAATGCAGCACAAACATGGACTTTCTCTGTAATTGCAACAGATGAAGCCGGAAATACTTCTGATACAAGTACTCGTAATTATATTATTGACCAGAATAGCGATAGACCTGTAATCAAATTCTCTAATCTCGATATTTCTTCTATGACAAGCAGCAACAGAGTTTGGGTTACAAAAGAAGATTTGTATGCATCTATTAATGATGATGACGGCGATGTACAAACAGTAGAAGTTTCTTTTGATGGTAACAACTGGTCCGACAAAGATAGCGACAATGTTCCGTACTACACTCAAGAAAATGGTTTGTCTTATCCTATGCCAACAGACAAGGATGGTGAACAGACTATTTACTTTAGAGTAAAGGATGCAAAAGGAGAAACATTTACTTCAAGTCTAACATCAAATGCTGCAGACCCATCAGCACCAAAGCTTGCTTATAAAACAACAGAATTTGGAGATACAACAGGCAAGTATTATTCAGTAATTTATGCAAAGGTAGATTTGGGTGATCCTAGTATTCCGCTTGCATATTATACAACAGCTACAGATGAAACTGCTCCAGTTGCAAACGCAAATGCTATGCTTACCCTGCTTAAAAAAGATGCCCAGAATAAATTTACAGATGAACTTACCGAGACTGCTAAACAAACCTGGAAGGATCTTTCTGGTGTAAAAACAGCTGTCGGTGGAACTACAAAATATATCTATATTTTTGCAAAAGCAAAAGATGCAAACGGTATAGACACAATAACTGCTAAGTTTGGAGAAGATTCAATAAATGCTGTTTATACAATTGGCACAGATGATTTAGAGGCTAGTGGAAAAGGTAAACTTGCTTTGTTCAAAATAGATATTTCTTCTGCAGAAACAGAAACAAAAGACTATAAACTCGAGCTCAAAGCAACAGATAATGCCAGCCGCAATATAACCAGAACCTTAGATATGAACATAGATAAACAGGCTCCTAAGGTATATATAGACAGTCCTTCCGCCAATGCTTCGCTTTACGGAACACCTGGAGTTGCAGATTCCAATGTAACTGTACGCGGTCGTTCCGATGGTGATACAGAACATGTTTTCATGGCAGTTAAAAAATCAGAAATCGATACACCGGAAGAAGATGACTGGGTTGACATTACCAAGAACAGTGCACTTACCTGGAATGTTATCTTTAATGGTAAGAAGGGTCAGGCTTCGCAGACAGATTATTACGAAGACCGTTATAATACCTGGGTAGACACTTTGTATGGTACCGGAACTTCTACAAATATTGATATTACAGAAAAACCAGTCTGCCTGTATTTCTATGCAATAGATACTTTAGGTAATACAGGAATTAACAATCCTGAAAAACTTCCTCTTACTATTTTTACTCAGGGAGATCGTCCTACTGTAGAAATAACAAGTCCAGAAAAACCTAAAAATACTAATCTTTCTACAGTGGGTGGTATTATTACTGTTACAGGTTCTACAACAATAGCCATTAACTCTGTAGAAAACATTTGGCTGCAGATTGACCCGGATTATTCAGGTGCAAACGATGGCAGAGGTTTTGCAGATGACTGGGAAACAAAGCTTAACACCTTAATAAACGGTATGACAGAAGAACAGCTTGGTTATAAGATTGAAGCTTCTGGTAATGCAACTATAGGCAATGCCATAAAGGCTGGAGGTTCTAAGACAAGCTGGAATCGTGCAATAAATAAAAACTCAGAGTTTAATAAGAGAAATGCACAGGATGAACTTATAAACAGAACAATTGCAATTCGTGCTTATGCTGTAAGTGCCAGCGGAAAGGTAAGTTCTTGTGATACAGTTGTATTTACTCTTGATCCAAATGCTCCGGTATTTGGTCAGCTTCCAGGATATCCACTTAAGCTTGTTCAGTATTATAATGACGATAATCCGGCGCAAGGCATAAAGGCAAGCCGCTTGTACGAAGCAGGTCTTTATCTTAAAGGCAAATGGTGGCTCACTGGTTCTGTTTCCGATGACAGTGGAATTGCATCAATTACTATGGATAATGTTTCTGTAATGAATAATTGTACTAGAACAGGAGCTGCAATTTCTGGCAAGTACAACTATTTAATGAATATTCCTCTTACTGGCGAAGGCAAAATTGAACCAAAAATTGTTGCTACAGAAGGTGCCGAAACAAGTAAAACATCCGAGCTTCCAATTGTTCTGAACTTTGATAATGCAGATCCAGACTTTACAAGCACAAGTTTAAAGACTTCAGAAGCAACCCAGATTGTTCAGTCAGATGGAGTTTACGAAATCCGCGGTACCTTTGATGATAACAACGGTAGTGGTTTTGAGCGTATTGCCTTCTATGTAACAAGAGATGGTTATCTTACAGATATAATGATTCCTCAGGGTGAGAATATAGCAGATAACAGTTATTTACTTACAGGTCTTACTCATACAACAAATGATAATAAAGATTTGTACTGGAAGCAGCTTACTCAGTGTAAGGTTCAGAACGGTACAGAAATTCTTCTTAAAACATATACAATGCAGACCTTGCCTTCTTATGTAAGGCGTGGTGCTGTCTGTCGTATAAATAATATTCTTTACAGAATCAACAAAATAGAATCAAATGCAGATGCAACTTACCCGGTAAAGCTTACTATTGATTCAAAGATAGATGATGCTGCTTCTGTAACTGTAGATATTGCCCTTGCCCAGATAATCGATAATAAGGTAGCAGAACAGGGAATTACCGATTCTTATGATACTGATTATGATCTTCCGGAAAATAGTACAGTTGAAAAATTCTCTAATGACGACCATGACCAGATGGTAGAACGCTTTAATGAAACCAGTGGAGAATGGATGGTTTCTATCAACTCACAAAACATTAAAGATGGTGCCATAACAATTCACTTTGTTGCTTACGATAAAGCTGGTAATGTTACTTACAAGTCTTACCAGGGCGTAGTTGCCAATAACGCTCCTCGTTTTGCAGGTGTAACATTTGGTACCGATGTTAACGGTGATGGCAAAGTTGAAGGAACTTCAGAACTTAAGACAGTTTATACCGGCTGGTATAATGCAACCAGCGAATTCAAAAAAGAAGGTGTTAAAGAAAACGGAAAAGCCGCAAATGGTAACAAAATTACGACCTGGGCACTTCCTAACAACGATAAAGATATTACAAAGATCGATGATGCAGAAGCTCCTGTAATGACTGTAAAAGGTAAAATCAAGATTATCCCTGAAATTGTAGGTGGTAATAACGGACTTGGCTGGAAGTATAAGATTGGAGCAGGTAATTACTCTGATTATCATGACTTAAGTACCGCAACCCATTCAGGTGGAACTGATGTTCGTAATACAGCTACAACTGCTTTTGAAATCGATACGCCAGAGCTTCTGAATAAAATAGGAACTGACGATACATATGTATTTACCTTTACTATAAGCGATAAGACTGGTGGTTCTTTGGACAGTACAGATAACAGTACTGCAGACTTGCTTCTTAAGTTTAATGTTGCTTTGCACGATGGTGTTCCTCCAACAGCCGGAATCAAGCCATTCTACTGGGAAGAAGCAGGTGATGGAAAAAACAGCCTGTACTATACAGGCAGCGGAAACTCTGCAAAGCCGGCAGGACACATTGAACTTCCGAAGGAATTACCAGATATCTTTACATATAAGACTGACGACAATCTGACAACAGGTCTCTACGACGTGGATCCAAAAGTTTCTGGTATTGTATATCTGGAAGGTTTTGCAAAGGATAATGTTGTTGTAGAAGAGTTGTGGTTTAAGACAACAATCGATTCTACATCTACAGGTTTCGTAAAGGTTGCCGTAAGAGACCGTGATGCAGTAATTGAACAGAATCCTAATCCAAATTTCGGAAAATTCAAGGCAAAAACAACTCTTGCGGGTGCTGGAATAGAATTTATTTCTTATACAGAAGAAACTGTTACAGAAGGTGGTATAGACTATAATGTTGTTCACTGGAAAGTAGCTATAGATTCTGCTAAGATTGTAAAGGTTGTCACAACAGATGTTATGGTTGCCGCAACAGATGTTAAGGTTGAAGTGCAGGCAAAGGATAGAGGTGCTCCAACAGTAGATGGAAATAACGTGACTTATGAAGGCGGTGAGAATCATGGCCAGAAATCTTCTGATTCTTCTACAGCACAGACAGGTCTTTCTGTAACAAACGATGTTCCAACCTTTACAGATACAGTACAGACTCCTTTCTACAGAATGGATATTGTTCCATATGTTACAGAAGTTCTCCGTAACAGCAGGTTTAATACAAACAGAGCCCGTTCCGGTGCCGTATCCCTTTTGAGAGGCGAAGCGTCAAATACTGTATAAGGCTTTAATCTTGGATCAGACACAGATACTTCTATGAAGATTACAGCAAATAAGGATGGTAGCGGAGATTATGTTGATATTGCAACTCCTACTGTAAGCGGAACAGATCTGACGTTTACCGTTCCTACAACTGCAAAAACAGGTTATCTGCAAGTTACTGTAAACAATGTTAAAGCTCTCAACAATATAAATGCGTACGAAGATTACAACACAGAAACTAACTCAAAGGCATACGATCATAACACTCTTACAGATGACCGACTGGTACATATCTGGCGTGTAACACAAGAGGATACATTCAAGGGAAGTAAGAATGGTAATTACCCTGCAATGAGTTCTGATACTGATGGAAGATTATATGCTTCGTTTACAAATTATGGACAGGCAAAGTCGTACTATTCTAAGGCGTTTATAGGAACAACTGGTTCTACAGAACCTGAGACATCGTCTACTGCAACAGGTGATGTTACTACATTATTCTTTGGATACGACCCTCCAGAAGATACTGATATTTCTGTTGGTGCTGATGGTAAAATAAATGTATTCTATAATGCGAACTACCATGGAGGAAGCAATACTGCATGGAATGCAGGGGGTGCAACAGAAGCAGGTGGCATGTTTGTTTATGATCCGGATGCTCCAAAGATTACATATAACGATAATTCAAACGGTAAACAACATCCTTTATATCGATTTGAATTATATACATATGATAACGAACTTAATCAATTTAAGAATACTCGTGTCAATAGAACCTTCGTGGGTGGTGAAGCTTATGTTAATGTTGTATATTACGACAGACTTGCAAATGTAATTAAGTATAGTTTTACACAAACAGGTAATTCTTATACTTCAACAGGTACCACCACAACTTATAACGGAGGAAATTTAACGATATGGACAGGGCAAAGATATAATAGGACCCAATCAACTGTTTATGGCTGGACAAATACTACAAATTACAGTGGTAACTTTATTAAGGTTGGAAATAATTATTATAAAATTATTCGCAATACTTATTATACTTCAAATAATACTAATACAGCTTCATATTATTACACCTTTGAAGGATATGAAGGAACTGGAAACATACCATCTACAATTTATACAGGTTCTGTGATTAGTCCTAATACATCAAATTATGGTTTACCTTGGATAACAATTGATGGTGAAGGTGATAATTTGGATAAAACAGGAACTACAGAAGATACCAATGAAACATTTACCTTTACAGGTGATTGGATTCCATTTAAGCTCGATACTTCATGTTATCATGGAATTTCCCAGACAGGAGCTACAGGCGAATCAGTTGCACTAACCGCAAATGCTTCTGGTTATCCAATTGTATTCTACATGGATGCAGCAACATCACAACCAAGAATTGCATTTGCTGATTCAAGAGCTCCTTCTGCAAGCAGTAATTGGACGGTACAAGGAGTATTCTCTTTTGGTGATGCTAACTACGATACAGCGAGCGATTATATGTCTTGTATGGTTGATAGTTCAGGTTATTTACACATTGCCTTCCAGAATACAAAAGGTCAGCTTGTTTATGGTAAAGGTACATATAATTCAGCAAGTGGTGTATATGATTTTGGTGAATCACAAGTTCTCGACGATTCTGGTATGTGGATAGACATGACTATGAACGGTGATGTACCTTTCATTTCATATCTGTCACGTGTAAACTCGTACGATGGTATGAAGATTGCTTACTATGATTCAACATTTGATTATGACAACGACGGAGTTGCAGAAGGTGGTTGGGAAACCTTAACTGCTGCTTTGGACGCAAAAGTCACTAACATCCGTACTTGTGTCGAACCAAATGCAAAAGCCAACGATGGTGTTGCATACACCGCTGCCATCGGCTTTAGTCCAGGTTCCGACTACCGAGCTGCCTTCTATGTAGGCAAGTAGTCATTAACAAAGCACTGTTAACAAAGCACTTGCTTTTTTCCGACAAGTGCTTTATATTTAAAAAAGAAAGGCATTCGCAGAAAGCGTCTTGCCTCTATGGTTTTGTTGTCCTTACGGACAAAGCCCGCCTATAGTGGTAGTGACACTCGGCGGGCTATTTTTTTCTTCTGTGCCTTTTGTGTCGTCTGTGACGAAGGCGCTGAATTAAGTCGATAAGAATCACGATTGCTGATAACAGCAAATCGAGTATTTCGTATAAACTCAAAATAGCAGCCTCCTAATTTAGTAATCTGTCCCAGTTTCCCGGAACAGTCAGAATTTCGGAGGCAAGACCGCCAATTACTGCGAATGCCAGTAAATATACTATACAATATACGTGCTATAAAATCAATATTATACTTGTAAAACGATAAGTAAAAAAATGCTTGGTTAGATAAAAAGCAGTAAGCGTCTTGCCTTCTAGTATGCTTACCTAGTTACCTAGGCTTCGCACCCGTCGGTGGGCTAATACTTGGAGGGGGCTATTTTTTTCTTCTACGTTTCTTCTTCTTTTGGTGGTGAGTTACGCCTTTTCAGTAATCTGTTTCTGGAGCTCAAGCACTTTTTCAAGCGGTAATTCAGTGCATCGGGCAATTTTTTCGGGAGGGTCGC